>VIDP01022258.1_pt1 | contig 18953 bp, 13 predicted proteins | sample 5025131 | NCBI WGS metagenome assembly VIDP01 (sample SAMN11853144, study PRJNA449069) | gut metagenome | isolation source: stool from male vole | host: Microtus ochrogaster | place: USA:Florida | collected 2017
GAAGATGAGCGAGTCGGCGCTTTCACCTGCCAGCGTGGAGAGAATGGCGCGCATGGAGAAGTGGTAGTCGAAATGCCCCTTGTTGCGGTCTGCCATCTTCATTTTGCTCATCACCATGGCGTTGAGGAAAGAGCCGACAATGAAGGCGATGAGGCTTGCTGCCACGATTTGGGGAGCGAATGCGAAGACCTTTTTGAAGGCCTCGTCGGCTCCTGGCTCAATGGGAGGAAGGGCGCAGGCGATGCCTCCAAGTGCCATGACGAAGAAGTTCATGGCAAAGCCAACCCAAATGATGAGACGGGCTTTACGGTAGCCCCATACTTCGGCAATGACATCATTGAGAATGTAAGAAATTGGGAACACGATGAAACCGCAGGTTAGGGAGACGGAGCCCCACACTTTGAACACTTTGGTTTCGAGAAGATTTGCTGCCACAAGGCAGATGCAGAAAAGAATTCCTGCGAGCATGAAGGACACGCTCACTTGTTTGTTTGTTTTCATTTTTTTCTTGTTTTTTACGAGGTTCGTCAAGCACTCGCTGGTTTTTATCGTGGTTACTGGTACACGCCTGTTTTGACGAGGTGTTCAGGCACTCGGATTTTGTGAATCGGTTGCAAAGGTACGGAAATGTTATGCGATTATCAGCAAAAGTTTGATATATTTTGGCGAATTGCCGCTTGAAAGGGCAAATTATCACTTTTTTTGACTATCTTTGCACTGAATCAGACTTAACCATGACGAAGAGGATACATAATATATGAATGACATCATGAGAAAAGGCATAGACTGCTTTATAGCCTATGCTGATAAGGAAACGACGCAGTTGACGGTGCTGCAGCTGCGGAAAGAAACGTTGGTGAACAAGATTTATGTGATGGTGACGGGTGAGGAGGAGTGCCAGCTGGAGGAATGTGAGGTGATGCGCATTGACCATTTTCAGAGCACATCGGCCATTCGTCAGATTGCCGCGGCTGTGACGGCACCATTGGCGTTGGTGTGTGCCAAGCAGGTGCCTGTCACATTGGGCTATCAGTCTGTGAAGCGGATGGCGGACACGGCAAACGGCATTGGTGCTTTTGTGGTGTATGCTGACCGCTGTGTGGTGAAGAATGGTGAGGCGATGCCCAGTCCCACGATGGACTTCTGCGAGGGCAGTGTCAGAGACGACTTTGACTTTGGCTCGGTGCTGGTGTATAGTGCTGCTGCGCTTCGTGAGTATGCGAGCCGGAATGCACAAACTGACTATTGTTATTCGGGTTGGTACGACTTGAATCTTTATGGTCTGAGAATGTGGGGTGCTGAATCGCTCTTCCATTTGCGCGAGTACCTTTATGCAGAAGAGGAATTGGACTTGCGAAAAAGTGGGGAGAAACAGTTTGACTATGTTGACCCACGCAACCGCGCAGTGCAGTTGGAACGTGAACAGGTGTGTACCTATCATTTGAAAGAAATAGGTGCTAATATTGGCTCGGATGCCATAGCAGAGGTGCCTGTGGAGAGTGCTGATTTTGATGTGGAGGCAACGGTCATTATTCCCGTTCGCAACAGGGTGAGAACCATCGAGGATGCTGTAAGGAGTGCTTTGTCCCAAAAGACTTCTTTCCCATTCAACGTGATGGTGGTGGATAACCTTTCTATTGATGGAACGACAGAGGTGGTAAAGCGTCTGGCGGCAGAGGACGAGAGAGTGCTGCACATCATTCCTGAGCGTAAAGATTTGGGTATAGGCGGTTGCTGGGGATTGGCTTTCAACGATTCTCGTTGTGGACGCTTTGCCGTGCAGCTCGATAGTGATGACCTTTACAGCGGTTTTGATACCTTGCAACGCATTGTGGATAAGTTCTACGAAGAGCGTTGTGGTATGGTGATAGGTGCTTATCGTATGTGTAACTTCCAGCTTGATACATTGCCTCCAGGTTTGATAGACCATCGCGAGTGGACGGACGAGAATGGACGTAACAATGCGTTGCGCATTAACGGTCTTGGTGCGCCACGCGCTTTTTTCACTCCGTTGCTGCGTCACATCGGCATGCCCAATACCTCTTACGGCGAGGATTATGCACTGGGGCTGGCTTTCTCTCGCAGATACAAAATAGGACGCATATACGATGAACTCTATCTGTGCCGTCGTTGGGAGGGCAACAGCGATGCTGCCTTGACACCAGAGCAAATCAATCGTAACAATGCCTATAAAGATAGCCTCCGTATGATGGAGATTCAGAACAGAAAACGACTGAACCTCTATTGGCAGGGTGATGTGAAGAAGGAGGACGTGGATTTTTTTTCGATAGGCAGTTGACCGTATGGTCTGATGCCCGTATGAAGTATGGGCAACTGAGCCAAGTGCTGACTAAAGAGTTTGCCGTGGACAACTGCCTCATTGGTGTACAATATAATCCTGTTCGCATGGTCTCTACGGGGGCAAAAGTGGATGCTAAGACCATTCGTCGTCGTTCCTGCTTCCTATGCGAGACGAACAGACCTGCTGACCAGATGGGTATGCCGCTCATGGGGCGGTATCATCTGTTGCTCAATCCTAATCCCATTCTCCCCAAGCATTTCACTATTCCGTTGCGTCATCATTGTCGCCAACAGATTCAGGGGCATTATGAGGATTTGATGGCAATGGTGGCGAAGCTGGACGAGCTGATGTTCTTCTACAATGGTCCTTTGTGTGGTGCCAGTGCCCCAGACCATTTGCACTTTCAGGCAGGGAGCAGAGGGGTAGTGCCTTTGGAGAAGGATTGGAAACAGGTGTATCGTCCGCAGATGACGTGTTTGTGGTCAGGGGATTGTGATGGAGCGGGTGTATATCAACTGAATGGGTATCTGTGTACAGGATTTGTGATTGTCGCTCCTACTGTGGAGACGCATCAAGCCCTGTTCAACAGCGTGTATCACTCTTTGCCGGTGCCTGCTGGAGAGTATGAACCGATGATGAATATCCTTGCATGGGTGGATGATGAGGATGGATTGGTGAGTGTGGTGTTACCACGTGCCAAGCATCGTCCCGACTGCTATCATGCTGAAGGTGAAGCTCAAACGCTGGTGAGTCCTGGTGCGCTTGATATGGGGGGCTTGCTTATCACGCCTCGTGAAGAAGACTTCTGCAAGATGGACGCTCAATTGGCGAAGACGATTATTCGAGAATGTGGAATGCAGGAGAATCTGCTGATATGAGAAGATGGAAGAGGAGCGTCAAGTGAGAGTCGGCATTGTGAAGGCTGAGAGGCTGAGTGTGGTTTTCCATTCCACGTATTGGTCAGACGGAAAACCGTATGAGGGTGAGCACACGTTCGTTTCTCAGAGGGAGAAACGGGTATTTGTTCCTGCTGATGGCACAGCTTGTTTCACGTTGAAGGATGTGGTGATTGGTATTGGTTTTCATTGGGAGCGCAGGGAAGAACAAACTTTTGCTGGTGGATTGGAACTGGTGGAGGAGGATGGTTTGGTGCGAGCTGTGAACATTGTACCAGTGGAGACTTATCTGACCAGCGTCATCAGCAGTGAGATGAGTGCCAATGCTTCGTTGGAATTACTGAAAGCGCATGCTGTTATCTCTCGTAGTTGGCTTTTGGCGATGATGGAGAAGGCGCGTTCCAAAACGAAGACGGCGGCTTTCCATGAGCAGTTAGGAGAGAAATCCTGTATTCGATGGTACGATAGCGAGGCGCATATTGGCTTTGATGTGTGTGCCGATGACCATTGCCAGCGATACCAAGGGATGACACGACAATCGAATCCCAATGCGCAGAAAGCCATTGAGGCTACATGGGGACAGGTGTTGACGTATTGTGGAGACATCTGTGATGCCCGTTTCTCCAAATGTTGCGGAGGTACGACGGAGGTGTTTGGGACGTGTTGGGAGAATATCCGTCATCCGTATTTGGTGGCAAAACAAGACCCTTATTGCAACACGAAGGACAGGCGCATTCTGTCTCAGGTGTTGAACCACTACGACCAAGAGACAGTGGATTTCTATCGGTGGACGGTTAGATACTCGACAGATGAGTTTTCAGCATTGGTCAGGCGTAAGTCGGGCATTGACTTTGGTCGCATTATAGATATGGTTCCGCTCTCCAGAGGTGCGTCGGGCAGAATCATGATGCTGAAGATTGTAGGTGAGAGGTGTACGCTGGAAGTGGGAAAGGAACTGGAGATTCGGAAGTGGTTAAGTGAGTCTCATCTGTATTCTTCTGCCTTCGATGTGGAAAAGACGACGGATGGGTTTGTGCTGAAAGGGAAAGGCTGGGGGCATGGTGTCGGGCTTTGCCAAATCGGTGCAGCGGTGATGGGTGACCAAGGCATACCTTATGAGGACATCTTGAACTTCTATTACCCTCATGCTGAACTGACCAAGAAATGGTGAATAGCTTAAAACATGAATTGTACATTGGTCAACCGAAAATTACATAGTCCTTGGCTCTGGATACCGTGCCTTTGTGCAGCAGAAGAGATCCCTTCTGCCGTGGTGACTTATGTGGCACTGTTGATGTTGTTGCAGTTTGGCACATCGGAGGTGATGGCTACGTTCTACAGTGCTTTGCTGTTCATGCCTTGGGTGTTGAAATCTTACTTATACAGCAAGGTACGAAAGGCTGGAAGATTCAAACGCTATCTGCATGTGGTGGAGGTGTTGATGTTCCTCTGTCTCATGGGAATAGCGGTGTATATATCAGAGGCGGCGGTGAAAGGCTGGTTGCTCTTTCTGTTCCTCTTTGTGCTGTCGTTCTTGTGCGCATGGCATGAATTGCTTTCACGCTTGTATTATGGCAGGATGCTGTTCCCTCGTCAGCAACGAATACTCAACAATATCAAGATGGTAGCCTCGCAGATGGCATTGGTCGTAACCTATGGTGTACTCATCATCGTGGCTGGCTTCTTCGAGGTGTTTTTCCGTAGCTATCAGAAAGCGTGGGCGATGGAAAGCTCGCTGGTGGCAGGCGGTTTCTTGGTGTTTCTTGCGCTGAACATGATGATACTGGCGAATCCGAAAGGTAGAAACCGTTCACGATATGAGACCTTGGCTGACACCGTGAAGAATGAGTTGCAAGTGGTGGCACGCATTCGGCAGAAGCCGCATGTGCTTCCAGTTGTGATGAGCCTTTTCTTCCTGTTGCTGCCTCAAGCACTGCTGTTCAACACCCGCGTGTTCTTCCTGCTGGCTTCGGTGGAGCGGGGCGGATTAGGCTGTTCAGTGCAGGATGTAGGCTTTGCCCAAGGCACCATTGGCGTGCTGGCGTTTTCGTTTGGATTAGCTTTGGGGCGTTCATTGACGAAGCGGTATGGTGTATCCCGTTTGTTTGTGGCGACTGCGGTTGTATTGACGCTTTCGCCTCTGTCGTACATGTTGATGGCTTCCGCTCCGCAGGTAAATAATCTATGGCTGCTGTGCTGTGTCACGTTCTTTGCGCAGTTCTGTTTTGGTTTCGGACTCAACGTGTGTCAGCTGTATGTGCCTTACATTTCCGAGCAGCGTTATCGCAACACGGCCAACTTCTTTTATGTCCCCTTAGTGGTTACGTTGATGCTTGTCCCGATGGCTCTGTCGGGTTGGCTCTGTCATCAGTTGGGCTATTCCTGTTACTTCGCTCTCTGTGCTGCTATGGCTCCCGTAGCTTGGCTTGTGCTGGGGCTATGCAGGGTCACTTCTCATCTTTCACTCCATCAAAACAAATAATCATCTCATGAATCCTTCCCGCACTAAAGCTTACGCATGGGTGCCCAGCCTATATCTGGGCGAGGCATTGCCCTTCTCGGCGGTGATGCTTATCTCCGTCATCATGTTCAAGGAACTTGGTCTTACCGACGGTCAAATCACTGTCTATACAGGCTGGCTTAGTTTGCCGTGGGTCATCAAGCCCATTTGGAGTCCTGTTATTGATAATCTCAAGACCAAACGCTGGTGGATTGTCTCCATGCAGTTCCTGATGGGCGTTGCCTTGGCACTTGTGGCATTTACCTTGCCCACCGACTTCTGGTTGCAGGGGTCATTAGCCGTCTTCATGCTCATCGCCTTTGCCAGTGCTACCCACGACATCTCTGCCGATGGCTTCTATATCATAGGTCTTCCCGACAAGGAGCAGGAACTCTATGTAGGTGTGCGCAACACGTTCTATCGCATCGGAATGGTGATAGGACAGGGTGGGTTGGTGCTCTTGGCTGGCTATATGCAGCAGGGAGTTTTGGGTAAGTCGGTGCAGTCGCTGTCTGCCTCGTGGATGGCGGTCTTCCTCATTCTCGGGGTGCTCATGTTGCTGCTGGGACTTTACCATGCTTTCATCCTTCCCAAGGTGGAGACGGTGGTGCATGACAGGTTCGACTTCAAGGAGCAGCTGCGTGAGTTCGGACGCACATTGCAGGTGTTTGTCACCAAGCCTCATCTTGTTTCTGCGCTCTGTTTCATCCTCTTGTTCCGTCTGCCCGAAGGACTGTTGACCAAGATTGTGCCGCTCTTCCTCACTCGCTCCGTTGCCGAAGGAGGATTGGCGATGAGCGATGTGGATTTTGGGCTTATCTACGGCACTTTGGGTGTTATCGGTCTCCTTTTGGGTGGTGTCTTGGGTGGATGGGCAGTGTCCCGATGGGGCTTGAAGAAATGTCTTTGGCCGCTTGTGCTCTGTATCACGCTGCCCGATATGGTCTATGTCTATCTCAGCTATTTCCCTTCCGTAGAACTATGGCTGGTCGGTTCGTGTGTGTGCATCGAACAGGTCGGCTACGGATTGGGCTTTGCTGCATATACGCTCTTTTTGGTTCACTTCTCCCGTGGCGAACGCTCTACGGCGGTGTTCTCCATCTGTACGGCAGGACAATATCTTGGTGGTGTCATGCTTCCAGGTATGGTGTCAGGTCTCATTTCCGAGAGCATTGGTTACCAAAATTTCTTTTGGCTTATCATGGCATTCTGCCTCGTCACCTTCACGGTCACGGCTTTTGTGAAGATTGAAGGAAAGTAGCCTCCGTTCGCCCTAAGAACGCCTCTTTTATTCTCAAATAGCAAGGTTGGGCGTGAGCCGCAAAACACTTCTGCGTGTGGAGCGGTTTCACAGCCTCAAAATCGGAGTCCCCGACATCGGTCAGTCGATGTCGGGGACTCCGATTTGTCGATGTCGGGGACATCGATTTTTGGGGCTATTTTGAGGGGTGAGTCCTCCTGTGGCTTTCAGTGGCTCACTCTCCACCTACATGAGCTGTATGTCGATACGGCTGAAATGTCTGATGGCATATTGAATTAACGTGAATCCGACAACGGAACTCACGTTAATAATCCATACTCTTAGATACCCAGCTTCTTCTTTACAGCGTTCTTGGTGTCTTCGGTCGTCTTGTCAACCACTTCGCTGGCTTTCTTTTTCGCCGTTTCTTTGGCAGTTTCCACAGCTTCGTCAGCTTTCTGCTTTGTCGCCTCTACGGTTTCATCCACTTTCTGCTTGGTAGTTTCTACTGCGGTCTTAGCGTCAGCCTCAGTGGTCTCGACCAATGTAGCTGCCTCTGTCGGAATAGCCTTTACGGCTGAAACCAATCCTGCGATAGTCTCATTGCCCGAAGCGATGCTGGCGATTTGCTCCTCATGCTCGGCGATGTACTGCTGCAGCTGTGACACATAGGCGGAGACCTCCTCCAGCTTGCCTTCCTGCTGGAGCTTGGCGATATAGTCCTTGGCTTTGGCAAGCACAGATTGCGCATCCTCTGCATTGGTCGATTCCAGTGCTGAGGTCAATGCGCCGATGGTGGCATTTGCGTCTGTTGCATCGAAACTTGCTGCCTCGCAGGAGATAGAGTCGTTCTCTGTACTGCCGTTTGCTGTGCCGTTACATGACGAGAACGTAATGGCTGCTATAGCCATGATTGCAATGAAAATCTTTTTCATTCTTGTTGTGATTTTTGAGGTTAAATAATAATGATTGTTTGGAAAAGTGATAATGTTTACTAAACCATTGCGAAGATAGCGAGTTTTTCATAACTTTGCAACTCAAATCTGTATAATTCACCTGATGAAGAGACTTTTAACCTGCATTCTCACCGTTGTTGTCATCTTGATGGGCGTATCTTGTGGCGAAGACCGTACCTATGAATATGAGGAGAAGACACAGCACAACCATTGGGCTTATGATGTGATTCTCGACACCTATTTGTGGGCTGACTCTCTGAATGGCTTCACCCCCACTTGGAAGTCCTTCTTCTCCACACCCTCCTCCTTTCTGTCGACACTGACAGCCAAGAGCCGACACTCTGACCAGTGGTCGTATGTGCTCGTTGACACTTTGGAGGAAGACCCTCATCAGCGGGGCTACTTCAATCATTTTGATTCCTATGGACTCGACTTTGTGCTGATGACCGACCCCACAGGGCAAACGACTCGTTCAGTCCTCCGTGTGCTCACCGTCTATCCTAACAGCCCTGCCGAACAGGCAGGCTTGGTGCGCAATGATTTCATCTGTGCCTATGGCTCTTACGAGGATGGCAATTCGTCTGCCTACAAAATTTCCAGCAAGAACGTCTCACGCTTTCAGAAAGGCATTGCACGCTCTATCGAAGTGCGGCATCTGGCACAGGATGAGGTGGAGGGACGCTTTTATTGGGAAGACACCGTCACCGTCTTTTTGGGTGCATCCCGATATGTGGAAGACGAGCCTTTTCCCGTCGCCCGCATTGTTGAGGCTGATGGTTTGAAAGTGGGCTATCTCATGTGTACACGGCTAATTGATGCTCTTTTGGAAGGTCCCTTTCTACGTTCTGGCACCTTTTCTGGTCAAGAACAGCTGGACGACTACATGACACTGATGAAACGAGCCAACGTCACCGAAATGGTGCTTGACCTTCGCTTGTGCAACGACGGCACGCTTGATATGGCACGCCGTCTTGCCAGCTACGTTGTTGCCCCCTCCGCCCTCAACACCCCATTTGCGCAAACCCTGTGGAACAAACGCTATCAGGCGAACAACCTCACTCTTTCATACGATACCTCCGTCGAGAACCTCAACCTGAACCGTGTCTATGTCCTCACAGGGACTTATACGCAGGGAGCGGCCGAGTGGCTCATTCGCTCCTTGCAGCACGCTATGGGTATCGATAACGTGGTGGTGATAGGCAAACGGACAGCAGGTCAAGACGTGATGATTCAAGAAGTCGGTGCTAAATTCCATGTACGCCTCTTCCCTGTAGTTGCATACGTTGCTGACGGTGGTGGAAACTATGGTTGGGGCAGCATCGCACCAACCATAGAGATAGACGAGCAGAACTATTTCCATTTGGGAGAGTACGGCACACTTGATGACATTATGTTATATACAGCCGTGGTAAATATGCTTGGAATCGGTCAGAATGGCAGCGAATCCGAGGGAAATACGGACAAAACGACAGAATAGAACCCCGTGGAACGATAGTTGCAGAAGTGCTTGGTCAGAATGTATTACTAAAAAACAAGCACAGTTATGAACAACAACTATCAGAATCAGAATGGGCAGCAACCATCTGCCAAAGAGGTTCTTGAAAAATATGCAACGAACCTCGTGGAACGGGCTAAGAACGGCAAGCTCGACCCCGTCATCGGTCGTGACGAGGAAATTCGTCGAATCTTGCAAATCCTTAGCCGTCGTACCAAGAACAATCCTATCCTTATTGGTGAACCTGGTACGGGTAAGACTGCTATTGTAGAGGGTCTTGCTGGACGCATCGTGCGTGGCGATGTGCCAGAGAACCTGAAAGACAAGCAACTCTACTCGCTCGACATGGGTGCGCTCATTGCAGGTGCCAAGTATCAAGGTGAGTTTGAGGAACGACTCAAGGCGGTCGTCAAGGCGGTGGTGGAGAGCGAAGGTCAAATAATCCTCTTCATCGACGAGATTCACACCCTTGTGGGTGCAGGTCAGACGAGCGGTGCGATGGATGCCGCCAACATCTTGAAGCCTGCCTTGGCGCGTGGCGAACTCCGTTCCATTGGTGCCACCACTCTTGACGAGTACCAGAAGTATTTTGAGAAGGACAAGGCACTGGAGCGGCGTTTCCAAACCGTGATAGTGGATGAGCCTGACGTTCCATCGTCTATCTCCATTCTCCGTGGTTTGAAAGAACGCTATGAGAATCACCACAAGGTGCGCATCAAGGACGAGGCCATCATTGCTGCAGTCGAGCTTAGTAACCGCTACATCACAGACCGCTTTCTGCCCGATAAGGCCATCGACTTGATGGACGAAGCTGCTGCCAAACTCCGCATGGAGCGCGACTCTGTGCCTGAGGAGATTGACGAGTTGAGCCGCCATCTAAAGCAGATGGAGATAGAGCGTGAGGCTATCAAGCGCGAGGGCGACAAGGAGAAGTTGGCTGAACTGAACAAAATCATTGACACTCTCAAAGCCGACGAGCAGAAACAGAAGGCGAAGTGGGAAGGCGAAAAGGCACTCCTCAACCAAATCCAGAGCGACAAGCAGCAGATGGAGCAACTGAAGTTCGAGGCTGACAAGGCAGAACGTGAAGGCGACTATGAGCGTGTGGCCGAGATTCGCTATGGTAAGCTACAAAGTTTGGAGGAAGACATCAAGATTGTGCAGTCACGACTGGCAGAGGCACAGGGTGGGGCTGCCCTTGTGAAGGAAGAGGTTGATAGCGATGACATTGCCGATGTGGTGAGTCGTTGGACTGGCATCCCTGTGAGCAAGATGCAGACCTCTGAGCGTACCAAACTCATCCATTTGGAAGAGGAATTACACAAGCGTGTCATCGGTCAAGACGAAGCCATCCGTGCTGTCAGCGATGCCGTGCGTCGCAGTCGTGCAGGACTCCAAGACCCGAAGCGTCCCATTGGCTCCTTCATCTTCCTCGGCACCACAGGTGTGGGCAAGACGGAACTGGCGAAGGCTTTGGCGGACTATCTCTTCGACGATGAGACTATGATGACTCGTATCGACATGAGCGAGTATCAGGAGAAGTTCAGCGTCACCCGTCTTATCGGTGCGCCTCCGGGCTACATCGGTTACGAAGAGGGCGGTCAACTCACCGAAGCTGTGCGTCGCAAACCTTACTCGGTCGTGCTTTTCGACGAGATAGAAAAGGCGCATCCTGATGTCTTCAACACCCTCTTGCAGGTGCTTGACGATGGGCGGTTGACCGACAATAAGGGGCGTGTGGTGAACTTCAAGAACACCATTATCATCATGACCAGCAATGCTCAGCGAGAGCAACTGTGTAGCATCTTCCGTCCTGAGTTTCTCAACCGCATCGACGACATCATCACCTTCTCACAGCTCACCGAGGCTGAGATTCAGCAGATTGTTCGTCTGCAAGTCGATAAGGTGGTCAAGATGGTGGCACAAAACGGCATCACGCTCAATGTGACCGATGAAGCCGTCAACGTCATTGCCGAGGCTGGCTACGACCCGCAGTTTGGCGCACGTCCAGTTAAACGAGCAATTCAGGACAAGCTTCTCAACCAGCTCAGCAAGCGCATCATCAGTGGCGAGATTGACCGCGAGAAGCCTGTCACCGTCAAGGTGCAGGGCGAGGAACTGACGTTTGAGCAGTAAAAATACCCCCGTTCAGGATGAGTCCCGAACGGGGGTATTATGTATAAAGAGGGTGAAGTCTTGTCTTATTTCTTCATCATTTGTTTGCCATTCACAATATAGATGTGGTTGGGTTGTGGAGTGGCGACTATGCGACCAGAAAGGTCGTAGTATCGAGTGTTTGTGGACCATGTGTTCTTGGTGGTGTCGTTTTGGGTGGATTGGATACCTACCGTGCCCTCCAGGTTGCTGATGTCATCAACGAAACCAATATATTGGATAGTGGAGGTTCCCGTGGTGGATGTGAGTCCAAAGATGGTGTTGCCTTGGCTGATGGAGAAAGGGTCTCCTGTGTTGTTGTCGTTCAGGTTTGTAAGTGTCATGTCCCATACGAAAGCTGTTCCATCCGACAAGCGTTGGATTCTTGTAGGGGCAATGCTGCTGCCACGATTGATGCCGTTGAGCCACCATAGATAGGCGGAGCCTGAGTTTGTCCTCACGTTGGTTGCTTTGACCACGAGGTATTTCTGAGCTGCTTTGAGTTGATCATCATCCACTTCGGTGTAGTTAAAACTCAGGCACAGGTTGTTTGTGCCTGTGCCTGAGTTTATTGTAATTGTATTGTCATCGTTGTAGGTGAAGCGGTCTTGTGCCACACGCCCTGTGTCGCCTGTTTTCCAATCGGTGGCGTTCCAGTGGTAGGCGTGGTCGTTATAGTCTTTCAGCAGCCGCAGGTAGTAGAGTCCTGGGCACAACGTGTTGGGCGATGCGACAATTTTGAAGGTGAGCTTCTTCTTCATGTTGCCCTTGCTATCTACAAGGAGTTCGTCGGGAATGCGGTATTCCACGTTGAAGAATCCCTGTTCGTCAGCACCTTTCATACGCTGTTGGACGGTGATGTCACCAATTTTTTTGTTGTCGATGTAGATGCTTGCTGTTCGTCCGTGGTCAGAAGTAATGAAGCGGAGCATCAAGGATACGTTGGTCGTGATGCCTTCTGTGTTCTCCACTACATATTGGATGTACTCGTTCGCTTTAGCATCGCGGTAGGTCTCACCGCGATAGCTGCCTTTTGTTGAGCCTGGGGAGTATTTGGCTTCGTGTCCTGCCTCGCTTTGCTGTTCGCCCGTCGCCACATAGTCGAGGGTACGTGCCTGTAGGGCTTGCTCTTCGGCATCCTTCTTGCCCATGTCAGAGTTTGCGTAGTCCTCGGGTGTGCCTTGGAAGAAGTAGCAGGAGTAGCGTGAGTGCTGGATGCTGTAGAATGGTTCCAGGGGCAGCGTGCCCTTGTCGGTTTTGAGTGTGAACTGAAGTTGGGTTGGGTCTATCACTTTAATGTTCTCAAGCACTTCAGCTCGGTTGCCGATGAGGAGTGGAGCCGATGAGAGTGGCTTGGCGTTAGCACGTGCGCCTGGAGAGTGGTCCATGCGCCCTTCACCACCGTACTCGTTAGGCAGTTGTGCCTCAGTCTCGGTACGGGCAGCCAAGAGGATAGGACCGTACTTGAAGGCGATGTAGCTGCCGTAGTCGGGGCATTCCTCATAGCGGAGTTTCATATCGAGGTGCACGCTGAAAGTGTCGCCCGCCTTCCATGTCTTGGTTTGGCATTCATAGCTTGCCTTGCCGTCTTCGCTGCACCATGCTGGTTTGCGTACAGCTATGGTATATTTGCCACCCTTGGTGATGGTGAACTTTGCGGAAGGTTCATAAGGGAAGTTCGTCTCTTGACGGATGCCGAACTTTTTGCTTTTCAGCTCGCTGGCTGTAAAGAGGTTCACGTAGAGCGTGTCGTTGGTAGCGCTGTGCGTATAGATGAAATGTCCGTATTTCGAGTGGTTCTCCATGCCTGTGCCCACGCAGCACCACATGCCTTGATTCACCTGTGAATAGATGCGGTAAGAGAGGGGGCGCAACGATGTGAAATACACATAGCCGCCAGTCTTGGGGTCTTGGGTGGACATGATGTGATTCCACATGGTGGCCTCGTAGAAATCAGCGTACTTGGCATCATGCGTGTCGTCGAAAAGGTCTTCGGTCAGTTTCAGCATGTTGTTCGAGTTGCATGACTCTGGTCCTTCCATGTTATTGATGTAAAGGTTTCCGTTCTGATGGTTTTGGAAGTGTTCACTGATAGAGTTGCCACCGATGCAGACAGTACGGTTCTCTGCCACATCTTTCCAAAAGTTCAGCACCGACTTGCGATAATCCGTCATTGTCTTGTCCTCTTGCCATATACGTTCAAAGCCGATGTACTTCGGCACCTGCGTGTTAGCGTGCTTACCGTTGAGGAAAGTGGGGTTGAAAGTCTTCATGCCGTCAATCATTTGGCGGTGACTGTACTTCTTTGCACCATCCAAATACTTTTTGTCACCAAAAATCTTGTAAGCGTCCACCAGCGTCTCGTTCATGCCGCCATGCTCCCATCCGAGCACCTGCTGCATCTCGTCATCCGAGAGGTTGCTTACCACATTCACGCTCCAGTCAGAAAGCCCTTTGAAGAGTTCCTTCGCCAGCTTGCTGCCCGTGTAGAGATAAGCATCGCGCACACCTGCAAGTACTTTGTGCTGGCAATAGAAAGGCACCCAACCGCCGTACTTACGAAACTCCGTCAAGTCTTTGGCATAGAGACCCGTCCAAATTTGGTTGATGGGCTGTCCGCCGATGAATCCTTTCATGCCCTTCGTGTCATTTTTGTAGGCATCTTGGCAGTCCTTCATGATGTTAAGGCAGTAATCCATGCGCTCTTTCAGGCGCGTCTGCATCGACTTGTCGTGCGAAGCCGCATAAGCCAGTGCCAGTGCCGACACATAGTGACCGCCTATATGCCCTTCGAGGCTCCAGTCGGGCTGTCCCCAGTTGCCGAACGAAGGGTGCTTCTTTTCCCAGTCGTAATATTTCGATGAGGCGTCCTTGCTGAGTCCTGCCTGACGAATGAACGGTGTCATCAGTCGGTCTGCGTCGTACTGCAACAGTAGCTCGTCGTTCGTCTCCATCATTGTCTTCATTGGTCCATCCAGCAGTGTCACCTCGTTGAGGTCGAAATGCTGCGGATAAATCTCGCTTTGTGCCATTGCGCTGCCGCTTAGGCAGAGTGCTATGGCAGCAGTCAATAGGTGTTTAGGTTTCATGTAAAATAGTATTATAAAATATGAATTGTTGTAGTGTTGTTGAAATTGCAAAGATACAACTTTTTTTGAGATAAAGCACAATCTTTAGATACTATGTGTTTACATTTTTTGGGAAAAGGTTCTGAATCGTGCGCTTCTCCCTTTGGCTTCTTGGTCTGTATATAATATATCCAACAAAGAAGCAAAGGAAGTGAAGAACATGACAGGGGGCGAGCCGTCTTGGCGTGCCCCCTGTATTTATTTATATCCGCAAAAAACTCTGCGTCAGTTTGTTATAACTCTTTATTTGCTCCAGTCAAGGTCTGAGAAAGATGGAATGTCCCAATCGAATCCTCTGTTTTTGGATGCCAATTCCAAGCCAGTTTCGTTTCCCAACAACACATCTTCCACAATGTTGACGGATGCACAAATCATGTTTTCAGCCTCTATCTTGTGCACCTCGATTGCAGGTGCCATATATGTCTTTTTCATATTCAATCTTAAGTTTATTATTTGTTCAGATATTTCTTCCCGTTCTTGATGACAATGCCCTTGTAAGCAGTGTTCACTTTCTGCCCTGCTACGTTGTACACATTCTCTTGTGCAGCACCCATGCTTTCCACCTTCACGATTGAAGTCGTGCCTTCAATGCCTATACCGATAGACAAGCGTCCCTTGGCAGAAGCAGGAGCTTCCACATACACGCCACCAGCTGCAAGCGCAGGAGTATATTGGTAGAAGCCTAAACCAGCCTTGTCGGTGTAAGCGAGGACGTATTTGTCCGTAGCAGTACCATCAGAAGCCTTCAACAAATTGTCATTCCAATCGTCCGTCGATTCTTCCGATGTGGGGTTCAAAATCAGTTTGTAGTCGGTTGCGGTAGTCTTGAGCACTACAGGGGTTTCTTTAGGAATGATATTTCCCTCCACCTCTGTGAGCGTCACGAAAGAATTGTCCGTAGCCGTAGCTTTGTAGATAGTGGTGTTCTCGTCCACCTGATAGTTCTTCTCTGCATCGTAGAAAGTCTTGTAGCCCTCTAAGTTAGACGAAGAAGCAAGCGATTTTGTGGGTTCAGTATAGAGAAGCAGATTTGTAACACACAAAGGTCCTGCATAAGCAGTTTTAATACAATTCAGATGTGCATATCCGCAGTCTTCTGTCATTTTCTTCAAATCAATAGTGAAAATCTTTCCATCCTCTGATTCAAAGATACTTTGGTATAAGATTGCATCATCGGTTCCTTCCTTAATTTCGATGAAAGTTCCGTTATTCACTTCACGATTGTATATGAGACGAGGGGCACCAGAAGTAGTGATAATGTACAATTTGTCATAATCGGAAAGATTTGTATAATGTTCCCAATTGACACCTCCGTCTCCATAAGGCAGCTCGCTCGCCGTTTTCAGTTCGTAGGCGGCATACGGCATATCTCCGACAAGTTTTCCATCCGTATCCCACTGCTTAAACATTTCTTTTGTGAGTTTTGTGTAGCCATCGGCTAAAATTAAACCATTTTGTGCCTCAAGTAATGCGTTTTTTGCATCCTCTATGCTTTGTTCTGTCGCATCACTTGCAGCCTTGGCTGCTTTAGCATCTTCAATGGCTTTCTGCAAGGCGGCATAGCTTTCCGCTGTATATCCCAATGATGGTTCAAATTCAGCACTGGTTATGCTCTCACCCAAAGCTGATTTGAGAGCTTCCAACGGATTTGCGCTTTTAACTAAATAGAAGTCTTTTATCTTAGCAGACCCATTGCCGTCCAAACCTGCCAACATGATATCGGTGCTTTGATTTCGGTAATCTTCTGGTATGTCCGCAATCTTCACTTCTTGTGGACCGTTGCCATTTAAGACAACTGTGTGAGCCGTAGTACCTCCGTCTGCCCAATAAAAGAGTATACGTATGCCTGTCCCTTCTTGGAGGTCATAATCAATTACAAGTTTTTCATACACATTGATGTCGCCTTTGGGGAAACCTAAATTTGACACAGAATTGCTCCATGCACCATGCCAAGCAAACACTTGTGCCTCGGTGTCGAACTTAGCGTTACCTGCACACCCTGGATTTGAGAAATCTGCATGCACTTCATCATCCGATGCCGCACTAAGACTTACCCCCCCCATGAAGAGGAGCATTGCAAATAGAAGTAGTTTTTCTTTCATTGTTTTGTTGCTTTTTTAGTTATTTAAGATTATAGAAGATTGTCCAAAGTTGATGTGGCGGTTATGCTACATTCACTTTGCAAAGGTCGGGAAAAGGGGGAAAAGCACAGACCTTGTATGTTACATGTTTTTGTAGTTATGTAACATTTTCATCTGCGTGTTCTATTATGGTATTTGAAAATACCGTATTTTGAATTACTATTTTGTATAAAAGCAATTTCCTTGCTTCGTGGCAATCTATGATACACTCACAGCCCCAAAAGGTGTTTCGCTACAAAGAACAGGATGATGACCGCGAAGGCTGGCAGCAGGTTGATGGTCTTGCAGTCCTTGATTTTCAGGATGCTCAGGCCCGAGGCGGCAATCAGCACGCCACCAACGATGCACAGCTCGGTGTGGAGGTCTTCGGTGATGGCGTTGGCTGAGAGTTTGGCGATGAGGTAGAACATTCCCTGCCAGCAGAAGAGGACGGGGGCTGCCCACACCATGCCGATGCCGTAGGTGGTTGCCAACACGGCTGAGGTGATGAGGTCGAGCGTTGCGTTGGTGTAGAGGTAGGTGTTGTCGCCGTAGAGCGCACTCAGTACAGGACCCACCATCGAGAATGTGCCGATGCAGTAGAGCAGGATGCCTGTGGAGAGACCTTCGGAAAGGGCGTATGCCCCTTTTTTCGTATGCTTCCTTCTGTCCACCAGTCTCTTGAACCTTCCGTCCAGGTTCAGCTTGTACCCGATAAGAGACCCCACCGCCAAGCTGATGATGAAGAGTACAGGGTAATGGCTTTGGGGAAGGTTTTGGCAGCAAGCGTTGAAACCCAAGGCAAGCGCGCACAAGCCCATGGCGTTGAACAGGGCTTGCTGGTATTGAGGCTTGATGCCGCGTTTCAGATAGTGTCCAATCACCGCTCCTGCGATGATGGTGGTCGTGTTGACGATTGTCCCAATCATGTCGTGCTGGTGGTTTTATGGTTGCAAAGGTAGTGAAGAAAGAGCAATACTCATCGTTCTTGTGTTCAATTTTTTCTTGTGGAATGATGAAAAAGCGTACCTTTGCCCCCATGAACATTCCAAGCATCTTTAATTGTTCCAACGATATGGCGTTGGCTGCCCATGTGCGGCAGTACCTGCCCCCCAAGCGCATTCAGTGCATGGAGCGGGATTTGGCAGAGCTGGCTCGTGTATGGGAGGACACTCGCTTTGCAGGACCGTGGGGGTGGAGCTTGGCGACGAAACAGCGGTACAAACAGATGGGAATCCCCGTTGAAGCGTTGCCCTCCGACGAGTGGCTCGAAGAGGTGAGAAGGCTCTCGTCGAGGCAGTTTGCCTGCGGATATATCAAGGGGTTGCTTGCAGAACTCAGCGACTCAAGACTGCTGGGCGGTGAAATGCGGTGGTGTGACAGGAGCATCTTCGACGATGCCGCTTTTAGCCCCTCAAAATCGATGTCCCCGACTCCGACCGACCGATGTCCCCGACTCCGACTGACCGATGTCCTCGCCTCCAATTTTGAGGGGCAAACGGGGCGGTCTCAGTTCATCTTCAAATCCCCCTGGTCGTCGTCGGGGCGTGGCGTGTTTGTGGCAGAGGTTGGCGGTCGGATGTCAACTGCTCCATGTCGAGGGGGCGAACTGCTCATCGGTGACTTGCCACGCTCGGCAGCCAAACGCTTGCAGGGATTCCTATCTGCCCAAGGTGGCTTTGCGATGGACCGATTCTATGCCGACAAGGTGCTGGACTTTGCGATGGAGTTTTTCATCCATGACGACCATGCGGTGGAGTTTCTTGGCTACTCGGTGTTTGCCACTGGCGAACATGGGGCATACGGATATAACTATGTGGAGAGTCAAGACGCACTGCTGCGTCGCATCGCTGTGGACACCGCTTTGCTTGACAGGCTCATCGCTCACCATCAGGCTTATTTGGCAAAGACGGCTTATCGAGGACCTGTCGGTATCGACATGCTTAAGACCGCCGACGGCAACGTGCATCCCTGTCTTGAAATCAACTTCCGTCTGAACATGGGCATTCTCGCCTTGCTGTTGCACGAGCGTTACGGCTCGACTGCCACGGTCGATTTGACCCCACGGCGTGGGCAGGGCTTTCAGGCAAAACTGGAGCAGGGGAAGTTCTTTCTGCAAATGAATGCTTGATAAAAGAAGCCGCGCCCCGAAAGTTCGTCAC
>VIDP01584985.1_pt1 | contig 18179 bp, 16 predicted proteins | sample 5025131 | NCBI WGS metagenome assembly VIDP01 (sample SAMN11853144, study PRJNA449069) | gut metagenome | isolation source: stool from male vole | host: Microtus ochrogaster | place: USA:Florida | collected 2017
ATCAAGCAGGTGGATATCTATGAGTGTAAAGCGGAGGAGTTTCTGCAGGGCTTTGATTTCGGAGACCCGACGGCGCCGCCGCAGACTTTGCCGGAACCTGAAGCGGAGAAGACCGAGGAAAAATCGGAAGAAGAGGGCGGTCAGGATGAGGAAGCGCCAAAACCGCAAAAACCGCAGATCGCGCCCGGAGACTTTGTCATCCAGTCTAAGGAACCCGGTAAGCATAAGAAGCTGGCAAAGGATAAGCACAAGAACGAAAAGGCAGCCTTTATCAGCGTTAATGTCACAAAGATGGATCAGCTGATGGATCTGATCGGTGAGCTGGTGATCTCGGAATCCGTGGTACTGCAGAATCCCGATTTGAAAGTTCCCGGTTTAAACCTTGCGAACTTTAACAAAGCGGCAGCACAGATGTCAAAGATTTCTACGGATCTGCAGAATGTGATCATGTCCATGCGTATGGTGCCGTTGACCAATCTGTTCCAGAAGATGAACCGTATCGTGTTTGACGTTTCCAGAAAACTGGATAAGGATATTGATTTTGTCATGGTCGGCGAACATACGGAGGTAGATAAGAATATTATCGAGAATATTTCCGATCCGTTGATGCATCTGGTGCGTAATGCGGTAGATCACGGCATTGAAACAAAGGAGGAGCTTGCGGAGAGCGGTAAAACGGAGAAATCAAAGGTTACTCTTTCTGCGAGGACCGAAGCCGGAAAAGTATGGATCAGTGTGGCAGACAACGGAAAAGGTCTGGACCGTGAAAAGATACTTGCCAAAGCAAGAAAACAGAAACTGTTGGAGGATGGTAAGGCGGACAGCGAATATACGGATAGGGAAGTATTCCAGTTTATTACACTGCCGGGCTTTTCTACCAACGAGAAGGTGACGGAATATTCCGGGCGGGGCGTTGGAATGGACGTAGTGGTACAGAACATTCAGGCAAACGGTAGCTCACAGGAAGTAGAAAGTACGGCAGGCTTTGGAACTACAATGACTTTAAAGATACCATTGACGCTTGCGATCATCGAGAGTATCGAAATGGAAACAGAGGATTCTTCTTTCGTAGTTGAAACAGGAGTAATCAAGGAATTTGTCAGCGTAAGAGAGAATATGATGATTCATGAGCCAAATGGCGAAGAGTTATCATGATCCGTGGAGAGTGTTATCCGGTTCTTCGGCTGGGAGAATGGTACGGACTGAAAAAATGTACAAAATCAGTCGAGGATGGCATGATGTTGATCTTCGAGGTGGAAGGGAAAACGGTATGTCTGTTTGTAGACAGACTGATAGGCAAGCAGGAGATCGTTGTAAAACCGATTCCATCTTATATTAAGAAGGTAAAAGGATTATCCGGCTGTACGCAGCTGGGAGACGGAAGCATCGCGCTGATACTTGATCCGGTAGGATTGATTGAATAAACTACGAAAGGAGGTGCATGAATTTATATGGATGCAATAACTGGATTAAATAGTCCGACAGAGCAGGATGAAAGTAATGCTTCCAATGAGCATGATGCGCAAAAAGGGAAGTACATGACATTCAAGCTGGGAAGTGAGCATTTTGCACTGAAGATTCAGTATGTAAGTGAGATCATATGTTTTCAGGCAATCACAGCGATTCCTGATACAGAGGATTACATCAAAGGACTGATCAATCTGAGAGGAAAAATCATTCCGGTAATTGATGTAAGGCTCAGATTCAAGCAGGAACCTCTTGAATATAATGACAGAACCTGTATTATGGTCATCAATGTAAAATCTACGGTAGTAGGACTGATCATAGAAAAGATCGCCGAGGTTGTAGAGATTCAAGAGGAAAATATTCTGCCGCCGCCAAGAGTCGGAAAGGCAGATAAGATGCAGAATAAATATGTTTACGGGATCGGAAAGGTAGGGGATACCGTAAAGCTTCTGCTGGATCCTGATAAGCTGATAAATGATGAGGATCTATCAGCTTTGGAACAGACAAATAATCAAAATGAAGAAGGAGAGGTGTAATTATGAAAGACATGAAGATGAAAACAAAAATGATTATTGGATTTATTATTCCTATCGTGTTTACACTTATTAATGTGATCTTTGGAATGATGTCCGTAAGCAGTATCGACAAAATTGTAAGGGATATGCAGAATGAACAGGTCGAGGTTGTTGAGGCAAAGATGGAGGAGATCGGCGCAGATAAGGCAAAGGCACAAATACTGTCTGAAACCTTGGAAACTACTGCGGCAGATGATATAGAAAAAATTGACAGCAGAGCCAGGACCTCTAATATTATCAGCTTTGGATTTGTGATCATTTCAGTTATTATAACCGTTATCATTGCTGCTATGCTGATCAAGATCATCAATAAATCCGTAGAGCAGCTGGCCAGGGCGGCAAAGGAGATCGCTGCCGGACGTGTGGATATCGAATTAGTCAAGTATCACAATGATGAATTTGGCGAATTGGTGGATGAGTATCAGAATGTTATCAATAATACCAAATATCAGTCCAAGATCGCAGAGGAAGTGGCGAATGGTAATCTTACCGTTACCGTTAATCCGGCGTCTGCTGATGACGTGCTGGGTCATTCCCTGAAGAAGCTGGTAGAAGAGAATCATCGGGTTCTGAGCAGTATCAATGATGCGGGATATCAGGTTACGATAGGGGCTTCCCAGGTGGCAAGCGCAAGCCAGTCTCTTGCACAGGGAACCACTGAGCAAGCAAGCGCGATCGAGCAGATCACGGCTTCCATTGATGAGATCACGGAAAAGACCAAGCAGAATGCTTCCCAGGCGAATGAGGCTGCAAAACTGGTAGCCAACGCTATTCAGGATGTAAAAGAAGGAAATGCGAAGATGCAGGATATGATGGTAGCTATGGAAGAGATCAATAAGTCTTCCGAGAGCATTTCCAAGATCATCAAGGTAATTGACGATATTGCATTCCAGACCAATATCCTTGCGCTGAATGCGGCTGTGGAAGCTGCAAGAGCAGGTGAGGCAGGAAAAGGCTTTGCGGTAGTAGCGGAAGAGGTTAGAAGTCTTGCTGCAAAGAGCGCGGCTGCTGCATCCGAGACAGCGGAGATGATCGAAGGCTCTATCAGCAAGGTTAATCTGGGCTCCAGAATTGCTGATGAGACAGCAAAGGCATTGGAAGTAATTACCAATGTTGTTGAACAGAGTGAAGTGTTGATTAACAATATTGCGCAGACCTCCAACTATCAGGCAACGGCAGTTGCTCAGGTAGATCAGGCGATCACACAGGTTTCACAGGTAGTGCAGACCAACTCCGCTACCAGTGAGCAGTGTGCTGCGGCAAGTGAGGAGCTTTCCGGTCAGGCTTCCAGGATGAGAGATATGATTTCCATCTACCAGCTTGGTAATAAAGGAGCTTCTTCATCGGGTTCTGATTCTTATGATTCCTCATCAAGCGACAATGAGAAGATCATTTCCCTCGGAGATAACTTCGGCAAATACTAATTACATAATTACAGAAAGAAGTAAAGCAGCTGCATGAGCGTTTCATGCAGCTGCTTTTTTATGCGCAGACCCGCATATGGAAGTCTGCTGCAGACGCAGCATGCGGGGCGCGCGGCGAGCATGGGAGAAGGTCATTCCCCTGCTCGATTATTAATAAAGCGGGAAAAGCTTGACAAATATTACATTCAATGTTATATTGTCACATATAACGTAATAATTTTGTAATAATTGCAGTTAAAGCTGTAATAATTATAGTTAGGGGATGTATATTTGTGAAAAAGAAGATAGTAATAATTGCATTGACGGCGGTATCCTTGGCGGCAATGCTTGCTGTCGGATTTGGAAATAGTGAAGCAGAGGCGACAAGCGTAAGGAGCGCGCTGCCGGCATGCGGCGCGGCGCTTGCACTGGACGAGGGGCTGGATATCAGCGAGATCTATGTAGAGCCGACGCAGGCAGCTGAGATTTCTCAGTCGATTGCGCGAAACGCGTCAGCAAATGGATTTTTGCAGGCAGGCGTGGAAGAAGTCCTGCTGATGGATACGGAAGTCAGCAATAATGAAACCGTTCCTGAGGAGATAGTTGCCGGCGATGTTGTTTCGGCAGCGGCAGCCAGTGTGACGGCAGCCCAGAATAACATTAACGCTTCCGCAGTTGCTGATTCGCTTGCAAAGTCGATTCAGGTCGGCGCTGAGCGTTCGGTGGAGATGAGGGAAGCTATGGATTCGACTAAGGTCGAAGTGGTGTCCCAGGAAAACAAGGATCTTGATCCGGAGAATTTCAGCGATCTTGTGATTGCACAGGTAACCAATTATGTCAATGTAAGGGATATTCCCAGTGAAGAAGGAGAGATCGTCGGCAAGCTGTATGATGACTCTGTCGGCAACTTTATAGAAGAAGAAAACGGCTGGTATAAGATCACATCAGGAAGATGTACCGGTTATGTCAAGGCGGAATATTGCGTGACAGGGGAAGCGGCAATAGAGCTTGCAAAAGAGGTAGGCACAAGAGTGGCTACAGTTAATACGACTACATTGAAGGTGCGTACGGAACCGAGTATAGAATCTTCCGTGCTGGGACTTGTTCCCATGGAAGAGGATCTGAGCGTTTTAGAGGAGCTGGACGGCTGGGTCAAGGTTTCCATAGAAGAGGGCGAAGGCTATGTCTCTGCCGACTATGTCAAGTTAAGAACGGATTTTGTTGTGGCTGAGTCTAAGGCAGAAGAAGAAGCTCGACTGGAAAGAGAGCGTCAGGAACGTGAGGCGGCACAGGCGGCGGCGCGCGCGGCGCAGGCGGCGACAAACCGGAATACGACCGGCAGCAGCGGCAGCCATTCTACTTATACGGTACCGACGATTACTGGGGACAATTCCATGGGAGTGTCGGTTGCCCAGTATGCATGCCAGTTTGTAGGCAATCCGTATGTGTATGGCGGTTCCAGCCTGACCAATGGTACAGACTGTTCAGGATTTGTCATGAGCGTATATGCGGCGTTTGGCGTATCGCTTCCACATTCTTCGACAGCGGACAGAAGCCGCGGTTATGCGGTGGAAGGCGGTGTTGCAAACGCGCAGCCCGGCGATATCATATGCTACTCCGGTCATGTGGGAATTTATATTGGTAACGGTCAGATCGTACATGCAAGTAATGAAAGAACCGGTATTATTATCTCCAATGTAAGTTATAGAAGTGTACTGGCAGTAAGGCGTATCTTCTGATGCGGCTCCGGTTGATAAGAATAAGTATCATAATAATATGCGGAAAAAGGAACTGGATTCTCAGTTCCTTTTTTTGGAAATGCTGATTAATTCACAGCTTCTCCGGAGTTTCCGGAGGATGCACACGGATTTACAAAGGAATATGCTGTAAATGTTGATGTTTCACGTAATGATACATTGAGAAAATCTTTGGTTGGTTGAGTTTAGGCGTTTTTGATAGTTATCCACAATTTCTGAGACGTGAAACTACTAAAAAGTGAGTTATACACTGATTTATCCACATTATCCACACTGAATCCTGTCGAAAAAAGAGGAAAAATTACGACTTTTGAACTTCTTGAAAGCCTGTCCTAAATATGTTATACTATCGTCATGATATCCAAAAAATGTCAGTCGGTATCATACAAAAACCTATGAAAGGTGGACAGGCTATGAAATTTATAATCGTAGGAAAGAACATTGAAGTAACGGAAGGATTAAGGAGCGCGGTTGAGGATAAGATCGGAAAGCTGGAGAAGTATTTTACGCCGACCACGGAGGTTCACGTGACGTTGAGCGTTGAAAAGGAAAGGCAGAAAATAGAGGTAACGATTCCTGTAAAGGGCAATATCATCCGTTCCGAGCAGGTAAGCAGCGATATGTATATCTCGATCGATCTGGTTGAGGAGATTATCGAACGGCAGTTGAAGAAGTATAAGACAAAGCTGGTTGACCAGCAGCAGAATGCCGCGTTCTTCAAGCAGGAATATATGGAAAAAGATTTTATGGATGAGGAGGAAGTGAAGATCATCCGTACCAAGAAGTTTGATATCAAGCCGATGTATCCTGAGGATGCATGCGTACAGATGGAGCTGTTAGGTCATAACTTTTATGTGTTCTGCAATGCGGAGACGGAGCAGGTCAATGTTGTGTATAAGAGAAAAGGCGGCACGTATGGTCTGATCGAACCGGAAGCATAAGCTGTGGCATATAATTCATTGCAAAAGAAAAGTTCCTATGATAAAATGGAAACAGTCGGCGGCGGAAATGACCGCCCCGCTTAAAATGAAATCATAAAATAAAAAGATGGAGGAAAAGAGATGTCAAAGAAAATTGTTTTGGCAGGTGCATGCCGTACTGCAATTGGCACTATGGGTGGAGCGCTTTCTACCACACCGGCTCCGGAACTGGGAGCAATCGTAATCAAGGAAGCATTAAACAGGGCAGGAGTAAAGCCTGACGCCGTAGATCATGTTTATATGGGCTGCGTTATTCAGGCAGGACTTGGACAGAATGTTGCACGTCAGGCATCCATTAAAGCTGGACTTCCAATTGAAACAACAGCCGTAACGGTAAATGTAGTCTGCGGATCAGGTCTGAACTGCGTCAATATGGCAGCGCAGATGATCAACAACGGTGATGCGGATATCGTAGTTGCCGGCGGTATGGAGAATATGTCAATGGCTCCTTACGCTGCTATGCAGGGACGTTACGGTTATAGAATGAACAACGCAACGCTGGTGGATACCATGGTAAATGACGCATTGTGGGATGCATTTAACGATTACCATATGATCCAGACGGCGGATAATATCTGTAACGACGCGCGTTGGAACATCTCCAGGGAAGAACTGGACGAGTTCGCTGTGGCAAGTCAGACAAAGTGCGCAGCCGCACAGTCTTCCGGCAGGTTTAAAGACGAGATTGTTCCCGTGGAAGTAAAGAAAAAGAAAGAAACTGTTGTTGTAGATACGGATGAAGGACCCCGTCCCGGAACTTCCATGGAAGGGCTTGCAAAGCTTCGCCCGATCAATAAGGACGGCAAGGTTACCGCAGGTAATGCTTCCGGCATCAATGACGGCGCGGCAGCAGTTGTAGTGATGACAGAGGAGAAGGCTAAGGAGCTTGGCGTAAAGCCTATGGCTGTATGGGTAGCAGGCGCTCTTGGCGGTGTTGATCCTTCCATTATGGGTATCGGACCGGTTGCGTCCACAAAGAAGGTGCTTGCTAAGACAGGTCTCAGCATCAGTGATTTTGATCTGATCGAGGCGAATGAAGCATTTGCGGCACAGTCTATCGCAGTTGCAAGAGAACTTGGCTTTAATAAGGATATCTTGAATGTAAACGGCGGCGCCATCGCGCTGGGTCACCCGGTAGGAGCTTCCGGCTGCCGTATCCTTGTTACGCTGCTTCATGAGATGCAGAAGCGCGACGCAAAACGCGGTCTTGCTACACTTTGTATCGGCGGCGGTATGGGCTGCTCAACAGTTGTTGAGAAATATGAAGGTTAATGATTATTAAGGAAAGTGGGGACACCAACATGGAATTTATCCTATATGAAGTAAAGGGCGCTGTCGGAACGATCACGATCAATCGTGAGAAAGCATTGAACGCTCTGAATTCCAAGGTATTGGACGAGCTGAGCGTGACCTTGGATGCAGTCGATCTTGCGAATACAAGATGCCTGATTTTAACAGGGGCAGGAGAGAAATCCTTTGTTGCCGGTGCGGATATCGGTGAGATGAGTACTTTGACCAAGGCAGAGGGAGAGGCATTCGGCAAGAAGGGCAATGACGTATTCCGTAAGCTGGAGAACTTCCCGATCCCTGTGATTGCGGCAGTTAACGGATTTGCGCTGGGCGGCGGATGTGAGATCGCGATGAGCTGCGATATCAGGATCTGCTCTGAGAATGCTGTATTTGGGCAGCCTGAGGTTGGACTGGGCATCACGCCGGGATTCGGCGGTACACAGAGACTTGCAAGACTGGTAAGCCCGGGCATGGCAAAGCAGATGATCTATACGGCGCGTAATATCAAGGCGGACGAGGCGTACCGCATCGGTCTTGTGAATGCGGTATATCCGCTTGAGGAGTTGCTCCCTGCAGCGGAGAAGATGGCTGCGGGCATTGCGAAGAATGCGCCGATTGCAGTACGTAACTGCAAGAAGGCGATCAACGACGGACTTCAGGTAGATATCGATCAGGCGATTGTGATTGAAGAGAAGCTTTTCGGCGACTGCTTCGAGACGGAAGATCAGAAATACGGCATGGCATTTTTCTTAGATAAGAACAAAGAAAAAGTGAAAGAGCCGTTTAAAAATTGTTAAAGGAGGAAATCAGAATGAAGGTAGGCGTTATTGGCGCAGGAACCATGGGTTCCGGTATTGCACAGGCATTTGCAATGACAGAGGGGTACGAGGTATGTCTTTGCGATATCAAAGAAGAATACGCAGAAGGCGGTAAGGCTAAGATCCAGAAAAACATGAATTTCTTAGTTGGCAAGGAGAAGATCACACAGGCACAGGCTGACGCGATCATGGGCAGAGTTACAACAGGTCTGAACAATATCTGTGCAGACTGCGATCTGATCATTGAGGTTGCGTTGGAGAAGCTTGAGATCAAGCAGAGCATTTTCAAAGAGCTGATGGGTATCGTGAAGAAGGATTGTATGTTTGCTTCTAATACATCCTCCCTTTCCATCACCAAGATCGGCGAAGGACTTGACAGACCGATGATCGGTATGCACTTCTTCAATCCTGCTGACAGGATGAAGCTGGTTGAGGTTATCAAGGCTGAGAATACACCGCAGGAAATGGTAGATAAGATCAAAGCCATCGCTGTTGAGATCGGCAAGACACCTGTTGAAGTAAAGGAAGCTCCGGGCTTTGTAGTAAACAGAATCCTGATTCCGATGATCAATGAAGCAGTCGGCGTTCTTGATGCGGGTACAGCTTCCGCAGAAGATATTGATGTAGCGATGCAGCTTGGCGCATCCCATCCGATGGGGCCTCTTCACTTAGGTGATCTGATCGGTCTGGATATCTGCCTTGCGATCATGGAAGTTCTCTATAATGAGACCAAAGACGAGAAGTATGCTCCGCAGCCGCTTCTTAAGAAGATGGTTGCTGACGGCAAGCTTGGCAAGAAGACCGGCGCGGGATTCTTTGATTATTCTAAATAATCAATGATTATTTTAATAAGCATGGATTTAAAACGAAAGCTTATTTTGAGAAAATTCGGAATATCTCCGGTTTAAATGCAGTATAAAAGAAATGCTGTCTGAGACAGTGAAATGTATAAAAATGGAGGAATAAAAATCATGGATTTTACATTAAGCAAAAAGCATGAAATGGCGAGAACGCTGTTCAGGGAATTTGCTGAGAAAGAAGTTAAACCCTTGGCGCAGGAAGTAGATGAGACGGAAGAATTTCCAAGAGGAACTGTGGAGAAGATGGCGAAAGCAGGCTTCATGGGTATCCCTATTCCCAAGGAATACGGCGGACAGGGCTGCGACGTCCTGACCTATGCAATGTGCGTAGAGGAGCTTTCTAAGGTCTGCGGTACAACAGGCGTTATCGTATCTGCACATACTTCCCTTTGCTGCGATCCGATCCTTACATACGGTACGGATGAGCAGAAGCAGAAATACCTGCCGGATCTTGCAAGCGGACGCAAGATCGGAGCGTTTGGTCTGACAGAGCCGGGCGCAGGTACGGATGCTCAGGGACAGCAGACGAAGGCTGTTTTGGATGGAGATGAGTGGGTGATCAACGGATCTAAGATATTCATCACCAACGGTAAGGAAGCTGACGTATATGTGATCTTTGCAGTTACGGGCGTGATTGAGAAAAGAGGAAAACAGATCAAGGAGATCTCATCCTTTATCGTAGAGAAAGGTACGCCGGGCTTCACCTTTGGTACAAAGGAGAAGAAGATGGGTATCCGCGGTTCTTCCACATATGAGCTGATCTTTACCGACTGCCGTATCCCGAAGGATAATATGTTGGGACAGCAGGGCAAGGGCTTTGGTATCGCAATGCATACCTTGGATGGCGGACGTATCGGTATCGCTGCGCAGGCGCTTGGAATCGGTGAGGGTGCACTGGAGAGAACCATTGCATATACCAAGGAAAGAAAGCAGTTTGGCAGAACGATTGCACAGCAGCAGAACACACAATTCCAGCTTGCTGATATGGCGACTAAAGCACAGGCTGCACAGCTTCTGGTATATAAGGCGGCTATGACGAAGGATCAGTACACACAGGATCACAAGACAGCTTACGGTGTGGAAGCGGCTATGGCTAAGCTTTATGCGGCAGAGATGGCGATGGAGGTTACCACAAAGGCCGTACAGCTTCACGGTGGTTACGGTTATACAAGAGAGTATGATGTAGAGCGTATGATGCGTGACGCTAAGATCACGGAGATTTATGAAGGAACCAGCGAGGTTCAGAGAATGGTTATCTCCGCGGCGCTGCTGAAGTAAAAAAATATTAAAAAGTAAGGAGAAAATACAATGAAAATCGTTGTTTGTGTAAAACAGGTACCCGATACAAAGGGCGGCGTAAAATTTAATCCCGATGGTACGCTGGATCGTGGCGCAATGCTTGCGATCATGAATCCGGATGATAAAGCAGGCTTAGAGGCAGCTCTTAGATTAAAAGATCAGTATGGCGCGGAAGTAACTGTTGTAACCATGGGTCTTCCCAAGGCAGAGGAAGTTCTTCGTGAAGCAATGGCAATGGGTGCGGACAAGGGTATCCTTGTGACAGACAGGGTGCTTGGCGGAGCTGATACCTGGGCAACTTCCCAGACGCTTGCCGGAGCGCTTCGTAACTTGGAGTATGACCTGATCATTACAGGACGTCAGGCAATCGATGGCGATACCGCGCAGGTGGGACCTCAGATTTCCGAGCATCTGAACATTCCTGTTATCTCTTATGCACAGGATATCAAGATCGACGGTGACAGCGTGATTGTTGAGCGTCAGTATGATGACAGATATCATGTATTAAAGGCTAAGATGCCTTGTCTGATTACAGCGCTGGCTGAGTTGAATGAGCCCCGTTATATGACACCGGGCGGAATCTTTGATGCTTATGATGCAGACATTACCGTATGGGGAAGAGCGGACCTCAAAGATGTTGAGGATTCCAATCTTGGTCTGAAGGGGTCACCGACACAGATTGCAAAGGCTTCCGATAAGGTAAGAAAGGGAGCAGGCGAGAAGGTGAATCTGGATGTGACCGAGTCCGTAGATTACATTGTTGGTAAATTAAAAGAAAAGCATGTCATCTAATATAAACATCTGCAGATTAAGAGAAAGGAATGGTTAATAACATGAATATTCAAGATTATAAAGGAGTATTTGTCTTTGCGCAGCAGGTAGACAATGTACTCAGCGGAATTGCATTAGAGTTGGTTGGCAAAGGAAAAGACCTTGCCAAGGATCTTGGAACAGAGGTAACGGCAGTTTTGGTTGGTTCCGGTGTGAAGGGACTGGCGGATGAGCTTGGCGAGTATGGTGCAGATAAGGTTATCGTTGTGGATGATCCGGAACTGAAGGATTACAGAACTGAGCCCTATGCGCATGCAGTAGCATCGGTGATCAACGAGTATAAGCCGGAGATCTTCCTGATCGGCGCTACAGCCATCGGCCGTGACCTTGGTCCCCGTGTATCAGCAAGGATTCATACAGGTCTGACGGCAGACTGTACACAGCTTGATATCGGTGATTTCCCCATCAATCCGGTTCCCGGTAAGGAGCAGCTTCATAACCAGCTGTTGATGACACGTCCTGCATTCGGCGGTAATACCATCGCTACGATTGCCTGCCCGGATTTCCGGCCGCAGATGGCTACCGTTCGTCCCGGCGTTATGCAGAAGGCACCGAAGGAAGCCGGCAGAAAGGCAGAGGTGATTGATTACAATCCCGGATTTACACCGGATCATAAATATGTTGAGATCATGGAGATCGTTAAGGCTGTATCTGATGTGGAGGATATCATGGATGCTAAGATCCTTGTGTCCGGCGGTCGTGGCGTAGGAAGCCCTGAGAATTTCAAGCTTCTTGAGGATCTTGCAGAAGCGATCGGCGGAACCGTAAGCTGTTCCCGTGCTGTTGTAGATGCAGGCTGGAAGCCGAAGGATCTTCAGGTTGGTCAGACCGGTAAGACGGTTCGTCCGAATGTATATTTTGCAATCGGTATCTCCGGAGCGATCCAGCACCTTGCAGGTATGGAAGAATCCGATATCATCATTGCGATCAACAAGGATGAATCCGCTCCGATCTTTGACGTAGCTGATTACGGCGTAGTCGGAGATCTGAATAAGATCCTGCCGCAGCTGACAGCGCAGATTAAAGAGGCAATGGCAGCTAAGGCATAAGAGCATATGATGTATTTGCTGCCATAATGTGATATACAGCGTTGAAACCCTATATCCTTTGTGAAAGTACGGAGGATATGGGGTTTTTGGCAAAGGGATATCTTAAAATTCTTTATATTATAAAAAGAAGGCTGTATAATATTACCAGAGGATTGAAGATATCAATTTGGGGCGATAAACAGAGCGTAGTTGAATATATGGAAATAAAAGGAATGGGGTAAATGCATAAAATAGGCGTTCTTTCCGATACCCACGGACTGCTTCGGGAAGAGGTAAAGGAAATTTTAAAAGAGTGTGACGTCATCCTGCACGCGGGAGATATTGACCGGGATAAGGTGATAAAGCAATTGGAGGATATAGCGCCATGTTATGCGGTGCGCGGCAATGCGGATAAGGAGTGGGCGGAGGATATCCCCGTGACACGGGAGATCGAATTATATGGAATCCGCATCTATATGATCCATAATAAAAAGATGGCGGAACCGAATGACGCGGATCTGGTAATCTATGGTCATTCCCATAAATATGAAGAGAAGGAAACAGACGGACAGGTATGGTTAAATCCCGGCAGCTGCGGAAAACGGCGTTTTACCCAGCCAATCACAATGGCTGTGATCGAGGTGGAGGAGGACGGAAGCCGACATATCATCAGGAAGGATATCGTTACAGGAGAAAATGCTGTCTCCCTGCAGGGAACCGAACAGGATAAGGCTGCATTGGTCAAAATGGTGATGAAGGAAGTGGATAAGGGGATGCCGGTGGAGAAAATTGCGCAGAAGGTGCATATTTCCGAGGAATTGGCAGCACAGATCTGCCGGATGTATGTAACGCATCAGGGGATCGGTGTGGATGGAATTCTGAACCGCATTTCATAGGCATGAAGGATTAAAATAAATAAATTCGTTTTGCAAATGTTGTGCCTGCGACATAGCACTAAAGTGCATTAAAGTTCGCAGGTTACGGAAAGGTATGGTTATTGGTATGGAACGGGAAAAATTGGAAGCGTTATTAAAAGAGATGACTCTGGAGGAGAAGATCAACCAGCTTCTCCAGCTGCATGGCAGCTTTTTTGAGGGCGGCGCCGTAGCGACGGGACCGGCTGCGGAGCAGGGATTTTCCGAGAGGTCAATACAGGAACTGGGAAGCGTATTAGGTGCGGTAGGGGCGGATTCGGTAAAACGCATCCAGAAAAATCATATGGAAAAGCATCCCCATCATATCCCGCTGTTGTTTATGGCGGATATCATCAATGGATACAAGACCATTTTCCCGATTCCTCTGGCGCAGGGAGCGGCGTTTAATGAAGAGGTGGCCAGAACAGGTGCGGAGGTAGCGGCAAGGGAGGCATCTGTAGCGGGCATTCACGTAACATTTTCACCGATGGTTGATCTTGTGCGGGATGCAAGATGGGGGCGCGTCCTAGAATCCAACGGTGAGGACGTATATCTGAACAGTGTCTATGCGAAGGCGCAGGTAGAGGGATATCAGGGAGACGACCCAAAGGCAGAGGGAAAGATTGCGGCTTGTGTGAAGCATTTTGCGGCATATGGTGCACCAACTGCGGGGCGTGATTATAATAACGTGGAGCTTTCGGAGCGGACCCTTCGCGACGATTATCTTCCGGCATATGAGGCGGCCATTAAAGCAGGTGCGCTGCTGGTAATGACATCATTTAATACATTGAACAGGATTCCTTCGACGGCAAATCAATGGCTGATGCGTAAGGTACTCCGTGAAGAGATGGGATTTCAGGGCGTGCTGATCTCGGATTGGGCTGCGATTGAGGAGATTGCAAAACATGATCTGGCGGTGGATAAAAGGGAAGCAGCCGTGTTAGCCTTAAAAGCGGGAACGGATATTGATATGATGACGAACTGCTACTGCGCTTATCTGAAAGAGGCGATCGAAGCAGGCGAAGTATCGGAGGTTCTTTTGGATGAGGCAGCGCTGCGCGTTCTGGAATTAAAGAACAAATTGGGGTTATTTGAAAATCCCTATAAGGATGCTGATGCAGAACAGGAAAAGAGATGGATCCTCTGTGAAGAACACCGCCGTAAATCCAGAAAAGCGGCGGAAGAAACATTTGTCCTGCTGGAAAATGATCATATGCTTCCGTTAAAGGAGACAGAACGGGTTGCGTTTATCGGCCCGTATGTTGATGAGAAAAAAATTCTGGGATTCTGGTCCATCTTTGGGGAAGCGAAGGATGCGGTCAGCGTTAAGGAGGGCGTGTCAGAGAGAGTGAAACATGCTGTGGAAGCAGGGCAGGTGACATTTTCTCAGGGCTGTGAGATCTTGACGGAAGAGGAATTTGTTCCGGGATTTGATCCGAAGGAGAAGAATAACGCCGCCGGTCAGGAAGTTTCTGCGGAGGAGATGCTGCGGCAGGCGTTGGAACAGGCAAAACAGGCGGATAAAGTAGTACTCTGTCTGGGAGAGCATACGACGCAGTCAGGCGAAGGCGGCAGCCGCGCCGAGATCACGCTGCCCGGATTGCAGATGGAGCTCCTGAAAAAGATTGCTGCGGTGAATGACAATATCATTGTGGTACTGTTTCATGGAAGACCTCTGGATCTCAGGGAAGTAAAAGCATTATCTAAGGCTGTCATGCTTGCGTGGATGCCGGGAACGGAAGGCGGCAATGCCATTGCCGCAACGCTGTATGGAGATGTTTCGCCAAGCGGCAGGCTTCCCATGAGCTTCCCGTACTGTGTGGGACAGACGCCTGTCTTCTATGCGGAATTCCATACAGGAAGGCACATGGAGCCATCGATGCCGGATAACCGGTTTCAGTCCCGATATATCGACGCGCCGAACGCGCCGCTGTACCCGTTTGGCTACGGACTTTCCTATACGACCTTTGCGTATGGGGATATTCTGCTTCGTGTGGTGGGAACAAATCAAAACGGACAGACAGCGAGGAGCGTGACAGGGAGTCAAAACGGGGAGACACAGCAGGTGTCAGCAGGACAGACGGAGACAGCATCCGGCAGCGCAGATAATAACTGTATCGCGCTGCATACGGGAGAAAAGCTTCTGGTGTCCGTCAGTGTAAAAAATACCGGAAGCGTCAAAGGAGCGGAGGTAGTCCAGATGTATGTGCGCGACGATAAAGCCAGCGTTGTCCGTCCGGTCAGGGAATTAAAGGGATTTTCGAAGGTATGGTTAGAACCCGGAGAGGAAAAGGAAGTCTGCTTTACCGTGACGGAGGAGATGCTGCGTTTTCATGATATCAATATGGATTATACGGCGGAGCCGGGAAGCTTTACCATATTTGTGGGAAGTGATTCTACTACGGAACGGCAGGCACAGTTTTGCTTTTTATAATGCAGTGTTTATAGTACCGGTATGGCTTATTTGGGGTCATGATTTGGATTGCAGCGCTGTTACAATTCAAAAATTAAGGAATATGGAACATGAAATCAAAGGGATCGGTTAGAAAAATTAAAAAAAGAACATTTGAGATTATCCAGATCGGTACAAGGGTGGATTTTTGGAGCAGAGCCTTTGATTATTTTATTGTCTTTATGATCCTGTTAAGTATCAGCGTTACGTTTATGTTGACGTTTGCTGAACTGAGTATGTACGCGGATGTGATGGAAGCGATTGAGTTCTTTACGATCGTCGTTTTTATCATAGAATATTTGCTTCGGGTATGGACCAGTGATCTGCTTTATCCCGATCTGAACAAACAGCAGGCAGCGCTCCGGTTTATTTTTTCCTTTTATGGACTTGTGGAGCTGTTGACCATCGTTTCCTATTTTGGACCAATATATTCTAATGGTATGATTGCGCTGCGGATCATACGTGTCACAAGGATTCTGAGACTGTTCCAGCTCAATACGAACTCGGATACCTACAATGTGGTTGCGGATGTCCTGATGGATAAGAAGAAGCAGCTGCTTTCTTCCATTTCCATGATCCTGATGTTGATGTTGGCGGCATCATTATGTATGTATGGATTTGAGCATGAGGCGCAGCCGGATGTTTATGAAAATGCATTTTCCGGAATCTGGTGGGCGATGTCCACGATTCTGACAGTAGGATACGGCGATATCTATCCGATTACCATCGGCGGAAAGATCATGGCGATTCTGATCGCGCTTCTGGGGGTGTGCGTCGTTGCAATTCCCACCGGTGTGATCAGCGCCGGTTTTGTGGAATATGATAATAAGATACGGGTTGAGACGATCCTCCGCAGTGATAAGGATGGGCTTGTCAATAGAGAAGTCATAGCGGCATTGAACAAAAACGCCAGAAGGAGGAGAATGAGCGTCAATGAATATATGTTGTTCTTAATGATGCAGGATGCGGAAAAAAATATGGACGAGAAAACCACGGCGGAGAAAGTTATAGCGGAGAAAGCCCCGGCCAGGAAAGTCCAGACTAAGAAACGTAAAAAATAACTGTCAAACTGAAAACAGACTATAATTACACTGCTAAATCAGTAGTTGCGGAGGATAGATATATGTTAGAGGAATTAATTAAGAAAATGGAAGATAATATAGACAGTGACGAATTTGAATGGATTGAAGAAGAATGTATAGAAAAAATTGAAGAATCGGACTTAGGGCTAAATGCGGTTGAACCTTTAATAAAACTTATGGAACGTCATCCATTAGCTGATTTTGGAGTGCCTGGAGCAATTGTACATTTTGTTGAAAAATATTATAAAAAAGGATATGAGGATATACTCTATCAATCTATAAAGCGTTCACCTGCAATGCATACGGTTTGGATGTTGAATAGAATATGTAATGATCCAAATAGCGATGATAAGTTTAAAGAGCTCCTGGCGGAAACAGCGGAACGTAATGATATTGATAATGCCATAGCAAAATCTGCAAAAGATTTTTTAGGAAACTAACTTTCGGAAAGGAATCTATGGAAAAAGAGGAACAGACAGCGCAGAAACAGCAGCATCGGCCGGTACGGGCGCCGATTCCCGGATTGGGACTTCGCAGTATCAAGACTGCTTTGGCGGCGGCTCTTGCTGCTTTGATCTATATCTTTATTCCGGATCATAATCCGACCTTTGCCTGTATCGGGGCGATCGTCGGCATGGGAACGGATATGGAGACCTCCCGAAAAAGCGCAGGCAACCGTTTGTTCGGGACGATCATAGGGGGTATGATCGGGATCGGTCTGTACTGGATCGAGTTTCTGATTTTTTCGGAAGGAAATGACTGGATAAGGCTGCCCCTTGTATTTATCGGAATCATCATATTGGTTTCTGTCAGCGTGCTCTGTGGATGGCCCGGCGGGGTGCAGGCGGGAGGTGTGGTGCTCTGCGTCATTTTATTTGATACACCGGCACGGCATCTGGATTATGCCGTCTGGCGCGCGGTTGATACGGGGGTCGGCGTTTTTCTGGCGTTGGTGATTAATTCGCTGCTTTCCAGAGAGAGGCTTGATAAGTGGTTTTCTCGTCGAAATGTTACGTAAATTAAAGAAATCTTTCTGACCGGCGTTATCTGACAGCGCAATTGCAACCTGAAATTTTCGAATGAAATCTAAATGAAATTGAACAATGAAAGTAATTGACTGAACAAATAAATAATGTTAAGATAAAATGGATTCTGATAAAGAAGATTTTGGTAAAAAAAGGAGGATAATCCGTAATGAGAAAAGGGAGAATGAGAAGATCATTGTTGTCCGCATTACTGGTGGCTGTGATGCTGATTGGAAACTGCATGGTTGTCAGCGCTGCGCCTCAGACGATGCCGGACGGAACCGTTTTTGATGCTGAATATTATGCGCAGAGCAATCCGGATGTTGTAGCGGTATTCGGAGCAGACGCTAATACATTATATCAGCATTATGTTAATTTTGGCAGGGCAGAAGGCAGAT
>VIDP01268025.1_pt1 | contig 17979 bp, 35 predicted proteins | sample 5025131 | NCBI WGS metagenome assembly VIDP01 (sample SAMN11853144, study PRJNA449069) | gut metagenome | isolation source: stool from male vole | host: Microtus ochrogaster | place: USA:Florida | collected 2017
AAACTCACGGGCGGCGTATGGAAAAAAGTTAACCTCTAAAATATCAACACAATGACAATCGAACATCTCAGCTCCGCACAGGCTCGCATCGTGGCCCTGCAAGACGGCCTCCGCATCGAGGCCGACGTGAACATCAACAGCCTGGGCCGTGCCGACGGCATAGGCAACGGCCACGTGGCCCGCACCTACGCCGACGGCGCCGCCGGCGAGCCCCTGGCCGACTTCAGCAGCTACACCGGCAGCCGCCACCGCACCATGTACGGCGAGCCCACCCTCGAGCAGCAGATCGAGCTGCTCACCATCATCGACACTTTCTGCGCCGACATCCGCTCCCGCACCTACACCCTCACCGCAACCATCGCCGCCGTTGACGAATAACCCCCGCGAGCCATGAAACTGACATTACGACGCTTAGCCCTGCGGCCCGACTATACCATAGGGCGGCTCTACATCAACGGCGCGTACATCTGCGACACGCTCGAGGACCCAGTGCGCGACCTCAACCGCAACGGTCGCTTCGACAACGGCGAGCGCAAGGTGGCAGGCGAGACGGCCATTCCCTACGGCACCTACGGGGTGGTGGTGAACATGAGCCCGAAATTCAAGCGCCTGCTGCCGCGCCTGGTGGTTGTGCCTCACTTCGAGGGCATCCTCATACACCGGGGCAACACCGCAAAGGACAGCGCCGGCTGCATCCTCCCGGGCGAGAACAGGGAGGTGGGAAAGGTCGTCAACTCCACCTATTGGGAGAAGGAGATAACCGAGCGCCTGCTGGCCGCGCAGAACCGCAAGGAGAAAATCACAATCGAGATTGTATGAGAGACAAGAACACTATTTTGGACGCCTTTACGTGGCTCGCGGTGGCGCTCGGCGCATTGCTCATAGCCGCCGTGTGCTGCGGGGGATGCACAGCCATCAGGTATGTGCCCGTGGAGACGGTGCGCACGGAGTACAAGGATAAAATCAAGGAGGTACACACTACCGACTCCGTTGTAGATACCCGCTTCGTCTACATCAAGGGCGACACCGTGGTGGACTGGCGCGACCGCGTGAAATGGCGCGACCGTCTGGTGCACGATTCAATCTATATCGAGCGCACCGACACTATCCGCGAACCCTATCCTGTGCAGCGCCGGCTGACGCGCTGGGAGCAGGCCAAGATGGACTTCGGCGGCATGGCCCTGGGCGGGTGCCTGGTGGCGCTGTGCATCGCCGTGGTGTGGTTAATCAAGAAATTCAGGAAGTAATATGATAGACACGATAAATACCCTGCTGGGCTGCACCGGCTCGCTCAGCCTGATAATGGGGCTGGCCTATTACCGGCAGACCAAGCGCACCAAGGAGGCCGAAGCCAAGCAGAAGGAGGCCGAGGCCGACATGGTCAAGGTGAGCGTGGAAAAAGGCAAGATTGAGGCGCGGCAGCTCGAGATAGAGTTGCTCACCGCGCAGCTCGAGCGCATGGAGCAGGCCTGCGAGCATAAAGACCAGCGCCTCTCGGAGCTGAACAACGCCATCGACAAGCACATAGACCGCCGCCGCGAGCTGGCCGACAATCTATACGACACGCAGCGCGAGCTCGTAAAAACAAAAGATGAGGTGATACGGCTCACCGACAAGAGCGACCGGCTCGAGGCCCTCAAGTGCCTGCGCGCCGACTGCCGCGACCCCCGCGGCCCCAAGCCACCGCGCAAAAACCAAAATCCTCCGGAGCCGGAGGCCTGACATAACAACGAGAATAGCGGAGAGGCGCAGTTGCCCCTCCGCTTTTTTACGGGTGTTGCGGGATGGGCATCCAATACTTGATGTTGCCCAGAGGGAACGTATCGTCATAGCTGTACCAACGCAGGGTGCCGTCGCTGAATTGGGTGAGCCATGCGACGGCAAGCTGGTGGCACGGGGTGTCGAGTTCAACGAGTACGTCCTGCTCGGCGGGCGGGAGCTCGTGGGCCACGTGGTGCCACTGCGCGGCGAGTGCTTCGGTGGCGCCTGCGAGGTAGGCGTCGGCCAAAGCCTTTTTTACTTCTGACCACACCGGGAGATATTGCACTTTTTCGGCATGGGCTGCTGCTTTTTCTTCTAAAGATTTCATCGGAGGGATTGGAGTTATTTGAGGGATTGGAGGGGTGGTTATTCGCACCGGTGACATTAAAGATGACATGAAAGGACATAAAAGAAAGTGAAAAGACTCTCGTATCTCTTTTGGGGCATGTCTTCATTGTTGCTTCTCAATTTTGGGGATTTTTGAGAAGTATGGAGAGGTTACTTCTCAAAAATGGCCGGTTTGTTTACATGTGGGGGCGGTGGTGTTATCTGAGTGTTTTTTTGAGGAGGCAGTTGTGGGGGGCTAACGCGATGGCGTCGTAGCCTCGGCGCATGTACCATTGTAGGATTTCGTAGGGGGTGTTTTTCTCCTCCCATTCCAAGAATACAGCATCGTGGCCTTCCTTTCGGGCGATGTGTTCGGCCTGGTCAAGGAGCATTGTGGCTATACCTTTGCGCCGATGAGGTTCTGCCACGTAGAGACCCCAAATGTAGGCCGTGCCGCCGAAATTCTTTTGAGTCTCCGGGAATAGCTCAAGCATGATTGAGCCGGCCTCGTGGGTCATCAGATAGCGCGTGTAGGCGATCCAGTCTTGTCTGAGGATGTTCATTGTCAATTATTTTCTTCTAAAAGTTTCAGTGCTTCGGTTATCCCTGCGGATAGGGCGGCTTCGTAGGTGTCAAACATTGAGCCGTCCCAAATCAAATCCTCGTTACGCTCCATGTCTACCGCTTTGGCAAACCACTTTTTAAAGCAGTTAATTTCGGGGTAGACGTAGATGTGCTTGGTTTCACGTAACCACGCTTGCGCTTGGTCTAAGCGCGGGGCAGAGTAATGCGGCACGTACCAATCATCGTGGTTGAAGTCGTCGGCTGACGCTTGCATCAGTGCCATCTTATCACTATCGGCAAATTCCTTATGCCAAAGGTGGTCGCATTTCCAATCAAAGCCTAATCGCATCAACGCTTGGCTTTGCTCGTAGGTGCAAAATGTTTCGTGTTGCATATTATTTAAGTTCGTAAGGTTCATCCTCCCACGTGAGTTCACGGCCGATGAGGCGGGCGATTGAGCCGGAGGGAAGTGTTACATAGGGAAACTCAGCCCACTTTTTCAATTCATTTCTAACTGGTTCTCTCTTGTATATAACCTCTGTTCCGTCTTCATCTACTGCTAACCATGCCATGTTATTCTCCTTTCTCGCTAATAAGGATTATTTCGATTCTTGCTCGCTGGGGTAAGGATTCCCATGTGATTGAGGGGAAAGAGCCTTTTGGCAGATGGCGCGGATTGTAGTCTGAGTGCCATTCATTAACACCCTTACGAGGTAGTATATAATGGAAGTATAATCCACCTCCTTTGTCACGCGCTACCCATCCCTCAATCACCGCCTTTTCGGGAGCGGGAAATTCAAGCTCTGATTCTTGATAGAAATGGTTCATGTCAAGCGTGGAGTAAACCACATCGGACGCTCCACGCCATTGCTTCACCTCTATTTCGCGCCCATTAGCTCTTACTTTCGCTTTCATGGCCGGGGTCCTTTCTCTTTCTTGGCTGCGCGCTTGAGGGCCCGGTGCAGGTCGCGGGGAGTGAGAATGTTTTTGGGGTTGCGGTAGTCGCTGTTGGGCAGCTGCTCGCCGAAGCATCGGCTCCAGGCGCGGCGCAGGCGGTTTTGTTTTGTCATTTGTCGTTCTGATTAAGTTTGTGCCCATTCTTTGTCAGCCATTCGATTGCCTTGACAATGGCTTTGATTGGTGTTGTGCCATAAACACATACTAAACAATGACACTCATCGTCCTCACAATATTGGTAGTCCACTTGCCAACCTCCCATAAAAGGATAAATGAGTAATCCATATCTGTGTACTTCGGCATAAATGTCGTTATCGTCTTTTATGGACTTCGGTAAAAGTTCCATAAGGCGCGATGTGGACCACGCTGGAGAATAGTTCAAGTTCCTTAGCCGCTCGTTCCATTCGGAGTTAAGAACTTCAAGAAATTGATTTGTCATAGTATCCCTCCAGCACATGTCAGCAGTCTTGGGGTCGATGCCGCAGGCTATGAGGCGTTGCGATTGGGAGGGAGAGGTGGCGATTTGTTGGTTCATGATTGCGTGGTTTTGTGGTGGTCACCCGGGGACAAACTTTCTTTGGGGGCGGGGGTGAGGTTGCTGAGGAACTCGACGAAGGGGGCGTCGGGGCCGTAGTGGATGTGGGCGGTGCCGAGGCGGGTGTCGATGGCGGCGATGGTGCCCCGGACCTGCCGGCGGCCGATGCGGAAGGTGACCTTGTCGCCGGGGCGGAAGGGGGTGCCGGTGGGGTTGCTATTCATCTTCTTCGGATTGCAGGTTTTTGCCATGGATGTTGTAGCATTTGTGGTTGAGGGCTGAGACGATAACGAGCAGGGCGGCGTAGAAATAGTCGTGTGTACGGATGCAGATGCCCGCGTAGAACAGTCCTATGATTATATTGCAGAGGCACCACCATTTGAGGACTTTGTAGATGGTCTTCATTTCTTGGGGGTCTTTGGGAGGTAGTAGATGCAGTGGGCGTTGAAGCCGGTGCAGGGGCGGCCGGCGGTGGAGGGGTGGCAGCAGACGCCGCCGTAGTGGTAGGTGCAGATTTTCATTGCTGTGGGGTTTTGCTGGTTGATTCTTTGATGAGGGCGTCGGCGTAGGCGAGGGCATGGCGGGCTACGTATTCGGGCGAGTTGTTGAGGGGGCCTTTTGCGAGTATTCCCTGGAGGGCCATGGCGGCGATGCGGAGGCGGAGACGCTGGGGCGGCGGGGTGCTGTGGGGGTGTTGTTGGTTCATTGCGCGGGTGGTGTTATGCGGTTTTGTGGAGCTCGAGTCCGGTGAGTGCGTGGCACAGTGCTTCGCAGAGGGCGCGGGCTACGTTGACTTCGACGGCGTTGCCGATGAATTTCTTTTGGTCGGCCTGCGTGCCGAGCAGTACGTAGTCGGAGGGGAAGCCCTGGATGAGCTTTAGCTCCATGATTTTGAGCATCCGCATCTTGATGTCGATGATGCTGTAGAGGGCCATGAATTCCTTTATCTTCACCGTCATGGGGCTGTCGGTATCGTATATCTCTATGCCGATGTCGCCTGATTCGGAGAGAAGGATGAAGGGCGGGGTTTCGAGTTCGACACCCGGAGACAAACTTCCGATGCTGTGGCAGGTGACGAGATGGTGCTTGGGATTGGTGGTTATGGTGCCGGCGGGGGTATCGACGGAGGCGGGAGTGCCGTTGCCGTACTGCATGTCGAGATATGCGACTGATACAAGGGCCATGCGGTCTTTGGTCGTTAGCGTGGCGGCCGGCGAGTCGCAGGAGGTGTTGAATCCGTTGCCGTAGTGCACCGACACGAATGCGTGGTGGTCGATAGTGGTGATGGCGCCGGCCGGGGAGTCGATTGAGATGTTTCTATAGTCGCGTTAGCCCATGAATTGCTTTGATAGGAAGTGGACCGATTCGAGGGCGTGGCGTCTCTGGACTGCTACGGTGGGGCACGGGTCGTCAAGCGATGGCGGGATGTACTTGCCCCGTTGACTCATGGAATTGTATTTTACGATGAAAGCCTCTTTGCCGTCTGCTACAAACTTTATCAGGCCGGCGTAGATGCGCTCGAGGGTTTTCTCGGAGAGGGGCTTTTTGCGGCCGAAGATTGAGTTGCCTTCGTCGTCGAAGTCGATGACGTCGCGCACGGGGCGCCACCTGGGCCTGATGCCGAAGAGGTCGGCGCCACCGGTGCGGCTGTGCGTAGGCTCGGGGAATGCTATGGGGAGACCCTTGCGTGCGAAGATGCCGAAGAAGCGGCGGCGGGAGGTGTAGGCGCCGAAGTCGGCGGCGTTGAGTATGCGGTGGTCGAAGTCGTAGCCGTAGCGTTTTATTTTGTTGACCCAGCGGATGTATGAGCGGCCGCGGTCTTTCGATACGGGCCTGCCGCTTTCGTCGACTGCGCCCCAGCTCATGAATTCCTCGACATTTTCGATCTGGATGTAGTCGGGGTCCAGGGCTTCGATGTAGCGGAAGAGGTGCTCGGCCAGGGTACGGCTGTCGGCGTCGCGGGGCTGGCCGCCTTTGGCGCGGCTGAAATTCGTGCACTCGAGCGATGCCCACAGGACGGTGAGTGCGCCGGGGGTCGCGGCCCTGTATTTGTGGAGATGGGCCACCAAGGGAGAAAGCTGGAGGGTGCGTATGTCTTCGGTGAAGTGGAGGGCTTCGGGGTGGTTGGCGGCGTGGGAGGCTATGGCCGTGGGGTCGTGGTTGACGCAGGCGATTACACGGGCGCATGGCTCGCCATGCATGCGCGCGGTGGCCACGCCTGTGGATGTGCCGCCGGCGCCGCAGAAGAGGTCGATGTAGAGTAGTTTGGCGGGGTTCATAAGAGGGTGAGCTGGATTTGGAAGTTGTATTCGTTGTGGAGGCGTGCGGCCTGGGGGTGGAGCCAGGGGTCGGTGCCGGCGGGGATGTAGATGGTGTGGCTGCGTGTGTCGGCACGGATGCCGTGGCGGCGGAGGCGGTAGAGGAGGTTGTCGCGGCGGCGGCGCTGGCGGGGTGTCATGTGAGGGAGTTGAGGTTGTCGCAGAGTTCTTCGGCCTGGAGGCGGTTGAAGTCGGGGTCGGTGTCGGTGAAGCGGTGGACGAGGAAGCTGCGGCTGTGGCCACCGGGGAGCTGCACGAGGCGGTAGACGGCGTGGGTGCCGCTGTCGGTGGTGATGATGTGGTAGCGGGCGGCGCCGTGGCAGGAGGCTTCGAACCAGCGGTCGATGGTGGCGCGGAGGGTGGCGGCCTGCTCTTCGAGCTGGTGGGCGCGGGTGAGGAGGTGGCACTCGGTGGCTTTGCTGTCGCGGAGGTTGTCGCGGAGGTTGTTGCAATGGCGGTGGAGGCGCCATGCTTTGCGGATGGCGAGGGCCAGGAGGATGGCGAGGATGATGGTTGTGGTGGTGGTGAACATGTGGATTGGGTGATGTTTTAGTGGTTGAATGATATGCCGCAATTAGCTGAGCTTGGCAGGATAGACATCCATTATTGTGGTTTCGGCGAGCGACACGATTTCAAAGTAGGCCATTGTGCCTTTCATGCCGTCAAGGAAGTTGTCGTAGGCCTCCTTGAAGTCGGACGCGCCGACAAGTATCTGCGAGATGGTGCGATTCTCCTGTGCGGTCTTTTCGTCTATGGTGATGAATGCGACTTTGGCGAGGTAGTATCGCTCGGCGCCAAGGTTGAAGGTTTCGGCGATTGATGTTGTCTTTACTGACGTTGCAAGGAAATCGCCACTGATGAAGGGTTGCATTTCTTCCGTGACGCGTGCTTCGGCCTCGGTGCATGTGAGAGCATCGGCCAGGTATTTTTCGGTGACACGCTTAACCGTGCCGTTTTCTTGCGTTTTATCGAATTTGATTTTGACTTCGAAGTAGTTTGCCATGTGTGTGGTGTTGATTGGTTTTTAGCGATTGTCACCCTCGCCGTGAAGCACATTGCGCTCTATTCGGGAGTTGATTTTATTGATGTTCAATTGCGCTATGTTCGAGAACTTGTAGCCGAGGATATGGGCCAGGTTTGCCGCGTACCAGAGAACGTCGCCAAGTTCGTCGGCAATGGCGCGGATGTCGGGCTGGTAGAACTGCCCGTTTTTGTCGCGCAATACTTTCTTTACCTTGTCGGCCACTTCGCCGGCTTCGCCGCATAGAGCGAGCGCAAGATAGGAGATGTGGCTGTCTGTGGGGAATATCGCGGTGGCAACGGCGGCTTGCTGGTATTCATTGAGTGTGATGCCTCGCTGTTCAGACGATTCACATATAATTACGGGAGTTGGGTTATTTGCCATTGTGCGGGAGGGTGTTTTCGTAGTGGGAGAGGTCAATCTCGGGCTGCGCCGGTGCGTTGCCGAAGCTGGCCATAAAGCGGGCTGCGGCATAGCAGTGCAGATGCATCCGGAGGTTTTCTTCCGGGGTGAAGCGGAAGCCTATGCCGCGGGTGACGGGGAAGTCGGGCACGACCCTGAGTTTCCGGGCCGGCGCGGTGGGTAGTACTATCATAATTTTCCGTTGAGATACTGGCAGTGGAAGTATTGAAAGAATGCGTTTTCTTTTTTGTGGCGTTCCTCGTGGCTGAGCGCACGCGGGGCGGCGGCGATATGCTGTAAGGTGCATAGAGTGTCGATGGCGTCGGGGTCGGCATAGGCGGCGAGGTCCCATAGCTGCGCCATGTAAGTCGAGAAAGCGACCGCTCCCGGCACGGGTGGCTGCGGTTCAAGGCTGAGGGCTGCATCGCGCTCGGAGAGACGCATGGCCTGCTCGGTGCGCTCGGCATCGTAGTCGGCCACCCAGCCGAGAATGATATTGCCGTCGAGCCGGTCGTACAGCTTACAGGCAGCCATGGCCCTGCGGAAGCAGTATTTGATTTCCTCGACTTTCATGTAGCCGTAGGTGTCGAGGATGAGGTCGACGGTGCAGGCTATCTGCGTGTCGGACATATTCTTGCCCACGTTGAGGAAGTCGCACACCTCGCATACGGCGATATAGAGCAGCGCCCGGGCTTCCGTCTCCGAGGCCGATTGCTTAATTTTCACCAGGGAGGGTGTGTTCGCCTCCATCATTGTAGAGATTGAGGAGGTTTTCAGACCTTGATACAATCTCGCAAGCGAGGGATAGGCCTCGCTGACGTTGCGCCTTGCGAGAGGCGGGTGTGTCGGTGCTTGCGGATAAAGCGAGTTGATTGTGGAATTGCTCTCCATATTTTTCTTTCCATCTTTGCTCCCATGTGCGGCAGGCGGCGCGCCAGTCTTTCATTGGTTCGTTGCCCACGCGCCCGCCTTTGCTCTGGTAGAATGACAGGAACTGCGCGGGGTCGATGTGATAGCCTTTTTCGCTGACATAGGCTGCTACGTCTTCGTCGGTGGGAGGGGTGAATTTCGCGTTTTTTTGTTTGTCGGTTGTTTGTCGGCGTGCTTGTCGGCGGGTGACGGCAAGCGGCTGACAATCAAATGTGATGTTTGTCGTTTTGTTTGTCGTTTGTTTGTCGGTGTGCTTGTTGGCGGTGATTATCTGCATGAATGTGCGATAGCGCCGTGGCGACATGCCGAACATACGTTGCGCATCGCCGGAACTGAAGCATACCGTGGCGTGATCGCTGATTTCCCTGGCGAGATAAACGACGGCCCGGAGAAAGTCGGGCTGGCCCGTGATTTCAGGCTCCAGCCATGCGCGTGGCAGAGAGATAAAGTCGTTCATGTGTCGAAAAGTGAAAGCTGCACGGACGGCGGCAGGCTGTTTCCATATTAATTCTTGATTCCGAACAATGGCACTCCGTTGATGTTTTCGTGCCATTCCAGGCGGTCCTTGCGGATTAGTGAGTTAATAGCTTCCTTAAGGTCGACATTGAATGAGTTGCTGACTTCAAGCATCGTGGCGAAGCGGGGTGCCACTCCCCTGTCGCGCTTGATGGATTGTATTTCCTCAATCGTGTCGAGGACGATTTGTTCCAAGGGTGTGAGTTGCATGTGTATGGGGTTATTCTTCTTCGCAGGCATCGATGGTGAGTATTTCGCGGTAAAGCTCTTCGGCCACTTTCCTGCGTGTCACGAGGTCGGCGTTGCATCGCCCGCGGAGGAAACCACATAGCGCGCGTCCAAGGTCGACGAACTCGTCTTGCAGGATGGAGTGCTCGCGGGGTGCACCGTAACTGTCTATTTTCCGGTCGCAGTGGGCGGCATAGAGCTTGATTGCGTCAAGGACCGTGAGGGCCGTGATGGCTGCGGCACATATCGTGCGCCAGGTCTCGTCGAGCGCGGTGGTGTAGCGTATCTCTATGGCAAGGTGCTTGTAGAGCCGGCCGAGGCGCTCCTGGTTCAGTTTCTCAAACATGAGTCCGAGGCGCTCTTCTTCGGCGAGGGAATCGCCGCCATGCTTCTCTCTGAAGCGGAGGTAGCGCTCGCGCACGGCACGCAACTCTCGGCTGTTTTTCTTGGTCTCGGCCATCCTGGCCTGCCTCACCAGGTCGAGGACAGTGTCGGCATAGTCCCAGGCGAGGGTGCCCACCATGTAGATTTTGATGGCCATGCGGTTGAGCAGCCTGTTCGGCACGAGCTCCTCAAGGGTGGGCCGGCGCATAAGGTTGTAGTCAATCATCTGTTGTTTGGGATTGCTTTATAATTTTTCACGAGCATCCTAATGTCACTTTTTACAAGCCGGAGTTCATTTTTTGTCATTGTTGATTTTGTTTTTGAGTTTTGTGTTGAGGCTTCTAATCATGTGGGCGCGGCAGGCAGCTTTCTGCATGGGGATGGCGGCCAGGGCGTCGTAGAGCTTGAGTGCGTCGTCGAGATATTTGACGATGTTGCGGGCATCGGTGGTGCTAATCTGCATTGTTCAGGAATGTTTTTACGAGCTGGTCGAAGTAGATGCGGTCGGTGGGGATGTCGTCGTCGGTGCCCATTATCTTGGCGGCGATTGTCTTTTTGTCGTGTATGATGCGGTAGAGCTTGTGGTCGATGGTGTTTTGGCCGAGGAGGTAGTAGCATGTGACGTTTTCTTTCTGCCCGATGCGGTGGGCTCGGTCTTCGCACTGGCAGCAGTCGGCGTAGGTCCAGGGGAATTCTATGAATGCGACGGCGGAGGAGGCTGTGAGGGTGAGGCCCACGCCGGCTGCCTTGATGGAGCAGATGGCCAGGCAGGCCGCTCCCCCCTGGAAGGCATCGACGGCGGCTTGTTTTTCGACGAGGCTTTCGCGGCCGGTGATGGTGACGGCATCGGGGAAGTGTTTTTTGAGGGTGTCGACGATTTCGTGGTAGGAGCAGAAGATGATGAGGGGCTTGCCGCTGGCGAGATGCGTGTGGATGAAGTCGACTGCCTGCCGGATTTTGCCTTTGGCCGACAGGGAGCGCAGGGTCATGAACTTGACGAGGGCCTGCATCCGCATTTTGCGTCGTATCTCGCGGTCGGTGCAGCCGGTGTATTCCTGGAGGTAGCGGCGCAGGTCGTTTTCAGCGATGGTGTATTCTTCACGGTTGGATATTTCGACGTAGAGGTCGACGCGGGTTTTCTCGGGGAGGTCGGCGAGCACGTTCTTTTTTTCGCGGCGTATCATGCATTTTTCGTAGAGGAGGCGTGACAGGCGGGAGAGGTCGCTGTCGTTGCCGGCGAAGTCGGCGAGGAACTTGGAGCGGCCGCCGAACTCGGCGAGGCGTCCCATGATTGAGAGCTGGGCGACGAGGTCGGCGGGGCGGTTGACCACGGGGGTGCCTGAGAGGAGGATGATGTAGGGCTTGCCGCTGGTGATTCCTTTGGCGAAGATTGACTGCTGGGTGGAGGGGTCTTTGACGCGGTGGCTTTCGTCGATGATGACGGAGCGGAAGCGCTGGACGTCGGGACAGAAGACTACGTCCTTGAGGCGGAAGGGGCCGCGGGTCTTGATGTCCCACACGAAGTATTTGCGGAGGCTCTCATAATTGACTATCGCAACATGATACATGCCCATTTGGAGAAGATACGGCCATGTTGTGCGTGTGGAGTTGTCGAGGACGAGGGCTTTCTTGCGGGTGAATTTCTCGAACTCGCGCTGCCAGTTGATTTTGAGGGATGCGGGGCAGATGACGAGGCAGGGGTAGGCGTCGGCGCAGTCGGTGATGCCTATGCTCTGGAGTGTTTTGCCCAGGCCGGGTTCGTCGCCGATGATGAGGCGCTTTTTGTCGAGGCCGAAGCGGATGCCTTCTTCCTGATAGGGATAGGGCTGCACGCGCAGGCTGTGGTGGAGGGCGGGTGTCATAGTTTCCATCCGTTCAGGGCGTAGACGCGCTTGCGTGCTTCTTCGCGGGAGGTGTAGGGAGGTTCTGAGACGACGCGGGAGGATGTGCAACCGTCGTTGTTGCGGCGGTAGATTACGAAGTTGTTTCCGCGGCGGTCGTAGTGGTAGGTTCCGGGGGACAGATTCATGATGTGGATGTTTAGGGGTGGATTGATGGGGGGGGTTACAGGCAGAAGCACCAGTACTGGAATGCGAGCTCTTCGTATTTTTCGCGGCCGCGGGTGTAGATGGTGTCGTTGCGGGCTATGAATTTCTTGAAGATGCGGCAGTTTTTCTTGCTTATGGCGTAGATGAAGTCGCGGTCGCTGCGGGCGATGTCCATGTACCAGGCGCGTGAGCGGTCCCAGTCGAAGAAGTCGATGGCGTCGTCGAACTCGGCCTGTGTGGCGGCGAATGTGGTCTTGAGGTCGCCGCCGAAGTTGAAGGGGGCGAGCCACCAGTCCCACTTGCAGCGGGTGTCGAGGGTGAAGTCGAAGCCGCCGTAGGAGAAGGGCTGGCTGTGGTTGACCATGAAGCGCTGTGTCTCGGCCTGCTCGAGCACGCGGGCGAGGAAGCAGTCGCTGCGGGCTTCGGTGCGCAGGGCTTTGTGCATCTCGCGGGCGTGGCGGAATTCTTCGTCGGTGTAGGGCCGGCCGTCGACCGTGAGGCTGTAGTAGTTGACGCGTGCGGGCTCGGTGATGATGGCGTCGACGAGGGTGCCGAAGCGAAAAGCATCCTCCTTGTTGCCGAGTTGGAGGCGGGGGTGGAGGATGTTTTTCAGTTCGGTGAGGTCGGAGTTGCTGACTTCGGGACGACTGTAGTAGGGGTCGGGGCTCATTTCACTGTGCCTTTACTTCGTCGATGTAGCGGACGGCGGCGCTTTCTACGAGGATGTTTTCTTTGTTGGCGAGCTTTTCGCAGTAGGTGACCTGTTTCTTGAAGGTCTTGGCGAGTTCGTCGACGGAGAGGTTGCAGCCTTCGCGTTGCCACCAGAGGGTGAGCAGGGCGAGGTAGCCGGCGGGGGAGTCGATGTGTATCTTTTTGGTGACTTTGGCTTTTGGGGTGTAGGCCTGGTCGGTGTGTGCCTGGTCGAAGAGGCCGGCGATTTCGGCGTTGGCTTTGTCGAGCTGTGCCTTGCGGGCATCGGCGTCTTCGGCCTGGCGGCGCTGCTGCTCCTTGCGGGCTGCTTCTTCGGCCTCGCGCTGTGCGAGCTGGGCCCGCAGGCGTGCTGCCTCGGCGGCGTCGGCGGTTGCCATGCGCTCGAGCTCGGCTTTCTTGGAGGGGAGTTTGTCGAGCAGCTCGCGGCGGTATTCTCCGATTTCAAATTCGTATTGGCGGGCGAGGGTGGGCCGGAGGCACGCGAGGGTGTCGGTGCGTATGGCGGCGGCTTCGTCGGGAGAGAGGTTGAAGGGGAGGCGCACGCGGGATGGCGGGCACCAGTCGGCGGGCAGGGTGGTGCTGTAGCCGGTGAGGGTGTCGGTGACGGCCTGATAGTTGTCGAGGGTTACGGAGGCGTTGAGGGTGGTGAGCTCGCCCACGGCGGCTGTGACGCGGGCGTTGAACGCGCGGCGGTAGTCTTCTTCGACGGTGGCGCGGTAGGTGTCCTTTGCGCGCTGTAGTTCCTGGGCTGCGAGCTCGGCCTGGCGGCGGCGCTCGGCTTCTTCGCGTTTTTGGGCGGCGAAGGCGTTGCGGAGTTGCTGGAGGCGGGCGGCGGTGGTGCCATCCTGGGCGGGGTTGATGCTGTTTTCGAGGGTGGTGAACTCGGCGCGCACCTGGTCGAAGAGTTTTGTGATGGGGGCGCGGCGTTCGTTCATGACCTTGAGGGTCTTGCGTGTTTTCTCGATGTGGAGGGCGATGCGCTGGTCGAGCTCGTCGCTCATGCCGCGGGCGGCGATTTCGTCGAGGAGGGCCTGGCCGGCGTCGGTGCATCGGCGGGATGATTGCAGGTTGGCGCTGTAGGTGTCGGGGCCTGCCTGAATGATGGTGGCGAGGTTTTCGCGACGCGCGACGATGACGTCGGCGGCGGCGGTTGTGAGCTGGTTGTTCATGTCGTGGGGGATGGTGGGGATGTGCCGCGCCGGCCCTGGGAGGGGGAGTGTGGCGGGTGGCCGGCGCGGCGGGTTGATGGTTAATATGCTTCGTCGTCTTCGGGAGATTGCGAGGGGTCTACGGTGACGCCGGCTGTGGTATCGGGGGCCGGGGCGTAGGTTTCGGGGGCCGGGGCGTAGGTTTCTTCGCGGGGCGCGGTGGCCGGCTGCTGCGGCTGTGTCTCGCCCATGCCGTAGAAGTCGTCGTCGCGGCGGGGTGCTTCGTCGGCTTCGTAGGAGGTGCCGCGGCCGATGCGCATTTTGGGGTAGGTCTTGAAGGCGTGCTTGATGCACTTGGCCATAAGGAAGCCTGCATCGATGCTGCCGCCGTCGCCGGAGCTGTAGAGGGCGTTGGGGGCGTCGACGTAGGCGTGGGCTTTTTCGTCCCACTTCTTGTTGGCTTTCCCGGAATAGCCTGCGAGGCGGTTCCAGCCTTCCTCGAGGAGCACGGCGTAGTCGATTGAGCCGTCGGCGCGTGTGATGCGCAAGAAGCATGCGCGGGGTTTCTGCGGGTTGTGGTTGATGTTGAGGGTGTATTCTACGGATTTGGTGCCGTTGTGGTCGGTGAAGCTGAATCCGTCGCCTTCGTAGACGATTACGGGGTTGTCGGCATGTCGGATCTGGCCGGCGCGGGTGCGCTGGATGAGTTCGCCGTAGCCGGAGATTACGAGGGTGCAGCGCGATTCGTATTCGTCTTTGCCGTTCTGAAGCTTGCGGCCGGTCTTGTAGCCGCGGGGCTGGAGGTAGGCGAGGGCGCGGACGCCGGGCTCGACGGAGAGGCCGCACACGGCCAGGTCGATGAAGGCGATGAAGATGGACACGGGTGTGCAGCTCTTGAGGGCGGGATTGTCGGCCAGCAGGCGGTTGAAGTGGATGGCTTCGCGCTCGTAGACGCCTTCGGCTGATTCTTCGCCCCAAAGGGCGCCGTAGATGTCGATGAATCGCTGGCGCACGAGGTCGTCTTTGACGATGGTCATGGGTGAGAGCGACGCGATGTGCTCGGCTGATACTGATACTTTGCTCATGTTGGTGGTTAGTGGTTGTTATGGGGTTAATTTGTGATGAGTTATTAATCGACGGCTTCTACAAATTCGCCGTCTCTGAGCTTATACCAGGTGTCGGCCTTGATGTCGTTGCCGTCTACCTTGGCAGCTTTAACGTTGAGGATGTGGCCATCATTATCGCGCTCGGTCAGTACGAGCCAGCATCCCGGAGCCCCTTTGGCTTTGCTTCCGTAGCCGGTAACAATAGCGATTGATTCTTCACCCTCTACAGTGGCCGCGCTCCGGTGGCCCGTGTTGGTGGCCGCGCTCCGGTCGCCCGTGTTGGTGGCCGCGCTACAGTCGCCCGTGTTCGATATTTTGTGGTCGGACCACTTCACGCGGTCAAGAATGAACTTCACTCCGGCTTTTATCATCCCGTTTAGTCCTATCTCGGCGTTAATGCGGATGCGGGAGGAGCAAATCTTGTCGTCGCCCTTGTCAAGCTCTCCGCTCTGCTCTACTTCGCAATAACGGCTGGTGGCCGGGGCGTAATACCCGAATACGTCGAAGGGATTCTCGCAGGCATGGAAGCCGCTCTCGCATGTATCCACCTTTCCCTCGTGTTCATACTCTTTGCCGACCTCGTACTGAAAGCCACGGCAAGTAAGGTCTTTGTTAAATCCTTTGTATGCTTTCATATATTATGATTTTAACTGTTTCAATGAAAAACGGGCTATGCTCACGCACGGCCCGGAAATAATCTAAATCTACAATATCTAATCTTGAATCTGATAGCCCGAATATGAAGCAGTGCTGCAATCTTAATTCACCAATACACGGGCTGAAATAACAATGCTGCCCTTGTCTATGACGCGGGCTTATAATGAATTACAATGAACTTTCGCGCCACTCTTGGCGCAGGAGGCCTCGCGGCTTGCCCTATATTGAAAAAAGCCTTTTAAGTGTGGATATTCTGATTGCTACACCGGCCGGGATTTGATGTACTTCGCGGGGTTATCCCAAGCGGTGCATCTACGGCTTATTCTCCACTTTCTATATCGCTCTGGTGGCGGCGGTCGGAGCCCCGCAAGGCTTTCTATAATTCCTTATACTTTATTACCTTCTTGGCGAAATACGCTCTGCATTTAATCAGCTTACCTTTCTTATCGCGCTCGAGGTCGGTGAAGCGTATTTCATCGTAGTCTTGACTGAGGAACCTATCGACGTTATCTTTGCTGTCTATAATTAGGTCGAGAATCGCCTTATTGTAGATTTTCTCGTCCTTATCTTTCGGATAACTTTTCGGCTTAGCTTCATCGCAAAGATGATAGTCGCGCAAACGTAGAAGCATTGTGCGCGCACCGTCAATATACCACGACCATATCGGCAAACGTCTCAATTGACGCTCTTCCTCTTGGTGTCGTTTGATTTCCTCGCTCATAGGTAAATCTTCATGCCGTATCGTTCGATTTTATGCAGTGGCTTGTATTCTCAAAAATCTATCCAAAGTGTTTCGGTCCACTTTACAAATGCGGGCAATTTTCCTCTTGGAGACGCCTGCAATCAGCAGCTCCCGTATTAATGTTTCTTTGCCGCTGAGCTTGTATTTCCCGGGTGAGTTTCGCCGCCCCTTTGGTCGCCCAAGCACTACTCCTTCAGCTCTTTTTCGAGCCAGGGCCTCTTTTGTGCGCTGGGATATGAGGTTTCGCTCAATCTCGGCTGAGAGGCCGAAGGCAAAGGCAAGTACTTTGCTCTGAATGTCATCGCCGAGGCGGTAATTGTCTTTGATGGTCCACACTTTAGCCTCTTTTGTCATGCAGATATTAAGAATCTCCATGATCATGAACAGATTTCGACCGAGGCGAGACAACTCCGCGCAGATTATGAGATCGTCTTTTTTAACCCGTTTGAGCAAGTCTCCGAGCTTACGCTTACTATAGGCCTTGGTGCCTGATATTGTTTCCTCAATCCATCCATCGATAGCCAGGTTTTCGCGCTTGCAGAAATTGTTGATCTCGAAGCGTTGATTCTCAACGGTCTGTTTGTCGGAACTCACGCGTATATAACCATATATCATAAGTATATCTTCATATTGTATCGTTCGCGGAATAGTTTCTCTGCCCAGGCCGGCAATTCTTCGGCCTGCTCCAATTCCCGGATATATCCCCGTAGCGTGGCGGCGAACTCCGCCGAGGGAGTCTCGCCACCGCGGAGGTGGAACCGACGGCAGATGTAATCTTTATCGGCGAGGAACTTCTGATTGAACACCATGGCCTCATTATTGCCGAGAACACACACCACGGCCATGATTCGTGCCGATGTGTCGGTGGTGATGGCGGGAATGCCGGCGGCCTCAAAAGATGCCAGCCATTTGCGGTAGTCCTCTATTGTGAGCATAGAATTAAAAGTTTTTTTTGTGGCTCCGGCCGCTACGACAGCGGCAACCGTTCCTAAGTTCCGAAGGCACACAAGGCAGAGGTTCGATGTTATCAGCCTTTCGGCTACCTTGTGTGTTGCAAGTTCACGCCGGGCGGCATTTCCCCGGCTGTTTCGGAGCCGTGTACCCCTTTCATTGCGGTATTCACGCACAGGCGCGGAGTGTACAGATATTCCTATTTTTCAGCGTTCCGCGCTCGATCGACTTATTCCCGCTTTTTATCCTCTTGCGAGGGCTACTTACCAGCGTAGCAGGGGCGGATTAGTAGCCGCAGGAGGGGTCGAACCTCCACATGGGATTGTTTGTCCGTGACTCTACCATTAAGTAATGCGGCTTCCAAATTTAGAGTTGTTTTCTCGTTGTCATGTTGTCTGTCTGCGGGCTGTACCTCACCGTTGTAGTCACTTTGCAGCCAGTATTGCGCAGGGTCGCTACTCCTGCTCTTATCCCCTATGCTCTCGGCGGACATGTCAACGCATCTGCTTGTTCGGGTATTTTATCGCCTCGGATTATGTGTCCCTCCAACATTCAAAGGGCATCTCCGGCGCTTGCCATTTTACGCTTTTCCCGGCAAGAGGGCATTGTCGCAACCGATTTGTCGACCCTGTTCGGTCAGGGGTTCTTTGCCAGCTCAAGGCGCTGACGGGCC
>VIDP01136869.1_pt1 | contig 17931 bp, 7 predicted proteins | sample 5025131 | NCBI WGS metagenome assembly VIDP01 (sample SAMN11853144, study PRJNA449069) | gut metagenome | isolation source: stool from male vole | host: Microtus ochrogaster | place: USA:Florida | collected 2017
CTGTCCAGGTTGGATAGTGCCTAAGCCAGGCCCTCCACGGCCTACGCTGACAATCACGCCTGGGAGTTCGTTGCCAGCCATATAGCTGATTCCCTCCTGCATCAGCGCGATGCCCGGCGATAAGCTGGAGGTGAACACCAGCTTGCCTGTGCCGCCCGCGCCATACAGCATATTGATAGATTATGGGTTATATAGGTCTTTGTTGTAAAATTCAATGATGCTCATGGTCATGCGGCGCAGTTCCACCGCCTCTGACGCAGGGTTCAGTCTGATGGCTTCGGCGTATGCGTCAAGGCACACCTTCCAATCCATGCGGGCGTATGCCTCCTTGCCCTTCGCTATCCACTCAGCTTCGGTCATGCGCCCACCTTCTTAGCGTCGTTTTCTCGAATCTCCACACGGCGAATCTTGCCTGAGTGCGTCTTGGGCAGCTCATCGACAAACTCCACCACACGGGGATACTTGTAGGGCGCGGTGGTCCTCTTTACATGGTCTTGCAGCTCCTTCACCAAGTCGTCGTTCGCCTTGTCTTTCCACTCCTTGCCCAGCACGATTGTCGCCTTCACCACCATGCCGCGTATGTCGTCGGGCACACCTGTGATGGCACACTCCACCACGGCAGGGTGGGTCATCAGCGCGCTCTCCACCTCGAAGGGGCCGATGCGGTAGCCGCTGGACTTAATCACGTCGTCGGCACGTCCTACGAACCAGTAGTAGCCGTCCTTGTCCTTATAAGCCAAATCGCCCGTGAAGTAGTATCCGTCGTGCCAAGCCTTGTTGGTCGCCTCGGGGTTGCAGTAGTACTCGCAGCACAAGCCGATTTGCTTCTTGCCGTCGGTGCGGATGGCTATCTGTCCTTCCTCACCCTCTTTGGCCTCGGTCAGGTCGGCTTTCAGCAGGTGGATGTCGTATTGCGGCATCGGCTTGCCCATCGAGCCAGGCTTCGTCTTCATCCAAGAGGTTGTGGCAATCAGGCAAGTGCCCTCGCTCTGTCCGAATCCCTCCTTAATCTCCAGCCCCGTGATTTCGAGGAACTTGTCATACACCGCCGAATTCAGCGCCTCGCCGGCAGTCGTCACATGCTCCAGCGAACTGAGGTCGAAGTGGCTCAAGTCCTCGCGAATCATGAAACGGTAGATGGTTGGGGGAGCGCAGAAACTGGTGATGCGGTATTGTCCCACTCTCTCCAGAATGTCGGCGGCGTTGAACTTCTCGTGGTCATAGACAAACAGCGCAGCTCCTGCAATCCATTGCCCATACATCTTGCCCCACGTCGCTTTTGCCCATCCCGTGTCGGCCACGGTAAGGTGCAAACTGCCCATGTGCAGGTCGTGCCAATAGGCGGCAGTGCCGATGTGTCCCAGCGGATAAGTGTGGTCGTGTATCGCCATCTTGGGCTGTCCGTTCGTGCCCGATGTGAAGTACATGAGCAGGTAGTCAGAGGACTTCGTCACTCGCTCGCCCTTGTATTCGGGAGCGTTTCTCACGCCAGCCTTGAAGTCATCCCAGCCCTCCGGCACGACTGGACCGATGCTGATGCGGTGCTTCAGCGCAGGGAACTCTTCATGCGCCTCGTTCACCTGCTGCAGGATGCCCTCGTCGCCACACGCCACAATCGCCTTGATATTCGCACACTTGACACGATACACAATATCTTTCTTCGTTAGCAAGAAAGACGCAGGGATAGCCACTGCGCCAATCTTGTGCAGCGCCAGCATCGTGAGCCAGAACTGGTAGCGGCGCTTCATGATGAGCATCACGAAATCGCCCTTGCCGATGCCCAGCGAGCGCAGGTAGCCCGCCACCTTGTTCGACTCGCGGCGTATGTCGGCAAACGTGAAGCGGCGTTCAATACCCTTATCGTTACACCACAGCAATGCCAAGCGGTCAGGCGTCTCCTCTGCCCACACATCCATCACGTCGTATGCGAAGTTGAAGTTTTCGGGCACGATAAACTCAAAGTTCTTCTCAAAGTCCTCTTGCGAAGTGAAACGGGATTGCTTGAGAAACCGATCAAGCATGATATTGGTCATATTCTTACTCATGAAAAAATGCACACATGCGCTCAAAGCGCTTATTTCCGAGTTCAAAATTACCAACAAATGGTGTTCCTTACAAATAAAAACAGTGTAATTATGAGCATTTTACACACACATTTGTATTCTGTGTAAAAAAGGGAAAAGAAAAATGCACACCCCACAAAATGATGTGCAAAGTGTGGGTGGATAGGATGAAAATAGGAGTCATTTGTTCTGTTTCAAGGCAAGAACTGCAATCCTGCATGGGAGTCCCCTCCTGTGGGCGAGAAGCCAAATAGCCGCTCTTGGCAGGGGGCAAGGTCGCAAATAGCGATAAAAATAGCCCTTGAGGTCATCCTTTCCATTTTATTTTCCTAATTTTGTCGCATGAAAAAGTTTCATTTGTTGGTGAACGACCATTTGGATGCCATCACTGAGGACGACCTGCTTGCCGCTCTCGACACGCTGCCCCCTTGGCGGCGCGAGAAGGCACTGCGCTTCAAGCACTTGCAGGGACGCAAGGAATGCACCTACGCCTATCTCTTGCTCTGTCAGGCACTTCGCGACACGTATGGCATCACCGAACACCCTGCTTTCTCCATCGGTGAGCACGGAAAACCCCGTCTCCTGTTCACGTCCGAGCGTCCTGCTTTTTCATCCCCGACCATCCATTTCAACCTCTCCCACTGCCGTCAGGCCGTAGCCTGTGTGGTGGCTTCGTGCGAAGTCGGCATCGACATCGAGTCCATTGGTCGCTACAAAGAGCCGCTGGCACGCCATGTGCTCAACGGCCAAGAGCTTGCCGTCGTGCAGCAAGCCCCCGACCCCCAGCTTGCCTTCACCCGCTATTGGACGCAGAAGGAAGCCATCGTCAAGCTCACGGGGCGGGGCATCGACGATGACTTGCGGAATCTTCTCCTTATATATAATAATGTGTCGCTTTACACCGAGGAGTATCCCGACAAGGGCTATGTGCTGACGGTGGCAACTTACACCTCAAAAACAGGTCTGAGTCACACCCTTGGAAGGGAGTGACTCAGACCCCAAGAAGGGTGTGACTCACTCTCCTTTTGAGGTGTGTAAAGGGCACAAAACAAGCGAGGGGGTATCCATCATGGATGCCCCCTCGCTTGTGGTTTAAGCGTTGTCGTTGTTATGAGAGTCCCTCAATAAGACCGTTCACGATGTCGATGCGTTCTGCTTGAGGCGATTTCGACAGCCCTGGCATGCGCATGATGTCGCCAGCGATGGCAACAATCATCTCCGAGCCGGCGTTGATAACGAGGTCGCGGATGTTCACATTGAAGCCTTCGGGAGAGCCATACAGGGTCTGGTCGGCCGAGAACGAATACTGTGTCTTGGCGATGCAGACGGGGTAGTGCTCCATGCCCAAGCGGACGATGCGCTGGAGCATCTTCTCGGCTGACTTGCCGTAGCTCACGGTGGCTGCACCGTAAATCTTGCGGCACACCTTCTCAATCTTCGTCTTGATGTCGTCGGTGTCGTCGTAAGTCAGCGTGAGCGGTGCCGATGGTTGTTGCTCAATGGTGTCGATGACGAGCTGTGCCAGTTCCTTCGCGCCCTCTCCGCCCTCAAGGAAGGCGTTGTTCACGGCAAAGCCCACGCCCTGCTCCTCGCAGTGCTTGCGCAGCAGTGCCACCTCGTCGTCGGTGTCGGTGGCGTAGCGGTTGAACGCCACCACCACCTGCTGACCGAAGCCCTTCATGTTGCGGATGTGGCGGTCGAGGTTCTTGCAGCCCTCGATGAGTCCTGCCGCGTTCGGCTCTTTAATCTTGTCCACGGGCACGCCACCGTGCATCTTCAGTCCCTGTGTGGTGGCTACGATGACGGTGAGCTTGGGTTGCAGACCACTCTTGCGGCACTTCACGTTGAAGAACTTCTCCGCGCCGAGGTCGGCACCGAAGCCTGCCTCTGTCACCACATAGTCGCCATACGTCATTGCCATGCGTGTGGCGATGACCGTGTTGCAGCCGTGGGCAATGTTGGCGAACGGACCACCATGTACGAAGGCTGGGGTCTGCTCCGTGGTCTGCACCAGGTTGGGCTTGATGGCATCGAGCAGCAGCACGGTGATGGCACCATCCACGCCCATGTCTTTCACACGGAAGGGGGTGTCGTCGGTCTTGATGCCGAGCAGGATGTTGCCGATGCGGCGGCGCAGGTCGTCCAAGTCCTTGGAGAGGCAAAGGATTGCCATCATCTCTGAGGCTGGCGTGATGTCGAAGCCGCTCTCGGCAGGGATGCCATCGGTCTTTGCGCCCAAGCCTGTGACAACGGTGCGCAGGTTGCGGTCGTTCACGTCGAGCACACGTTTCCACAGCACTTCCTTCAGAGCAAAGCCTTCCTCGCGGTGCTGGTAGATGTAGTTGTCGAGCAGGGCCGCAATCATGTTGTGGGCCGAGGTCACGGCGTGGAAGTCGCCTGTGAAGTGGAGGTTGATTTTCTCCATCGGCAGCACTTGTGCGTAGCCACCGCCAGCGGCACCGCCCTTCACACCGAAGCACGGACCCAACGAGGGTTCGCGCAGGGCGCATACTGCTTTCTTGCCCAGCTTGTTCAGACCCAGTGCCAAACCGATACTTACCGTGGTCTTGCCAATGCCGGCCTTGGTGGGTGTGATAGCGGTCACGAGGATGAGGTTGCTCTTCTTGACTTTCTCCTCGTCAATGAGCTGGTTGGGCACTTTGGCGATGTACTTGCCGTAGTGTTCGAGGGCATCCACTGGCACGTCAATCTTGCGTGCCACCTCCTCAATGGGCGCGAGCTGACACTCGCGCGCAATTTCAATGTCTGTTTTCATGTTAGAGTAAAGGACTAATTATAATGCTTGCGACAAAGATACCACAAAAAAGTTTATCAGCCCAAATTATTGTGCGTTATTGGTCGTTTTTTTCTTTCTTCATGCTTGTGAGCGGTCGTTCCAATCATGTTTTGTCGCCTTGGTTTCCGCGGCTTCGCCGCTTGTTGTGGGAAACAATAATGACCAATAATGCGCAATAATTGCGATCAATAATAGATTATTGGTCTTCGATATACTTGTGGAGATTGCGCTGGGTGAGTAGTTCGTAATGGTCAGTGTCGGCATCATATATGTAGCGTTCGGCATGGAAGTGGTCTTCACCATAGTTGATAATAATGCCTGTGTGTAGTTTTGTGATGTGTAGATAGTTGAAGAGTTGTGCGCGATGGTCTTGAGTAATTTGGGTGACGGACTTGAACTCCACAATGATGCCTTGGCTGTAGAAGTCTGCCACGTATGTTTTCTTTAGGCGTTGCCCTTTGTAATGGGTATGTAGGATTTTCTCTCGTTCGTATGGGATGCCTCTCTCGTCCAGTTCTAACGCCATGGCTTCTTGGTAGATGGGTTCTTCCATTCCACGTCCTAACTCATTATACACCTCCATCGCAGCCCCGACAAGTTTGTATATCTTCATATACTCTTCCCTCGTCATCATTTCTTCTTATATTTAATTATTGGCTCCAATTATTGCGTATTATTGGTAATTATTTTCTGTCCGCCAAGGTCGCTTGCGACCGTTCCCCAAAAATCATTATTGTTTCACTCGCAAAGGTAACAAAAAGGGGCAAAGCTTGTCAGCTTTGCCCCAATTATTTGAGAGTTTAAGTAAGTCTTCTAAGGAAGTTACTTCTGCAAGTAAACTTTGCCGTTCTTGAGAACGATGCCCTTGTAGCTCTTGTCTACCTGCTGACCAGCGAGGTTGTAGATGAGACCATTGGCAGGAGTGTTGGCAATCTCAGTCTCTTCGATGCCAGTCACTTCCTTGTCGCTCTCAGCACCGTAGTAAGTGAGGCGGAAGTTATCAGCCTTGAACCATGACATGCTGGTTGCCTTGATGGTTACGTCGCTCTTCTCCTCGAGCTTGAAGATGATGCTTGCTTCCTGACCGTTCTCCTTCGCTCCTACCATCTCGAATGGCATACCTTCACCGTTGGCAGTGAGGTCAATCTTGTTGCCTTGGTCAGAAGCGAGGATAGCCTGCAACTCATAAGTACCTGCTGGGAGACCCTTCAATACCTGTGATACGTAGAAGCCGCCTTCTGGAGTAGAACCGTTCCATGTGTTGAATACGTATGCACCGTCAGCGATGTCAATCATGTAAGTGCTGTTAGAGTTGTCAGCAGACTTCGTGTCGCTTCCCTGGAAGTATGCCCATCCGTTCAGACCGTCCTCGAAGCTTGGGTTGATGATGACTTGCGTCATGTCGATGGGGTTCTCGTCGCTGGCAGCGTTGTAGTCGGCTGGCAACTTCAGGGCAGATGTAACTGCACCCATCTGGTCAACGAGTGCGTTTACTTCTGCTGCGTTGTACTCAGCGGCAGCCTCTGCATCTACGAGTTCTGCTACAGCATCGTAAGCGTTCTGTGCTTCTACAGATGCTTCGTCATAGTATTCGTCTCTTGCAGTGTAGAATGATTCGACAGCTTTGTTGTATGCAGCCCATGCCTCTATACCAGCTTTCACTTCTGTGTATGCTGCGATGAGTGCCTTGCGTGCGGCGTCAAGTGTCTCTACATCGCCGCCGATAGCTGCTGCGGCAGCACTTTCTGCATCGCTGCTGAAACCAGCTTCATAGTTGTTCATGTTCTCTTCCTGTTCTTCGCAGTAGTTGTGGAACTCGGTGATGAGACCCTGCAAGTCGGAGTTGAGCACGTCTGCGTCGATAGCGTTGTAGGCGATAGAGAAGCTGTACCAGAGCACCCAAGAGTTGCCTTCCATCTGGTCTGCTTTCACACCGAAGGTGAGGTCGCCTGTCTCTGTGAGCACGGTAGAAACAGACTTCGTAACAACAGCGTCGTATGCTTCGTCGTTGAAGATGTTGTAGCCTGCTTGTTGGCTGTTAGGCACATAGATGCCGCTACCTTCGGCTGTTTCAGCCCAACCAGTCTTGTCTTCGTTGTTGTCGCTTGCAATTACCGCTACGTTAGTCAGTGCGGTCTTGTTATTGCCTGCAAAGACGAATGCCAATTCGTTTTCAGCATCGTAACCATCGTAGTTTGCTGCGTTGTCAGCTGTGCGGTAGAATGCCTTGGTAGTGAGTGTGTATGTACCTGCTGGCATGTCTTTGAGCGTGCGGCTTACAGCGAATGGGCTTTGGTTCCAAACCTCGGCTGTGCCATACTGTGTCTTGAAGTTGCTGGCATTGCCGTATTTCCATTCTGTATCAGGAATGTTTGCTCCCGTCTGGGCTGCTGTGCTGTAAGTGTAAGCCATCTGCTCGTAGAGCGGAGTGATGTTGATGTTTTCATCGCTGGCTTTGCCTGATTCTACAGCAACGTCGAAAATCTTCTGAATCTCTTCCTTGATGATGGCTGGGCGTTGTGCGATAGCTTCTTCAATCTGGGTGTTGTCCCAGTTCTGCTCTTCCAATGCTGCGTCAACACCGTCCTTCAACTCGCCCAGACGCTCGTTCAGCGTTGGATAAGTCTCTTCTCCATACTCCTCGATGCTGTTCTCTAAGTCGGTCTGGAGTGCGGCGAGGTTCTTGTAGGCAGCGATGCTTGCCTCAATCTGAGGAACGAGGTCCTTGATGACTGTTGCAGCGGCCTTGTTAGCTTCAGTGTCGTTGCTTTCGTCATCGTAAAGAGCCTGTGCTGCTTCAACGGCAGCCTCCATCTGTGAGCGGAGTGTAGCGTTGTATGCCTCTTCTGACTCAGCCCATGCCTCACCAGTCTTGATGGCTGACTGCAGCGCGAAGAGTGATGGGTTGAAGCCTGTGCCTACATAAGTCAGGTAGATACCGTCAGTGAAGAAGTGAGGCATGCTGCCAGAACCCATGTTCTGAGACTTATAGCCCAATGTGAAGTAACCAGTGGTCTCTTCATCCAGCGTGAAGGGTACCTCCTCCGAAGTCCACTTACCTACAGGGAATGTTGTAATAGTAGCCAAGTATTCTGTGCCATCGTTGGCAACAAAGCCAATCAGGTTCTTTTCAACGGCTGATGTTCCACCTGTGTTGTAGTAAGACATGGTCAACTTGTACTGACCAGCAGGGAGAGTACATGCCTGTTTGTATTGTACAGCCATTGTCCAGCAGGTCACGAAGCCAAGCACCTTGCCTTCTTTCGAGCCATTAGAGAGTTCATTGGGCACCACATAGTCTTTGCCACCAACCCATGCACCACTACCAATGGCAAATACACCTGAAGCAGCGCCGTTGTCTGTCTTCGTGCGTTCCCAGTTTGTAACGGGGAGCATGCTGTAGTTGGTTGTAGGAATCTCATTCTTTGCGCAGTCGTAATCATAAGTACAGATACCGCCAACAACAGGTTCGTCCTCGTCGAAGTGTGAGTTGTTGAAGAAGTACTCAGAGAGGTCGGTCACGCTGGCAGCGTTGATTTCCTTCTGTGCGGCAATGGCAGCCTGCACCTCTTCCATCGTAGCATTGGCGTTTTCGTAAACCTCCTTTGATTTCGTTACATCAGCGTCATATATCTCGCCTTCGTCAATCAGTGCCTTCAACTCTTCCTTTGCCTTTTCAATCTCAGCTTGGATGAGCTGCTGCTCGTCGATGGAGTAGAGCTTCACGTCGCTGATGAAGAGGTGAGGAGCAGAGCCAGAACCTGCACCAAACTTGAGGCCCAGTGAGAGCTGACCCTCTGTGGCTGCTGTCAAGCGGAACACAACGGTGTCTGTCAGCCATTCGCCCTCTGCGTATGTATCCTTAGTGGAAGTGTAAGATGCGTTGCTTGTGACAAAACCGATATGGTTGGTCTCCAGCGAGCCAGCACCAGCGGCATTGTACAGTTTGACAACCATCATGTAGGCTCCAGCGTTCAGTGAGATGTCTTGCGTGTATTTAGCCTCAGCACCCCACACTGCTACCATGCCTAACACGTTGCCAGTAGCTTCTTCTGGAGCATAAGGTGCATAGTACGCACCGCCAAGTCCGATAGTAGTCTCGTCGCCTGACTCATCGTCGTAAGCGAAAAGACCGGCAGCCTTAGCGTTGGCGCCGTCAGTGCGTGCTTCTGACTGAGCGTTCTCCATCACGCGCACATTGTCAGACAATGCACTGGCTGTCCATCCTGGTACAGCCTGCATGCCGAACAAACCAAGTGTTGGGTCTGACTCACCGACAGGAACATCTGTCATGTTGTAGTCATAAGTGAAGATGGTAGCCGTGGCTGGCTCACCTTCTGCGAAGTTTGCGTTCTTCACCTTAGACGCAGTCAAATCCTGAAGGATTGTGTACTCCGTCTGAGCTGAAGCATTTACCCCCCCCATCAGCATCGCTGTCAGGGCTAAAGTGAAGATTTTCTTCATAAGTTAAATCAGTTAATTGTTAATAAAAAATATGTTAGTTACAATGTTTCTTGTTCGTGTGACGCTCATGCCTTTATTCTCTTCAGTACTTCCGCAGAAGTACTGAAGTACTGCCGAGAAAGTATTGGAGTACTTCTTCGGAAGTACTAACAAGGCTTTGGCGTTGTTCGTGCGTCAGTCCTTTGGGGGCTTTTCCTGTAATCTTGCATGTAGAGCATAGACGGATTCCCGCATCGGCGCGTCAGTAAAAGCCTACAAAGGAACGAAAAAAGGACGAAACATACCAAATGTTTCGTCCCTTTTTTATATGTAAATGTGGATTTTTAACTAAAAAAGCATCTATTTTATCATTTTCAGAGTGCCTCGTTTGCCCGTTTCGCTTTGGATGCGGAGCAGGTAGATGCCTTGTGGCAGGGCGGTGTTGGCGAAGGTGGCGCGCACGTTGCCCATGGGGCAGGTGAAGGTGTTAATTGCCGTTCCGCTGGTGCTGATGACCTGCACTTCAACCGTCTCGTTGTTCTCGATGGCACTGATGCCAGTGACGAACTCCTGATACTTGGCAGCATCGCAGCGCACGTAGAGGATACCTTCGCTGATGCGGCTGGTGTCCCAATAGTTATAGACAGGGAGTTCGGGCAGGTCGAACTGGAGGTCGCCTGTGATGTTCACGGTCTTGGCATCGGTCCATACATAGAAGGAGTCTGCCACAGCAGCATCGGTCGTCAGGGCTGCCATGTTTGCTTCGCTGATGTAGGCTGCGATGGTGGCTCCAGCTGTAAGTTTCAATGTGCCGATGTTGGTGATGTAGGTGTTATTCGCCTGTGTGGCGGTTGCGCTCTTGCGCAGACCCACCAAAAGGGTCGATGTGGCACCGAAAGTCACGTTCTTGCCGTTGAAGTTGAAGTTGCCCGTGATAGCTGTGGCTGATGCACCAGGATGGAGCGTTCCGTTGATGGTAACGGAGCTGTTGGTCATTGGGGTGCCGTTCTTGCTCACGCCAGAGAGGGTGGCTCCCTGTGCCACGGTGAGTGCGCCTGTGCCGAGGAGTGCGCCCGACTTGACGAATAGTTCGCCTTTCTTCACCTGCACCGCGCCAGAGTTGGTCCATGCGCCAGAGATGGTCATCTTGCAGTTGCCTATCTTGTTGAAGAGGCACTTGTTAGAGCCGTTGTCGGTTACTATGCCCGAGAAGGTGAAGTCGCCGTCCTCTTGGTCGTTTCCTGCTTGCCAAGTGATGTTGCCCGATGGTGTGCCTTGGCTGGTGAAGTTGCTGACAGCCTGTGCCAAAGAGCCCGAACCTGTGAGCTTGCCAATGGAATAGGTCTTGCCTACGGTGTTCGTCACCGTACAGCCGCTGGCGATGTCGAGAGTGCCTTTCGGAATGCCTGTTGAGTTGTCGAGTGGCAACCAAATGTTGGTGGTCGTGTGCTTGACAGTGCCTTCAAATTGGCTCCAGTCGCCCGTGATGCGTACACGGCTCACGGTGTTGGTGGGGATGATGGTCAGCGTGCCTGCGCCTGTCACCTTGTTGGCATAAGCGGTATAGTAGCCGCTGCCCAGAATGAAGGTGCCTGTCTTGCCTGCTGGCACGGTTATCGGCATGGAAGTGGCTGTTGATTGAGCGCCTGTGCCGCCTCCTGTAGCATCTTGCAGTTCACCGCCTTGCAGTTCCACGGCTTTGGCTGGCACGCCATTGTAGTTCACGGTGCGTCCCTGCACAATCACCATCTTGTTGAGACCTGAACCTGTGGTGTAAGTCTTGAGCCATCCCGCTCCCTTCTTGGTGAGAACCGTGCCAGAGAAGGCTTTGTCCTGATTGAAGTCCATGTTGGCACCAGCGTTGATGACACCGCCTTCATCACCCACAAACTTGATAGGTGAGCCGTTGGTGACGGTGGCTGTTGTCTGAATGGTGGCTCCGTTCTCCATGGTGAACTTGGAGGCGGTGGTGGTCACGGCACCAAGGTTGCCTGTAGTTTTGTTCGCATTGGAGAGTACGCCGACCTTCACCGTGCCGCCCTTCAGGTAGTTACCACCCGTATATGAGTTCTCTGTCAAGATTGTCAGTGTGCCTGTGCCTTCCTTCACGAGAGAGCCTGTCATGATGGCTCCGTTACCAGAGATTGTGTAGTTCTTCGTGGCATCTACTTTGATGCCGCTTGGTGAAAGTTCCTCGTTGATGTTGACAGCCACTTTTGTGGCTTCGTCGGTGAAGTTCACGACGTCGTCCTTAACGAAGGAGTCAGCCGTCTTGGTCTCGTCGCCAGCCACGTAGAAGTTCTCCGTCTTGGCGAAGTCCCAAGTGGTTGACGATGCTCCTGTCCACACAATCTCGCCAGCTGGACGCACATTGCTGATGGAGAGGATGAGGTTCTTGTTCTCATCAATGGTCAGGTTGGACTTCAAGTCGGTCACGCCCTCAATCTTGATGTCAGCGAGTGAACCGCTCAGCTCTTCCACTTTACCAATGATGTAGTTGCCCTCAGCCAGCGTGGTGGCTCCTGCGGCGCAGTGCTCCACCACCTGAATGACGGGGCGGAGGTATTTAGGACCGTACTGCTCCCATGCAGTGCCTGTCTTCTTCTCAATCTTGAGCGTCTTGGTGTTGAGCTGGTCTGCTTTGATGCCATCGCTGTAAAGGTCGAGGACAAGGCGTGAACCAAAGCCCATGGTGTAAGTCTCATCAATGGTGATGCTGCCCATGGAGTTCTCTCCGCCAGGACGGATGATAGAGGCGTAGTCGGCCTTGATGCTCTTGAACTGACCGCCGTTGGAGTTCAGCTCTGCAAAGCGGTTGAGCCATAGGTCAGACTGCTTCAATGTGCCGTCGAAGTTGAGCGTACCCGCCCAAACGTTGGTCTCGCCCGTATAGGTCATGTTCACCTTGGGCAGGGTGAGGATGCCGTCGCCCGTTTTCACGAGGCGTGTGTTGCCTGTGAGTGCGCCACCAGTCACGTTGCAGGTGAAGTACTCGTAGGTGGGAGCGGGTTTGGCTGAAATGTTGCTGCCAGCGTTGCCCTGCACCCACGATGGCACGTTGAATGTCACCATATAGGGGCTGGCACCGTCTTGGATGCTCACATTCGTGTTGTTGGTCTCGCACACGATGAGGTGCTCGTCGGTTGTTTTGATAGTGCCGCCGTTAGCCACTTCGGTGCGTCCCGTCATGGTGTTGGTAGGTGGCGCTACGGTGATACCCTCCATCTCACCGAGGAAGTAGCTCTTGTGGGGGGGCTGGTTGTAGCCCATTGTCTGCCATACCATGGCGTTGCGGTACTGGTGGTCAGACCACAGGGTAGGGATGCGGTAGGTGGTGGCAACATTGGTGGTGTAGATGCGCAGCTTTGTGTCGCCAGCACGCATCACCAGCTCCTCGCGCCAGTCACCGAAGATGTCGGCAAGGGCACCAGGGTTGTTTTTTGAAGAGTTGTTCGTGTTGCTGCCGTCGGCGGTGAAGATGCGACCGCCATCGGGCTTGTAGATAACACCTGTACGAGCATTGCTGCCAGGACTGTCGAATACTTCGTCCAAAAGATCTCCATCCCAGTAGATGCGCTGGTTCAAGTGCGACCAGAAGAGGGCGTCGTTGCTGCCAGCGGTGCTGGGTGCGCCCGAGGTGATTTCTTTGTCAGCCACCGTGCTGATGAGCCCCGTGTTCGTAGAACGTCCCATGCTGCCAGGGAAGCTGTTAGAGAAGTTGCCACAGAGAGCACGACCGTCATCGCCGCTTCCTTTGCTGCGGTAGTAGATTTCGGCAGTGACAGCATTTCTGTAGTTCATGTTAGGCTCATCCTCGTTGCAGGCGAATTGCTCTTCATACTTGCGGTAGGGGTCAAGGTCGGCGCAGTGCTGCGCATCGCCATGTCCAAGTCCTGTGGTGGAAAGTCCCTGGCCGTTGTCGTCGATGACCATTGAACCGAAGATAATCTCGTCGCGTCCGTCCCAATCGACATCACCAATAGCAAAGTTGTGGTAGCCATTGCCAAACCACGGGCTGTCCCAGCCTGTAGTGTTCTCCCAGTACCAGCGTCGTGACAGCTGGTGTGTGGCAGGGTCAACATCGTAGGCTGCGAACTTGTGCTGTGTGTAGCAGCCGCGACCGAAGAACATGCTGGGTTTGCGACCATCAAGGTAAGGTGCTCCCCAGTAATGCTTTGTAGAGCGGTGTCCAACGATACCAACGCCCCAATCGCTGTCTTGTCCGCGAGGGATGGGATAGCTCATGTAGTGAGGATGGCTGTCAGGACCGATGTTGTATGGCCTGCCTGTCGCTCCTTCGAGGTAAAGCAGGTATTCGTTACCTGTTGAAGTGTATTCGATGCCGTCCCAGCGGGTATCTGTCGAGGCAGAACCGATAGTCTCTGTTGTGCCGTCAGCATAGTGAATGACAGCCCCGTCCGCAGCACGGAGCATCGCCTCAGCCTTGCCGTCCATGTCCCAGTCGTAAGCCACGCAGTCCCATTGTTCATCGGCACCAGACAGCATGTTAGGACCGAGGTCAATCCACCAGAGGCGTGTACCGTCAAGCTTGTAGCAATCAATCACATGGAAACAATTCTTGTTTGTTACGAGTGCGGCGATGTCGCAAGGACGCTTCACGATGAACTCCACAATGCCGTCGCCGTCAAGGTCGCCCAGTGCAACGTCGTTCAAGCTGTAGTGAGACGTCACGTCCGTGCCGTCACGTCCGATGATGCTCTGCACCGGTATGTCCCAATACCCGTTTGTCCAGCGAGTCGCCTCTTTGCTCTTGAGTTCAGGCTTTGGCACACCCTTCACCACTGGGACGACATAATACTTGCCGTTAGCAGTGCCTGAGGTGTGGGTGTAGTTCGACACCTTTAGCCCTTCTTTCAGGAGCGTCTCGTTGCAGTAAAGGTTGTAGGTCACATCGTAGTACTCTTCGCCCAATACGCGCCAACTAATGAAGTTGCCTGACGAGGCGGCAGGCACGACTACGAGACCACGGTCAATCTTGTCCGTGAAGCGTTGGGCAAAACCGAATGTTGCCGTTGCCGCAAGGACAAGGGTAGCTAAGATTCTCTTCATAAATAGGTTTTTTATAAATAGTTATAGTTAGTGATTGATGATTTGTCAGTATGACCATACACGTTGACGCGGTTGTCGCATCAAGCGCATAACGTGGCAAAGGTAGTAAAAAAGAATTTATCGGGCAACCATTTCGAGCAAATCTTTGCCCGTGAGCTTGTAACTGGCATCCGTTCTTGCTAAAATGTTCTCAGCCAGTTCGCGTTTCGTTTGGTGTAAACGGATGATTTTCTCTTCGATAGTGTTCTTGCTCACCAAGTGATAGACGGTCACAGCCTGCTGCTGTCCGATGCGGTAGGTGCGGTCGGTGGCCTGTTGCTCAATGGCTGGATTCCACCAAGGGTCAAGGTGGAACACATAGTTTGCTCCCGTTAGGTTCAAGCCCAATCCGCCAGCTTTGAGGCTGATGAGGAAGAGGGCATTCTCGCCGTTTTGGAAAGCATCAACCATCTCTGTGCGGTGTTTTAGCGGCACACTTCCGTCGATGTAGAAATACTGCATGTCCAGTCGGTCCAGCTCCTTCCTTACGATGTCGAAGAAGCTGACGAATTGGCTGAAAACCAAAGCTCTGTTGCCACCCTCGATGACACCTTGCAGCAGTTCCACCAAAGCCGTTATTTTGGAACTTTCGCCCGTCCATTTGGGTTCGATGAGCTGTGCGCAGCATGCCGCTTGGCGCAAGCGTGTAATCTCCGCCAAGACGTGTATGTCGACCTCCATGCCGCCCTCTTGCAGCATTTTTTCTGCACGCACACGGATGCTCTCGTAGATAGCCAATTCGTCGCGGTTCAGTTCCACCGTGTGGTAAATCTCCGTCTTCTCAGGCAGTTCTTTCAGCACCGCCTGTTTCGTGCGTCGCAGCATGAAAGGATGTACAATGCGCTCCAGCTGCTTCCGTTTCTCCGTGTCTTGATAGCCTTCGATGGGGATGATGAACTTCTGTGAGAAATGCTCATAGTTGCCCAGCAGTCCAGGGTTGACGAACTGGAAGAGATTCCACAGCTCGCCCAAGTGGTTCTGCACAGGCGTACCCGTCAGCATCACGCGGTTGTCCGCCTGTATCTTCATTGCCGCCGCACTCGTCTTGGCACCGCGGTTCTTGATGATGTGCGCTTCGTCCAGGCAGGCTACGTTCCAGTGCTTTTCGGTGAGGATGTTCTGAATGCTGAGCAGGATGCCGTAGGTCGTCACGATGACATCGCCCGCTTTCGCCTCCATGACGACTTGGGCGCGGTTGGTGGCGAAGTTGAGTATCTGCACATGGAGCGTGGGGGCAAAACGTTCTATCTCCGCCTGCCAGTTGGGGACGACCGAGGCTGGTGCCACTACCAGCGATGGACCTTCCTCCTTCTTCAAGAGCAGGAAAGCTATGGTCTGCACGGTCTTTCCAAGACCCATGTCGTCAGCCAGCAACGCCCCTGCGCCCCAGCTGTTGAGGCGTGCCATCCAGAGGTAGCCATCCCGTTGATAGGAACGCAGGGTGGCGTTCAAATCCTTGGGGACAGGAGGGCTGTAATTTGAGCCATCGAGGATGCGCTTTCGGATGGCAAGCAGCTGTTCGTCCATCTCCAACCTAAACTCGCCCTGCATGATGTCGTCGCCCATGAGGGCTGCGCTGAATGGCGAAATTTTGATTTTGCCATGGTCACGGTTGGCGATGGCATCGAGGGCTTTCAGTTGTGTGCGCAGTTTTTCGCTCAGAGCCAGAAACTCGTTCTCGCCAATCTTGACGAACTTGCCCTTGCTCTTGCCCACCAGTTCCAGCAACTCGCTGATACTGATGCGTGTCTGCTCGTCGATGTTCACCTCGCCTTCGATGTCGAACCATTGTCCGCGCGGTTTCAGCACGCCGTTCCACGAACTGTCGCCTTGGGTCAGTGAGCGAATCTTGAAGTTTTGTCCCTCGGGCCACTCTGCGTAAAAGGTGTCGGGATGCTCCTGAATCAGCTGCACGAGGTCGAGCATAAATTCGGGCGGATAAACCTCCTGTTCGTGGAGGTCGTAGCCCTCGCTGTGCCAGAAGGTGCGCACCAGTTCGAGATTCTGCCGCTCCTGTTCCATGTTGCGCTTCACACGCACGCGCCCCTCCTCGTTCTCGTCGATGATAATGTCGTCGCCCTCAGCCAGCCGATAGGTCTTCCTGCCGCCAGCCAGTGGTCGCACAAAGGCTTCCACTTCCCAGTTGCCGCCCTGCTTGGGGCTGAGCTTGAAGCCGACATTCCACTGCCCGTCGGTGATGGGCAGCGTGGAGCCACCCTCGATGAGGGAGGAGTGAAGCTCCACCTTGCCGCCAATCTTGGCAAGGAGGCTGCGCAGAGTGGGTTCGGCTTCCAGTGGGAGGCTGCCCAGTTGGAGCAGCTTGACATAGTAGCTGCGAATCTCGTTAGGTATGTTGATGAGGCTGTAGTGGGTGGGCGAGTCTTCGATAATCACGAGGTCGTCCTTAGCGTTGCCCAAGGGGACGTTCGATTTCACGAGGAAGCGGTCTCCCTCACGCTCCACGATGAGGTAGGGCTTGTCGCGATCGACCTTCACCAGCTCGTAGGGGACGGAGCGTCCGACGTAAAGGCGGCTCTCCTCCACCATCTCCTCAATCACGTCCTTCAGCGTCAGCTCCCAGTGTTCGCTGTGGTTGAGCCGTGCCAAGATGCGGCGGTCGGCATTGTTCATGTAGGTCACGTCACCTTTGCGGTAGCGAGCGTCGCTCAACCGCTTTCCGTTGCCCCAAGTGCCGTTTTTGAGCCGTGTCTGTTCACGCACTTGGATGATGTTTGAGTCGGGATGCTCACGGAGATACATGAGCCGTGTCTCCGGCTCGTCGGTGTGGCGACCAGCCGTGCCGTCCGCCTCGTCGATAAGGTCTTCGAGCACCGACTCCCATTCTGCCTTGTGGTAGATATTTGCCAGCGTGGGTTGCTGTCCGAAACGATGGCGCAGCGATTCGCGCTCGTCGTCGTGGAGTGGCAGGTATTTAGACATTTCATGCTTCAACAGCGCAAGCTGGGGCATGCAGCGGTCGGGGTCCATTTGGGCGGTCGAATAGCCTAAGTAGTTGGCTATGAGGAAGGAAAGGTGGCGTTGCAGGGGCGGCATGGTGCCGCTGTTGCTTGCTTCGTAGAGTTTCTGCACTTGGTCATGGTGGAGCGCGACGCTGACACGGCAGAAGTCCTCTGCCAAGATGCGTGCAGGGATGAGTCCCTCCTTAGTGCGCACTTCCATGTTTGCCCCGAAATCGCGGAGTCGCTGCTTGCAAGCCTCTGCCAATGTGGCGTTCTCCTCCAGCGGGTCGCTTGCCGCCGCTATGTAGGCGATGACCAAATAGAAGGACAGGAGCGGATTGGCGAAGTAGCCTTTCTGGCCGCCTTCCTTCAGCTGTATCTTGAGGGCTGCATCAAACCAACGGGCTGCATCGGTGCGTTTGCCTTCGCAGAGGCTGCGGAGCGCACCGAGGGTGAAGCCTGCGGCGATGTTGTTGTAGAGTCCTGCGGTGGGCATCTGCCCTGTGGCGACGTATTCGTAGAGTTCGACTTCTGCCATGAGTTTGCAGCGCATGGCCTC
>VIDP01446281.1_pt1 | contig 17908 bp, 10 predicted proteins | sample 5025131 | NCBI WGS metagenome assembly VIDP01 (sample SAMN11853144, study PRJNA449069) | gut metagenome | isolation source: stool from male vole | host: Microtus ochrogaster | place: USA:Florida | collected 2017
AGTGAGTCACACCCTATTTGGGGTGTGACTCACTCCCTTGGAAGGGTCTGACTCAGACCCCTAAATCGGTATAATCAGTAGGAAATTTCTCAACGTGGATGCCGTCGTCACACGTTCACGACCCTCTGCCTCATGCTGTCCATAATGTCCCTCACATTGCCGATGATGCTAATCATGCCAAAAGTCATCAGCAATGAGAGGACGGCAACAACAATCGTTCGTGAGTGTTCACTCAACCACAGCAGGAAGACGGTCTGCGTATGGAAAGTGAAGAGCGGAACATTCGTCGGCGCGGAAAGAAGAAAAGCCATGCCGATGCCGCCGCTAATGATTCCTGCCACAAATGCCGTCACCATGATAACCTTGTAGCGATGAATCGTCGCCTCCTGATACTGCTTGATGAACTCTACAGCATCAAGGCGTTTGGCAAGCGAAGCCATGAAAGCGTCGCAGTCGTCGAAATGAGGCTGTTGGGCGAGGAAGAGTTCCTCAAGGGCTTTATCTTTGTTCATATCTTCAGTCTTTCTTTTAGATGGTTGCGTCCTCGTGAGAGTTGTGTCTTGACGGCATCCTCCGATGTATCGGTAATCGCCGCTATCTCCTTGATGCTGTATCCGCAGAGATAGAACAGCGTGATGGATGAGCGTTCCTTGGGCGGGAGGGTACGAAGGGCAAGGTAGAGGTCTTGGTGGGCAAAGGAGGACTCAGCGGAAGTGTTGCCGACGAGTGTCCGTGCTGCGTCGATGCTCTCCATGGTCCTGCAACTCGCCTTGTGGTTGAGGAACACGTTGTGGGCAATCTTGAAGAGCCACGAACGGAACTTCCCCTTTTCCTGATACCCTGCCGAGGAGAGATATGCCTTGACCAAAGCATCCTGTGCAAGGTCGTCGGCATCATCCCTGTTACCACAGCAGAGAGCGAGCAAGAAACTTCGCAGCGCTTCTTGCTCACGCTCCACTTGTGCTATGAATACTTCGCGAGTCACGGTTTAATCGTTACAGCCCATCTCTTTTTCCTCTACCTCTATCTCCTTGCGTAGCATCTTCTTGCTGACAACATAGTTGACAAAGAAGGCGATGCCGACAACCAACAAGGCGATACTCCATAAGAAAAAGACTTGTATGCCGGCAGAACTTTGCCCTCCCGTGTAGCATGCAAACGCAGTATAAATGATTAGACCAAGACCAAGCATAGAACATACACTTCCCCACAGCAGTTTCTGCAACAATCTTTCTTTCAACGTTTTCCGCTTCGGAGATAATTGTTTCATCAGTTGTTTGACATCAATGTCAGAGTTCTTCTCTATGATAGCCAGGGCTATCTGTGTACGTTTGTTCGTCTCGTTCTTCTTGTGCCGCATAACGAGCCAAACAATGGCAATGGGCATGCCACACCAAACAATCGAATCCAAACACCTTTGTACATAATACATAAAATCTGTTCCCATTTTCTTGCTTTTTTTAATGTTTAACTTATTGTTTACTGAACCAGTTCACTTATATAACAAGTCGAGAAGCCCAAAGGTGACATCCATCCTGCCATTTTATGAAAAGAAAAGGGCTTTGCCGTCTGGCAAAGCCCCTGATGTCTTACGATAGTGTGTGCGTCGCCCTTACATTCTTGCCATAGCCTGCTCAAGGTCAGCAATGATGTCTGCGGCATTCTCAATGCCGACAGAGAGGCGAACAAGGTCGGGAGCCACGCCCGCTTCGCGCAGTTGCTCGTCAGACATCTGACGATGGGTGTGGCTGGCAGGATGTAGCACACAAGTGCGGGCATCCGCCACGTGGGTGACGATAGAGATGAAGTCAAGGTTGTCCATGAACTTGATGGCATCCTCGCGTGTCCCCTTCAGACCGAAGGCGATGACACCACAAGAGCCGTTGGGCAAGTACTTCTGACCGAGAGCATAGTATTTGTTGCTTGGCAAACCGCAGTAGTTCACCCAACCCACCTTAGGGTTCTGCTCCAGCCACTCAGCCACTCGCTGCGCATTCTCGCAGTGCTGGCGCATACGCAGATGCAGCGTCTCCAAGCCGAGGTTGAGCAAGAAGGAGTTTTGGGGCGCAGGAATGGAACCGAGATCGCGCATAAGCTGGGAAACGAGCTTGGTGCAGTAAGCCATCTTGCCGAATGCCTTCGTGTAGGTCAACCCGTGGTAGCTCTCGTCGGGCGTGGTCAGCCCGTGGAACTTCTCTCCGTATGCCTCCCAGTCGAAGTTGCCGCTATCAACCACGCAACCGCCCACCTGGGTGGCGTGTCCGTCCATATATTTCGTGGTGGAGTGAGTCACGATGTCGCAACCCCACTCGAAAGGACGGCAGTTAATGGGCGTGGCGAACGTGTTATCGACGATGAGCGGCACGCCATGCTTGTGCGCCATCTTTGCGAAACGCTCAATGTCAAACACATTGCCGCCGGGGTTGCTGATGGTCTCGCCGAAGAAGCACTTGGTGTTGGGGCGAAACTCCTTCTCGATGCGCTCATCGTCCCAGTCGGGGTCAACGAACGTACACTCGATGCCGAGCTTCTTCATCGTCACGCCAAAGAGGTTGAACGTGCCGCCATAGATTGTGTTGCTGGTGATGAAGTGATCGCCTGCCTCGCAGATGTTGAACACGGCATAGAAGTTGGCAGCCTGACCGCTGGAGGTGAGCACCGCGCCCACGCCACCTTCGAGGGCGGCTATCTTCTTCGCTACCATGTCGTTGGTGGGGTTGGCAAGACGCGTGTAGAAATAACCGTTGTCCTTCAAGTCGAAGAGGCGCGCCATCTGCTCGCTCGTGTCGTACTTGAAGGTTGTGCTCTGATAGATGGGCGGCTGCTGTGGCTCGCCTTTGGTGGGTTTCCATCCGCCATGAATGCAGATGGTCTCAAGATTCTTCTCCATATTTATTTGATTGTAAAAGTCACTATTACGTCAACTGTCTTCGTGCCCCGTCGGTACTGCATCGCCACGGTGTGCGCATCCCCACTGCGGCAATTATCGGGATGGCAGCCGTATGCCCACGAGTACAGTTCGTTCGCTTCGAGATAGACATGCACATCGCCCCAATTATAGTCGGCCGTATTGCCCCAGCTGTCGAACCATGCGCCATAGAGACCTGCCGCCGTGTTCCATCCCGTGCTGCCATCAGCGTTCAGCGGATTCAGGGCGGTGGGCTTACCGCCCAGCAATGCCTCCACTTCGCTTTGGGCAATCTGGATGCGGTAGTCTTGGCTATATCCGCCTGCCATCTCCATCATGGCGGTCACATAGACCTTGCCATTCTCCACCTTCACGACAGGCTCCGTGACGACCACTGCCGATGTTCCGCCGTCGGGGTAGCCTGCAATGACCCCATCCAGATAGTCCTTGCGCTTCCGCAGCCATGTGGACATCTTCTCAAGTTCGTCCTGCACCACATAGTCGGTCTCCCACCAATTAGGGTTCTTCAGCGGCCACCGCGCCACATCGCGAGCGTATGCTCCCTTGTCCAGCTCGGCTACATACCGCTGAATCTCCTCCCAGTTGCGCAGGTAGATGTCATCGCTCACGCTTGCCCACGCCTGCTTGTACTGCGCCACAAAGGTTTCGTCGCCAAACAGGTCGCGGAAGAACTTATTGATTTGGTAGTTCGCCCCCGTTGCCTTCAGGGGGTCTCTGCCATAAATCAGTTCCTTGTAGTTAGCAAAGTAAGTATGGTTCTCCGTCCAATTGCTCCAGTCAAAGTCGTAGGCAGCGTCCCAATCCCACACAGGGCCAAAGGTGTATTTACCGCCCTTGTCCTTGTAGAGGTAGAGGCTGCGTGGCGCATCAATCTCCACGTTGTAGAGGAACTCGTGCAGCTGCAAGATGCTGATAAAGGAGGGAATGTCCATCAGCTCGTTCACCGCCGCATAGTCGCGCGCCTTCACAGCCCGTTCCAGCACGGCGAAGTCTGCCTTGATGGCATCCATCTGCTCTTGCGTCAAGTCCTCCGGCTCTTTCACACACAGGGGCAAGCTATACACTTCGCTCCAGAAGTTGTCAGTCGCATCGGGACTCAGCGCAGGACCGTCATCTTGGTCGAACGACAACAGCACGCCTCCCTCCTCGTCGATGTTGACACGGTTGCTGCCTATCTCCACCTTCTCGGTCAACTGGTAGACACCCACATAGTCACCATTGAGGAACACCTCCACGAAACGCGTATGGTTAGTGAACGGCATGCCCATCCAGCGAGCCGTCTCAAAGGCAAAGACGTTCATCATGTCGGTCACGTCGCGATAGTTGGACAGCAGGTTCCAATTCTTCGCCTTCTCCAACCCCAGCAGTTTGCTCTTGGTGTCGAGCTTCAACTTGTAGGGCTTCTTCTTGTAGTACAGCCAGCTGGAGTTGCCGCGTCCTCTGATGCGCCCCGTGCCCGAATAGTTCGAGTACTCCCCTTTGCCGTCGATGGCAATGTGGCAGTCAATCCACGTTTCCTTCTCCACAATTGCCGCCTCATCCTCCGTGGTGATGTTCATGGTGAACACCCGATACTTATTGTGCCCCTTCTCCTCATCGGTCAGGTCGGACGAGAACGTGAGGCTGTCGATGTATTCGACACTGAACGGTACCACCAGCTCCGAGCTGTCTTTCTTCTGCGTGTATCCACGCATACGTTCCCCGTTCTCCGTGAAGTCGAACTGCGAGAACTGGTCAATCCGCAAGGGGATGAGCCATGACTCCCCGTCGTAGTGGCGATGCACGTTCATCCATTCCTGCGCCTTCGAAGCCCCAAAGGCAAAAAGTGCCAGCATTGCCAGCAATAGTTTTCTTTTCATAAGCCTTTCCATCATACAAGCATATCTAACAAACTGATTCAGCCACAAAGTTACAGCGTTTTTTCATAACAACCAAGCATACAAGCACAAAAAGCAAGCGCACCGCACCGAAACACGGCCCTGCTTCCTGTGTCCCAAAATCGGAGTCCCCGACATCGGTCGGTCGATGTCGGGGACTCCGATTGACCGATGTCGGGGACATCGATTTTGGGGGTATTTCTGAGGAGGTATTCCACGACCTCCATTCATGCACTTCACACCTCACTTGGTGGCTATCGGAATACGTAGCACGGTTTTAAGTTTGTCAGGCGAACATCTTCTCGGATCGGAGAGGTATATCTCATGATGACGACGAAGCGACGTGAGGTCCTTGGTGTAGCCATTCGACTCAATGAAGTGGTCGAGCAAAGCAAGTGACCCTGGTTCTGCATCATAAGGTCCAATGTGCATTATCTGTGCGCACATACCTTCTTCCAAGTCCATCAATTCCAGCCCTGAACAATCCATGCCCTTCTTGCGACGGACTTCAAGATTTGCCCAATCGACATCTTTCTGTTGGATGAAATCTGGCACACGAATCATGGAAGTCCATCGGTAAGCCGACTTGTCCGTGAAGTCGGAACTGGCGTCGTTGCCGAGCCACCACAGACCTTCAAGGGGCGGCACGACATATTCAAAGAAGCCCTCTATGCGGTAATCGGTCTTGTAACTCATCTTCAACGTGTAAGCCACAGTGAAAAGCTGTTGAATTGCACGTTGATAGTCCCCTTCCGCCTCGTTCGGATTGCCCGAACCACAGATTGCGATGTAGCGCATAAGGGGCAGTTCCACCACACTCGGCTTAGCCTTAGGCAGGTAGAACTCCTTGTATTCTTTTTTGTAATCAAATGCCATTGCAGGTTTCCATTTTGTAAGGTTCAACAAATCGTATTGACGGAGATTGACACGAAAAAAGGCGCACAAGCATGAAACTTTGTGCGCCTTTATCCATTCAAATTCAGTTTATATCTGCAATGTTCGCCTTACACGATGCCCTGAGCCATCATAGCCTTAGCCACCTTCATGAAGCCTGCCACGTTGGCACCCTTCACATAGTTTACATAGCCGTCAGCCTCTGTGCCGTACTTCACGCAGTTCTCGTGGATGTTCTCCATAATCCAGAGGAGCTTAGCGTCAACCTCTTCAGCTGACCAAGACAGACGCTCTGAGTTCTGAGACATTTCGAGACCTGACACTGATACACCACCAGCGTTAGAAGCCTTACCAGGAGAGTAGAGAATCTTAGCCTCCTGGAAGACACGGATTGCGCCTGGAGTAGAAGGCATGTTTGCGCCCTCAGCCACAGCGATAACGCCATTGGCAACGAGTGCCTTTGCAGCCTCCTCGTTCAGCTCGTTCTGAGTTGCGCAAGGCAGAGCGATGTCGGCCTTCTCAAACCAAGGCTTTGCGCCCTCCACATACTTGGCAGAAGGATACTTATCAACATACTCCTTGATGCGTCCACGATATACGTTCTTCAACTCCATGATGTAGTCGAGCTTAGCGCGGTCGATACCCTCTGGGTCGTAGATGTAGCCGTTAGAGTCAGACATGGTCATTGGGATACCGCCCAGCTGGAGAACCTTCTCGGCAGCGTACTGTGCCACGTTACCAGCACCAGAGATGAGCACCTTCTTGCCCTCAATGCTGTCGCCCTTGGTATTCAGCATGGCGCGGAGGAAGTACACTGTGCCATAACCAGTTGCCTCAGGACGGATGAGCGAACCACCGAACTCAATGCCCTTACCTGTGAGCACACCAGAGTATTCGCGAGTGAGCTTCTTGTACATGCCGAACATGAAGCCAACCTCACGACCGCCTACGCCGATGTCACCAGCAGGAACGTCCACGTCAGGACCGATGTGGCGAGTAAGCTCAAGCATGAAAGACTGGCAGAAACGCATCACCTCCGCGTTGCTCTTGCCACGGGGAGAGAAGTCGGAACCACCCTTGCCACCGCCCATAGGGAGCGTAGTGAGTGAGTTCTTGAAAGTCTGCTCGAATGCGAGGAACTTCAAGATGCCGAGGTTCACAGAGCTGTGGAAACGGATACCGCCCTTGTAGGGACCGATGGCGTTGTTGTGCTGCACACGGTAGCCCATGTTGGTCTGAATCTGACCCTTGTCGTCCATCCAAGTCACGCGGAACTGATATACACGATCTGGAATGCAGAGACGCTCGATAAGGTTCACCTTGTCGAACTCTGGGTGCTTGTTGTACTCGTCTTCGATAGTGCTAAGCACTTCTTCTACCGCCTGATGATACTCAGGCTCGTTTGGAAAGCGACGCTTCAGGTCTTCCAATACTTTGTTTGCGTCCATTGTGAAACGTTGTTTAATGTTATTTAATAATAATGTCCGTTGTTCTATTCTCTATACGGAACGTGTCTCCGAAAGCTCCTAAAAACCAAGTGCCGAAAGCGGTGCTCCGTATCCGAGTTTTTCGATTTCGGGCACAAAGTTAGACTTTTTCCACAAAAACAACAAAAAATCTAACAAAAAATTATCTTTTCCAAAGAAAGACTTTCAATTTTACTCCAAAACATATATCTTTGTGGACAAATTATAGCGTTCACACGCACGTTTAACGACCAATCATTACACATAGTGAAAACAACCGAAAAGATAGAGGCCCTGCGAGACCTCATGCAACGCGAAGGCATCAGCGCCTTCATCACGCCCAGCACCGACCCACACGCTGGCGAGTATGTGCCAGAACGATGGAAGTCACGTCGCTGGCTCACGGGCTTCACAGGTTCAGCTGGCACCGCCGTGGTCACACGAGACAAGGCAGCCCTCTGGACGGATTCACGCTATTTCATCCAAGCCGCAGAACAGCTGGCAGACACCGGCATCGAACTGATGAAGGAGAAGATTGAGGGCACGCCCACCATCACCGAGTGGCTGGGCAGAGTGCTTCCCCAAGGCAGCGTTGTGGCGGTTGACGGCTGGGTGGACACCGCTGCCGACGTGGAGGGCATGGAGAACGAACTGAAAGCCTTCGGCCTCACCCTCCGCACCGACCGCGACCCATACGCGGAGATTTGGGCGGAACGCCCCGCCATCCCACAAAGCAAAGCCTTCATACAAAGGATGGAGTATGCAGGAGAAAGTGCTGCCTCAAAGATTCAGCGTATCCGCGAGAAGATTGGGCAGAACGCCATCGTGCTGCCCAGCCTTGAAGAAGTGGCATGGACACTCAACCTCCGTGCCGACGACGTGCGCTACACGCCCTTTGTGCTCGGCTACGTGCTCATCACACCGACCGATACCATATTATATATATGCAAGGAAAAAGTCACGCCCGAAGTAGCTGACTATCTGCAGGGCGAAGGCGTGAGCATCCGCGAGTACGGCGACATCGCCACCGACCTTCAAACTCTCCACCTGCCCGTCTATGTGCAGCCAGAGAAGGCCAACCACGCCATCTATTCCGCCATCAAGAACCCCATCCGCAAAGACAGCGTGGTGGAGCAGATGCTCATCTTCAAGAACGAGACAGAAATCCGCGGCTTCCGTCATGCGATGGAGAAGGACGGCGTGGCGATGGTCAAGTGGATGAAATGGACACTTGAGAACGTGCCCAAAGGAGACCAAACCGAGCTGTCCCTGTCCAAGAAGCTGGAAGCGTTCCGCGCAGAGCAACCCCTGTTCAAAGGCGTTAGCTTTGAGAGCATCATGGGCTACGCGCACCACGGAGCCATCGTACACTACGACCCCACTCCAGAGACGGACATCCCAGTGAAGCCCGAAGGACTCCTGCTCATCGACTCGGGCGGTCAGTACCTTGACGGCACGACCGACATCACCCGCACCATCCCACTCGGACCACTCACCCAAGAGATGCGGCGCGACTATACCCTCGTGCTCAAAGGCTGGATTCGCCTTGGCTCTGCCGTCTTCCCCAAAGGCACTTGCGGCACTCAGCTCGACACGCTGGCTCGCGAAGCCATGTGGAAACACGGCATCAACTACCTGCATGGCACGGGGCATGGCGTGGGGCAGTTCATGTCGGTGCATGAGGCCATCGACCTCCACCAGTTCCGTATGCAGTGGCGACCCACTCCCCTCCTTCCAGGCATGACCATCACCGACGAGCCTGGCATCTACATCGAAGGCAGCCACGGCGTGCGCCACGAGAACACGATGCTGGTCGTCCCAGCCACCGACGGCATCACCTACGGTCCTTACTACACGTTCGAGCAGCTCACCCTCTGCCCCGTCATGACCGCTCCCATCCTTGTGGAGATGCTCACCGAGGAAGAGCGCCAGTGGTTCAACGCCTACCAGCAGACCGTTTATGACCGTCTTGCTCCGCATCTGGACGAGGAGCACAAGGCTTGGCTCAAAGAGATAACCCGTCCCATCTAAACCACAGTCTTACAGGACCGACAAGCTTTCCGCGCCCTGTCAGCCCGCAACAACAACCCGCAAAACCATACCACTCATGATTAACTATATCCGAGGCATCCTTGACGAACTCACCCCCACCCAAGCCACGCTCGAAGCCCATGGCGTGGGGTATCTGCTCAACATCTCCCTCAACACTTACACTGCCCTGCAAGGCAAGAGCGAAGCACGACTCTTCGTGCATGAGTCCATCCGCGAAGACACATGGACTCTCTTCGGTTTCGCCACCAAGCAGGAGCGTGAGCTATTCCTCCTGCTCATCAGCGTCAGCGGCGTGGGTGGCAACACCGCACGCACCATGCTCAGCAGCTTCTCCGCTCCCGAACTGGCAGGACTCATCATGGAAGGCAACGAACGCATGCTCAAGACCGTCAAGGGGCTGGGCGCGAAGACCGCACAACGCATCATCGTGGAGCTTCGCGACAAGGTTGCCTCCATCGGCATCGAGACCGTCTCTCCGTCGGGCGACAGCGCAGCACCTTCCATCGCCAACAGCGAAATCTACGGCGAGGCCTGCGAAGCCCTCAAGATGCTCGGCTTCCCCCCTGCCCCCGTCGCCAAGACGGTCAAAACCATCCTCAAGGACGAGCCTTCCGCCCCTGTCGAAAAGGTCATCAAGCTCGCCCTCAAGATGTTATGAGCGCGCTGACAAAGCGGCACTCTCGACACGAACGAGAAGCAACGAAGGTCGCACACCTTTGACCACCCAACACGGACACCCTGCACGAAATAACATGCGCAGGGTGTCCGTATTATTTCACGCAGGGTGCGCGAAATAATACGCGCACGGTGGCGACGTATGACAAAACAAGATAATGCCACAACAAGACGCAGGAAGCACGGACAAACACACATTTTCTGCGCTATAAATACAATAATGTGGCGATTCCTACGTTTCTTCAAATGGAATACATGTAAGAAGGGACTCTGGCCCCTGCAACAGAGAAGAACGGTTTTGAAGCAGACACTTCGGAATATTATATATATCTTACTGGTGATGACGAGCATAAGCGCTATTGCAGAGGTAAGCAATAGCCATGCGTTCTTGTCATCCAATGTGTTTGTGGCCGACACGGTGAAGGTGCGCAAGACTGACCATCCGCAGGAACTGCACGGAGAGGAGTATGCGCTGGATTTGAGAACGCCCGAGAATCTGCGACCCGACACGGCTGTCTATGACGAGAAGACGGGCTACTACAAGGTGGGCACGAGGCTGGGCGACGATTTTCTGAGCCAGCCGTGGATGCTGACCCCGACGGAGTATCTGCAATGGTCGGAAAAGCAGTCGTTTAGCAAGTATTTCAAGACACGAAACGACTCGCTGTTCGTCACGAAAGGAAAGGAGAAGTTCGACTTCTCGGATATGCACTTCGACTTAGGTCCGGCGGAAAAGATTTTCGGTCCTGGCGGTGTGCAGCTTCGCACCCAAGGTAGCGCAGAACTGAAGTTTGGCTACAATTACAAGTTCGTTGACAACCCCTCGATGGCAGAACGCAACCGCACCACGAAGGCGTTTGACTTTGACGAAAAAATCAATGCCAGCGTGAACGCGAAGGTGGGCGACAAGATGGAGTTCAACATCAACTACAATACGGAGGCCACCTTCGACTTCGACTCTAAGAATCTGAAACTGAGCTACGAAGGCAAGGAAGACGAGATTGTGAAGCTGGTGGAGGCGGGCAACATCACGTTCCCCACCAATTCAAGCCTCATCAGAGGGTCAAGCTCGCTGTTCGGCATCAGGACCGACTTGCAGTTCGGACGTCTGAAACTACAGACCGTCGTGAGCCAGAAGAAGTCAAAGTCGAAGACCGTCACCAGCCAAGGCGGCAGCCAGCTGTCCACCTTCGACATTCAGGCCTACAACTACGACGAGAACCGCCACTTCTTCTTGGCGCACTATTTCCATGACACCTACGACAAGTCTTGCTCTACGCTGCCCAACATCATGAACGGCATCACCATCAACCGCATTGAAGTGTGGGAGACAAACACGGGGGGCGCGACGGAGAACACACGCAACATCATCGGCTTGGTGGATTTGGCAGAGCAATCGAAGGTGGGCAATGCCACATGGCTCAATGGCGGCATCGCCAATCCCGACAACGCCAGCAATATGCTGTATTCCAACATGGTCAACACATACGATGACGCCCGCAACATGGACCAGACGAGCACGGTGCTGGACGGCGTGATGCAGGGTGGAATAGAGTATGAGAAAGTGGAGAACGCCCGTTTGCTGTCCTCGTCGGAATACACGCTGAACCAATATCTGGGCTATATCAGCCTCAAGTCGCCCTTGCAACCCAATCAGGTGCTGGCTGTGGCATACGAATACACCTACAACGGACAGACTTATCAGGTGGGCGAGTTCTCAGCCGACCTGAAAGACAACGACAAGGCATTGTTCGTGAAGCTGTTGAAAAACACCAGCAATTCGCCCCAAATCGCCAACTGGAGGCTGATGATGAAGAACGTGTACAGCCTGAACGCCCAGTCGGTGCAGAAAGAGAAGTTCAAACTGGACATCAAGTACATGAGCGACACTACGGGCGTGAACCTGAACTACATCCCCGAAGAGATGTTCAAGCAAACCACCCTGTTGAAGATGATGAACCTGGACCGCTTGGACGACCACGACAAGACGAATCCGAACGGCAAGTTTGACTTTGTGGAAGGATACACCATCCAATCGCAGACAGGCCGCGTCATCTTCCCCGTGGTGGAACCGTTCGGCGACTGGCTGCGACAGAAGATTGGCAACGATGCCATTGCCGACAAATACTGCTACGATGAACTCTACGACTCGACCAAGACCGTGGCGAAACAGGTGGCGGAGAAGAACAAGTTCTCGCTGGTGGGCGAGTACAAGGCATCGAACGGCAGCGTGATTCGCCTCTCTGATGGCTACAGCTACATTCCGCAAGGTTCGGTGACGGTGACGGCCGGTGGCGTGACACTCACCGAGGGCAGCGACTACACGGTCGATTACGCCAGTGGGGTGGTGACCATCATCAACCAGAGCATCATCGACGCTGGTACGAACGTGAGCGTCAGCCTGGAGGACCAAGCGGACTTCTCCACCATGCGCAAGACGATGCTGGGCTTGAATTGGGAGTATGACTTCTCGAAGAACTTCAACCTGGGCGGCACATGGATGAAAGTGAGCGAGAAACCGCTGACATCGAAAGTCAGCATGGGGGCTGAACCGCTGAACAACACGCTGTGGGGGCTCCACATGAACTGGAAGCAGAACTCGCAGTGGCTGACTAACCTGCTGGACAAACTGCCCTTCCTCGAACTCACCGCGCCATCGAGCATCTCGTTCACAGGCGAATACGCCCAGCTGGATGCAGGCACGGCTCACGACACACAGGGCAACGCCTCTTATCTGGACGACTTCGAGAACACAAAGACCCCGATTGACGTGAGCAACCCCAAGGACTGGATGCTCTCCTCCACGCCCTCACACCTGCCATACGGCAAACTGACCAACGATGTGAAGTACGGCTACAACCGCGCCCGACTGGCTTGGTATAACATCGACCCAATCTTCACACGACGCTCCTCGTCGCTCACACCGCCCCACATCAAGAACGACCTTGAACAGCTCTCGAACCATTACGTCCGCGAGGTCTATATACGAGAAGTATATCCGAATCGCGAGACGAACATGGGCGAGAGCAACACGCTGGACATCCTGAACATGGCCTACTACCCCCGTGAGCGCGGTCCGTACAACCTCGACACAGACGTGGACGAGAACGCACAGCTGAACGACCCGAAAAAGCGTTGGGGTGGCATGATGCGCAAGATTGACACAAGCGACTTTGAAACCAGCAATGTGCAGTACATTGAGTTCTGGATGCTCGACCCCTTCATCTACACGAAGGACGACCGCCGTTATGGTGGCGACTTCTACATCAACTTGGGCGACATCAGCGAAGATGTCCTGAAAGATGGCAAGAAGTTCTACGAGAGCGGCATGCCCGTCAATTCCGCTTCCACCTATACCGAAACGGTTTGGGGACGCGTGCCCAGCGAGAAGTCGGTGGTCTATTCCTTCTCTAACGAAAGCGGCGCACGCCAACGCCAAGACATCGGTCTGAATGGTCTTGACAACAGGGACGAACGCACCTTTGGCGTCTATGCCGACTACCTGAACACCATGAAGAGCAAGGTGACGGCAACTGCCTACGACCCCATCTATGAAGACCCTGCGGGCGACGACTACCATTACTTCCGTGGCAGTGACTTCGATGCCGCCCGCACCTCCATTCTGGATCGCTACAAACGCATCAACTCGCCGCAAGGCAACTCGCCCAACACCAGCGAATCGGGCGAAAGCTACTCAACAGCCTACAAGAGCCAGCCCGATGCGGAAGACGTGAACTTGGACTACACGATGAACGAATACGAGAACTTCTTCGAGTACCACATTAGTCTGCGCCCTGAAGACATGGTGGTGGGACGGAACTTCATCGTGGATGCACGCAAAACCTCGGTGGGTCTGCGCAACGGCGAGAAGGAGAGTGCTACATGGTATCAGTTCCGCATCCCCGTAGAGGAATATGAAGGAAAGGAAGGCAACATCAGCGACTTCTCAAGCATCCGATTCATGCGTATGTACATGACGGGCTTTGAAGAGCCCATCGTGGTGCGTTTGGCAAACCTCGACCTTGTGGCTGGCGAATGGCGCAACTACACCCAGACACTCTACACTGGCGAGAAGCCCAGCGTGAGCGGCACCTTGGTTCCCTCGGCTGTGAACATTGAAGAGAACAACGACAAGACCCCTGTCAACTATGTGCTGCCTCCAGGTATCACTCGTGTGCTCGACCCTTCGCAGCCACAACTCACGCAAGACAACGAACAGGCATTGGCACTGACTGTGGAGAATCTTGCCACAGGCGACGCAAGGGCTGTGTATAAGACCATGAACATGGACTTCCGCCATTACAGGCACTTACAGATGTTCGTGCATGCCAATGCGCTGGAAGGGGACACCGAACTGCAAGACAACCAGATGAGCATCTTCGTGCGCATAGGCAGCGACTACAAGAGCAACTACTATGAGTACGAGATTCCACTGAAACTGACTCCAGCGGGACGCTACGACACCTACACCATACAGGGATGTCAAGCGGTATGGCCTGCGGAGAACATGCTCGACATCGACTTCTCCCTCTTCACCAACCTGAAACACAGCCGTAACAAGGACAAGACTGCGGGCAAGGCGAGCTATACGGAGCTGTACTACACCTACGACCAGAACAACCCAAACAACAAGGTGAGCATCATTGGCAACCCGTCGCTGGGCGAGGTGAAGACCATGATGATTGGCGTGCGCAACAACGGTCGCAAGACAGGCGGTGTGGAAGTGTGGGTGAACGAACTCCGCATGCAGGACTACACGAACGACGGCGGTTGGGCGGCACAAGGCAATTTGAACGTGCAACTGTCCGACTTGGGTTCTGTGAACGTGACGGGCCATGTGGAAACCGCAGGATTCGGAGGCTTGGAAGACGGTGTGAACGACCGTCGGAACGACAACCTCTACGAGTGGGGCATCACCACGCAGATTGAGTTAGGCAAGTTCTTCCCCGAGAAATGGAAAATGAACCTGCCACTCTACTACTCATACTCATGGCAGAAGCTGTCGCCCAAGTACAACCCATTCGACACAGACATGCTGCTGAAGGATGCCTTGGACGAGTGTACCACTTCGGCAGCCCGCGACTCGCTGAGCGACCTGACAGAGACTGTGGTGAAGAACAAGAATTTCTCGATGAGCAATTGGCGTTCAAGCGTACAAAGCCGCAAGCCCATGCCCTACGACCCAGCCAACTTCGCTTTCAGCTACAGCTACAGCCAACGATACAAGACAGGCGAGACCACTACGTATGAGAACGAGGAGAACTGGAAGCTGAACCTGAGCTACAACTATTCGCCCAAATACAAGGCTTGGGAACCATTCAAGAACGTGAAAGGCAAGTCGAAGTGGCTGGACATCTTGAAGGCACAAAACCTGCAGTGGCTGCCACAGAGCATCGCCTTCAACACCGACTTGACACGCAACTACTATGAGTTTCAGGAGCGCGACATCGACGCTGACACAAAGCTGCCTGTCTCCTTCTCCGACCTCATCTTGTGGAATCGCGACTTAACCGTGAAGTGGGACATTTTCAAAGCCTTAAAGATGTCGTGGACCTCATCCACACACGCCGAGATTGAAGAGCCTAACACGGTGGTGAACAAGAGCCTCTACCCCGACGAATACGATGCCTGGAAGGATTCCGTCGTCAGAAGTTTGAAGTCGTTCGGTCGTCCGCTGACCTACAAGAGCACCTTCAACGGCTCGTACCAAGTGCCCCTGAACAAGATTCCGCTGCTCGACTGGATGACAGCCGATGGCACTTACAACGCCAACTACAACTGGACACGCGGCACGGAGCTGGAGGATGGCACTTCTTTAGGCAACACCATTGGCACGCAGCGCACCGTCAACATCAACGGCAAGATGAACATGGAGACGCTGTACAAGAAATGGAAGTTCTTGGCTGATGCAGAGAAACGTTTCGCGAGCAACAGCCGCAACTCGCAAAGCAAGCGCAACACCGCCAACAGAAATACGAAAACCAAGGACACAAAGGGCGGGAAAGACAGCAAGGAGAACGCCTCAAACACACAAGCCGATGCCAGCAAGGGCAAGAAGACCAAAGGCTTCACGCAGGAGATTGTGCTGAACGACTCAACAGACATCGAAGTGAAACACGGTCAGAACTCGAAACGCCTCATCGTTCGCGCCACGACCAAAGGCGGCAAGACCTACAACCTCTCCTACAAGAAGACCGACGCCAACACCATCAAGGTGAAGAGCCACGACACCATCCCCGTAAAAATTTCGGTGGTGGCAAAAGAGCCACTGGAGAATGCCTCATGGTACAAGACTGCACAAGTGGTGGCACGAGGACTGATGAGCGTGCGCAATCTGAGCCTCGCCTACCGCAACACATACGCCCTCACACTGCCCGGTTTCAGCACGCAAGTGGGTGACGCATTCGGTCAGAAGAGCGTGGATGGCATGCTCTCACCAGGTCTGGACTTCGCCTTCGGTGCTGTGGGCGACGGCTACATCAAGAAGGCTGCCCGCAACGGCTGGCTGATGCAGGACAACAGCCACATCACCACTCCTGCCACCACCGCCAACATGGAAGACCTGCAACTGAGAGCCATGGTGGAGCCTGTGAAGGACTTCAAGATAGACCTGACCGCCAGTAGGACGGTGAACAAGACCAAGCGCGTGCAGTTCATGTACGACGGCATGCCAACCACCCAAAGCGGCAGCTTCTCGATGACGGTCATCTCCATCGGGTCAGCCTTTGAATCAGGTGGCAACATCAACAACAACTACCGCTCACGCCACTTCCAGCAGTTCCTCAACAACCTGCCCATCGTCCAAAACAGGCTGGAGAAGCAATACACATCATACACCTACCCCACCGCTGCTGGCGAAGAATGGGCAGGCAAGGCCTACAACCCCGAAAACGGACACATCGAGCAATACTCTGCCGACGTGATGGTGCCCGCATTCCTCACCGCCTACTGCAGCGGAAGCCCACTTTCCTCACCGCTCGACATCTTCCCAGCCTTGGCACGGATGATGCCCAACTGGAGCGTGAAGTACAGTGGTCTGACGAAACTCTCGCCATGGTTTGCCGACCACTTCAAGAGTTTCAACATCAACCACGCCTACAAGAGCGTGTATTCGGTCGGTGCCTACAACTCCTACTCGAACTTCATGGAATATATGGGCGACTGGGGCTTCGTCAAGGACGTGACCACGGGAAACCCAATCCCCAGCTCCATGTACAACGTATCGACCATCAGCCTCAACGAGACGTTCTCGCCCCTCATCGGTGTCGATATGTCGTTCAACAGCGGCATGACGGCAAAGATGGAATATCGCAAGACACGCACCCTGAACCTCTCGATGACGAGTGTAACGCTGACAGAGAACTTCTCCAACGACATCGTGGTGGGCATGGGCTACAAAATCAAGGACCTGAACCTCTTCGGCGCAAAGTCCATCCAGAGCATCGACGGCAGAAAGACGAGAGCCAAGAGCAAGAACGCCAAGGACAAGCAAGACACCAGCAGCCGCACCAGCGCACGCACCCGAGGGGTGAGCCACGACCTGAACATCCGTGCCGACTTCTCCTACCGCTTGCAGAATGCCCTGAACCGCAACATCCAAACGGCTGTGACCACTGCCACAAGCGGCTCCACCGCCTACAAGATGGCAATATCAGCCGACTACACCTTCAGCCGACTTCTGACCCTCTCCGGTTTCCTTGACTGGCAGAAGAACACCCCGCTGGTGTCACAATCGTCGTACCCCACCATCACTGCCGACTTTGGCGTAAGCATGAAATTCTCGCTGACCCGATAAAAATACAGGTGGTCACGCAACATTCCAAACAGCACGCTTCAACACCCCAAAAATCGATGTCCCCGACATCGACCAATCGGAGTCCCCGACATCGCCAGACCGATGGGGCGGACTGCGTTTTTGAAGCGCCACAAAACGGTTGTATACCACCTCCCTGGCAAAAGATGACGCAGGTGTTTGCAGACTTTTTCCAGATAGAAGTGCTTCAGGCAACGGTAGC
>VIDP01390791.1_pt1 | contig 17525 bp, 7 predicted proteins | sample 5025131 | NCBI WGS metagenome assembly VIDP01 (sample SAMN11853144, study PRJNA449069) | gut metagenome | isolation source: stool from male vole | host: Microtus ochrogaster | place: USA:Florida | collected 2017
AAATACAGGAAGTTAAAGAACTTATACAAAATGAACTTGGGTTCAAAGCACAAGATGTGGTTCTTAGAACAGTTAAGAACTCGACTGCCCAATATCTAATATTTGATATCGATGACAGACATTATGTAGTAAGATTCGCCGATCATACATACGCAATCCCGGCAGGTGAAAATTGCATATTATTAAGCAACCGATATGAATATAGAGTTAATGGTCTGAATTTTATTATTGAACCGTCCTTGTATCGTTTCACCTCAGAAGATATTGTCAATTCGATAAAAGGTACGGAAAAATGGTATAAACACTTTAATTCCAAAGAAAATATAGCAAAAATAAAACGCTTCGTAAATGAGTATGTGAATAAAGAAGAAATGTTAGATATTTATTGCAATTCCTGCGAAAAATCTGATTGGAATGGCATGTTTGAGGACTTTATGGTTTACCCCAGTACGTTTGGCATGGAATTAGCATCCTACTATATAGATGAGAATAATATAGATGAGAATAATTTAACCGTAGATGAATATGATTGTTTATTCACCGCCCTCAGTAGCATCATGGAGCGAGAATTGGAAACAATCTAACCCGAACTGATAGTATCCTACATCCAAACCTTTCCCGACACTCGCAAATGAAGCAACCGAGACCACTTCATTTGCCGGTGTCGGTTTTATTGGTTTAAGGGTAAGGGAGGGTGATGGGTTGCGGGGGTCGGGGAAATTTTGTATATTTGCGGGCAGCTATGAGTATGATTAAGAAATTGTTAATGATAGCAGTCGGTGCGTTTTGTTGCGCATCGGCCGCCGCCCAGTATCCGTTTATTTTCAGAAATGACGGCAGTTTTAACCGCATTGACTTGGCCGATGAGGTTGTTTTGCGCCATAGGATTTCTGCCGCAGACTCGGCCCTGACGCTGGGCAGCGAAGAGATTCCCCTCGGAGCAATCGACTATATAGATTTCCGCCAAACCGACATTCCTACCCTGCGGTTCACCCTGCCGGAACATCCCGACTATGATTGGGCCAAGGATAAGACAACATACCTTGATGCCGTTCTCGACATTGACGGCTGCGGAATGGTTGACGATGCCGAGGGCCTGCAGCTGATGGTCAGAGGCCGCGGCAACACCTCATGGTCGATGCGCAAGAAGCCACTGAGGCTGAAATTCGAAAAGAAAACGGCAATCTGCGGCCTGCAAAAGGCCAAGAGCTACGTATTGCTCGCCAACTATCTCGATCATACCCACATGCGCAACGCCGCCGGGCTGTGGGTTGCACGCCGCCTGGGCATGGACTATGCGGTAAACGCGGTTCCGTGTAATGTTTACTTCAACGGCAAATATTGCGGGCTTTATCTTTTAACCGACAAGATCGGAACGACCAAAGCTTCGGTCGACATCGACGAAAACACCGGCATTTTGTTTGAGGCGAGCGCGGAATTCGACGAAAAATATAAATTCAAGTCGTCGATGAAGCTGCCGATAATGGTCAAGGACCCTGACTTCGACAAGCTCTATGCCGCCGACTCCACGGGAATGACTCCCGACGAGCGGCTGGCAATGTGGGCCGACGACCTCAACAAGGCGGAAGAGAAAGTTGCCGAAGACAAAGGCTACGAAGCCTTCGACATGGCCTCGGCTGCCGACTATTTCCTGACCATGAACTTCTGCAACAACTCGGAAATCGGCTACCCCAAGAGCGTCTATTTCTATAAGCGTGACCTCAGCCCCGAATCGCTCTACCATTTCGGGCCGGTTTGGGACCTCGACGTGGCGTTCAATATCGTAACTTCGCTCGAAACCCTCGAAGAGGTAAATTCAACAACGCCGCTCTGGCGCATGTGGTATTTCTTTTATTTCGAGGACCTTGAAATATATAATACCCTCTATGCGCAGCGGTTGGAGGAATTTGCAACAACAATGTATCCCGAACTTTGCGAGTGGCTCAACGATTACGCAAAAATGATTGAACCCTCGGCAAGACTCGACGGCCTGCGCTGGCCCGAAAACACCGGCGTTGGCGGCTGGACGCGGCGAATATCGTCGTTCGACACCGCACGCTTCGGCTCCAACTTCTTCAAATGGATAAACGCGCGCATGGAATTTATGTTGAGCGAAGCCGGGCTGGACATTCCCTTCACTCCCGGGATCTTCGACTATGAGCTACCTAAACCGGCAACGAGCAACAAGAGCCTTAATATCCACGATTTCAGCGGCCATATCAAGTCATTCAAGCTCAACGACGGCCTGGAAGTTAAGCTTTCCGACGGCCGACTTGAGGTTGCCGGCGACGGCGCAGACTATTCATGTGCGCTGGCCGACGTTAGCCGCATCGACTACTCCGAAGCTGAGCAGACGGCAATTGCCGCCCCTGCCCTATCCGATTCGCGCATTGAAATATACGGCGACTATGCCATCGTGGCCACCGAAGCTGAATCGAGAGTCGACATCATCGACCTGAGCGGGCGCCGCGTATTCTCCGACGACACCTCGGCCGACGAACTCCGGATAGACCTTTCAACCCTGGCCGACGGAATTTATATCCTAAATATAAATGGCTCAGCCTGCAAAAAATTCAGAAGAATAAATCGCTAAAAAGTAGCGGTCGAAAGTTTGTAGGGTCCGGCTAAATTTTGTATCTTTGTGGGTAGTTATGGAAGCATTTGTTCATCTCCACGTCCACACACAATATTCTATTCTCGACGGTCAGGCCTCGGTTAAGGGTTTGGTCGACAAAGCAATTGCCGACGGCATGCCCGGCCTGGCAATCACCGACCATGGCAACATGTTCGGCATAAAGGAATATTTCAACTATGTAAACAAGGTAAACTCCAAGCGCAAGGAAGAAGGCCTCGAACCATTCAAGCCGATTTTCGGCTGCGAGCTCTATGTTGCAAACGGTTCGCTCGAAGACCGCTCCGACAAGACCGACAAGGGGCGCCACCTCATAGCCCTGGCAAAGAACGAAACCGGCTACCATAACCTCATAAAAATAGTGTCGCGCGCATGGACCGACGGCTTCTATCACCATCCGCGAACCGACAAACAGGAACTTGCCGCCCACCGCGAGGGGCTGATAATCTGCTCGGCCTGTCTGGGCGGCGAAATTCCGCGACTTATCCGTGCCGGCCAGATTGAAGAGGCCGAGCGCCAGGTGCAGTGGTATAAGGAAACCTTTGGCGACGACTACTATCTGGAACTCCAGCGCCATAAGGCCACGGTTCCCAACGCCAACCACGAAGTTTATCAGGAGCAGCAAAACGTAAACTCCTTTCTGATTGAATTTGCAAAGAAGTTCAACATAAAGCTGATTGCCACCAACGACGTTCACTTCGTTAACGAAGAAGACGCCGAAGCCCACGATCGCCTGGTGTGCGTTTCCACCAACCGTTTTCTGACCGACCCCACCCGAATGCTCTACACCAAGCAGGAGTGGATGAAAACAACCGAGGAGATGAACAAGCTGTTTGCCGATGTGCCCGAGGCCTTGGCCAACACCGTTGAGATTCTCTCGAAGGTAGAAACGTATTCAATCGACCATAAGCCGATTCTGCCCAACTTCCCCCTACCCGACGGCTTCACCGACAACGATGATTACCTGCGCCACCTCACCTACGTTGGCGCCCACCGGCGCTGGGGCGAGAACCTCACCGACGAGCAGATTGAGCGCATTGATTTCGAGCTCGACACCATTAAAAACATGGGTTTCCCGGGCTACTTCCTCATTGTGCAGGACTTCATAGCCGCCGGCCGCGCCCGCGGTGTGTCGATCGGTCCGGGTCGTGGTTCGGCTGCCGGCTCGGCTGTTGCCTACTGCCTCGACATCACCCAGATCGACCCCATTAAATATGACCTGCTGTTCGAACGCTTTCTGAACCCCGACCGTATTTCGCTGCCCGATATCGACATTGACTTCGACGACGACGGCCGCTCCGACGTGTTGGCCTACGTTACCGAAAAATACGGTGCCGAAAAGGTTGCCCGCATCATAACCTACGGCACCATGGCCGCCAAGAGCGCCATTAAAGACGTTGCGCGCGTCGAGCAGCTGCCCCTGGCCGAGAGCAACCGCCTGGCCAACCTGGTGCCGAAGCGTATGCCCGAAGTCAACGGCAAGGAACTGAAATGCACCCTTAAAAACTGCTACGAACACGTGCCGGAGTTCGCCCCCGAACTTCAGAGTCAGAACCCCATAGTTCGCAACACTCTGAAATATGCCTTGCAGCTCGAAGGCAACGTGCGCAACACCGGCGTGCATGCCTGCGGCGTGATTATCTGCCGCGACGCCGTCAGCGACTGGGTGCCCCTGAGCGTGGCCTACGATAAGGACTCGAACCAGAAAATGCTCGTGACCCAATATGAAGGCTCGGTGATTGAAGACACCGGCCTGATTAAGATGGACTTTCTCGGGCTCAAGACCCTGAGCATCATTAAAGATGCACTGGCCAACATTAAAAACACCCGCGGCATCGACGTTGACATCGACAAAATCGACATAACCGACCCCGCCACCTACAAACTCTACTCCGAAGGGCGCACCGTCGGCACCTTCCAGTTCGAGTCGGCCGGCATGCAGAAATATCTACGCGAGCTGCAGCCCTCGACTTTCGAAGACCTCATTGCCATGAACGCCCTGTATCGCCCGGGGCCTATGGACTATATCCCCGACTTCATCAACCGCAAACATGGCCGTTCGCCGATTACCTACGATATTCCCGAAATGGAGAAATATCTGAAAGACACCTACGGCGTTACGGTTTATCAGGAACAGGTGATGCTGCTGTCGCGCCTGCTGGCGAACTTTACGCGCGGCGAGAGCGACACTCTGCGCAAAGCCATGGGTAAGAAGCTCATCGACAAGATGAACCACCTCAAAGGCAAGTTCCTCGAAGGCGGTCAGGCCAACGGCCACAAGCCTGAGGTGCTCGAAAAAATTTGGAAAGACTGGGAAAAATTCGCTTCCTACGCCTTCAACAAGTCGCACGCCACCTGCTATTCGTGGGTAGCGTTCCAAACGGCCTATCTTAAAGCCAATTACCCGGCGGAATATATGGCCGCGGTGTTGTCGCGCAACATGGGCGACAAACTTTCGGGCTTCATGGACGAATGCACCCGCATGAAAATCAAGGTCAAGGGGCCCGACGTTAACGAATCGTTCTCGAACTTCGGTGTGAACGCCGCCGGCGACATTCGCTACGGACTCGCGGCAATCAAAGGCATCGGCGAAGGAATCGTTAACGCCATTATCGAAGAGCGTAAGGCCAACGGCCCGTTCAAGAGTATCCACGAGTTTATCGAGCGAGTGCCCATCAGCTCAGGCATCAACCGCCGCACCATCGAAAACTTTGCCATGGCCGGGGCCTTTGACTGCTTCAGCTCAGAAATCAAGCGCGAAGACTTTTTTCAGGTCAACGCCAAAGACGAAACTTTTGCCGAGCAGCTTGTTCGCTACGGCCAGCTCTATCAGCGCGACCGCAGTCAGCAGGAAGTGTCGCTGTTCGACGAATTTGCCGACCCGGCGCTCAACACCTCAGGCCGGCCCCCGATTAAACCGGCAGTGCCTTGGGTGCAGTCCGAACTGCTGTCGAAAGAGCGCGAACTCGTTGGCCGCTACCTATCGGCCCATCCGCTCGACCCCTTCTATATGGAGCTGCGCTACGCAACCACTTCGATTAAAGATTTCACCTCCGACGACTTTATTATTGAAGAAGGCCGCGAAATTCAGCTCGGCGGCATGGCCACGAAATTTGAAACCCGCCCGGGCAACAAAGGCCCCTGGGGCATACTGACACTCGAAGACCTCAGCGGCTCCACCGAGCTGCGCCTGTTCGGCCAGACCTATTCGCAGTTTAACAGCTACTGCACCGCCGGGCAGTTCATCCGCGTTATCGGCAAATATCAGCGGCGCTTTGCCAACGATGAGCCCCGCTTCAACATCGTTGCCATAACGCGCCTCGACGACATTAAGAACCGAGTTGTTAAGGGCATCACCCTGTCGATGTCGACCTCGGCATTCTCGCAAAACTTCGTGGACATGCTGAGCGAACACGCACAGTCGGCCAACACCGACATGGGCGAACTGAGGCTTGCGCTCTACGACTCCAAACTCAACCGCGCGGTTAACCTCACCGCCCGCCGCTCCATACCAATCAACAAAAAGTTGATTGAAATGCTCGAAAGCGAAAATATTCAATACTCAATAATTAAACAATAAATCAACCGATTATGACTTTTACCGACGAAAACATCCACGAAATCATTGCATCCGGTCAGCCGGTGATGATTGACTTCTGGGCTACCTGGTGCGGTCCCTGCGTGGGTATGGCTCCGAGCATCGACGCCGTAGCCAAGGAATATGAAGGCCGCGTAGTTGTTGGCAAATACAACATTGACGACAACTCTGACCTTACCGAAAAATATCGCATCATGAGCATCCCCACGATTCTCACCTTCAAAAACGGCGAAAAAACCGACCTTCGCCTCGTTGGTGCGCAATCTATCGAAAAACTGCGCGAAACCCTCGACGCCCTGCTCGCAAAATAATCAGACCGCATAAAATATCAACAGGAGAAACAGCTTTTTGAACTGTTTCTCCTGCATTGTTTTATATGCGATCTGAAGTTTCTTAGAATTCCGCGGTTTCGGCGGGGTCGGCGCTGAGCGAGGTTACTTTGAACCCTGTGGCGGTCGCCTCTACGGAAACATTGCCGGGAACTGCCGGAATGAAGTCGCCGGGACCTACCCACTGCGCCGGATAGGTCGGGTCAACAGCCGCTTCGTCTACTGCCCCACGCAGGAAAATAAAGGTGCGGGTAGTGTTTTCGGCCTGACTGAAAACCGTGCGGTCAAACTTGGTTGCCACAAAAACCGTTGCGGCCCCGGGGTTGGCGCTCACTACCTGCGACACTTCCGCAGCATCGGCGCCTGAAAAGTTGTAAACGACTATGGCACCGGGAAATACCACTACCTGAGTGCCGTTTTTAAATGTCTTTTTCATAGCTTAGAGTTCGTTTTCGTCAAATTGATCGGGAATGTGGATAACCAGGCCGTCATAGGCGAGCTTAACGCCTTCGGGCAGTCGGAGCGAAGCTTCAACAGCGGGGCCGATGCCGTGGCTCATGTGGGTTATATAGGCAATGCGGGGCTTAACCTCGGCAATTATATCCAGAGCCTGCTGCAGCGACAGGTGCGAGTGGTGTTCCTTCAGGCGCAGGGCATTGATAACCAAAGTGTCGATGCCGCGAATCAGCTCAAGAGTAGTGTCGGGAATGGTCTTGGCGTCGGTAATATAAGCCAGGTTCCCCATCTTGAAACCGACAATGGGCAGACGATGGTGCATAACGGGCAGGGGCACAACATCGAGGTCGGCAACATTAAACGGCTTGGTGGTGATTTCGGTAATATTGAAAGCGGGTACACCCGGATACGGAGCCTCGGCGAAGCAATAGGGCACGCGGTCGCGCAGGTCGCCGGCAACGTCGGGACGGCAATAAATCGGGAAACCGTCGCCCATGGCGCAATACGGACGGAGGTCGTCAACGCCGCCAACATGGTCATAGTGGCTATGGGTAACCAAAAGGGCTTCGAGCATCGGCGAGCCCTGCGCAAGCATCTGCTGGCGGAAGTCGGGGCCGCAGTCAATCAGAATATTTTTATCTTTGTAGGTAACCATTGCCGAGCAGCGCAGGCGTTTGTCGTGTTCATCGCGGCTGCGGCAAGTAGGGCAGTCACACATAATTTGGGGTACTCCGGTGCTGGTTCCGGTTCCGAGAAATGTAAGTTTCATAACAGTAGCAGTTGAAATGTGATTTTGTCCTTATAACGTTTCAATCGTGCAAATTGTTCTCGACCGATGCAATATACACCGAAATCGTGCGTTAATTATTTAGTCATGACACTCCGCTCTAAGCACTTTAGCAGTATTCACATATTTATTCTCCTTGCCCTGCTGGCTGTAGGGCTTGGGGTTGAAAGTGCATACGGACAATACTATGAGCCTCAGATTCAGGCCCCTCCCCCAACAATTCCCATGAAACCGTTTGCCGGCGAGAAGATGGACACTATTCTTCCCGACGGCCGACGCGACGTGCGCCCAACAATTCCGCGCAACTTTCAAGAGCTGATGCAATGGGAGTTCATTCAGGATTTGAATCAACCGCAAAACATCACCACCGAGGCCGAATATGACCCGCTGACCCAAACATATCTGGTTCACGTCAGGCTCGGCAAAGAAGACCTCGTAACGCCCTTTGCCCTGACCAAGAAGGAATACGAGCAGTGGCAGACCCGCCAGACCCTGGGCCGATACTGGAAACGCCGCAACGCCGAACTGGCACGCAACGCAACCACCAAAGAGCCGTTCAACATTCTCGACATGAACTTTTCGCTCGGCCCGCTGGAAAAGGTGTTCGGCCCGGGGGGTGTGTCGCTCAAAACCACCGGCTCGGTTTTGCTGTCGATGGGCATCAAGTCAAACAAGACCGACAACCCGGCCCTGAACCTCGACTCGCGACGCAAAACCTATTTCGACTTCGACCAGAAAATTCAGGCATCGATTCAGGCAAGCGTGGGTAACAGGTTGAGCTTCAACATGTCGTATAACACCGACGCGACCTTTGACTTCGACTCCAAGAACCTCAACCTCAACTACCAGGGCGAGGAAGACGACATTGTGCAGTCAATCGAGGCGGGTAACGTAAGTTTCACCTCCGGGTCGTCGCTGATTCGAGGCGCCACCTCGCTCTTCGGCTTCAAAACCAAACTTCAGTTCGGCAAACTCACCGTTCAGGGCTTGATTTCGCAGCAAAATTCCGAATCGAAATCGGTAAGCTCCAAAGGTGGCAAGCAAACCACCAAATTTTCGGTCAACGCCGACAACTACGACGAAAACCGCCACTTCTTCCTGAGCCATTTCTTCCGCCGCAACTACGACCGCTTCGCGTCGAAGTTGCCGTTTGTGTCGTCGGGCGTTAACATTACCCGCGTGCAGGTTTGGATCACCAACAAAAACTCGAACTTTAACGAAAGCCGCAACCTTGTGGCATTTATGGACTTAGGCGAAAACGAAGACCTCGACTGCTCCTACTGGCAACCCAACCTTGGGCAACCGAACCCGTCGAACAGCTCCAACAACCTGCTGCAAACAATTAAGGAACAGTATCCCGACGCCCGCCAAATCAACTCCGTAACCCAGGCGCTGGCGCCACTAAGCGCCATGGGCTTTGAAGGGGGCCGCGACTATGAAAAAATCGAATCCGCACGCTTGCTCTCGGCCAACGAATACTCGCTGAACGCAACGCTGGGCTACATTTCGCTGCGCACCACCCTGAATGCCGACGAAGTGCTGGCTATCGCATATGAATACACCTATAACGGACGCGTCTACCAGGTCGGCGAGTTCTCGGACGACATCACCACCACGAGCGAAAATATCTACGTAAAGCTGCTGAAAGGCACCACCCAGTCGCCCCGCTGGCCCAACTGGCGCCTGATGATGAAAAACGTTTATTCGCTCGGTGCCACAAGGGTTTCGCAATCGAATTTCAAGCTGCAAATCAAATATTTGAGCGACACAACCGGCACCGCCATCAACTATCTGCCCGTTCCCGGCATGGAAAACAAAACCTTGCTGCAGGTTATGGGCCTCGACCGCCTCGACTCAAACCAGGAGGGCAACCCCGACGGCATGTTTGACTACCTCGACGGCTACACGATTTTCCCCTCGACCGGCAAGGTTATCTTCCCCGTTGCCGAGCCTTTTGGCGCCCACCTTGAGCAGGCCATCGGCAACCCGGCAGTTGCAGAGAAATATGTCTATACGCAGCTCTACGACTCAACCCGCGTAGTGGCCCAGCAGTTTGCCGACAAAAACAAGTTTATGCTCACCGGCGAATATCAGGGTTCCGACGGCTCTCGAATTTCGCTCAACGCCTTTAACGTTCCGCGCGGCTCGGTAATAGTTACCGCCGGCGGCGTTACACTGAACGAAAACTCCGACTACATTGTTGACTATGCCAACGGCGAGGTAACAATCATTAACCAGAGCATTCTCGATTCCGGACAGAAGGTGTCGGTTACCCTCGAAGACCAGGGCCTCTTCTCCATGGAGCGCAAAACCCTTATGGGCCTCGACCTTAACTATAAGTTCTCGAAAGACTTCAACGCCGGACTGACCCTTATGCACTACGGCGAAAAGGCTCTGACCGAGAAGGTAGGCATTGGCGAAGAAACCGTAAACAACACCATTTGGGGCTTCAACTTCAACTATAACAAGGAGTTCCAATGGCTAACCAACTGGCTCAACCTCATTCCGACGGTCAATGCCGTAGCACCTTCGAAAATCTCCGTTCAGGGCGAGTTTGCGCAGTTAGTGCCCCACAAACAAAAATCAGGTTCGAACCGCGGCTCCAGCTATGTTGACGACTTCGAGGCAACTCAAACCGGCATAGACCTTAAATCGCCCTACGCTTGGAGCCTGTCGTCAACGCCGTCGATGTTCCAGGAAAGCACACTGAGCGACGACCCGGCCTACGGCTACGGCCGCGCTCTGCTGAACTGGTATTATATAGACCGCCTCTTTACCCAGCGCAACTCCTCGCTCTGTCCGGGCTACATTAAATCTGACCTCAAGCAGCTCTCAAACCCATACGTGCGCGAAGTAACGTCGACCGAGATTTTCCCGGGCCGAGAGCTGACCTACGGCGAAACCAACCTTATACAGACCCTCAACCTCAGCTTCTACCCCACCGAGCGCGGCCCCTATAACCTCGATGCCACCAACATCGACGCCCAGGGCGCGCTGCAAAACCCCGCATCGCGCTGGGGCGGCATCATGCGCCGACTCGAAACCACCAACTTCGAGCAAAACAACATTGAATACGTGCAGTTCTGGATGATGAACCCGTTCCTCGACCCCGAAGCACAGAATCTTGATGGCGGCGACCTTTACCTGAACTTCGGCGAGGTTTCGGAAGATATTTTGCGCGACGGCTTCAAGAGCTACGAAAACGGCGTTCCCTACGACGGCAACGACCAATATATGCGCCAAACCACCTGGGGCCGCGTGTCAACCCAAACGTCGCTAACCTATTCATTTGACAACAATTCCGGCTCGCGCGTGTATCAAGACGTTGGTCTCGACGGCCTTATTACCTCCGACGAATATGAATCGCCGGCCTACGCCGACTTCCTTGCAAATCTGCGTCAGAAACTCGCACCCGATGCACTGAGCCGCATGCAGGCCGACCGCTTCTCGCCGCTCAACGACCCCGCCGGCGACAACTATCACTTCTATCGCGGCAACGACTACGACGCCGAGCGCCTGTCGATTCTTGAACGCTATAAACGCTACAACGGCGTTGAAGGCAACTCGCTTTCAGCCGAAGATGCCGACGACCCGCTCTATCAATCGTCGCGCTCAACCCCCGACGTGGAAGACATAAACCAGGACAACACCCTCAACGAATATGAACGCTACTTCCAGTATCGCATATCGATTCGTCCCGAGGACCTGGTTGTTGGTCAGAACTATATAACCGACAAACAGGTTTCGCTGGTGCGCACCCGCGATGGCCAGGATGTTGAGGCAGAGTGGTATCAGTTCAAGATTCCTCTGGCTAACTACGAGTCTAAAGTCGGCTCCATCAACGACTTCACCGCCGTGCGCTTTGCGCGCATGTTTATGACCGGCTTCACCGCCCCCACCCACCTCCGCTTCGCAACTCTTGAACTTGTGCGCGGCGAATGGCGCGGCTATAACTTTAACCTCAACAATCGCTCGGACACTCCCGCCGAGGGTCAGCTCGACCTGTCGGTTGTCAACATCGAGGAAAATGCAGGCCGCGAACCGGTTAACTACGTGCTGCCCCCCGGTGTTACCCGAATCACTGACCCCGGTCAGAGCCAGATTGTTCAGCTCAACGAACAGTCAATGTCGATGACCCTGACCGACATCAAGCCCGGCGACGCCCGCGGCGTTTACCGCAACACTCAGCAAGACCTGCGCAACTATAAGCGCATGCAGATGTGGGTACACGCCGAAGCGCCTATCGACAACACCCAAAACCTGCGCTCGGGCCAGTTCTCGGTGTTCCTGCGCCTCGGCTCCGACGTCAAGGCCAACTACTATGAATATGAAGTGCCCCTGGAACTTACCGCTCCGGGCCGCTATAACAACGAAGTGGCCTCGCAGCGCTATCTGGTGTGGCCCGAATCTAACTATCTCGATTTCGCCATCCAATCGCTGGTCGACGTTAAAAACCAGCGCAATGCCGCCATCAATGCCGGCGAGCCCGGGGCATCGTATTCGTCGCGCTTCTCGCGCCGCGACCCCGACCATGAGGCGAACACCATAACCGTTGTCGGCAACCCGACCGTTGGCGACGTGCGCGTAATGCTCATTGGCGTGCGCAATAATTCCTCGACCGAAAAATCGGGCACCGTTTGGGTCAACGAACTCAAGGTTACCGACTTCGACGAATCGGGCGGCTGGGCAGCAAAGGCCAACGTCAACCTGCAGATGAGCGACGTTGCCACCTTTAACTTCTCGGGCCACTACGAAACATCGGGCTTCGGCAACGTTGACCAGAGCCTGAACCAGCGCCGCATGGACGACTACCGCCAGCTCAACTTCGCAATGCAGGTCGACGCCGGCCGCTTCCTCCCCGAAAAAGTGAAGCTCCACGCCCCGATCTACTACTCTACCTCGTCGGAAGTTACGACTCCGAAATATAACCCGCTCGACACGGACGTGCTGCTCAAGGACGCCCTCGACCAGTGCGCAACCAAGCATCAGCGCGACTCAATCCGCGCCTTTGCCGTCGAGGAAACCAAAACCCAGAATTTCTCTATTTCGGGCCTGAAATTCGACGTTAAGTCGAAGAACTCCATGCCATACGACCCTGCAAACTTCACTGCTAACTTCTCGTTCTCGAAGCAACACGTCAACGACCCGACAACCGAGTATCAGAACACCAACGACTATCGCGGTTCGCTGCAATATAACTGGACTCCCTTCAAGCGCACATGGAAACCGTTCCACAAAAAGATTGACTCCAAAAAGAAGTCACTGAAGTTTATTCGCGACTGGGAGCTCGGATTCCTGTTCAACAACATTTCTTTCTCTACCAATATTTCGCGCTACTACTACGAAAACCAGGTGCGCTCGGAGGTTGACGATAACTTCCAGCTGCCGGTGTCGGTTAGCAAGAACTTCCTTTGGGATAGAAAGCTGTCACTGTCATGGAACCTGACCAAAACCCTTAGCTTCCGCTTTGAGAGCAACACTCAGGCGCGCATCGACGAAACGGCCGGTGCCGTTAACCGCCGCCTCTTCCCCGACGAATTCAAGGAGTGGAAAGACACGGTGATGTCCTCAATCCGCTCGCTCGGCACGCCCTGGAACTACAACCAGTCGTTCTCGGCCGAATATAAGCTGCCGTTCAACCAGATTCCGGTGCTCGACTTCCTTTCGGGCACGGCGAAATATAACGCCACCTATCAATGGAACCGCGGCGCCACGGTTGCCGGAGAATCGTTTGGCAACACAATTGCCAACAAAGGCGACTTTACAGCCGACGGCCGCATTAACCTCGAAGGACTCTTCAACAAAGTTCCCTACCTCAAAAAGGTTAACCAGCGGTTTGCATCAAAGCGTTCGTCATCATCCGCCAGCTCTCGCGACCGCGTGCAGCGCACAAAACGCTATGAGCGCACCTTTAAGCTCAAGAGCGACACCTCGCTCGTTATCCGCCATAATCTCAAGGTTAAGAACGTGCGCGTATCGGCCACCACTACCGACGGCCGCGCCTTCCGCATTGAATCTAAACCGATTGACGAAAATTCGGTTGAAATTCTGACCCGTGGCGACAAAAACCTCAAGTTCACCATTACCGAAGTCAAAGAGAAGGAAAAGAAAAACTTCTGGACCGAGGCCGCACAATATACGGCCCGCCTGCTCATGTCGCCCCGCAACGCATCGGTGCGCATTCGTCACTCGCAGTCGCTGTCGGTGCCCCTCTGGAACCGCAACGTTGGCATTGGCTTCGGCCAGAGCAACGGCGACGGCCCCATGGCCCCGGGCCTGGGCTTCGCTTTCGGCTTTGCCGGCGACGACTTTGTTGATCAGGCAAAGGAGCGCGGATGGCTGCTGCTCAACGACGGCCAGACTTCGCCTGCGGTTTCTAACCGCGCCCTTGAAATCCGCTTTGAGGGAACTCTTGAGCCTATTCCCGGACTGAAGATTTCGCTTAACGCCGACCGAAACGACTCGCGCACCAACTCCGTGCAGTTCATGTATGACGACATGCCCACCTCGCGCTCGGGCACATACACCAAGACCCACTGCGCAATCCTTACCGCGCTACGCACCTCAAAGGCCGACGATGGCTATGCCGACCCCTATTTCGAGCGCTTCCTCGAATACATCCCCGTTATGGCCCAAAGGGTTGAAGATCGCTATCGAGGCGTCAACTACCCCTCAGGAGGCTTTATGCAGGGCAATCCCCTTGCCGGCAAGCCGTTCAATAGGTCTAACGGCGGGGTGTCGCCAACGTCGTCAGACGTGCTTATTCCCGCATTCATTGCGGCATATACCGGCACCAACCCCTCCAAGCAGTATCTGAACCCCTTCCCGGCCCTCGCCGCCATATTACCGAACTGGAAGATAACCTACGACGGCCTTATCAACCTCTTCAACCTTAAAAAGGTGTTTAAATCCTTCTCGATAAACCACGCCTATCAGTGTACCTACACCGTGGGTTCATATTCGGGATTCCTCAACTGGGTATCGGCCGGCGGTTCCAACAATGACATGGGCTTTACCCTCGACGAACTCACCGGCTCGCCCATTCCGTCATCGCCCTACAACATTGCCTCAGTCACGATTCAGGAGCGTTTCTCGCCCCTGGCAGGTATCAAAGTGACCCTCAACAACGACCTCCGCTTCAATGCCGAATGGACCGAGCAGCGTACCCTCACGCTCAACTCGTCGGCCGGCCAGTTAGTCGAGGCCACCCAGCGCGGCATAACCATCGGCGCGGGATATAAGATTGTTAACCTTGCCAAAATCTTTAAAATCGCCGGTCGCGGTACCTCAACGTCGCACGACATCGACCTCAACGCCGACTTTAAGCTCACCCAGAGCCAGGCGCTCATCCGCCGCATAGAGTCGAACTACACGCAGGCCACCTCGGGCACCCGCAACCTCAACGTTAACGTTACCGCCAAATATAATCTCTCGAAGCGCATCCAGCTCGGCATGTTCTTTGAGCATCAGGTCAACACCCCGCTGGTTTCAAACTCAGCCTTCCCCACCTCCAACAGCGGCTACGGCATCACCTGCAACCTCTCCCTCGCCCGCTAACCCTAAAATATTGTTCAACTTTTTAGCCGTTTGATTATGGAAATATCGAAGAAACAATATGAATATGCCCTTAATCGCATCGAGGAATTACTCCCTTTAGTGACAGACGAAACTCCGGTAACCGATAAAAACTCAATTGAACTGACAATTGTATCAGATGTGGTTGAAACGTATGAAAAAAAACATTATCCGATAGCTAAACCAACTATCGGAGAACTTATCAGCCTTTCAATCGCAGAAAAAGGAATTACTCAAAAAGAGCTCGCGCGAGAATTGGGAGTTAGCCCGTCTCGTGTTAGCGATTATATTTCCGGCCGCTCCGAACCAACACTGAAAATAGCGCGAGCCATCTGCCTTATTCTCGGCATTACCCCGGCAGCCATTCTTGGTCTTTGATTCAAAGAATTTTCTTATTTCTGCAAGTTGATGAATAATGTTTTGGGGGGTGCTGAATATTTTTGAGGTATTTTGATGATTATTTATGGAACTCGCCACTAATTTATCTGAGGCGGTTTTGGGATTTATATTTTGAGTTTTCTAAATTATTTGCTAACTTTGCGGCGCAGACCGACCATGAAGCCCCGGTCTTGGGTGAGTGGGAGGTATGCACCGACATAATTTTTGAAAGCGTTTATCAGCGCTGAATCTTGACAAGAAGAAATTCTCGCAAAATATCATTTAGATGTCAGGGTTCAGACAACGATAGATGCCCGTGGATATGTTATACCTTGTATGCTGCGCAATGCACATACATTGAGTGTTGCATATATAAGCGTGGGCTTCTGCGTTGTCGTCCGACATCTAAAGGGCAATGCGAGAAGCCTCTGCTTGTAGGACGGCAACAGATACAGACTCCTGCGCTTTTCGTATATAAACCAATTAATTGCCAACGAGGGGACGACCGCGGCACACGTTATAAAGTATGCATTTGCCCATTTGTATTTGTCGCGATGTAATTGATGTCTTCAATAAAAGAGAAGATTACGATTTTGATTCACATGAATTTATTGCTGCACTTAAGCTTAGTTATCCAGCTGCTTATTACAAAGCGCTGCTCAGCAACCTCGCTAACCGCGCGGTAGAAGAGGCATTTCAACAATTGCATGCGGAGAGTGGTAAATTACTATCAAGAGACCAAAATAAGCTGAACATTCGCTCAGTCGGAAAGCATTGCTCGCTTAATTATAAGGGAAACGAATCCCAAAAGGAAATGTGGAAAAAACTTTAATCAACCTATAAAATATGGAAAATAGAATAGCTCAATTCGTGTTTTGCATTGTAATGTTCCTGTCCGCATTTCATGCAAACGCATCCTCTGTAGATGTAAATGATTATATACCACAAGGTAATGAAACTTTAAAAGATATAACTTACACCGACCAATCTATAAGGTTGAAGGGATGGGTTGACAAACAAAAACAGTTTGTTGACGGCTCTCCGATTGAAGTATATCTTCTACGTCGAGATAATTTTCACCCCAATATCATTGCAGAGCATAAAATCTTGGAGGGCACAGTGTCTCAGAGTGATGATTCGACATTCGTTGATGGTGTGCTAAGTCAAGAATTCATCCCAGGCGAGGTATATTCTTCAAAAACATTTTATCCAATCACTACTAATCATATAACCGGCCGCTTTTTAATACATAATAGCAAAGATGGCACACTCAAAGCAAACAAGAAAAGTGACAAGATTAAGGTTAAAATGGGGGTTTTTACTGTCGATGAGAGAATTGTGCCGCTTTCTATAGAAATAGTTAATCTTAATGAGTATTCAGGTAAGACATCATTTCTTAACAGTACTGTTAAATTGAATGCAGTAAAAGGAAATAACGATTCTATACATGTAAACTTAACCTGCTATGATTTGCGATTGGATCAAAGGCACGTGGGAGTAAAATTTGTAGAAACACACACTAAATCTCTAGACTCGATATTCGCAACAAGTAAACCGTATGAAGGTATAAAGTTAAAAGACAATGCATATTGGCATGTTGTTTTTAACAATGATGATGAATGGTTTGGTCCTATCTATTTCCATGGAGATGCAGAACAAGACAAAGCATGCAGATACATTTTCGCCAACGGTGATATTATTAGTACTGATGGCTACTGCTATGATAATACCGTTTCATATCCTTGGGGGAATTATACCGTTTCATATCCT
>VIDP01098563.1_pt1 | contig 17468 bp, 15 predicted proteins | sample 5025131 | NCBI WGS metagenome assembly VIDP01 (sample SAMN11853144, study PRJNA449069) | gut metagenome | isolation source: stool from male vole | host: Microtus ochrogaster | place: USA:Florida | collected 2017
TCACGAAGATCTTGCTCACCTTGTTGCCCTGGCGGCGGATTACGATCTGGCCGGCTTCGGGCTGGTTGATGCGTACGCCCTGGAGGTTGAAGTATTCAACGGGAGCGTCCTCGGCAGCGATGTCGGAGATGGCGGTGCCGTCCTCAATATAGAGCTTAGGCATGATGTAGCCGTCGGTGGTGGGATAGCTACCTACGCTGTTGTACTGCTCGGAGTAGCCCATGGTCTTGTTGACGTTGGTGTTGACGATGGTGGCGGTGCCGTCGGCAGCGATCTCTACGGTGAAGATGCCTTCATCGCTGGCGGTGTCGCTCAGGTTGAAGGAGTTGTAGGTGCCGGTCTGATAGAGGTAGCGGCCGTTGGCGTCCTTGATGTAGTAGCCGCCGGTGGTGGCAACGAAGGTATATGCCTCAGCGGTGGTGGTGATGGCGTTGCCATCGGCGGTAGCGTCTACAACGGGCAGATAGCCGTAGCCCTTGGATGCGTCGAGGGCGGTGGCAGCCTTAGCGCCGAAGCCGATAACATAGGTGCCTTCGGCCATGGTGGTCACGAGGTTGTACTTCTTGCCGGCGGGGGTGGGAGGAGTGGGAGGAGTGGGGGTGTCGCCGCCTTCACCGGTGATGGTGAGGCTTTCGATGTGGATCTGGCCGGCCTTGGTGTCGCCGTCGGTGCCGAGAGTAGCGCTGGCGCCTACGGTGAAGGTCACGCTGGCAGCGTCGCCGGTCCAGGTGAGCTCGGTGTCGCCTTCGGCCTGAGCTGCGGTGTAGGCACCGGTGCTGGGCGTGAAGGTGGTGTAGCGGGCGGCCTGGGTGCCGGCGAGTTTGATCACGATCTTGGTGATTTTTTCGCCGCTTACGGTGAGGGTACCGTTAGCATAGATGCGGAGGGCGGTGGGGTTGGAAGCGGGGAGCACGGCGGGAACGGTGGTGCCTTCGCCCTTGGAAGCGATAGCGGTGAAGCCGTCCTTGGAAGCTTCCTGGTCGCCGGTTTCGTCGTTCTTGGTGAAGTCGGTGTAGCTGATGGTTACGCCGTCGCCTACAACGGGATCATCGGGAGTGGGAGGAGTGGGAGGGTTGGGGTCTTCGCCGCCCTGGCTTGCGCCGTCGGCGGTGATTACCATCGATGCCACGCGGAGCTGCTTGCCGTCGCCGTCGAAGGTGAGGGTGCTCTGGGGGGTGGTGGCGGTCATGGTGAACTTGCCGTCTGCGAAGGCCGAAACGGTCCAGCCGGCCGATGCGGTGGCTGCGGTGGCCTTGTTGCCGGTGCTGCTGATGGTCACCTCAACCTTGGTGAAGGTTACGCCTTCGGGAGCGGTGACGTGGAGCTGGGCGCCGGCATAGACGCGGATGGAGTACTGGTCGGGCGAAACGAGGTTACTGGTGGAGGTGTTCTTGTCGAGCACGAGTTTGTAGCCCTCGACGGTGCCTTCGTAGTTGTTGCCGTTCTGGGTCCAGGTGTAGTGGGCCCAGGTCTTCTCGGCAGCGGGGAGGGTCACCTCAGCAGCGCTGGCTGCGGCGCCGATGCCGAGCATCATAGCCAAAGAGAGTAAAAATTTTTTCATAGAAACGATTTAATAAATTGGTGTATATCGGTTTTGTGAAGTTGCAAAAATAAATACGCCCCGCATCGTCTCGGGGATGCCGAGAACCGATCGGAGCGGTGCGCCGGTGGCGTGGGTGGTAGAAAACGTGGTTTTCATGCCGCAAAGGTAGCACTATTTTTCACGCTCTGCAAATATTTTTTAGTTAAAAGTGGGGCGAGGTGCGAAATAATGTGGTAACTTTGCCGGCGGTATGACAACAGACAGCTCGCTTGCGCCCGGCGGCCGCATCCTGTGGATGGATGCGATGCGCGGTTTCAGCATCATCCTTGTGGTGCTGGGGCACGTGCTGCTGGGCATGGGGCTGGGCGACGACAAGACGGTGCTGAGCTCGCTGCTCATCACGTTCCGTATGCCGCTGTTTTTCTTCGTGAGCGGCTTTTTCTCCTATCGCAGCCGCGGGTGGTGGACGCGCGGCCGGCTGCGCGACATCCTGACGCGCAAGTTCACGGCTCAGATACTGGGCGCCATCATCTTTTTCTCCATATATTCATTTGTATTCACCCGGCGGGTGGATTTCTCGGGAGGGCTTGACCGCTACTGGTTCACGATAGCGCTGTTTCAGATGTATGTGGTGTACGTGGCCGTTGTGCTGTGCTGCCGCAGGTTCCGGCCGGGCGTGGGGATAGCTGCGATACTCGTGGTGGGGCTACTCTTCGAGGTGGCGAATCTCACGATGCCCGTGTGGTTGATGATGAAAGTGAGGTTTCTGGAGTGCTACAAGGTGACGTACTACATGCAGTTTTTCGCCCTGGGCATAGCCTGCTCGCACTATCGCGAGCGCTTTTTCCGGGTGCTGGCCTCCGGGCGCTTCGCCACGGCGGTGATAGTGGCCGCGGTGGTGTTTCTGCTGCTGTGGCGCGGGCTGGTGATGGGGCTGCTGCCCGACCGGGGCGACGTGGCCTACTATGTGGTGAAGAACGTGGCCATGCGCTATCTGGGGCTGGCCGTTGTGTTGATGATGTTCTACGGCATGGCCGGCTACTGGAACCGCGACACGCGGCTCACACGCTTCATGACCTACACGGGGCGCCGCACGCTCGACATCTATTATATACACTACTTTTTCGTGCCGCGTATACTCTACGTGCGGGCCTTCCTGCTGGGCAACGACCGCTTCGTGCTGCAACTGCTTGCGGCCGGCATCGTCACGGCCATGGTGGTGGCCATGAGCCTGATGGTGAGCTCGATATTGCGGCGCAGCCCGCTGCTGCGCACCTTCCTGCTGGGCCAGCGGCCCGAGCGGCGCCGGGCGGCGACCTGAGCGCACCGGGCGGAAAAATGCGGCGCGGCAGCATTGTTTTTTTGACTTGATACATTTTTTATGTATCTTTGCAGGGTAAGTTGAAATAAACCAAACCGCTATATCTCCAATGAAAAAACTTGTGCTCATCCTTGCCGCCGCCATCGCCGTAGCATGGTCGGCCCAGGCCCAGACACAGAGCAAAGGCCGGGCCGTGCAGGTGGCCGGCATAGCCTTCTACAACCTCGAAAACCTCTTCGACACCATCCCCAACAACCCCCTGGGCCGCGACGTGGAGTACACCCCCGGCGGCGACAAGAAGTGGGACGGCCGCAAATACCGCAACAAAATCAATAATCTGGCCTACGCCATCTCGCAGTTCACCACCAAGACCACGCCCTACGGCCCGGCCGTGATAGGCGTGAGCGAAATCGAGAACCGCAGCGTGCTTGAAGACCTGGTGGCCGACCCCGCCATCGCCGCATGGAACCTGCAGATAGTGCACCACGACTCGCCCGACTCGCGCGGCGTGGACGTGGGCCTGCTCTACAACCCCCGCTACTTCAAGGTGGAGAACGTGACGAACCATCGCCTGCACGCCGTGCCCTTCCGCACCCGCGACCAGATGTGCGTGGTGGGCTCGCTGCTGGGCCAGCGCATAGCCGTGATCGTGAACCACTGGCCCTCGCGCCTGGGCGGACAGGAGCAGTCGGAGCCCAACCGCTGCGCCGCAGCTGCCCTGAGCAAGAACATCGCCGACTCGCTGTGGAGCGTCGACCCCGAGATGGGCGTGATAGTGATGGGCGACCTCAACGACGACCCTCAGGACCGCTCCTGCGCCGTGGTGCTGGGCGGCAAGCGCAAGATTGCCGATGCCAAGCCCCACGGATTCTACAACCCCTTCTGGGAGATGCTTGAAAAAGGCATAGGCACCCTGGCCTACAAGAGCTCCTGGAACCTCTTCGACCAGATAATGATATCCGGCAACCTGGCCACGGCGCCCGAAAACCGCTGGCACTACCTGCGCTCCATCGTGCACAACCACGACTTCCTCAAGGACAAGGAAGGCAGCCGCGTGGGCTATCCCAAGCGCACATTCTCAGCCGGCAGCTATCTCAACGGCTTCTCCGACCACTTCCCCACCGAGGTGCTCCTGGCCCGCAAGGTGGAGCGTAAGTGATGCGCAGAACACTACGGATCATCCTTATAGCCCTGTGCCTGGCCGTCGCCGCCGCTCCCGCGACAGAGGCGGCCAAGCCGCGCACGGGCACCACCAAGAATGCCGCGCGCAAGGGCGGCGGCAGCTCTCAGAAAAAGAAAGCCGCCAAGCCCGCCGCGCCCCGCACTGCGGGCGACGTGCGCCGCGAGCAGCAGCGCACCGCCGGCGAGATTGAGAAGACCCGCCGCCGCATCGACGACAACACCCGCGAGACCCGCCGCCAGCTCAATCGCCTGGCCTCGCTCGACGCCGAGATAGGGCGCAGCGAGCAGTCGATAGCCACCATGCAGGCCGGCGTGGACAGCCTGGAGCTGAACATCGCGGCCCTGACCGACAGCATGGACCGCACCGCGGCCCGCGTGGCCTCGATGCGCGCGGCCTACGCCCGCAGCCTGCGCGCCCAGCGCTTGCGGCGCTCCACCCTGAGTCCCATAGCCTTCGTGCTGGGGGCCGGCAGCCTGAGCGAGGCCTGGCGCCGCACGCGCTATCTGCGCGAGCTCTCCGCCGCCCACGCCACCAAGAGCCGCCGCCTCAAGGCCGAGGCCGACACCCTGGCCGCGCAGCGGGCCGCCCTCGACGCCCTGAACAGCGAGCGCCGCCAGGAGCTGGGCCGCATGGCCCTGGCCACGGCGCAGCTGCGCACCCGCCAGCAGCAGGCCGACACCCTTGTGGCCTCCCTGCGCCGCGAGGGTGCCTCGCTCAAGAAAGCCCTGGAGGAAAAGCAGCGCCAGGCGCGCCGCCTCGACAGCGAGCTCGACCGCATCATAGCCGAGGAGCAGCGCCGGGCCGAGGAACAGCGCCGCCGCGAGGAGCAGGAGGCGAAAGCGCGTGCGGCGGCCGAAGCCAAGGCACGCGCCGAAGCCGAGGCCCGCGCCAAGGCCACAGGCAAGACCACTCCCGCAGCTCCTGCCGAAAAACCGGCGGAGAAACCCGCCGCCAAGCCCGCCACCAAGCCGGCGCCCGCCACCACCTACGAGGCCACCGCGGCCGCCGAGCGCGCCCTGAGCGGCACCTTCCTGAGCAACAAGGGGCGCCTGCTCTTCCCCGTGGCCGGGGCCTACAGGATAGTGAGCGCCTTCGGCCGCACCGACCACCCGCGCATCCCCGGCGTGCAGATACAGAACAGCGGCATCGACATCGAGGCCGGGGCAAAGGATGCCGGCGCGCGGGCCGTGTTCGACGGCACGGTGAGCTCCGTGTTCCGCATCGACGGCTACCAGAACATCGTGATAGTGCGCCACGGCGAGTATCTCACGGTCTATGCCGGGCTCGACACCATAGCCGTGCGCAAGGGCGACAAGGTGCGCTCCGGCCAGGCCCTGGGCCACATCTACCGCGACCCGGACAACGACAGCCGCGCCGTGCTCCACTTCGAGCTGCGCCATGAAAAAGAAAAACTCAACCCCTCGGAGTGGGTGAAGCCGTGAGCACGCTGTCGCGCAGAATACTTAAGGCAATGGGCATTTTCGGCGGCACGCAGGTGGCCGTCGTGGGTCTCAGCGTGCTGCGCAACAAGCTCATAGCCCTGTGGCTGGGGCCCGCCGGAGTGGGCCTCAACGCCATCTACACCACCACCCGCGACCTCATGCAGGCCGGCGCGGGCCTGAGCCTGCGCACGGGCGCCGTGCGCGAGATAGCCGCGGCCCCGGCGGCCGCGCGGCCGAAGCTGGAAGGCGCCGTGCGCAGCGTGAGCCGCGCGCTGGCCCTGGGCGGCGCCGCCCTCACCCTGGCCCTCTCGCCGGCCCTGAGCTACTGGACCATGGGCACCGCGGCCCAATGGTGGTGCTTCGCGCTGCTGGCCACAGCCGTGGGCGCGGCCATCCTGCTGGAGAGCGACATGGCCGCCCTGCAGGGCGAGGGACACATTGCGCCGCTGGCGCGCGTGACGCTGCTCTCGGCCGTGGTGGCCACGGCCGTGGCCGTGCCGCTCTACTACGGGCTGCGGCTGCAGGCCGTGCTGCCCGTGTATCTCATAATGACCTACAGCTACGCCCTGTGGGCGGCGCGCGAGCGGCGGCGCTACTGTCCGCGGCCCGCGCGGGTGCCGCTGCGGCAGGCGTGGCGCACGATGGCCCCGGTGCTTCGCCTGGGGCTGTATCTCACTGCTGCCGGCGTGCTCACGCAGCTGGCCTCGTATCTCTTCGTGGTGTTCATGGCCCATGCCGACGGCACCGGCGGCCTCGGCCTCTACCAGGCCGGCTTCATGCTGGTGAACACCTATGTGCTGGTGGTGTTCTCGGCCATCACCAATGAGTACTACCCGCGGCTGGCCTCGGTGGCCGCGTCGCGGATGCGCATGGCGGCCTTCGCCGCCGGCGAGTTCAAGGTGGCCGCCTGGGTGCTCATGCCCGTTGTGGCCGTGTTCGTGGTGCTCTCGGAGGTGGTTGTGAGGCTGCTCTATTCGGAGGCCTTCCTGCCGGTGCTGCCCTATGTGGACCTGGGCATCTGCGGCGTGCTGCCGCGCGCGTTCTCCTATTGCATGGCCTTCGTGATACTGGCGCGCGGCGACGGCCGCGTGTTCGTGGCCACGGAGGCCGCCGGCGCCGTGCTGGGGCTGGCGTGCAGCATCGCGGGCTACCGCCTGTGGGGGTTCGCCGGGCTGGGCGCGGGCTATGTGGTGGAGTATGTGCTCTATTCCGTGGTGGTGCTGGTGGCCATCCGGCGCTACCGGCTGCCCCTGAGCCTGCGGCCGCTGCTGCTGTGCGCGGCCTCCACGCTGCTGTGCCTGGCGGTGGTTGCCCTCAAGCATTTCCGGGGGCCGGTGGTTGCGGCCGCGGCCGTGCTGCCCTGGCTGCTGCCCCTGGCGCTGCATGTGCTGCGCGGCAGGCGTAAGAACGGTAAATCTTATAACTCTTATAAAAATGAACGATAGGAAGGTTGCATTCATCACGGGAGCGGCGTCGGGCATAGGACTGGCCACGGCGCAGCGCTTTATCGCAGAGGGCTGGCACGTGGTGGCCGCCGATGTCGACGAGGCCGCCCTCGCCGCCCGCTTCGGCCACGAGCCGCAGGCCACGGCGGTGGTGTGCGACATCACGCGCCCCGGAGCCGTGGACAGCGCCCTGGAGGCCGCCGGCCCCGGGCTGGAGGTGGTGGTGGCCAACGCCGGCGTGCACGCCCGCAACAGCGTGCTCGACATCACCGACGAGGCCCTCGACCGCCTGCTCGACGTGAACGTGCGCGGCACGGTGCGCACGGTGCGCGCCGCCGCCCGCATCTTCGCCGCCGCCGGCCGCGGCTCCATCGTGGTCACGGCCTCCGACCAGGCCTTCATAGGCAAGCCGGGCAACTTCGGCTACGGCCTCACCAAGGGCGCCATAGCCCAGCTCACGCGCACCGCCGCCCTGGAGCTGGCGCCGCGGGGCGTGAGGGTCAACGCCGTGTGTCCCGGCACGGTCGACACCCCCTTCGTCGACCGCATCTTCGCCGATGCCCACGCGGCCGGCGGGGGCGACGTGGACGCCATGTGGGCCGAGGAGCGCTCGCTCTTCCCCCTGGGGCGCACGTGCCGCCCGGCCGAAGTGGCCGACGCCATCTTCTTCCTGGCCACGCAGGCCACATTCTCCACGGGCTCGCTGCTCAAGATAGACGGCGGCCTCACAGCAGGATAAAAAAACATTTCTCTCTCTTAAATATATATGATAGAACGAATAATCATCATCGACCGGGCCGACCCGGTGAGCTTCTACGGAGTGAACAACTGCAACATGCAGCTGATACGCAATCTCTTCCCCAAGCTGCGCGTGGCCGCGCGCGGCTCGGTGATCAAGGTGATAGGCGAGGACGGCGAGACGGCCGAATTCGAGCGCAAGATCAAGGAACTCGAAGACTACGCCACGCGCCACAACTCTCTGAACGAGGAGGCAATCCTCGACATCGTAAAGGGCAACGCCCCGCGCGAGCTCAAGCGCGACGACGTGATAATCTACGGCATCAACGGCAAGCCCATCAGCGCCCGCACCCCCAACCAGCAGCGCCTCGTGGAGGAGTTCACCGCCAACGACCTCACCTTCGCCCTGGGGCCGGCCGGCACGGGCAAGACCTATGTGGCGATAGCCCTGGCCGTGCGCGCCCTCAAGAACCGCGAGGTGCGCAAGCTCATTCTCTCGCGCCCCGCCGTGGAGGCCGGCGAGAAGCTGGGCTTCCTGCCCGGCGACATGAAGGACAAGATCGACCCCTATCTCCAGCCGCTCTACGACGCCCTCGAAGACATGATTCCGGCCGCCAAGCTGCGCGAATACATGGAGAGCAAGGTGATACAGATAGCGCCGCTGGCCTTCATGCGCGGCCGCACGCTCAACGATGCCGTGATTGTGCTGGACGAGGCCCAGAACACCACCACCCACCAGATAAAGATGTTTCTCACGCGCCTGGGCATGAACGCCAAGATGATAATCACCGGCGACGTGACGCAGATAGACCTGCCCCGCAGCACCGCCAGCGGCCTGGTGCAGGCGCTGCGCGTGCTGCGCGACGTGCCCGGCATCGGGCGCGTGGAGTTCGGCAAGAAGGACATCGTGCGCCACGCCCTGGTGCAGCGCATCGTCGAGGCCTACGAACGCGCCGACGACGAGGCCGCCCGCGAGAAAAAAGACGAATAGCTGAAATAGCTATAATAGCTACAATAGCTATAATAGCTACAATAGCTATAATAGCTAAACTGCTCCCCCGCGAGTTAACAAGCGCATATTAGCTGGATAGTTACAAATTTTTCACTATTTTTGTAGCCGATACACCAATGGCAGCAACCGCAGACAAAATAAAGGAATGGTGCGGACGGCTGGAACAGTCGGTCCTGAGCCTGGCAAAGGTGGCGCTGATGTCGCGCCGCCCCTCGCCCGTGGCCGCCGACGTGCGCAACCCGGACGAACTGGTGATACTGGCCAACGGCCCGTCGCTCAACGCCACCGTCGAGGCCCACGCCGATTTTTTGGAGAGCCGCACGCTGCTGGCCGTGAACTTCTGCGCCACGTCGGAGATGTACACGCGCCTGCGCCCGCAGCTCTACCTGATAGCCGACCCCCTGTTCTGGCTGGTGGAGGAGAAGCGCACGCAGCTGTTCGGCGCCCTGGCCGGGCGCACCACCTGGCCCATGCACCTGTTCATGCCCGTGCGCGCCGCCGGAGCCCCGCAGTGGCGCGAGATGCTCGCGGCCAATAAGTGCATCACGGTGCACATGTACAACACCACGCCCGTCGAGGGCTTCGACTCCCTGGCCCGCGCCATCTACCGCCGCGGCCTGGGCATGCCGCGCCCCCACAACGTGCTCATCCCCTCGATAGCCACGGCCCTGCGCATGCCCTTCAGGAAAATCTATCTGGCGGGCGCCGACCACTCGTGGCTGCCGGAAATCACCGTGACCGACGACAACGAGGTGCTCATGCACCAGAAACATTTCTACGACTCGGCGTCGTCGCGCGCCGAGACCGTCAAGCAGGAAAACCTCTCGACGGCGCGGCTCCACACCATCCTCTACCACATGCACGTGGCCTTCAAGGCCTATTTCACCCTGCGCGACTACGCCGCCTCGCTGGGCAAGGAGATAATCAACATCACCCCGGGCAGCTACATCGACGCTTTTCCACGACAGCGACTATGACCACCGACGGTATCGTAATACAGGCGCGCTCCGGCTCCACACGCATGCCGGCCAAGATTCTCCGCCCCTTCGACGGCGAGCGGCGCATCATCGACATTCTGCTCTCCCGCATCAAGGCCGCCTCGCCGGCCGGGCGGCGCATAGTGCTGGCCACCACCACGGCGCCGGCCGACGACGCCCTGGAGCAGGTGGCGCGCGAGCACGGCGTGGACTGCTTCCGCGGCAGCGAGGACGACGTGCTGGGGCGCTTCCTGGGCGCGGCCGACGCCTTCGGGCTCGACCGCATCGTGCGCGTGTGCTCCGACAATCCCTTCCTGCAGGCCGGGAGTTTCGACGCCATGTTTGACCACCAGGCGGCCACCGGGGCCGACTATGTGGGCTACGCCTTTCCGGACGGCCGCCCCACCATCAAGTCGCACCTGGGCCTCTACGCCGAGCTGGCCACCACCGCCGCCCTGCGCCGCGCCGCCGCGGCCACCGGCGAGAAGCTCTACCGCGAGCACGTGACCATCTATCTCTACACCCATCCCCGCGATTTCAAGCTCTCGATGCTGCCGCTGCCGGAAATCCTTGCCGCCCGCACCGACCTGCGCCTGACGCTCGACACGCCCGCCGACTTCGCCCTGCTGAGCGAGCTCTACCGCCGCCACAGCCTCGAGACCGACGGCTCGCTCGAAGCCCTGGTGGCGCTGGTCGACTCCGAGCCGCGCTACGCACGCATCATGAAGCAAAACATAGCACAGAACGAGAAATGACACCTCCACACACCTACATAATAGGCGAGATAGGCCAGAACCACAACGGCTCCGTCGACATCGCCAAGCTCATCGTCGACCTGGTGGCCCGCCCCGTGCGCGACGAGGCCAGCGACCTCGACCTCCAGCCCATGGACGCCGTGAAGCTCACCAAGCGCGACCTGGCCGAAGAGCTGGCCGCCGAGCAGATGCAGCGCCCCTACACCTCGCCCCACTCCTTCGGGCGCACCTACGGCGAGCACCGCGCCGCCCTCGAGCTCTCCGACGAAGAGCACCTCGAGGTCTACCGCCACGCCAAGAGCCTGGGCCTCGACTTCGTGGAGACGCTGTGCGCCCCGGGCTGCCTCTCGCTGCTCAAGCTGTTCACGCCCGACCGCCTGAAGGTGGCAAGCCGCGACCTCACCAACCTGCCCCTGCTCGCCGCCATGGCCGAGACGCGCATCCCCATAATCCTCTCCACCGGCATGGCCGGCAAGAAGGAGCTCGACGATGCCCTCGACACCATCACGCGCTACCACTCGGACATCGCCATCCTCCACTGCGTGAGCCAGTATCCCACGCGGCCCGACAATCTCAACCTGCGCACCATCACCTATCTGCAGCGCCACTACCCGCAGTACACCATAGGCTTCTCCGACCACACCATAGGCATCGCCGCTCCGGCCGTGGCCGTGGGCATGGGCGCACGCATCATCGAGAAGCACATCACCACGGGCCGCCACATGAAGGGCACCGACCAGCAGGGCTCGCTGGGCCCCGGCGGTGTAAACCGCATGGTGCGCGACATCCGCGTGGCCGAGCGCTGGCTGGGACGCGACGACCTCTACGTGGACGACGCCGTGGCCGCCGCCCGCGTCAAGCTCGAGCGCAGCCTGGCCACCCGCCGCAGCCTGCCCGCAGGCCACGTGCTCACGGAGGCCGACGTGCACCTGCTCTCGCCCGGCGACGGCTTCCGCTGGGCCGACCGCCACAACGTGCTGGGCCACCCCCTGGCCACCGCCATGGGCCCCGACGAAATCATCTACCCCTCAAATCTCAGCTGACCATGCTACCACGACTATTCATCACCGACATCGACGGCGTGTGGACCGACGGCGGCATGTACTACACCGCCCACGGCGACATCATGAAGCGCTTCTGCGTCAAGGACGGCTGGGGCGTGATATTCCTGCGCCGCCTGGGCATACCCGTGGCCATCATCACCGGCGAGAACACCCCCGTGGTGGCCGAGCGCGCCCGCAAGCTCAACATCGAGCACTGCTATCTCGGCGTCAAGGACAAGGTGGCCGTAGCCACCGAGTTGTGCGAGAAACTCGGAATCACCCTCGCCGACGCCGCCTTCATAGGCGACGACCTCAACGACGTGGGGCTGCTGCGCCTCGTGGGCCGCAGCGGATGCCCCGCCAACACGCCCCCCTACGTGAGCCGCCTCGTGCGCCACCGCGGCCGCGTGCACGGCGGTCACGGCGCCTTCCGCGAATTCGTCGAGACCATCCTCGCCGAAGAAGGCCTCCTCGACTCCCTCCTCGACCAGTTCCTCGAATAAGCCCCCCGCGTCCCGCCGGCAAGAGACGCCCTAAAATAGCTATTATAGCTAAAATAGCTACAATAGCTATAATACACCCTCGCTGCCGCGCGTGAGCGACCACGCAGGCCAGCGGCGTTAGCCGCGTCGGCACCGCGTTCCGCGGTCGGTTTGCCGAGATATCAGATTAATGTTCCTGTCTTTACAATATCGGAGTATAGAGGATTGTTGAGATCTTCGGTAAGCAGCACGGGCTCGATTAGATTGCTTATTTTTCGTTTTATTTTCCAAAGCAGGGGCGTGTCCTCAAAATAGTCGTCGCTCATGCGTTCTACAATCACTGCGATATCGATGTCACTATCGGCGTGATTCGTACCCTTGCTGAAAGAGCCATAGAGATATAGAGCTTTCAGCGGCAGATGTTCGGCCAAGGCCGTCTTATATCTTCTTGCCAGTTCTATAGCTTGCTCTTTATCCATGCCCTGAGTTGGTCTTATATTCATACTTTACTAAATGCAAAGCTACTGATATTTTGGTTAATTGCCAAATAAATTGTGGATTAATGCTGCCCAGAGGCCCAGGGGGCCCAGGGGTGGAGGGGGAGGTGGTCGAACATGGGGGCGCGGGTCACGCGGGTGTCGGCCGCGGGGTCGTCGAGGAGGAAGCGGCGGATGAAGGCTTCGACTTCGGGGCGCTGCGAGGGGGGAAGCTGGCAGTGGGGGTGGCCGCCTTCTATGGAGTAGCCCATGCGGTGGGCCACGCCGAAGGCTTGCCACACCTCGCGGGCCGCGCGTGCGGCGATGTAGCCCGATTGGTCGGCGAGCCATTCGTAGTCGGTGTTGCCCAGCACGAGCAGGGCCCTGGGGGCCACGAGGGCGGCGAGCTGGTGGTGGTCGATGGGCAGGCGGGCCACGTTGTCGCCCTCGAACTGCCGCATGGATTCGAGAAACCAGGCGTAGTTGGTGTTGCCCACGCGCTCTACATTGCCCAGTGTTTCAGACACGCGCCAGGCGTTGATGCCTCCGCCGCCGGGTTCCTGGGCTATGGTGAGGGTTATGCGCTCGTCCATGGCGCCGGCGTAGAGCGCCATCTTGCCGGCAAAGGAGCAACCCGTCACGGCTATGCGCCGCGGGTCGATGCGGGCCTGCGTGGCCACCTGCTGCAGGCCGTCGATGAGGCGGCTGATGCCCCAGGGCCAGGCGGCGTAGGCGCCCATGGCGGTGAGGGCCGGGTAGAGGCGGTTGATGGGCTCGCTGCCGCGCTGCTGGGTGTGGGACATCACCTCGTTGAAGTCGAAGGCCATGGCTGCCACGCCATTGTCGAGAAAGAGCTCTTCGGGCAGCGATCCTGTGGGGAATCCCACGCCTATGACCACGGGGAAGGGGCCGGGGCCGGCGGGGTAGACCAGGCGCGAGTGCAGCGTGAGGGTCTGGCCGCCGGCGTGCACGGCCACCACCAGGGTGTCGCCCTCCATGCGGGCCTCGACGCTGTCGCGGGCCACGGCGGGCTTGGGGCCCGTCTCGTAGTGCTGCAGCATGTGGAGTATCTCGGAGCGGTGGCGCTCCCAGTGGTCGAAGCTGTCGGAGCGGGTGCCGTCGGCAAATGCGAAGGGGTCCGGCAGGGTTGCCACGGCGGGGAGCTCGTCGATGGGGGGCATGGGCGGCGCGGGCCAGGCGTCGGCGGTGTTTTCGCGGTCGTAGACGAGGGGCACGGCGGCGCGGGCTGCGACGGCCAGGGCGAGCATGGCGCCGGCTATGATGCGTGTGATGTTCATGGCTGGGAAATGAAGTCGTGCCGGACGGGGCGACCCCGCCGGCACGACGCTATAAGGTTCCGGAGGGGTGGCTATCAGATGTCGAGACGGTCCACCTCGAGGTCGCCCTGCAGGATTTCATGCCAGGGCAGGCCGTTGGCGGCCACGGCGGCCAGGAAGGGATCGGGGTCGAATTCCTCCACGTTGTGCACGCCGGGGGTGTTCCACTTGCCGGTGAGGAACATCATGGCGCCACACATGGCGGGCACGCCCGTGGTGTAGCTCACGGCCTGCATGCCGGTCTCGCGGTAGGCCTCCTCGTGGGAGCAGTTGTTGTAGATATAGTAGGTGAGGGGCTTGCCTTCCTTGTCGAGGCCGGCTATGCGGCAGCCAATGCTGGTCTCGCCGTGGTAGTTCTCGCCCAGGTCCTGGGGGTTGGGCAGCACGGCCTTGAGGAACTGCAGGGGCACGATTTTGGTGCCGTTGTAGTCCACCTCGTCGATGCGTGCCATTCCTATGTTCTGGATCACGCGCAGGTGCGTGAGGTATTCCTGGCCGAAGGTCATCCAGAAGCGGGCGCGGCGCAGGGTGGGGTAGTTGAGCACCAGCGACTCCAGCTCTTCGTGGAAGAGCAGGTAGCTCTCGCGCTCGCCTATGTTCGGGTAGGTTAGGGGCATGTGATACTGCAGGGGGTCGGTGCTCACCCACTCGCCGTTCTTGTAGTAGCGGCCGCGCTGCGTGATTTCGCGGATGTTGATTTCGGGGTTGAAGTTGGTGGCGAATGCCTTGCCGTGGTTGCCGGCGTTGCAGTCGACGATGTCGAGGGTGTGCATCTCGCTGAAGTAGTGCTTGGCGGCATAGGCCGTGAACACGCCGCTCACGCCCGGGTCGAAGCCGCAGCCCAGGATGGCCGTGAGGCCGGCTTTCTCGAAGCGGTCGCGGTAGGCCCACTGCCAGGAGTACTCGAAGTGGGCTTCGTCGCGGGGCTCGTAGTTGGCCGTGTCGAGATAGTTGACGCCGCAGCGCAGGCAGGCGTCCATGATGGTGAGGTCCTGGTAGGGCAGGGCCACGTTGATGACCATCACCGGTTTGTGGCGTTCGAAGAGGGCCACCACCTGCTCCACGTCGTCGGCGTCGACGGTGTCGCAGCTGATGTTGGGCGCGCCTATGGCTTCGGCCACGGCCCGGCACTTGGAGAGGGTGCGCGACGCGAGCACGATTTCCGAGAACACTTCGGGATGCTGTGCGCACTTGTGGGCTACGACGGTGCCTACACCGCCCACGCCTATGATCACTACTTTCATTCGCTTGTATTTTTCTTGGGGTTGTTTTTCTTATTTGATATCGCGATGCATGCAAAGGTGAAGATGCCCAGGGCTATGATCAGCAGCGTCTGGGAGCCCAGCACCATGTTGGCGAAGGCGCCGGCGGGTGCGGCGGCCACGCCGTAGGTGCCCAAGGCGAAGATCACGGCCCACTGCCAGGGGCCTATGCCGCCGTTGCTGGGCACGGCCATCGAAATGCTGCTCAGCACGAAGGCCACGAGCACCGTCACGGCGCCGCCCTGCGCCGAGGCCAGCGAGGCCGTGAAGGGGAAGGCATAGAAGGCCAGATAGAGCTGCAGGTAGTAGCAGCCCCACACGGCGGCCGTGAGCAGCAGCCACAGGCCGCGGCCGCGCATGGTGGCCACCACGGCGAAGCCCTGCCACAGGCCGCGCACGATGTCGCGCAGCTTGGCCGCGAGGCCCGAGCGCGAGCGGGCCACCCACCACGTGGCGCCCGCGGCCACCACGGCGCAGGCCGCCCACAGCCAGGGCGAGGCCAGCACGGCTGCCAGCCCGCGGGTGGCGTCTGCGCTGTCGCGCAGATATTCCATCATGTGGCCGGATGCCAGGGCGAAGGCCAGCACCACCAGCAGGAGCACCACCAGGGTGTCGCTCAGGCGGTCGGCCACCATGGAGCCGAACACGCGGGTGAAGGGCGCGCCGGTGCGCCGCGCCACATAGGTGGTGCGCCACAGCTCGCCCAGGCGCGGAAACACGAGGTTCACGGCATAGGTGCCGAAGATGCTCAGCGTGAGCTGCCACAGGCTGCACCCTATGCCCAGGGCGCGCAGCTGCAGGCGCCAGCGCGCCGCGCGGGCCACATGGCTCACGATGCTGATGGCCATGGCGGCCACAATCCATGCCGGGCGGCAGTCGCGCCGCACAATCGTGGCCATCTCGCCGAAGTCGATGCTCGTGAACAGCACGTAGCACAGGCCGGCACTCACCACGAGGGGAATGCCGTAGGCGGCCAGGCGGCCGGCCAGGGAGCGGCGGGGTTGCTGTTGTGTCATTACAATATATACATGTATGTGCGTGCGCGCGTGCGCGTGTCCGGTGCAAAGGTAATCATTCTTTTTATAATTTTTTTAATCAAAGTGTAAAATTGGCCAAATCCGGGCGGAAAATTCAACCCCGAAAAGGCCCTTGATGTTATTGCAAAGGCGATGCATATCATTGACAAAACACACGCCAAATAGTTACGTAGGTGTTACAAAATCGTGCCTGTGACAGAAAATTACAGCCGCTGTAACAATCCTGAAACAAAATTACAAATTTGTAACACGCTATGAATCAAATAAATAAGCACTAAAATGTAGTAAAATTGTAACAATTAACATATCTTAACTTTAAAATTCTTGCATTTGTGGAATAATGTGTAATTTTGAATCGTCAAACGAAAACAACGACACTCAAAACATCACAAAAAACTACATAAAAACATTCAACTATGGGAACCGAAAAATTTCAAAACGAACTGATGAAGCTGCAGGGTAATCTCCTTAACTTTGCTTACATGCTCACGAGCAACCGCGACGACGCCTACGACCTGCTCCAAGACACCACCCTCAAGGCCCTCGACAACGAGGCCAAGTTCGCCGAGAACACCAACTTCAAGGGCTGGGTGTTCACCATCACGCGCAACATCTTCATCAACAACTACCGTCGCGCAGCTCGTACCGCCACCGTGGCCGACACCACCGAAAACCTCTACCACCTGAACCTCTCGCAGGACAGCGGCCTCGACACCCCCGAAGGCTCCTACACCGCAGCCGAAATCACCGACGCCATCAACGCCTTCGCCGATGAATACCGCATCCCCTTCTCGATGCACGTGGCCGGCTACAAGTACAACGAAATCGCCGAAAAGATGGAGCTCCCCCTCGGCACCGTGAAGAGCCGCATCTTCTTCGCCCGCAAGAAACTGCAGGAGCAGTTTGCCGACTACCGCTAAACAGCGCCACACGCGATCTCACACGCGACACATTTTATTCTCGATATAGAAATTTTTCGTTTCCATCCCATCGACTTCTCCGCCCGGCACTTGTGAAAGTAGCAAGCGGGAAAATATAAGAGGGATTTTACAGCGAAATTCCTCTAAATCAACAATAAAAAGCACACACCCCACCAACGCCATCGCAGCCGCCCCCTCCCGGAGCGGCTGCGATGGCGTTCTGCCCCCCGCGCGCCTCGATATGGCAAAACTCGCGCAGAGTACCCCGATAGGGCCTTGACCTATATCAAAAGGAAAGAGAACAGGCCGCCCGTCCGATGGCAGGGCCGGAGGCCCTCCCTTTGGTTAACCCCCGGCGGCTTGCCCGTGGGCGGCTGTATCACCGGATACCGCCCCGGAAGGGCTGTCCTGCCGGCCATTGAGGTAGGGACACCCCCCCTCCGGGGCTGCCGCAGAGGGCGGCAATACCACGTGCCGCCCGCACGGGGTTAACCA
>VIDP01137332.1_pt1 | contig 17459 bp, 9 predicted proteins | sample 5025131 | NCBI WGS metagenome assembly VIDP01 (sample SAMN11853144, study PRJNA449069) | gut metagenome | isolation source: stool from male vole | host: Microtus ochrogaster | place: USA:Florida | collected 2017
ACGATGGCTATAGATGCTATTGACAATGCGCTGCCACATCTGCCTTATGACATTAAGGAAGTAGATTTAATTGTCGGAGCTTTTTATTCAGCTTACGACACGGTTGCTACTCCGGCCCATGTGGCTCAGCGCCATTATGGTATACATGGCGCAAAAGCCGTATATGCTTCTGCTGCTTGTTCATCTTTTATCAACGGATTGGAGATTATAGAGGGTTACTTCGCATCCGGCAAAGCCACCAAAGCATTGCTGATATGTACCGAACATAACACTTACTACAGTAATGACAGAGATCCCAAAGCAGGTCATCTTTGGGGTGATGCAGCCGTAGCCTATTTTGTAAGCAAAGAGCGTCAAAGTGAAAAAGACATCAAGATTCTTGATATCTTCACCGAAGGTCTTGGCGACATAGGCAAAGGTCCGGAGGGTGTGAAATTGCGTCCGGGAGAGGATGGCATTACAATGCCTGACGGTCGGGACGTGTTTATACATGCCTGCAAATATATGATTTATGCTTTGCGTCACTCTCTTAAAAACACCGGTCTCAAGATAGAAGATATTAATAAACTCATAACACATCAGGCCAACCGTCGTATAGTGGCACAGGTAGCTCATCAGCTTGACAAGCCTCTTGATGATTTCCTTAACAATATTGAAACATTAGGTAATACGGGCTCTGCATCGTGTGCTTTGGTGTTTGCAGAGAATCTTGATAAGTTCAAGAAGGGAGATAAAGTGGCTCTGATGGTTTTTGGCGGGGGCTACTCCTGCGGATGCTTTATAGTTGAATTTTAATTTATATAACTGCCAACCAATTAACAACAACCATATATTATGAAATTGCTTGAAGGAAAGACAGCCTTGATTACCGGAGCCGCTCGTGGTATCGGTAAGGCAATCGCCCTTAAATTCGCTTCAGAGGGTGCCAATATCGCATTCACAGATCTTGTGATCGATGAGAATGGAGAAAAAACCAAAGAGGAAATTGAAGCTTATGGCGTGAAGTGTAAGGCTTACGCTTCTAATGCGGCTAATTTTGAAGACACAGAGAAGGTTGTAGCTGAAGTGAAGAACGATTTCGGTTCGATCGATATCCTTGTAAATAATGCCGGCATCACAAAAGACGGTCTTATGATGCGTATGTCGGAGGCTCAATGGGATGCGGTTATCGCTGTCAATCTGAAATCAGCTTTCAATTTCATTCATGCTGTCCTTCCTATCATGATGCGTCAGCGTTCAGGTTCAATCATCAATATGGCTTCTGTTGTGGGTGTGCACGGCAATGCCGGACAAGCTAATTACGCAGCATCGAAAGCCGGTCTTATCGCACTTGCCAAGAGTATAGCTCAGGAAGTCGGTTCACGTGGTATACGTGCCAATGCTATCGCTCCCGGATTTATCGAGACAGCCATGACAGCCGCTCTTCCTGATTCGGTGCGCGAGGAATGGTGCAAGAAGATTCCTCTCCGTCGCGGTGGAAAACCCGAGGATATCGCTGATGTAGCTACGTTCCTTGCCTCTGACCTTTCAAACTATGTTACCGGACAGGTAATACAGGTGGATGGCGGTATGAATATGTAATACCACAACGGAAAAATATTTCCGCTATGGAAAAATATGCAGTAATAGTTGCAGGAGGGGAGGGCACTCGCTTAGGCGGTGGCCTCCCTAAACAATTTAGAGAGCTTAAAGGACGTCCGGTGCTATGGTGGTCGCTCAAAGCTTTCCATGATGAGGATCCGACCACCCATCTGCGCGTAGTGCTTCATCCCGGTTTTTTTGAACAGTGGCAGACTCTGTTTCTCTCTCTCCCTGAAGAGGAGCGCTTCCACCATGAAGTGGTGGCGGGAGGAAGTTCGCGTACGGCTTCTGTGAAAAACGGGATAGCCGCAGTTCCCTCATCTGCGGAAGCTATGATTGCTGTGCATGATGCCGCACGTCCTCTTGTGAGTGTCGACATGATAACACGAGGTTGGGAAGCAGCCGGCAAAGCCGGTGGTGCGGTTCCTGCAGTTGGTGTGACCGATTCTCTGCGGCATCTCAACGACCGGGGTAGCGAGGCGGTTGACAGAAGTGAGTATGTAGCGGTGCAGACTCCGCAGGTGTTTCGTGCAGATTTGCTTAAAGTGGCTTATGCTCTTCAGCCTGATGCTATTTTTTCTGATGATGCAAGTGCATACGAGGCTGCGGGGGGACGGCCGGTGCTGTTTCAAGGTAGTCCGATCAACATGAAGGTGACCAATCCGGGTGATTTGGAAATAGCAGAGGTTCTTTTGAACAGATGACTTTTTTTGATACTGATATAAAATACCTGAAAGGGGTGGGTGAGGCCCGCGCCAAAACTTTAAAGGCGGAACTGGAGATCGTGACATTTCGCGATCTGCTTTACTATTTTCCATTCCGACACATTGACAGGAGCAGATTTTACAACATTGCGGAACTGGAAGGTACGGATCTGCCTGCGCTCCAGATCAAAGGTCAGTTTATCAGTTTCAATAAAGAGGGTGAAGGTGCAAAACAGCGATTGCAAGGCATCTTTTCTGACGGCCGTAAACTCATGGAGGTAGTTTGGTTTTCCAAAATCCAGAGTATTCAGAATTTCTATAAGACAGGAGTCGAGTATGTAATATTCGGTAAACCATCTTTTTACAGGGGAGCCTATTCCATGGTGCATCCCGAGATTGAGGTCTATGATCCGGCCAAGCCACCTACCGGTTTCAGGGGTGTCTACGCCATCACGGAGAATATGCGTAAGAAAGGATTCTCGATGAAAGTGGTGCAGACCATTATCGGGAATCTTTTAGAACATCCGGGTATGGCGACTATGCCCGAGACGCTACCGAAGGAGCTGGTGGAACGTTATCACCTTATGCCTATAGCTGAGGCAATGCGACAGATGCACTTCCCCGATAACGCGAGATCGCTTCAGAAGGCTATAGAGAGAATGAAATTTGAGGAGCTGTTTTATGTAGAAGCTCATATCCTCAGATACTCTATGGAACGAGGAGCCAAGATTCCCGGCTATAATTTCACCAATATCGGAGAGAAATTCAACGGTTTCTTCTATAATGTGCTTCCTTTTACACTTACCGGTGCCCAGAAAAGGGTGCTTAAAGAGATAAGGGCCGACATGCATACCGGACGCCAGATGAATCGGTTGTTGCAAGGGGATGTCGGCTCCGGGAAAACTATGGTAGCCTTCATGTCGTTGCTGATGGCTGTGGATAACAATTGCCAGGGAGCACTCATGGCGCCAACTGAAATCCTTGCTACTCAGCATTATGAAACGTTAAAGAAATGGGCTGAACCAGTAGGCGTAAGAGTCGCATTACTGACCGGAAGTACCCGTACTGCGGCCCGAAAGGAGATACATGCCGGATTGGAATCAGGCGAGATCAACATAATAGTCGGGACCCATGCCTTAATAGAAGATACTGTAAAATTTCATCGGCTTGGTCTGGTTGTGATCGATGAGCAACATCGTTTCGGTGTGGCGCAACGTGCACGAATGTGGAAGAAAAACGAGGTCGCTCCTCATGTGCTTGTCATGACAGCCACTCCTATACCACGCACTTTAGCCATGACTGTATATGGTGATTTGGAAGTGTCGGTCATAGATGAGTTACCTCCGGGACGCAAGCCGATAACTACGCTTCTGCGTTATGATTCCAATCGACATGAGGTAGACCGATTAATATATTCCCAGCTCAAGGAGGGACGCCAGGTATATATCGTGTATCCCCTTATCGAAGAGAATGATAAACTTGATTTGAAGAGTCTTGAGGAGGGTTATGAACGAACGTGCGATACTTTCCCGAGTTTCAGGGTCTGTTTCGTTCACGGAAAGATGAAACCGGCCGAGAAAGATTGTCAGATGGATCTATTTGTCAGGGGAGAGGCACGAATAATGGTTGCTACGACTGTGATAGAGGTAGGTGTGAATGTCCCCAATGCGTCCGTGATGGTGATAGAAAACGCGGAGCGGTTCGGTCTTTCACAACTTCATCAGCTCAGAGGTCGTGTAGGAAGAGGGGCAGACCAGAGTTATTGTATCTTGATGGGAAAAGCCACTTCAAGTATGGATACAAAGAAACGTCTGAACATCATGACCGAGACCACCGACGGATTTCTGATTTCGGAAGCCGATATGAAGATAAGGGGCCCCGGGGATATGGAGGGGACCCAACAGAGCGGACTGGCCTTTAACCTCAAAGTTGCTGATCTGGCACGAGACGGTCAGATTCTTTCACGGGCAAGGGAGGTTGCAAAAGCAGTTTTACGCGGCACGCCACAGTTGCTTGCACCCGGTTCAGGGCCTGCTGACCCCCTCCAAGAAAAAGAAGAAGTGATTAGCCTGAGTGAAGAGTCAACGAGGATAATGGCTCAAGAACTGAGACTACGTTTCGCAAGAACTGTCGACTGGTCACAAATCTCTTAGTTATAATCAAAACAGAGTCTAAGATTGTTATGATTATATGAGAGAAAAAGAATTTTTACCGGCGGTGAAAGACCGCCTCGGCATAGAGCAGCTCAACGAGATGCAGCTCAAGATGATGGCTCAGGCATCTGAACCACGTGATATAATTCTATTGTCGCCTACAGGCAGTGGAAAAACGCTTGCTTTCACCCTCCCGGTGATGAAACTTATGAAGCCATCTACGGGTAGAGTGCAGTGTGTCGTAATCGCCCCCTCGAGAGAACTTGTGATGCAGATTGCAGGGGTCATGAAGGAAGTGGGAAGAGATTTCAGGATACTTGCACTGTATGGAGGTCACAACGTAGAAGATGAAGTCAACAGTCTGAAGGTAGTGCCTGATATCATTGTGGCTACTCCGGGTAGATTGCTTGATCATGCAGTGCGCCGCAATATCGATCTTCTGCCGGTGCGAATACTTGTGCTTGATGAGTTTGACAAATCGCTTGAACTCGGATTTGAGGAAGAGATGGAGAAGCTTGTCAAAAGAATGAAGAATGTAAGCCGTTATATACTCACCTCTGCTACTAAGGCTGATGTATTGCCTGCTTTCCTTAATCTTGACAATCCTGTAACCCTCAATTATGTGGGAGACAATAAAGCTCTTAAAGAACGTCTCAGAATACACAGGGTGGATTCCGATGGGAAAGATAAACTTGAGACACTTCTTAATCTTCTGCATAACATTAATAATAACCCAACACCCGAAAAATCCATAATCTTTGTAAATCACAGAGAAAGTGCCGAGCGTGTGGCAGAATATCTCAAGAAAAACGGGGTGGATGCGGTGCTTTATCATGGTGCGCTGGATCAGAGAGAGCGTGAGACGGCAGTGGCTTTGTTTAATAACGGTAGCCGACCTGTGCTTATAGCAACCGATTTAGCGGCCCGTGGTCTGGATATAGAGAAAGTTGCCTCAGTGATTCATTATCATCAGCCGCTTACCCCGGAGGCGTATACCCACCGTAACGGACGTACGGCGCGTGTGGATGCGGAAGGAGATGTGTATGTGCTCATAGGTCCGGATGAAGATGTAAAGGAATACGTGGATTTTGACGACACGAGGCATATTGACACTTCAAGACGTGCTAATCTGCGCAGTGGTTATGTCACCCTATATGTAGGGGGAGGAAAACGAGAGAAAGTTTCACGTGGAGATATTCTCGGATTCTTGATAAAAGAGGGCAATCTTGATTCATCGGAGATAGGCAAGATAAACGTATATGATCACTACGCACTTGTAGCCGTGAAAGATAATGCAGTAGGTGCATTGCTCGATAAGATTTCAGGAAAGAAACTTAAAGGAGAGAAGAGACGCATCACTATATTGAAATAGCAGAACGACAAAAATCAACAAATAACAAAGCCTTTGGCCGGAATTGTAACGGTTAAAGGCTTTTTAAGTATCAAATAGATTGAGATTATTTTGAAAAAATGATTTGAAATCGTTAACTTTGCAATTGTAATAGAATAGCCGCCATTGATGAGACAGGATAAAACATCTTAGTAGACTTTGTGACGAGCTATATTGACCGACAATTATCCCAACATTAATAACACTTATATTACTATGAGCAAAGCAAAACAATTCCTGACATGCGATGGTAATCAGGCAGCTGCCCACATCAGTTATATGTTTACTGAGGTGGCCGCTATCTACCCGATCACCCCATCGTCGACTATGGCAGAATATGTCGACGACTGGTCAGCCGCCGGCAGGAAGAATATTTTCGGAGAGACAGTGCTCGTGCAGGAGATGCAGAGTGAGGCCGGTGCAGCAGGTGCCGTACACGGTTCTCTCCAGGCAGGTGCCCTTACAACGACCTATACCGCATCACAGGGTCTGTTGCTGATGATTCCTAACATGTACAAGATCGCAGGTGAATTGCTCCCCTGCGTGTTCCATGTTTCAGCACGTGCTCTCGCATCTCATGCCCTCTCTATCTTCGGTGATCATCAGGACGTTATGGCAACCCGTCAGACAGGTTTCGCAATGTTGGCCGAAGGTTCTGTGCAGGAAGTTATGGATCTTGCAGCCGTGGCACATCTTGCTACAATCAAGAGTCGTGTTCCTTTCGTGAACTTCTTCGACGGTTTCCGTACATCTCATGAGATTCAGAAGATCGAGACTATCGCTCAGGAAGATCTCGCTTCGCTGATCGATCAGGATGCCCTCGCCGATTTCCGTAAACGTGCCTTGAATCCTGATGCTCCGGTAGCACGCGGCATGGCTGAGAATCCCGATGTATACTTCCAGCACCGCGAGGCCTGCAATCCATATTACGATGCTGTTCCGGCTATTGTAGAGGACTATATGAAAGAAATATCGAAGATCACCGGCCGCAACTATGGTCTCTTCGATTATTATGGCGATCCGGAGGCAGAGCGTGTTATCATAGCTATGGGTTCTGTTACAGAGTGTATCCGCGAGACTATCGATTATCTCCGTGCAAAGGGAGATAAGGTGGGTCTTGTGAGCGTTCATCTCTATCGTCCTTTCTCTGCAAAGCATTTCCTCGCCGCTGTGCCTGCTACTGCGAAGCGTATTGCTGTGCTTGACCGTACAAAAGAACCCGGTGCAAAGGGTGAGCCTTTATATCTTGATGTGGTAGACTGCTACTATGGCAAAGAGAATGCCCCGCTGATCGTAGGCGGTCGTTTCGGTCTGAGCTCGAAAGATACAACTCCTTCACAGATACTTTCAGTTTACGACAACCTTGCCCTTCCCGAGCCTAAGAACGGATTTACGCTCGGCATAGTTGACGACGTTACTTATCTGTCGCTCCCGCTTCTTCCTGAAATCAGCGTAGGCGATGAGAAAATGTTCCAGGCAAAATTCTACGGTCTGGGTGCTGACGGTACTGTAGGTGCCAACAAAAACTCTGTGAAAATTATCGGTGACAATACTGATAAATATTGCCAGGCTTACTTCTCATACGATTCCAAGAAGTCAGGTGGTTTCACTTGCTCTCACCTCCGTTTCGGCGATGAGCCTATCCGTTCCACTTACCTTGTTACGACTCCCAACTTTGTAGCTTGCCACGTACAGGCTTACCTCCACATGTATGATGTATGCCGTGGACTTCAGCCCAACGGTACATTCCTTCTCAATACGATCTGGGAGGGTGAGGAGCTTGCCAAGAATCTTCCCAACAAGGTTAAGAAACTCTTTGCAAAGAACAATATTACCGTATATTATATCAACGCTTCCAAGATAGCTCAGGAAATCGGTCTCGGTAACCGCACCAACACTATCCTTCAGAGCGCATTCTTCCGCATCACCGAGGTTATCCCGGTTGACCTGGCAGTTGAACAGATGAAGAAATTCATCGTCAAGTCATACGGCAAGAAGGGTGAGAATATCGTCAACATGAACTATGCAGCTGTTGACCGCGGTAACGAATACAAGAAGCTTGATGTAGATCCCGCATGGGCCGAACTTCCCGATGAGGAAACCAAGAAAATTGATGCTCCCGAGTTTGTCACCAATGTAGTGATGCCAATCAATGCTCAGGACGGTGACCTTCTGCCGGTTTCAACTTTCAAAGATTGTGCTGACGGCACATGGCCTCAGGGCACGGCAGCTTACGAAAAACGTGGTGTAGCCGCTTTTGTTCCCGAATGGAATCCTCAGAACTGTATCCAGTGTAACAAGTGTTCATTCGTTTGTCCTCACGCTGCCATCCGTCCATTCGTTCTTACTCCGGAAGAGCTTGAGAAATCACCTTTCAAAGAAGATGAGACAATTCCTGTTATCGGCAAGATGTTCCCCGCAGGAAGCCGTTTTGTGCAGCAGGTAGATGTGCTTGACTGTCTCGGTTGCGGTAACTGTGTCGAGGTTTGTCCGGGTAAGAAGGGCCAGAAGGCTCTCGCAATGAAGCACGAGGAAACTCAGCTCGCTCAGCAGGCTAAGTGGGATTATTGCGTTAAGAACGTATCCTCTAAGCAGAATCTCGTTGATGTGAAGGTTAACGTTAAGAACAGTCAGTTCGCAACTCCTCTCTTTGAGTTCTCAGGTGCTTGCTCAGGTTGTGGTGAGACTCCTTACGTTAAGCTTATCACCCAGCTTTACGGTGACCGTGAGATAGTGGCAAACGCTACAGGTTGTTCTTCTATCTATTCAGGTTCTGTACCTTCCACTCCTTATACAGTCAATGCCAATGGTCAGGGTCCGGCTTGGGCTAACTCACTTTTTGAGGATTTCTGCGAATTCGGTCTCGGTATGCATATCGCTTACGAGAAGATGCGTGCTCGTCTTGTGGATATCTGCAATAAGATTGTTGCTTCCGATGCTCCAGAAGATTTCAAAGCCCTTGCTTCAGCTTGGCTTGAGGCACGTGAGGATGCCGCTAAGTCTCGTGAGACAGGTGACGCCCTTCTTGCAGCTGCCGAGAAGAATGCCGCAGAGTGCGACTGCTGCAAGCAGATTGTAACACTTGGTCATTATCTCGTTAAGAGAAGCCAGTGGATTATCGGTGGTGACGGTGCAAGCTACGATATAGGTTTCGGTGGCCTCGACCATGTCATCGCTTCCGGTAAGAATGTCAATCTCCTCGTGCTTGACACAGAGGTTTATTCCAATACCGGTGGTCAGTCTTCCAAATCTACTCCTATCGCTGCTATCGCTAAGTTTGCTGCTGCAGGTAAGCGCATCCGTAAGAAAGATCTCGGCATGATTGCCACAACTTATGGTTATGTTTATGTAGCACAAGTAGCTATGGGTGCCGACAATGCCCAGACTCTTAAGGCAATCCGTGAAGCTGAGGCATACGATGGCCCGTCACTTATCATCGCTTATTCACCATGTATCAACCATGGTCTTAAGGGTGGTATGGGTCACGCTCAGGAAGAGGAGCGCAGAGCTGTTGAATGTGGTTACTGGCATCTGTGGCGTTATAATCCTGATAACGAGCTCAAGGGTGAGAATCCGTTCACTCTCGACAGCAAAGAGCCTGATTGGAGCAAGTTCAGCGACTTCCTTAAGGGTGAGGTTCGTTTCGCATCGCTCTTCAAGATGCAGCCTGATTCAGCAGAGGAGTTATTTAAAGCAGCTCAGGCTAACGCACTCTGGCGCTATAATAACTACAAACGTCTCGCTGCCCAGGATTGGGGTATCGATCCCGAGATGACTCCTGAAGAAGAAGCACTTCGTGATAAATAATTAATAAGGACATAATAAAATTACGGCTCATCCGATCGGGTGAGCCGTAATTTTTTGTGTCCCTATTCTAAGTTAATTTTGAAACAGATGTTTAAATTAACAGTTCGTTAGAATGAAAGATGAATAATTATTTACTTAAATCGAGAGGAATAAAGTTTCGAGCCATATAATTGCGATACCGGAAAGATAACCGATAAGGGCAAGCCATGTAATGCGGCGGAGATACCACATGAACGGTATCTTCTCAATACCCATTGCCACCACACCCGCAGCGGAACCAATGATGAGCATACTGCCGCCTACTCCGGCACAGAAGGTTAGCAAGTGCCAGAAAAGACCATCTTCCACAAAGAAAGCCGTGTAAGAAGGATCGCTTGAGGCTGCTACCATTGCATCTGAAGCAACCGGATACATCTCCATACATGCGGCTACAAGTGGAACATTGTCTACTATTGAGGAAAGAATACCTATAATGCCGTTGATGATGTAGACATCATGGAAAGTAACGTTAAGCCATGCTGCCAGTTCCCCGAGAATACCGGCCTGACTTAGAGCGGCCACAGCCATAAGGATGCCGAGGAAGAAGAGTATGGTAGACATATCGATTTTGGAAATAACCTGCGACACGCGACCTTCGATTTTTCCATCGAGTTTGTAATGACGCACTAAGAGCTCGGTAAGCAGCCAAAGGACACCGAGAGAGAGAAGAATGCCCATATAGGGAGCGAGATGTGTAGTGGCTTTGAATACAGGAACAAAGAGCAGACCGGCTACACCACAGATAAGAATGAGCACTGACAATCCTTTATGGTGATCAGACATACGGTAGCCGACACGTTCATCCTGTTCGTTGAGTGGTTCCATAGGAGCTGCGGGAATCAAATGACTTGCAATCAAAACAGGAACTACCACAGAAATGAGTGAAGGGAGAAGGAGATTCACAATAAGGTCGACGGAGGAGACATAATTCTTCATCCAGAGCATGATGGTAGTGATGTCACCGATAGGCGACCATGCACCGCCGGCATTAGCTGCCAACACTATAATACATGCAAATGTCCAACGTTCCTTTTGATCTGCCAACATACGTCTGAGCATCATCACCATGATGATGGTAGTGGTCATGTTGTCGAGGACAGCCGAAAGGATAAAAGCCACTAAAGCAAGAATCCACATAAGTTTGCGCTTATTGGAAGCATGGATCTTACTTACGAGAATGTGAAATCCTCCATATCGGTCGATCAATTCAACAATTGTCATGGCACCGATAAGGAACACGACAATCTCGCAAGTGTCACCCAAAGCTTCCACCATCTCACTTGAGATGTTTGGATCGTGGCTGCAAAGGGAATAGACGGCCCATAAGAGGCCACACATGATGAGTGCGAATGTGGCTTTATTCACATGCAACACATGTTCTGAGGCTATCATTATATAGCCTACGATAAAGATGATAAGTAGAGCGGTAATCATATAATTAAGTTAGTTATCGTTGTATTGCATAAATATATAGTGGACGGTAGGTGAGAAAGAGGGGGGTTGTCTCCAATATTTCCTTGAGGGGACGACCTGTGCTCAGACCGCCTCCCACACCTGTATCCTTAAGATGGCGAAGTGTCTGCCGCGGAGAGGGAAAGTCAACGACCAGTTTCTCTTCCTCAAGTTTCGAGAACGTGAAGTGACGGTTTAGCATCTTTTCCAGTTCATCGGTAGAACGATAGATGAGACCATAAGGATTCACTGATGTCAGTTCTTTCAGATTACCGGAAATGAAAGTGGAACAGAGGAGAAAGCCACCGGGCCGTAAAAGTGCGGCCACGTTTTTGAAGAATCTTTCCGGATTCGCAAACCATTGGAGAGCGGAGGCTGAAATCACAGCGTCATAAGAGTGTGGTGCGATTTCCGCTTGGTGAGCCACCCAATCTTCAGCGTCAGTAATATAATATTTTTCTTCGGGAGCAATATCAAATTTAGGGAGAGGATAAAGGTCGACGAAATCAATTTCTTCAGGGTGAAAGCGCTCGGCGAACATTTTGGAAAAAATGCCGCTTCCGGGGCCGAGCTCAAGCACCTTAAGTGGTTTGACAAGCACACCTCCCGGGAAGTCGGTGAGATGACGGGCTATCGCTTTTTGAGCTATGGCCTGATTGTCGTAAGTATCAAGTGCCTTATGGAAATTGCTTCCTACTTTCTCTTTAGCCGGAAGAGCCGACAATATAATCCTTGAAAGGTCAACATAATGTGGTGAATCCAGAACCATGATTTCCGGATGAGAGGGGTGGGCTGACCAAGCACGTTTTTGAGCATCGGGTGGAAATATCATGTCCCTTGTGGATATGTAAACCTTATTCCAATGCAAACCGATGGCTTTTCCGGAATTGTCATCTATCAACTTAAGTTGATATTTCAGATTATCTATATCCGGCTGCTCTGTGAAAAAAAGATCCTCCATATCATTGTAGAACTCAGCACACATGCGTCGACGGAATTTCATCAGATTCCTTTCATTTAGTGTTGCCAATGTGGAACGATAGATCTTTACCGGAATGCCTGAAGCGTCATCTACAGGTGATTCAGTTCCATTTATTGCTATGGCTAAAGATATGCGCTCCGGATCAATGACACGAGACGCCATATATACGCCTAAAGACCATGCGAACAGAGCTATCGTATGATAGGATTCAATTATATCTGAAGGAAAATCAAAATCCGAGTAGCCGTGAACTATAAGAATATCCCAGCCCGGTAGAGATAAATTGCGATAAAAATGAGCATCGGTCGACCATCCTGCAAAAATGATGATCAATCGTCCGCTATTTTCCATATTTAAGAAATCACATTTCATCTCTGATATTAATCTAAAGGATTTCTTTAAGTGTTTTCAAGACCTCATAGAGTTTATCCATATCCATTCCTGCGCTTAAAGAGAAGCGTATGCGTTCACCACCGGGAGGCACGGTAGGTCGACGGATAGGGAGTGCAAGATAGCCTTTATCGCGTAATTTCTGTGCTATATTTATAGCCAGTGCAGCATCACCTGTGATGAGGGGGATAATTTGAGAAGAGGAGCCTGTGGGACACCCTGTGATATCGCTTAATTCACGTGAAAAAAAAGCAGACAGTTCGGAAAGATGTTGACGGCTTTCGGACATATGTGAAATTTTTTCTGTCATAAGCAGACTCCATGCCACATTGACCGGTGGAAGAGCTGTCGAGAAGATAAAAGGCCTTGCCGTGTTAATAAAGAGACTTTTCAATTCTTTATCTATTATCGCAAAAGCCCCTACAGAGGCGGCGGCTTTCCCAAATGTACCGACTAAAATATCAGTCTGCTCTATGATGCCGTATTCTTCACAGAGGCCGAGTCCGCGTGCTCCTCTCACTCCGAAAGCATGAGCCTCATCCACATATAATAACATCGTGGGATAGTAGCGCTTCAATTCTACAAGTTCCTTAAGAGGAGCCAGGTCACCATCCATGCTGTAAATCGATTCCGCTACCACTATTATCCTTTCAAAGTGTCGGACTTCTTTTTCCAGCATCTTCCTGAGTTTTGAAATGTCATTATGAGGGAAACGCTTGAATTCGGCGCCGGCTATGCGCAGACCATCTATTACGGATGCGTGTATTAGTTTGTCGCATAGAAAAAGTGTGGAAGGGAGGGTCAGGGCGCCGATGCAACCTACATTGGCATGATACCCTGAATTGAATAGAAGCGCATCCTTTCCATATAGTCGGGCGAGAAAAGATTCGAGGAGAAAATGGTATTTCTGATTGGTTGAAAGAAGACGTGAAGCTGAAGAAGTGAAAGCTGCATCGTGAAATCTGTCGGTGAACTCTTCCATCAAATCCGTGTGCCGTTGTGCCAGACCCAGATAGTCATTTGAAGAAAGGTCAAGAAACGGCTTGTCAGGTGGCTCCGCAATGAAACGAAGGCGTTGTTCAGCCGCAAGTGCGCTTAATATTTCACTTATTCGCGACATGGCATTTCTTTTACTAATTTGACAAGAGCATGACATAATTTTTCCACCTGTTCATCGCTGACCGCGAGATAAGGGGGCATTATGTAGCAATTATGACCAAAGGGCCGTATCCATACACCTTCTTTGACGCATCGCTTCTGGAATTCACCGCAATCTACGTATTGATCTACCTCAATCACGCCAATTCCTCCGAGCACGCGTACATCTCTGACATTTGGCAGAGCACGTGCCGGTGCGAGATTCTTGCGCATGATACTCTCGATCTTTTCAATTCTTTCCTGCCAGGGCGAAGCGAGAAGTAATTTTACGGATGCAAGTGCCACTGCACAGGCCAATGGATTAGCCATAAATGTAGGTCCGTGCATCATTACTCCTGCCTGGCCGGATGAAATGCGGTCGGCAACAGCAGAGGATGCAGCCACTGCCGAGAAAGTCATATAACCACCGGTTATGGCTTTACCGATCAACATAATGTCAGGTTCTACCTCTGCATGTTCCCACGCGAAGAGTTTTCCGGTACGTCCGAAACCTGTGGCGATCTCATCAAAAATAAGTAGAATTCCTTTCTCATCGCATGCCTTGCGAAGTTCTTTCAGATATTGGGGATGATAGAAACGCATTCCACCTGCACCTTGAACAATAGGTTCAAGAATCACAGCTGCCAATTCGTCCCCATGGGTATCCAGAATTTCCTGCATGGATCTGAAGTCATCGGGATTCCATTCTTCACCGAAACGACAACCGGGAGCGTCTGCGAAATACCTGACCGGTAAAGCCGGTCCGAAAGCTCCGTGCATACCGGTGACAGGATCGCAAACCGACATGGCATTCCAGGTGTCACCATGATAGCCGCTGCGGATTGTGGCGAAATTAGTGCGTTGCGGATTATCCTGAGCCTGCACTGCCATTTTCATTGCTACTTCAGTGGCCACCGATCCCGAATCTGCATAAAAAATGTGATTCATGGAGGGAGGAAGAATTGAAAGCAGGAGTTTTCCAAGTTCTATGGCCGGACGATGTGTCAGACCGCCAAACATGACATGGCTCATTTTGTCGATCTGCTCTTTAAGAGCTGCGTTCAGCACCGGATGATTGTAGCCGTGAATGACACACCACCAGGATGACATGCCGTCGATTACGCGAGTGCCATCCACGAAAGTTATTTCTGCACCATCAGCATGGTCAACCGTATAAGTGGGTAGAGGATCGTGTGTGGAAGTATACGGATGCCACAGATGCAGACGGTCAAATTCGTCATGAAGAGATATTTCAGAGTCAGCGGTCATTGGAATAAAAATTAGGAGGAGATTTCAAGTTACAAAATTACCAAATAAGGCTTAAAAAAACAAACCTCCGACGACATGATTTTTTCCGTATCAAACCGGATCGACATCGTAGTAAATCACAGACGACTTTATATCAGGTTCAGAAGCGATGCTTGCAATGACGGCCCGTAGAAGTTCCTTTACTTTTTTCATGGAGGCTCCTGCTTCAACTTTTAACATTATGGATTGCAGGTAGTAGGTGGCAACCCTTGAAACAAATGGTTTTTCAGGGCCTAAGACACGTTCACCAAACACTTTACGCAGGGCCATAGTGAAGATTACGGCTGCCCGGTCACATGCCACCGCGTCTTTGTTCTTCATATAGATTACGATTACTTTCGTGAAGGGGGGATAAGCATATCGGGAACGGTCGGATATTTCGTTATTATAATAACCCTCATAATCATGAGCTTTTACATAGCGGAGCACTTCATGAGCCGGATTTACCGTCTGGATAATTACAGATCCTTTCTCTTTGCGTCGTCCGGCACGCCCTGCTACTTGTTCAAGCATATTAAAAGCTCTTTCATTGCTCCTGAAATCGGGGAAATTCAGCAGCGTGTCGGCATTCAGCACTCCAACAATCGTGACATCTCCGAAGTCAAGTCCTTTCGACACCATTTGAGTTCCGACAAGAATATCGGTTTCATGTCGGGCAAATTCCTCGATGATTTCTTGATAAGCCTCTTTATTTCTCGTAGTGTCGAGGTCCATACGTGCTACGCGGTAACCATCGAATTCTTTATGCATCTCTTCCGCAATTCGCTCAGTGCCGTAACCGAAAGTACGTATGGAGTTTTGTCCGCATGCCGGACACAGTTTGGGGAGCTGTTGTGAAAACCCGCAGTAATGACAACGGAGGAGATCAAGATTTTTGTGATATACCAAAGAAACGTCGCAATCACGACATTTAGGGCTCCATCCGCATTGGTCGCAAACTACCACAGGAGCAAATCCTCTTCTGTTTTGAAATAGAATGGCTTGTTTTTTATTCTCCATGGCGTTGAGGATACGCCTTCGTAAAGGTGACGACAGAATCCCTTTCACCTCTTTTTTCTTCCGCAATGCAGCCATATCCACTATCTCCACCTCCGGTAAAGTAGCTCCTTCAAAACGCTCGGAAATAGTCACGAGTCCATATTTTCCATTGGAGGCTTTATAATATGTCTCTATCGATGGTGTAGCTGAACCTAACAGAGACTTGGCTCCATGCATTTGGGCAAGCACAAGCGCAGCGTCACGGGCATTATATCTCGGTGCCGGATCATATTGTTTGAACGAGGATTCATGTTCTTCATCCACAATCACGAGGCCCAATCGTGCGAAAGGAAGAAAAACAGATGAACGTACTCCGAGCACAACCAACGGTTCATTTGTGGACAGGAGTCGTTTCCAGATATCCACACGTTCCGAATCAGAAAATTTGGAATGATAGACCAACAGTTTATTACCGAATACTTTCCGAAGTCGGTCGGAAAGCTGGGTAGTGAGCGAGATTTCCGGTACAAGAAAAAGCACCTGATTCCCATCGCGCAGGACAGTATCTATCAAATGGGTGTAAATCTCTGTCTTTCCACTGCCTGTGACACCATGCAGAAGTTGTATAGAATGAGATTGCCATCCCTCCTTTAATTCAGAAAGGACCTTGGATTGAGCTTCCGAAAGGGTAGATAGTGTGCGGGTATGCTTTTCAGTATCAGTTGCAAAACGGTTAAGTGTTTTTTTGACAACACGGAAAATACCTTTATCCACTAAAGCGCGGAGCACACCGGGAGTAGTGCCGGCTGTGTCCAAAAGCTGTTGTTTGGACACATCACGCAGTTCACCGCGTTGATTCATCCAACCTGAGAGATCAAGATAGGCAACGAGTGTTTTTTCCTGTTGACGGGAGCGCCCGATTTGAGAGAAACATTCATGTAAACGTTCATTATCACCCCTTGGGAAAGTCAGTTCTACAAAAGAAATCTTTTTCGGTTTATAATGTTCCACAACCTTTTCATCGATTTCCAGCATACCGATTTCCAACATCGGATTGATAATTGCGGTAACATTGCGATAATCAGTGGCAGCCTCGATTTCAGAGATGCGCATACGCTTCTTTTGTTGGAGCAGCTGTAACACCAATGCCTGACGTTCAGTCATGCGGAAAGGTGATGATTCGTCAGGTTCATAATCAGGATTAATGGAAATAAAAGTCTCGCTTTCCGGTTTAAGTCCTGTAGGTACAGCAGCTTTGTAGACTTCACCGGGAGTACAAAGATAATAGTCCGCTATCCAGTGCCAAAGTTTTAGCTGGGGATAACGGACAACAGGTATGGCGTCAAGCAGAGCCATGATCGGTTTAACTTCGTACCCTTTGGGAGCAGTAGAATGAAGTGATTCGACAATAGCAGTGTAATATTTCTTTTTACCGAATTGAACGAGTACTCGCGAACCTATCTGCACCATTCCGTTCATCTCTTCCGGGATGGAATAGGTGAAAGTGGAATAAATAGGGAGTGGTAAGATGACTTCTG
>VIDP01304067.1_pt1 | contig 17432 bp, 15 predicted proteins | sample 5025131 | NCBI WGS metagenome assembly VIDP01 (sample SAMN11853144, study PRJNA449069) | gut metagenome | isolation source: stool from male vole | host: Microtus ochrogaster | place: USA:Florida | collected 2017
AACCATGTTGAGGTGATTCATGCCATAGAGCGGCTCGGTGGTGAACATGTTATCCTCCAGCTGGCCGGTAACGTCTACGCCATTGTAGGTTACGGAATGGATTTCCCAGCCCTCGTCAGCTGCCAGATAGATTTTGGCTCGGCTTCCCTGCTTATAATAATGGAGGAAAGAATGGTTATCGGCACCCTTTACCGAAAGGATGGCCTCACCGGCGGGAGCGAACTCAATTCGCAAGATTCCATCGCCTTCGCTGGTGAAGTCTGCTATTGTCAGCTTGTTAGCAACAAGGTTGCCGGTAATGTCTTGACCATCGAGGGTAATAGACGAAACTACATTGCCGTGGTCGGGCAGTATAAGGAACTCGAAATCAGAACCCGAAATTTGGGAGCCATTGGCAATAGCCTCAAAGCCGGCGCCATAAACAGTGCCGTCGCCCGCAATTTCGACAGTCAATCCCGATTTCAGCTCTTTGATATTCGAGAAATATTTAGCCCAATCGCTGTTTTGATAGGCAGAAAGCGAACCTTCGGGAACATACAAAGCAACTCCCTCATAGATAAAGAATGCTACTTCTTCCAATGCGGGAGGATTGGCTGCTTGACAGATAACTTTAGTTAAGCCATCACAACTGTAGAAAGCACCGTTTTCAATAGACGTAACAGATTCAGGGATAGTTATCTCTGACAGGTTGAGACAGAAGCCGAAAGTGTTCCTCTTGATAGATGTAACAGACGTGGGAATATTAATCTTAGTCAAGCCCTCGCAGACGTAAAAGGCTGCTGAACCGAGGGCTGTAACAGTATTGGGAACTGTAATTTCAGTCAAGCCGCTGCAACCGAAAAAAGCATAGTCGCGAATCTCGGTAACCGAGCCGGGTACTTCAAAAACACCTTGCTTGGCTGCCGGGCATTGTATGAGTTCAGACTTATTCTTATTGTACAACACACCATTATCGGAAGTGAAGGAGCTGTTTCCGGGGGCAACATTGATTGTCGTTAAACTTTCACAACTCCCGAACGAATCCAGGCCAATATCGGTTACGGAGGCGGGAATAGTAACCTCAGTCAGACCGCTGCAGAGCGAAAAAGCATCATTGCCAATTGAAACAAGAGAGTTAGGCAGCGTAAGCTCGGTAAGGCTACTGCATCCGTGGAAAGCAAACGAGTTGATTAAGGTAATCGAGTTAGGAATTTCAATCCAAGTCAGAGCGCTACAATCATTGAACACAAATCGACCAATCTCAGTCAAGGAATTTGGAAGAATAACCGATTCCAGACTGCTGCAACCATTAAACGCGCCGTTGCCCATATAAGTAACGGATTCAGGAATTATGACCCACGATAGACTGCTGCAACCATAGAAAGCAGCATTATCAATTTCAATCACTGCTTCAGGGACGTTAACCGACGACAAGCCGCTGCAGTTATAAAAAGCGCTATGTCCTATGTAAGTAACAGTTTCGGGGAGTATAACATCAATAAGGTCGGCGCATCCATAAAAAGAGTAGGGCGCAATTGAAGTTAAGGTATATTCCACGTTTCCAGACTTAGGATGTGCCGGCAAAACAAGTCCTCCGGAAACATTATTGCCCGGAACGTCATAAGAACCTTCTTGCGTAGAAACAGTTTTTGCTTTTTCGTCAAGAACGGTGTAGGTAATTGTCTGGCCTTCGTAGGTGTAGGTGAAGGTTTGGGCCATGGAGGGCAAAGTGCCGAGCAGGGCGACCAAAAGGGTTAGAAGTTTACATCGCATAAGATTTTATGGTTTAGTACCTTCTCGCCCACTAAGTCGGTGATAATGAATGGAGTATTTAAAAACGAAAACGTGAGGGCCATACTTGATGCTCATCCCACATTGCGAGGCTCTGGTATTGCCCGATATAGTTGGAACGAGCAACGTGCAGAACCTCACGTAAATATGTATATGCAAACTGCGGAATGACGCTCACACATCACACCACGACTATAGATACACATCTACATAAGACATCTACCGTCGCCACATTCTTGACTATACCTTTGAAATTTACCAGATTTCGCAATGTCAAGAAAGAACGTTAAGTAAACGCTTTCAAAATGTTTCACCGACCGGGCAAACCGCTGTCGGCCATGGATCGGCGGTGCAAATATAATCATTTTTATTGAAGTATTAGGAATTTTTTGTAACTTTGTGGCATAAAAATTCATTGCAATGGCTATACCAAAATTTTTGCGCGTAATGTTCGGCGCTCCCGATACTTCCGGCGATGTTGAATTCGACGATATGGAACAGAAGCCGGTAAAACCCCTGAAGAAATCAGAGCCTTCGGCAACCGCCGGCGATATCCCCGTGGAGTTGCTCGACGCCATAGCTTCGGTTATGAACGCCCAGCTGCCGCCGTTTGCCGCCGAGTGTATCGACGTTGAGGCCCAGCGCAACTTCCTGGCCCGCGAGCTCGGCCACGCCCTGGAGGAGTTCACCGAGGCCATGAATGCCCGCCAGCGCGAATTTACCGGCAAACGAGAGGAACACAAGGCCGCGCTGCTGAGCGAACAGCGCCAGCGCCGCGCCCTGGCCGACCGCAACCACGATCTCGAAGCGCGCATTGAGGAACTCACCGCCGAGATTGACCAGCATAAGCTCACTATCTCGTCGATGATGAATAAAATCAGAGTCGCCGAGGTCAACGACAACGACAGCGCCGCCCTCCGCTCCGACTACGAAGCCATCAGCTCGGAACTCTCGCTCAAAAACGCCGAAATCGCCAAACTGCGCGACCAAGTCGACGAGCTCACCCAAAAGCTCTCGGAAGCCGAAACCGCCAACGCCGAAGCCACCAAGCCCGAAACCACCGGCAAACGCAAACGCTCGCCCCGCAAACCGCGCGTGCAGGCCTATGACCCCGCTAACGACACTTCTGCCGAACTCGACGACATTGACTGGCTGCTCCCCGGTGGCGTTCCCGCCGGCCACACCCCCATAGCCTCCGACCCCGAATTCGGCTATCAGCCTCCAAAACACACTCCTGCACCCGATTCCGACGCTCAATTAACCCTTTTCTGATGAAGAAACTCCTGATTGCCACCCTGTTTGCGGCCGCTGCCCTGACGTCATCCGCCAAAGTCGACGTCCAGGCCCTCGCCGCCTACGTATATCCCGCTAACTCAACCGCTTCGGCCGCTCTCGACTTCATGCCCGACGGCCAGAGCTACCTGAAAATGAGCGACGACGGCAAAACCATCAGCCGCTACGACGTTGCCACAGGTAAACTCATCGAAACGATTTTTGACTGCACAAAAACCCGCGGCGACCAAAAGCTCGACCGCATAAGCGCATACACGGTGAGCCCCGACGGCTCGCTGCTGCTGGTTTATAAAGAGCGTCAGCAAATCTATCGCCGCACTTTCCGCGCCGCATACTATATTTTCGACATACGCCGCAACACCCTCAAACCGCTATCGACCGCCCACCCCATGCAGCAGTCGCCGGTGGTGAGCCCCGATGGTCGCATGATTGCTTTCATGGCTGCCGACAACAATATCTACGTCCACAAGGTCGACTACGGCTCGGAAGTGGCCGTGACCACCGACGGCAAGGTAAACTCCATTATCAACGGCATTCCCGACTGGGTTTACGAAGAAGAATTTTCGACCAACCGCTCCATGGAGTGGGCCCCCGACAATTCCATGCTCTGCTATCTGAAATATGACGAAAGCCAAGTGCCGGCCTTTTCGTTTACCGAATACGAAGGCGCCTGCGACCCCAAACCGCAATATGCCCTCTATCCCGGCGACTATACCTATAAATATCCAGTGGCGGGCGAACCGAACTCAAAGGTTACGCTCCACTCCTACGACGTTGAAACACGCAAAACCAAGCAGCTCAACCTGCCCGCAACCGATATTGAATATATTCCGCGCATCCACTTCGGGCCCACGTCGGCTCAGCTCATTGTGTTGACCCTCAACCGCGAGCAGAACCGCCTCGACTTCTACTCGGTTAATCCGCGCTCAACCGTTGCCACACAGATTCATCAGGAAAAATCGTCGGCATGGGTGCGCCCCGAGTGCTACGAATCGGTGACCTACCTGCCCGAAGAAATGGTGATTTTCTCGGACCGCACCGGCTGGAGCCACCTATATCGCCTGAGCTACACCGGCTCCGACCTCGGCGCCCTGACTTCGGGCGACTATGACGTCACCGACTTCTACGGCTACACCCCCGACGGCGAATACTACTATCAGTCAACCGCCAACGGCCCCATCAACCGCGTAATCACCAAGGTTAACCCCCGCAAGAAAACCGCCGAAACGGTTTCGCCCGGCGCCGGATGGTCGTCGGCCACGTTCGCTCCCGGCGGCGCAACATACATTCTGAGCCACTCGTCGGCCCAAACCGCCCCGGTCTACACCCTTGTCGGCTCCGCCAAAGACAAGACCATGCGCACCCTCGAAGACAACGCCTCGGCCAACGCCCGCTACGCCTCGGCCCCCAAGCGCGAGTTCTTCACCTTCAGCGGCATGGCCCACGAATATAATGCCTACATCGTTAAACCCGCCGACTTCAATCCCTCGAAAAAATATCCGGTCATCATCTCCCAATACTCCGGCCCAGGCTCGCAGGAAGTCATTAACCGCTGGGGCATAGACTGGCCGCAATATTTCGCGCAGCAGGGCTACGTGGTTGTCTGCGCCGACGGCCTCGGCACCGGCGGTCGCGGCCGCGAGTTCGAGCAGTGCGTCTACAAGCAGCTCGGCACCCTCGAAACCCAGTCGCAAACCGACCTGCTCAACTACCTGCGCAAGCAATCATGGGCCGACGCCAACCGCATCGGCATCTACGGCTGGAGCTTTGGCGGCTACGAGTCGCTGATGTGCGCCTCGTCGGGCGCTCCGTTTGCCGCAGCCGTTGCCGTTGCCCCGGTAACTTCGTGGCGCTACTACGACACCATCTACGCCGAGCGCTACATGTCAACCCCGCAGGCCAATCCCGAGGGCTACGACCTGTCGGCGCCGGTTAACCGCGTAGTGCGCATGAACTGCCCGCTGCTGCTGATCCACGGCACTGCCGACGACAACGTGCACCTGTCTAACACCATGGAGCTCACCGCGCGACTCATCGCCGCCAACCGCATGCCGCAGATGCTCCTTTTCCCCAACATGAACCACTCCATCTACGGTTGCAACACCCGGGCCCTCGTATTCGCCCGCATGCTGGAATTTTTTGATGCCGAGTTCCGAAAATAAACCTCTGATAGTCATTACGGGCCCTACGGCCTGCGGCAAAACCCGCCGCGCCGTAGAACTTGCCGGGGCGATTGCTCCGGCAGAAATCGTGTCGGCCGACTCGCGCCAGGTCTATCGCTCAATGGACCTCGGCACGGGCAAAGACCTTGAGGAATATGGTTCAGTGCCCTACCACCTGATAGACATCTGCCCCGCCGGCGCGAAATATAACCTCTTTGAATATCTGCGCGACGCCAACCGCGCCATCGACGACATCAGCGCCCGCGGCTCGCGCCCGATAGTTTGCGGCGGCACCGGCCTATACGTCGAATCGCTGGTCAACGGCCTGCGTCTGCCCCCGGTACCTGAAAATCCGGAGCTGCGCGCCTCGCTGCGCGGACTGTCGCTGGCCGAGCTCACCCAACGCCTGGCGGCCATGAAAGTGCTCCACAACACAACCGACGTCGACACCCCCGCGCGAGCAATCCGCGCCATAGAAATCCAGACCTACTACGCCGCCAACCCCGACGCCGCGCGCGCCGCGGAACCGAATCCGCGCCCGGCCCGCATAATTGCCCTCAACATTGACCGCGACCTGCGGCGCCAACGCATTTCCGAGCGCCTGCGCGCCCGGCTCGACTCCGGCATGGTTGCCGAGGTTCAGACGCTGCTCGACTCCGGCATCGACCCCGAGGACTTGATCTACTACGGCCTTGAATACAAGTTTATTACCCTGCATCTTTTGGGCCAACTCTCGCTGCAGCAGATGACCGAGCAGCTCGAAATTGCCATACATCAGTTCGCCAAGCGCCAGATGACCTGGTTTCGCGGCATGGAACGCCGTGGCCACAAGCTCCACTGGCTTGATTTCAACGACCCCGACTTCATCAACAAAGCCCTGGAAATAATAGCATGAAAAGCCGACTGATTTCACTGTTAATGCTATTGCTGACCGCATCGACGGCCCTGGCCGAAATCGACCTCGATATCGACGGCTTCAACTCCGGCGAGCCCAAGGGCGATTCCATTCCCGCGCTGCACGGCAACTGGGTGCAGCAGCTTTGGCAGACGGGCTTCCACATCAACGACCCGCGCATTAAATATCCGCGATTTGCCCGCTTCTGCGTTAAGGTCTATAACTGGGGTGACCACGTTTTCAACTCCTACGACCCCAACTACGTAGGCTTCACCGGCAAAAACTGGAAAATAACCCTCGACGCCGTCGGCTCCGCGCAATCCTACGGCTACCTGTTTGACCGCATTCCCGAGGTTGATTCGCGGGTTCAGATTCGCTCGAACTTCGGCTACGACATGGGCGTTCACCTGAATTTCATGGCCGTGTCGGTCGGCTACACGTGGAACATGAACAAGCTGGCCAACTACTACGACGCGCCCCGGTCAACCTTTTCGTTTTCCTTCACAACATCGCGCTTTTCGATTGAGTTGCTGAACCAGAAACTCCAGGGCAACACCTATCTCTATCGCTTTGCCAACTACAACGATGGCAGGCGCATACACATTCCGCTCGACAACACCCGCCGCAACACCCTTTCGGTCAACGGCTACTATTTCCTCAACCACAACCACTACTCGCAAGCCGCCGCCTACAGATATTCGAAATATCAGAAACTCTCGGCCGGTACGTGGCTCGTCGGCGCTCGCTATACGCGCCAGTTCGTGCAGATTGACTTTACCGACCTGCCTGCCGAAGTGTTGATGTTCAAGCCCGAACAGCTGCCGCTGCTGAATCAGTTTCATTTCCACACCGTAGAGGGGCTGGCCGGCTATGGCTTCAACGTCGCTATGCCGCATGGCTGGCTCTACAACATCACCGTGCTCGCCGGCGTGGGCTACCGCCGCTCTACCCAAACTCAAGTTCAAAAACACAGGGACCTGTCGGAATTGGTTTCGACCACCCTCGACGGCCGCATGGCCTTTACCTACAACCACCGCGCGTTCTTTGCCTCGGCAATCGCCAGGGCCGATTTCTCGTTCCTTTTCAACGCCGGCTACTCCTTTCTCATCTCCTCCGAACGCGTTCAGGTTGTTGTCGGTGCGCGTTTCTGATTTGCGTAGCCGCGGGATTTTTGGTAACTTTGCAGCCGAATTATGAAAGTTAAGGCTATACTTTTTGATATGGACGGCACGCTCTACGACTCGATGCCGAACCATGCGGGTTCATGGTATCAGATGGTAAGCGAACACAACATACCGTGCACACCCGAGGAATTTTATCTCTACGAAGGTGCTACAGGCCATTTTACGGTCGACATGCTCATACGCCGCGCCTACGGTCGCCCCGCAACCGAGCAGGAGGTCCACGACTTCTACGAGCGCAAGGCCGAAATTTTTCGCTCAAAGCCCGCGCCGAAGGTTATGGCCGGCGCCCCCGAGCTGGTTGAAAGGCTGGCAGCACTTCCCTCGTCTCCGCAAACCATTCTGGTTACCGGCTCGGCCCAGGGGTCGCTGCTCGACCGGCTCGACGCCGACTATCCCGGCCGCTTTCCGGCCAACCGGCGCGTAACCGCCCTCAACGTCAAGCGCGGAAAGCCTAATCCCGACCCCTTTTTGCAAGGCGCAGCTCTGGCCGGCGTCAAGCCCGAAGAGTGCGTGGTTATTGAAAACGCCCCGCTCGGCGTAACCGCAGGCCATCGCGCAGGCTGCTTTACCGTGGCCGTGGCCACCGGGCCCATACCACACCAGACGCTCAAGGAGGCCGGGGCAGATCTGGTGTTCGCCTCCATGACCGAATGCGCCGAAAAATTACCCGGAATATTAAAAGAACTGTCAGATGCAGAAACTGATATTCACTAACGAGGTTGCCGGGGCACTCGCCTCGCTGGTGGCCGAAATGGCCCCCACAGGCCTGTTCATGCTGGCCGACAGCAACACCCGACCCATTGCCGAAGAAATCAACACTTTCGGCGCAAAAATCATAACCATCCCCGCCGGCGACGACAACAAAAACCTCGAAACCATCGCCTCGGTGTGGAAAGAACTCTCGACCGGCGGAGCAACACGCCGCTCGCTGCTGATCAACGTTGGCGGCGGCATGGTCACTGACCTCGGCGGCTTCGCGGCGGCCTGCTTCAAGCGCGGCATTAGGTTCATCAACGTTGCCACTTCGCTGCTCGGCGCCGTAGATGCTGCCGTGGGCGGCAAAACCGGCATCAACTTTCTCCACTTCAAAAACGAAATCGGAGCCTTTGCGCCGGCCGATGCGGTAATAATCTCCACCCGCTTCTTCAAAACCTTGCCGGCTGCCGAGCTGCGCAGCGGATTCGCCGAAATGCTCAAACACGGCCTCATCTCCTCCGACGCCGCCTATCGCCGCCTGCTCGCCTTTGACCCCTGCGAATCAAACCTCGACGATTTGCTTCCCCTGCTCGAAGAAAACGTAAACGTTAAGCGCCAAATAGTTGAAATCGACCCCAAGGAAACCGGCATCAGAAAGGCGCTGAACCTCGGCCACACCGCCGGCCATGCTCTCGAATCGTTCGCCCTGGAGCATAACAGCCCCGTGCCCCACGGTTTTGCCGTGGCCCACGGATTGCTGATAGAGATGATTCTGTCACACATCCTTTTGGGCTTCCCGTCGGCCGAGCTTCATTCCATGGCAATGATTCTGCGCGAGGCTTACCTGCCGATGCCCGCCATTGGCTGCAACGACTACGACGCGCTGCTCGAACTCATGAGCCACGACAAGAAAAACTCCTCGCGCAACAACATTAACTTTACTCTGCTGCGGGCGCCCGGGGAGCCTGTAATCGACTCAACCGCCGATAGCGACACCATCCGCACCGCGCTCGATATTTATCGCGATCTGCTCGGCCTATGATTCAAATCTTGCGCGACTGGGCGCTGGTATTTTCAATGGTGGCCGGCGTTACCGGCTACTTTCTCTTCGCGGCGCTCCCCTTCGGGCCCGAAGCCCATAAATTCGCAAATCAGGCGGTAGGCATTGCCCAGCCCGCACTGATTTTTCTGATGCTTTTCCTGACGTTTTGCAAGATTGAGCTGCGCCAGCTGCGTCTGCGCCCCTGGCACTGGCGTCTGCTGCTGATTCAGGGCGGCCTCTTTTCTCTCATAGCCATCGCGCTGATACTGATGCCCAAGAGCGGTTTGCGCGTGGTTTTGGAAGGCGCCATGATTTGCCTGATATGCCCCACGGCCACTGCCGCCGCGGTCATAACCCGCAAATTAGGTGGCAACCTTAACGACATCATAACCTACACGGTGCTCATCAACATGCTGACCGCGCTATTGGTTTCGGTTTGGGTTCCCTGGGTTCATCCCGCGCCGGGGCTCAACATGGCCGTTTCCGGGGCGCTGATACTCTCCAAGGTGTTCCCGCTACTGTTGCTGCCGCTGATATGCGGCCTGGCGGTCAGGCAGTTCATGCCGGCAGTTCACCGCAAGCTGCAGCAATGGTCCGACGCGTCGTTCTATCTCTGGGTCGTTGCGCTCGCCTTGGCTATGGCCGTAACGGCCCGAAGCATGGTGCACTCAACCTACGGTGTGTCGACGCAGCTATGGATAGGCGTTGTAGCACTTCTCTGCTGCATCTTTCAGTTCGCCGCAGGGCGCAAAATCGGCAAACGCTATGGCGAAACCATCACTGCCGGTCAGGCCTTGGGCCAGAAGAACACTGTCTTTGCCATTTGGCTGGGCTACACGTTTTTCACCCCCGTAACCGCGCTTGCCGGCGGCTTCTACTCAATATTCCACAATCTGGTCAACTCCCTGCAGCTCTATCGCCACCAACACCCGAAATCATAGCTTCAGGTAGTGCTGCCGCAACGGCTCCGGAAACTTTTCGATGGCATAGCGCAGCATTGTGCGCGGCATTTCGGTTGCGTGGCGGTCTAAGAACTCCAGCAGGCGGTCCATGCCGCCGCGCTTGCCAACTTCGCGCAGCATCCACCCCGAAGCCTTGTGAATAAGGTCATGTTTATGGGTCAGCATCTGCCGGGCAATGCGCAGGGTGTCGTCATACACTCCCTCGCGAATCAGCATCCAGTTGGTAACTATGGCCACGCGCTGATGCCACAGCGAGTCCTCGCGGTTGGCAAACTCATAGAGCACTTTGCGCTCTTCGGGGTGCATCACCAACCATACTCCGAGAATTTTCGGCGCCACCATGTCAACCAGGTCCCAGTTGTTGCCGCGCGGTATCGACTCTATGTAGCAGTCCACGGCCGACTCCATTCCGTCGACATCTTTCTTGCGCCGGTAGCGGTTAAAAATCTCTATCATAAGCAGAAAGCCGGCGAGCCGGATTTCGTGCCATTGCGACTCGACCAGCGCCAGCGTGTCGGCGAGCTCGGCCTCGTTGCGGAAGCGCTTAACTACCTCGCGGGTGGCCGGAGCGGGGATGCCTAAAAAGCGGTCGCCGTAGCCATACTCCCCTTCTCCGCACTTGAAAAAGCGCATAAGGGTGCGCGCATGCTCGTCGTCGCGCAGCGCCATCATCGCCTCATAAACTTCAGCTTTTATCATATTATTTTGACAGGAGAAACAGGAGGGTAGGGGATACAAAAAAAAGAATGAGTAACCAGGACCGGAGTCCTAAGAAACTCATTCTCCTCTCTCCTCGGCGGTATGGACGGGACTCGAACCCGCGACCCCCTGCGTGACAGGCAGGTATTCTAACCAGCTGAACTACCACACCGTTTTTGGTTTTTGTTGGGAGCGCCGTTGCGTCCCGTTTGCGAGTGCAAAGTTAGGAAGGATTTTTGAACTGTGCAAATATTTTGCGAAAAATTTTTCAAAAAAGTTTGCCTCCGAAAAGCAACTCACTGTTTTACAGGTCTTTCGCCCCATAGCAATTTTGAGCGTAAAGTTTCGGCAAAGTCGTGGTTAGGGTTCTGGGCGACGATTATAGGGAAGTCGGCAACGGAAATTCGCAGCCGGGTGTCGGCGGCAAGGGCCACCGAGCGACCGTCGACGCTTAGCATGAAATGGTCGGCGCGGGTGCGCACTGTGAATTCGAGTTCCGCCGAGCCGTCGATGGCCAGCGGGCGCATGGCCAGCAGGTGCGGGGCCACAGGCGAAAGCAATAGTGCCGACAGCGCCGGGTCCATAATCGGGCCGCCAACCGACAGGTTGTAGCCCGTCGAGCCGGTGGGGGTGGCTACTATCAGGCCGTCGGCCTGGTAGGTGGTCAGCGGCGAGCCGTTGACGGTGGTTTCAACGGAAATCATCGAGGCGGAGTCGGTTTTGAGCATCGCAATGTCGTTGAGAGCGTAGGGCCACAGGCCTTCGGGCGCTTCGCCGTCGATTTCAACGTTGAGCACGCTCCGGGGCTGCAGTTTCAGCGTGCGGAGCGTAGCGACGTCAGATTCCAAAAAGTCGTCGATGGTGAAGTCGGTGAGGAAGCCGAGGTGACCGGCGTTGACCCCTAAAATGGCAACTCCGGAGTTGCCGACCCACTGTGTGCATCGCAGAAAAGAGCCGTCGCCGCCAAGCGATATGGCCAGGTCGGCATCGATTGGCTCGCCGCGTTTTACCGATGCGACGGTTTCGGGCATGGGGCGTTGGGCGAGCAGCATGTCGTAGAGCGGTTGCGAAAGCTGCATGTTGCCGCCGCTGAGCTGCAGCAGGTGTTGCCACACGCGGTCGAAAAGCCCCGCGGGAAGCATGGAGACCTTGCGGCGCGATGCGTGAACGAATAATTTCAATGTTTCGGGCATATTTTATTTGCGGGGCTACATTTCCAGGATGTTGAGCAGCTCTGCGGCGCGGGCGCGCAGGTGGCTGTCGGATTCGTCGGGCTCATGCTGGTCGGTTGCAATAACCTCGTAGCCATAGCGTTCGAGCGAGCGCATGGCGGCTGAGGGGTTGCGCTGGTTGGTGCGCAACTCGATTGTGAGCCGGCCGTCGTCGAGGCGTCGGGAGGTGACGTTCATATTTATGAGGTGGGCATTCGTGTCTTCAATCGCGCGGGCCAGGGCCGAGGCACTGAAATTTGCCGGGTAGCATGCCACCAAAAGCCTCGATGCCTCAGGCAGGGGCGGCATCATGGCTTCGCGGCTCAGGCCGTTGCGGAAATCGTCGGCCGGCAAAAAGTTATCAACGTTGTCCAATATAATTTTCCTTTCTAAAAATAAATTCGTAAATTTGCAGTTGCTCTTTGGGCATCTTTTATGATGCAAAGATACGAAAATTTCGCAAAATAACCAAATGACACAACTCAGCGTAAACATAAATAAAATCGCCACTCTGCGCAACGCGCGCGGCGAAAATCGCCCGAATCTGCTTGAAACCGCGCTCGATATCGAACGCTTCGGCGCGCAGGGAATCACGGTGCATCCGCGCCCCGACGAACGCCACATCCGCCGAGCCGACGTGTTGCAGCTGCGCCCGGCCCTGAAAACCGAGTTCAACATCGAGGGCTATCCGTCGAAGGAGTTCATCGAGCTGGTTGTTCGCGTGAAGCCCGAGCAGGTAACCCTGGTGCCCGATGCGCCCGACGCCATCACTTCGTCGGCCGGCTGGGATGTTGAGGCCAATATGGAGTTCCTGTCGGAAGTTGTTGACACTCTGCGCGAAGCGGGCATACGGTCGAGCATATTTATCGACCCGGACCCCAAGCAAGTCGTTGCTGCCGCCAAGGCCGGCGCCGACCGCGTTGAGCTCTACACCAAACCATACGCCGACGGCTACGCCGCCAACCGCGAAGCCGCCGTGGCCCCCTACGTTGCCGCTGCCGTTCAGGCGCGCAAGTCGGGCATAGGCGTTAATGCCGGCCACGACCTTTCGCTCGAAAATCTGGGCTTCTTTGCCGAGCGCGTAAGCCATTTGAGCGAGGTTTCGATTGGTCATGCGCTGATTTGCGAGGCTCTATACCTCGGGTTTGAAGAAACTATTAAGCGCTATCGCTCACTTTTAAAATAATTCTTACAACATCATTATATTATGCAAGAACTTTCCCTTTGGTCTCTCTGCCTCCAAGGCGGCTTCATAATGATTCCGCTGGCTCTGCTCGCCCTGATTTGCATCTACATTTTCGTTGAACGCCTTATAGTGGTTAACCGTGCGGGCCGTCAGAACCCCACATTCATGAACCGCATTAAGGATTATATCCACGAAGGCGAAATCGAAAGCGCCCTTAACCTCTGCAACTCAACCCCCACATCATATTCGGCGCTGATTGCCAAAGGCATTTCGCGCATAGGCCGTCCGATGCAGGATATTCTCGTGACGGTTGAAAACATGGGCAACATCGAAATTGCCCGCCTCGGCAAGGGTCTGCCCTGGCTTGCCACCACCGCCGCCGGCGCTCCGATGCTCGGCTTCCTCGGTACGGTTATCGGCATGGTCGAGGCCTTCCACGCCATGGCCACCGCCGGCTCTGCCGCCACATTGTCGACTTTTGCCGACGGCATCTACACGGCGCTGGTAACCACCGTCGTTGGCCTGGTAGTTGGCGTGGCCGCCCTGTTTGCCTACAACTATCTGGTAGCGCGCATCAACTCGGTAATGGCCATGCTCGAAGGTAAAACCATGGAGTTCATGGACCTGCTCAACGAACCCGCCTGAGAATTATGGCTCTGAAACGACAATTCGACATGTCGGCCACCTTTTCGATGGCGTCGATGACCGACATTATTTTTCTGCTGCTCATCTTTTTTATGGTGACCAGCACTTTCGTGTTTCCCAACGCCCTGGAGGTAAACCTGCCTGAAAGCTCGACGCAAACAACCCTAAAGCCGTCGGCCCGCATTTATCTCGACGCTCAGGGCCGCATCGCCACCATGAACGGCGAGGGCGACGACTGGCAGATGCTCGACTCGGTGAACCCCGGCGAGCAGCTGAAAAACTTCTTTGACCTCGTGCGCCAGCAGGAAACCGAAGAAAATCCGACTTCGTTTGTGGCCCTCTATGCCGACAAGGAAGTAACATACGGCCGCGTGGTTGAAATGCTCAATGCCGGCACCGAAAACAACATTAAAATAGTATTGGCGACTACCGCACCCGAGAAATGAACAGAGACCGGCTCATAGCACTCTGCGTTACCGCATTGACGGCGTTGCTGCTGTTTTTGTGGCTGCGGTTCACGGTCATTTCCTCATCATCGCCCAAGATTCCGAATGCCCCGCAGGCCGAGGAAGCGGAGATATTTTTTGCCGACATAGACTATCAGCAGATTCTGTCGAATCCCACGCCGATGGTCGACGGCGAGGTGGCTTCGGCCGCTGCGAGCGACGACGGCGGCGTTGACATTGCCGACTCCGGTTCGGGCGAGGCTGTGCCCGATCTGGTTGCCTCAACAACTCCGCAGCCCGAAAACCTTCAGGTGGTGAAGCCCGAAGAGCAGAAGCCCGCCGGGCCGACCAAAGAGGAACTCGAAGAGCAGGCGCGCGCCAAAATCCTTGCCAGGGTCGGCAAAACAACGGGCTTGAAGGCCACCGACCAGCAGGCCGCCGGCTCCGCCGCCTCGGGCAATGCGTCGACCGGCAATAATCCGCAGTCAAACGGCCTTGGTCTCGATGGCCGCGAACTCCTGTACGAGCCCGACCCGGGTATAAAGAATGCGCAGGGAACAGTGACAATTCGCGTAAAAGTCAACGCCGAAGGCCTCGTGACCGACGCCCGGGTCGTGAAGTCAAGCGGTTTCTTGCGCGAAGCGGAAGTACGCAATGCCTGCCTCGCCGCAACTAAAAAGCTGCGCTACTCCGCCGACCCGAAGCGACCGTCGCAAAACGGCACCATAACCTGGACCATCAAATAATCTCCCTGAGAACTGCAATGGCAACGGCACTGATAACCGACCCCACACTGATTTTTTTCGTTGTGCTGGCGATTATTCTGCTTGCGCCGCTGCTGCTCAACCGCCTGAAAATCCCTCACATTATCGGCATGATTGTTGCCGGCGTGGCGGTGGGGCCCTACGGATTCCATTTGCTCGACAACGACGCGTCGTTTAAAATCTTCGGTCAGGTCGGCTTGCTCTACCTGATGTTTTTGGCGGCTATTGAAATCGACCTTGTTCACTTGCGCAAAAACCTTAAGCGCGGCGCGGTTTTCGGCTTGCTTACGCTGTTTATTCCGCTGATAATCGGATTCTTTTCGGCAATTTACTTTTTTGACTGCGATTTGGTAACGGCGCTGCTCCTGGCGTCGATGTATGCCTCGCACACCCTCATCAGCTATCCGGTTGCCGTCCGTTTCGGAATCACCAAGGCGCCGGCGGTGCTGATGGCGATTGTCGGCACCATAGTGGCCGTTATCGGTGCGTTGCTGACGCTCGCAACGGCTGTTAACGTTCACGTTACCGGCAATTTTTCGCCCAACGAAATTTCGATTCTGCTGCTCAAACTCGCTGCCTTTTGCGTTGGCATCGGCTTCGGCTACCGTTGGCTCTGCCGTCAGTTCCTGCGCAGGTATTCCGACCGCGTAACGCAGTTCGTGTTCATTCTCGCTCTGGTGTTTTTTGCCGCCTGGCTCGCAAAAACCATCGGCCTCGAGGGGGTTTTGGGCGCTTTCTTTGCCGGGCTGGTGCTGAACCGCTTTGTGCCCAACAGCTCGCCGCTGATGGCGCGCCTGGAGTTTGTTGGCAACGCGCTGTTCATCCCTTATTTCCTTATAGGCATCGGCATGATGATTAACGTGCGGGTGCTTGCCTCGGCCGAAACTCTGCGCCTGGCGGCGATAATGCTGGCTGTGGCGTTGGTCGGCAAGTGGCTCCCGGCGTATATCACCTCGAAAATCTACCGCATGGGCGGCGATGCAACGCGAGTGATGTTCGGCCTGACAACGGCCCATACGGCCGTGGCCTTGGCGGTGGTTTCCGTGGGCTACGACTTCGGCTTGTTTGACTCGTCGATGCTCAATGCCACGGTGCTGATGATTCTGATTACCTGCGCAACCGCCCCGATGGCAACCTCGGGCGCTGCGGGTCGCCTGCGCCTGAAAATGCTCGAAGAAACTCCGATTACCGACAGCGATCATCCGGACAACACCCTCGTGCCGGTCGATAATCCGCTGACCTCGGTTGCGCTCATGGAGGTGGCCCTGCTGCTGCAAAACAGCGACCGCAGCCGCGGCGAACTCATGGCGGTTCACGTGCGCACCTCCAACTCGGCTGCGGCACGAAACAACTCCGACTCGTCGCTGCGCCTGGCCCGCGAAGCCTCGGCAACGCTCGACATGCCGGTGGTTACCATTGAGCGCTACGATACCGACGTTGCCGCCGGGCTGGTCAACACCATCAACGAACGCGACATCAACTGCGTGGTTATGGGGCTTCACAGGCGGTCGTCGCTCGTCGACTCCTTTTTGGGCTCGAAAATGGACCATGTGCTGGAGGCCACAAACCGCATGATTCTCATCTGCCGCCTGTTTAACCCGGTCAGCACCTTGCGTCGCATGATAATTTTCGTGCCCCCGAAGGCTGAGTTTGAAAGCGGCTTCAGGCTGTGGGTCACCACCGTGGGGCGCATGGCCTCGCGCTTGGGTTGCCGAGCCATATTCTTGTGTCAAATCGAGGTTTCGCGCCTGATTTCCGGCATTTTTAACCGCGAGCGCATTGACCTGCGCCTCGATTTCCGGCCCGTGAACCAGTGGGGCGACTTCGTGGCCATGTCGAACCGCATTGCCGACGACGATCTGCTCATGGCCGTGTCGTCGCGCCCCGGGGCGATTTCCTACTCGCCGGAAATCAAGGATATGGAAGCTTTTATCAAGAAATATTTTACGCAGGCGAATTTCATAATTCTCTTTCCTGAACAAAACATTAAGAACGACGACACCATGTCGTTCATAGACCCGACCAACACCTATGATAAGCATTAATCTCGAAGATATTGAACCGGTTCGCACCAACCTTAAGCCGCTGACGCTGACGCGCCCCGTGGGCGACCTTTTGTGTGGCATTGAGGACACCATTGCCCAGCGCTGGCAGCGCCTGCTCGGCCACGCCCGCGTCGGCTACCTGACCGAACCTTATCTGGCAAAGAAATATCCGGCAGTCGATGCGGCGCTGACCGTTGCCGCCCACGTCATACCCACCACCGAGTTCGCCCGGGCCGTTGCGGCTCTTGGCGATGGCGAGTACCTGACCGATGCCAAAGGCGAAATCATTGCCCGCAACGGCGAGCCTAAGTCGCTGCGTGGCAGCTTCGACTGCCCCCAATATCAGCGGGTGACAGATATTTTCCGCATGTCGAAAGACCGGATTACCGACGATTTCGACCTGCTGACAGCGGGCCGCGTTTCGCAGCCGCT
>VIDP01054286.1_pt1 | contig 17145 bp, 9 predicted proteins | sample 5025131 | NCBI WGS metagenome assembly VIDP01 (sample SAMN11853144, study PRJNA449069) | gut metagenome | isolation source: stool from male vole | host: Microtus ochrogaster | place: USA:Florida | collected 2017
GGCGATGAGAGGAGTGATGATACATAAGGCTTCGACTATGATTTGGCCTATTGAGAGAAAATCCGGGTGGAGTAGATAGCCTATTCCTATCAGCTGATAAGATAAAGGATAAGTGATCTGCTGCATCCAGATATAGATGTTAGCTATAATAGCTATGATAGCTACTATAGCTACTATAGCTTTTTTAGCTGGGGAGGAATTGGCTCCGCCTATGCTCTTGGATATGATTTCTGAAAAGATGATGAGGACAGTGAAGATGATTGTAGTAGGGCCGGCTATCCAATAGAGCAAGGATGTTGCAATAATGATTCTCAGAAGATTTTCTATGACTGAGAAATCGTTTTTTGTGGAGATGTAGCAGTAGGAGGCTGCCAAAGGGAGAAGGAGAGCTACTAAGAATCCAAGTGTCACGTCGGGATTCCCGTAGAATAGCCAGAGTGCTATTAGCGGGATTAGGGATAGGAGAAGGTTTGTGAGTTTTGAGGAGTTAGAAGCGAAGCGACTATTGATTATATCGCATAAGTATAAGAATAGAATCATCAAAGCGGACATTACAGCTGATCCAATCCAAAAGTTATTGAAGAATTGGGTCAGGAATTCCCCGATGTATATTGCGATTCCTCCCGGTCGAGTTACAAAATCAGCGAAATATGCCCCGGTAGTCAGAAAGAGCTGCATCTCCTCCCTATAGCCAAGGGCAGCCCGATATGGGAAAGCCCAGAAGCAGTAAAGAGCAGCTGCAATAGCCGCAAATAATGCCGCAATTATGTATTTAGTCGCTTTATGGATTTCCTTCGTCATGATGTAGAGTTATAAATCTTGAACGCACAGATTCAAAAGCATGGGTCATATAAGATTCTCAAAATCTTTATTTAGAGTGGCTATAACTTTTTTCCTCTCTTCCAAAAATAATTTCTTACTATTTAAGGAATACAGTTTTACAAGTTCCGTAGTGATGCCATATTTCATCAGATCCTCATTATAGACAGCTGTTCCTTTTAAACATTCCATAACTTTTGAAAATTCAATTTCTGAACTACAAATTATACAATTTTCAAATGTTTTTTGCATTTCAGGATAAATCTTTCTTATTATCAATTTAGAACCTATATTATTATTACGAGGAACGGTTCTCAAAAGAGAAAGGATGATGAAGGCACAACTTTGTACGCTTCCAAGATTAATTTTTGGAGGTATAGATAGATCTATTTTCTCTGTTAATGAAATTGGCATCTCTTCCTCTTTATTTGCAAATGCCTTAAAACGTATAATATCATTTCTGATTTCACTTAGAGAATGTGAGGTAAAATAAGAAACAGAAGTCGTATACAGAAACCATTTTTTCAACTTTAGCAAAACATGATCATCAACCTCATCAGATATACTGAAAAACATACAAAGCATAATAATCTGATAACTGTACGGCAACAATTTATAGTCTATTACACCGCATTCTTCATAAAGGAATCTCACAGCGTTAGTCAAATCATGAGTTAGCCTATTGAAAATTTCAGGCAGCTCATCAATATGAGATATAAGATCTTTGACATCCCCATCTATAAATGGAATGTCAATGTAATTATAAAGACAATTGAATATTACATCTCTTTTTAATCCAGAGAAATTATACCTACCCAAAGAGTCCTTTAAATCAGTAATCCTATTGGCCAACAAAAAGTTTTGCTTATGATTAAACGCAAGCGCTTGCAGCATATAGTCTTCACTGATTGGCGTCCCTTGAGAGTTTAGACGAGAAAATATTTCTACAGCCTCCTTTATTGAGCCCCCTTTTACGTCAATATATCCTAAGTAGTATGTCAGTAGCGTTCGATTAGCCTTTTTAGCATTTTCACTATATTTCAACACTATCTTTTCAGACAAATTATCTCGTCTAAGTGTATCAATGTAATCTACAATAGAATATGTATTATACAAATCTCCTAAACGCACATAACTTATGATTTTGGGAGGATGCTGACAATATTCTACAAAATAAGTGTCCAGATCTAAAAAGAATTTGTCAAAATTACAACCGTCTGGATGAAGAACACTTATCAAAGTCGTCAGCCGTTGTCGACCATCAAGTACATAAGTGGGATAAGATTGTTTTGATTTAACATTGATTCCACCTATTTCTTTAATCACATTGAACTTATCGTCAGTTGGAGACCACAAAATGAGCGAACCTACAGGATATCCTTTAAGGATACTGTCAAAAAAATTCTTTATCTGTCCATTATTCCAGATGTAGTCTCTTTGGAATGTAGGAATAGAAATATCACCCCTCAATAACTTGTCTAATATTCCGTTTATATCATCACGATCAGGTTTTATCGACATGGATTCCATAATCAGGCTATTTTTGCAATTTTAAAGATAATTTTTTGTAATTCATCAGGGTCATTGACACAATGTTCGAGTCTGCTTTTCAATTCTTCTTTTGTCAAATTATCAGAAAGGATCAGTAGATCTTTTTTTTCAAAATGCAATCCCTCTAATGTATATAAATCACAGAAATCCCATTCCACATCCGATAATGTCCTTAATTTCGATCCATTAGAATCAGTCAGTCGGCATTTTTGGAACGATGCTAATGGAAAATAATTCTCAAGTTCTCTTTTCTCTAATTCATGCCAATCAATACTTCTGTCATTCAATTGTTGTTTGACATAAACATTATGGTCAATATCATTGGCATTTGATTTGTCACTATCAAAAATTGAAAATAACTTATAGTTATGGAATCCATTGTAAGAATGCAAATGATATTCAGCATCATTCGCAATATTGTCCTTACCTCCTCCATTTGAAAAGTCAATCAAATTGCAAGACACTTGTCTATGGACATATTGATTCAACGTCTTATAATTTCTTTCGTTTCTATATAGCTTTATCCATTTCTTGATCGTTGATCCATCATAAAGATTATTCTCTACAATAACGAATGAGAATTTATCTATAAGAGTGGTCATCCGACCAATATCATGGTCAGGATCATCTCCCACATTTATTCGAGTCAAAAAAGACATAAGACTTGTTGGTGGTTCTTTTGGAAGAATCGATCTCAATTCTTCCCGTTCTATTTCACCATAATATTTATCCGTATTTAAAAATTCTTTTTCAAACCAAATAAATGCATTATAATCGAAGCTAAAGAAATGATGTCTTTCTAAAGCAACTGACACATTTCGTGCGAAGGCTCTATAGTTTTCTTCTGCAAGAAACCTAATATTATCTGAGATGACAAATATCATTTATTAACGAGTAAAAAAGATTCGAATCATCATTTATTTCTGACCCTTACTGTTCTTCATGATTGACTTCAACAAATCATACGACTCATTGAATACACCCATTGGCCAGTCAGTTAAAGTCCCATCGGGGTTTATAAATATTTTCTTTATGTATGCTCCATTTTCATCTTCATCTATAAAATACACCACTACATCGTCTGCCGAAAAATCGCATTCTGGATTTACCACCATTTCCCTTATCCCTAAAAGAAAATTTTCAGAATGAGTTTCGACAATATAGGTTTGCTTTAATCTGCGAGAAGTGTTGGCCAAAAGAGCCGCAACAGAAGAATGTGCAGCTGGATGCAAGTGAAGTTCAGGTTGTTCGATACCTATTATAGAATTTGTTTTATTCAAGAATGCCCTCACAATGATTGGAAGCACCTGAATAATCCCCATTCCCACATCAGCGATATTAACCTTATATTCACCATTATCTGGTCTTGAAATTACCACACGGAAACTACCAGGCTCGTCACCTTTAGCTATATCTAAAACGTAACCTTCCAAATTATCTTCAAACCATTTACTAACCTTTTTTTTGAGGTCTGGATTTTCATAGAGAATCTGATAAGCGTATATTCCATCCGGTCCGACATTACTGTGATTGTTCCCACTAACATACCACGTTCTCTGTGGGGCAGTCCTCAATGGACCTATGTAATCCATAATTATCTTTGGAATCGAAGAAATTTTTCCTAAAGACAATATCTTATCACTCACCAATCCATGAAACTCTAAAATTACATCTTTGTCTCCGTTAACTGTATAACGTCCATTATTTTCGAGCCTCGCATCCACTGAAGCGTAAGGGGTGACTAATGAATAATGATTTATAGCCACCTCTCTACCTGGATTCATCATCATTGTTGCCTCAAATTTTAATGAAGCATCATACTGCACCCCTACCTTAAAGTCGAACATATTTCCGTTATGACAAAGATTTTGAAATGATGTCCCTAATGAATATCCGTCTCCCTTATAAGGTAACCCGACTTTGGTATATTCATTAGAAATAGCTTGAGAAATAGATAGCAGTAATTTAATAATAGAACTTTTTCCACTGCTATTTTTACCCAATAGAATAGTCATAGGCCTAAATTCCAAATTTTCAGGACCTGAGAATCTCTTATATGATTTAAATGATATGCTTTGAGGCATTATATCAATATTTTCCATATTCAATAATAGTATGTAGAAACAAAACAATAACTTCAATTACAAAATTAGTCTTTTTTTCTCAAATTCCATAAAAAAAATAAAAAAACTTTATTCAATATCCCAGAAACCTCTTTTATCCCCTCATTGGTGCCCTTCAACAATTATGTAGAAGAATCAAATATAACAATCGAAAACAGTATGTTCCAAAATGGAACATACTGTTCTTGATATATACTGTTAGTGTATTTATTATAGGATAATATTTCTTCACAAATTTTATTACTCAGGGTCGCCGTAACGGGATTTGAGGAAATCGTAGGCGGGGCCCGGACCGGTGGTGCGCATCAGGCCGTGGATCGTCTTTACGTAGCCTTCATTATAAGCGCGGAGGGAGTCGGTGAGGGAATTGGCGTAGAGGGTGTCGCCTTGCTCACGGAGGTATTTGATGTGCTGGGATTGGTTCCACTGTACTTTATCGTGGTCTTCTTTGAGGACTTTCCAAGCCTGGAGGAGATCGTTTTGGGGTGTCCCTTTGCCGCTGGATACGGAGTCTATCACTACAGTGATTTCACCCGGCTCGGTGATGATCAGTAGATCCTGTGTGCCGTAGCGAACACGCCTGTCAACGGTCACACGGGCGAGGAATTCTCCTTTGTGTCCACGAAATTCGAATTTACCGTTTTTGATGACAGTGGAGTCCACTCCGATGCTATCTTCGAATGTTTTCGTGCCGTATGGGACAAGGAAGACTCGCTCCCCATCGAGGCGAGACTGACTTGTCGAGCCTTTGATTATGTATTCATCCTTGTTGCCTGTGCAGCAGACGATTGGAATGAAAAGAATGGATAAGAGTATATAAAATAGTTTTTTCATGTTTTGATATTTATCATAAAGCGCCTCTCCGAGGCTACTGAGCTTTTGTGAGATATACCCCAGACTGAAGTCTGGGTTTTGGCATAATCATCAGGTCTCCGACCTGATATGCTATGTTAATGCTAAGGGTACAAACTGAGTATCATGTGCGGACGCACGAGCGTGCGTCCCTACAAAGTTTCACGGTCGGACGCACGCGGAGCGTGCTTGCTACTAAAAAGGATGCGCATTAGTAAATGCGCATCCTTTCATATTATTGCTTGCAATAATTATGCATTATTCATTGCACATTATGCATTAAATAACTGGATTACTTGCCAAATGACCACCAAGTGCACTCGCTCCAAGCGCCTGTGCCGGGAGCTGCGTAGATGAGAATCATTGCATCCGGACCTAAGTACCCTACTTCGAAGCTTGTAGGCATTTGGCCACCAGTGTTGATAGCGAACGGCCAGAGGATTGCGCCTTCAGAAGTTTCAAGAGTTCCGACAGTGAAATTATCAGGATTCGGAGTGGTATCAAGTGAGAATGATCCAGCACGGAGTTCATTGCCATCCTTGCCATAGACAGTAACAGTACCATCCTCATCATCAAACACCATCTTGGAATAGGAATACTCTTCCCCTTCAATATATGCAGCTCCTGCATGACCCATCTGGCCGGCAAAAGTGTCAGGGCATTCTCCATCGTTGACACCGCAACCCCACCAAGCACCATTGATAGCACCTGTGCCATTTTGTGAGCCTGCCAAGTAACCACCGTTACCCCAAACGGCACCACCATTGACATCAGTCGGTTTCCAATGCCATTCATGAACCGCAAGAGCAGCGGGATCATCACCGCTCATGAACGACCACCAGGTACATTCGCTCCAAGCGCCAGTGCCAGGATCCGCATAGATAAGAATCATGCGAGATGGATCAAGCCAACCGATTTCAAATGATGTTGGCATCATACCGCCGGTATTGATAGCGAAAGGCCAAAGGATCGCACCCTCAGATGTCTCAAGAATACCCCGAGAGAACGTATCAGCATTTGTAACCTGATTATTATTGAAATCTTTGACTGAGAAAGATCCCTCATTCATCTTAGTGCCATCTTCGGAATAAGCAGTGAGCGAACCATCTTCATTGAATTCCATATAAGATAGAGCATAGCACTCGCCTTTAATTGCCGGCCAACGATCACCAGCGTGCTGAGTTTGTCCTTCGAAAGTATCGCCACATGTGCCGTCGATAACACCGCAGCCCCACCAAGCACCGTTGATGTTGCCGCTGCCATCCTGCTCTCCAGCTAAGTAACCACCGTTACCCCAGACAGCACCGCCATTGGCACTTGTAGGCATCCATTTCCATTTCTTCACACCAGCATCTGAGACGAGAATCTTGACAGCCGGCTCAAGTTCTGCCGCAACTTTCAAAGTGAACTGCTTTTCAGCCACTATTTCTGTTCCATCAGTATTGATATAAGAGAAATACAAAGAATTAAGTTCGTCGCTACCACGAGCTGGAAGATAATAGAACATACCACCGGAACGACCATAAGAAAGAGTCTTTCTTTCACCATTCTTCTTAAGATAGAAGATATTTACAGCCTGCACCTCAGGGAAATTATATTGTATGTAGTTACCAGTTGATGAGGGGACGTAAGTGATATTACCCGCATCATCTTTTACTGCATCATACTGAGAGAATTCAGCTCCCTTCAAAAGGGTATCTTCAGTAATATTAACTGGATCGAAAACGCCTTCAGCCTTCTGTGGGTCGCAAGAAGAGAGGAAAACGCCACCGGCTAAGGCTAATATCATTAAAGTCTTTTTCATTTCTTTTAGATTTTAGAGGATTAGTAAACCGGAGTGCTTGCCATATTCCAATCGCTTGCATCATCGCCCCACCCCGGGTTCTGTTTCAGCACATCAGGATTGGCCACAATATTGATCTGACCGGGAGGAATTGGGAGGAATCCATTAGTCTCTGCATAACGCTGTGCCCATGAAGAAGAAGCATGGTGCATCGTAGTCCAACGACCGGTGTAATTGACAGCTGAGCCATTCTGCTTTTCAAGAGCTAAAGCAGCTATACAGTTCTGCCCCCCGTCGATGCCTGACCAACGACGTAGGTCATTGAAACGAATCCCTTCGCCAAAGAGCTCCCAGCGGCGTTCATTCTGAATATTAGCCCAAGAATAACCGGTTTTTGCAACACCTGCGCGTTCCTGTACACGGTTCATCATTGTTGCATCGCCAGTAAGCTCAGTATGCATAAGCATTACGTCGGAAAGACGAAGCAAAATCACGTCAGCAAAATGGTCTCCTTGGAAAGAGTTTTCGTTTGAGCTAGATGGCTTACTCTCAAGAAGTGAGCGTTCAACACCCCACCATGTGTAGTTGGAGTTGAAATCATCAAAGGTAGATTGACTACAAGTGATGGGCATCCATTTTTTATTGTACATTCCGGTTTCTTCAGAACAAGATGTAGCATATCCGAACTGTTTAAGTTCTTCATCGCAATTAAGGACTGTAGCTTTCTTACGTGGGTCGGATGTTGACCATTCATTGACTGCATTCATATTGAATACACCTTGTCCCCAACCCTGACCAAATGGAAGTGTCCCTTCCTTACCATTCACATAGCCACTTGCATCTTCGTCACAACGTAGACCCAGATATAGTGAAGTCATGTTAGTGAAACCCATAGCGATCGTGCCACTCCAAGTAGCAATATTACAGAACTGAACTTGGAATAGTTGCTCACGGTTGCCATTCCCAGCCCAGTATTGACCAGCCTCTGCAAGATCTTTTACATAAGCGTAGTCTGGAGCGGAAAGCTCGTTGGTATATTGCCATAATTGACGGAAATCAGGAATAAGCTGAGCTCCTGAATTATTGATACAGTCTTCAAGGAATGAAACAACTTGAGCCTTAGAAAGAGGCCCGTTTACACCTTCTTGCTCAGGAAGTTCAACGTCGGTCAGGTTTGCAGTAGCAAGCTCGCCGACCTTATTATAGAATCCCTGATAGAACATATAAGCACGCCCCAAATAGCCTTCAGCCGCACCCTTCATGGCATGTCCGTCGCCCCAAGTAGTAGCACCGTTAGTCATAAGATTGGATGCCGATACGAAGTCTGCAAGGATATGGGGGAAGATCACCTCCTTAGCACTTACCTGAGGGCAAGGGTCAGGAGCAGCAGCACTCCAATAAGCAGGAATATCACCCCAAAACTGAGTGCCCCAAAGATAGAAAAGTCCACGCATAAAATATGCTTCTCCCAGGAGCTGGTTTCGCGTCACCTCATTACCTGTCCAGTCAAAAGCATCGACAGAATTAATGATTGCGTTTGCTCGTGAAATACCAACGTATGTATTGTGCCAAGCTTTGCTATAGAGTTCATCCTTATTAGTCATAAGATGGCCAATAGCGTGAGCCTCGATATCACCAGTGCCTCCGGCTCCATTAGTGTCGTCTGACATTATGTTCCAAACAAGCCAAGGTGTCTGCAATGGGTCGTTGCAGTATTGATTCATCACTCCGTAGAGAGCAGCCAATTCCTTGTTAAGATCGGCTGGAGAAGCCGGATAGTTATTTGAATTGGCTTGTGTATAGTTGGTAGAGTCAAGAAAGTCCTCGCAAGAAGTCGTTAAGACCATCCCGACTGCAGCCAATGCTATCAAAAGATGTTTTTTCATATCTTTATATAGTTTCTCTTGATGTTAAGAATTAAAATTTGACAGTCACACCGACAATAAAAGTTCGAGCGGAAGGATAAAGACCAACGTCGATACCGCGGTTCCATGAGCCGTTTTCATCCTTACCGCCGTTAGAGCCGATTTCTGGATCTACTCCAGTGTATTTGGTGATGGTGCAGAGATTCTGGAGCTGAGCATAGACACGAAGTTGAGAGAACGGTATCTTGAACTGGCTTGCGAAGTCGTAACCTATGGTTATATTCTGAAGCTTGAAGTAGTCAGCATTCTGCATATAATATGTAGATACCCACTGGTTGTTTTCACTACCTACTACGAGGCGTGGAACAGAATTACTTGTTCCTTCACCATGCCAGCGATCAAGAATATCAGTTGTATAATTGACAAATGGATTAGCAAGAAGAGCTGTGCGATAGCACTGCATAGCCTGCATTCCGAACGCACCTGAACCGGCAGCGCTGAAATCGAAACCCTTATAGCTGAAGCCAAGGTTTACACCAAGAGTCCAATTAGGATTTGGATCACCGATTTCATGTCGGTCACCGTCGAGAGTTATCACACCGTCATTATTATAATCATCCCAGATAAAGTCACCGGGCTGAGCAGTAGAGAGTACAGCCTGACCAGCTTCACGGGCAGCATCAATTTGAGCTTGGCTCTGCCAGATACCGCTGTGGCTCATACCACTGAAGTAACCGATCGGGTGACCAACCTCAACCAAAGAAACGTAAGAAGAGTTCTGGAAGAGAGAGCTGCTGACATTATCTCCAATCTTACCAGAGGCGGTAGCAAGTCGTGTCACCTTATTCTTATTGTAAGTAGTATTTACATTAACATGATAAAGGAAGTCGCCACCGATGTTATCGCTCCATGAGAGGGCAAGTTCGACACCTTCATTCTTCACGTCTCCACCATTGATCATAGCAGCCTGTTCATAACCAAGTACATCGTTGAGAGGTGCCTGGACGAGCCAGTCCTTAGTAGTCTTGCGATACCAGTCGAAAGTAGCAGCTAAACGGCTCTGGAGGAAACGAGCATCAAAACCAAGGTCAATCTGCTCTGAGGTTTCCCAAGTAATATCAGGATTTGGCACATTTTGGGCGTAAGCACCTGTCTGGTAAATACCCATCAAAGTATTTTCTATACTGCTACTGAACTTATAGCCATAGTCTGCATAGCCTGTCGGAGAGAAACCGATATTAGATAAATATTTATAATTATCTATCATACAGTTGCCATTTTGTCCCCAACTTGCACGGATCTTCAAGAAGTCCATAACATTGTATGTGCTTTCCATAAATCTTTCATTAGTGAGCACCCAACCGGCAGAAACTGAAGGATAGGTATGCCAACGATGACCACGTGCGAAGTTGCTGGAACCGTCACGACGTACGATTGCTGTCAAAAGATACTTCTCATCATAATTATAGTTAATACGTCCGAAGAAAGAAGCAATGTTGCCTTGCCAAGGATTGTCGTAGCCACCATGTCCAGTCATAGTAGAAGACTCGAAGTTAGAAGGAATGGCGAAATCCCAACCATTGAGAACAAGAGAATTCAAAGTCTCAGGAGATGAGCTAAACGCCATATTCATGCCTGTAGACCAGTTAGACTTTTCAATCGACTGACCAATCATCACATCGATATTGTTCTTGCCAAAAGTCGGGAGCACGTATGAAATGGTGTTCTCAAACGACAAACTTGAGCTCTGGTAAGCACTTTGGTTAAGGCCATAATTGCTGCTTGCAGAGGTGGAACTTGAAGAGTATGGTTTTGACATGCTTCGGCTATTGCTTGCACTGTAGCCAGTATTGACTTGACCACGATACTTCAGATTCTTTATAGGCTCGATTATCCAGTAGAAAGTGGCTCCGACACCGAAATCACGGTTACGATTGATAGAGCTGTACATACCATTGATGAAACCTTCGTATGGGTTGTTGAAGATCATAGAACTCCATCCTGCGCCGTTTTGAGTGAAGTTTGTAGGAGTCCCATCCTCATTGAAAGCAGGCACGAGCGGAGAGTTAGCATAAACGGGCTGCATGATATTCCAGTAGCCGTTGCCTTCTGCCAAATCGTGGCTTGAATGATACCAATAAGAGAGATTCTCACCTAATGTTATAATATTATGGTCCTTACCTTTTAAGAGGACGTGCTCTGAATTGATTCGACCTCCATAACGTTTGTAGTCGGAAGCATTATCACCACCGAGTATACCTTCCTGATCACTGTAGTTGACGGATATAGAGAACTTACTGCGATCATTACCCCCTGTCAGAGAGACAGCATGACTTTGTTGGAAAGCATTCTTGTTGCGGTAAACATCAAACCAATCTTCGCCTTGCCATCCATTGGCAATTTTATCAAGAATTGATTGAGGCACTAAATTCTTCCATTCAGGAAGAGCTCCGTAAGTATTGAAATATGTCTCATTGACGACATCCATATACTGCTGAGCTCCGAGACTACCGGGAGCACGATATGGGTTAGACCAGCCTACGAAACCATCGTATGTAATAGAGATCTTTCCTTCCTTACCTTGCTTAGTGGTAACGAGGATAACACCGTTTGCCGCACGTGCACCGTAGATAGCAGCGGAAGCTGCGTCCTTCAGCACGTCGATACTTTCAATATCGTTAGGGTTAAGGCCATTTAGACCGTCGTTGGCTGTACCGGAAACGATACCATCGATTACAAGAAGAGGAGAAGACTCACCGATAGTACCCATACCACGGATGTTTACCTTAAATCCCTTACCAGGCTGAGTAGAAGACTGGGTGATCTGAACGCCAGGGGCTTGAGACTGCATAGCCGTAAGAGCATTGGAGGTATTCATAGAAGCGATCTGCTCACCGGAAACCTGGAATGTAGCACCGGTCACGAGTTTCTTCTTCTGAGTACCATAACCTACGACTACAAGTTCGTCGAGGTTGTTGTCGTTTTCTTGAAGCTCAACGTCGAGATTCCAACTTCTGCCGACCTTCACCTCTGATGGGAGGTAGCCGACATAGCTTACTACGAGGATATCGCCAGGTTTAGCACTGATAGCATAGTTACCGTCAAGGTCGGTAGCTGTACCATTCTGTGTCCCTTTGACCATGATGGTGGCGCCGATGAGGGGTTCGCCGTTCGGGTCAGTGACTGTTCCTCGAATCTTTCCGTCAGCCGGAGCTTGCGCCTGGGGAGCAGGCGCAGCGTAGGTCTGAGGCACACTACATGCAAGCGCAGATAAGACTGCGCCTGTCAGGAGTACTGCATGTTTCTTTTTTAGGTTCATAGATGTCTATTATGGTTATACATTAATGAATTCTATGTTAGGTTTGCCTTAAGGGCTTTAAAGGCCTTAGGGGCTTTAGAGGCTTTACAGCCTTAAACTGGATTGCAATGTTAAGTCATTGAACCTTAGCAGATGAATATCAAAATCTAATAAGAATAAGTCAAGGGAGACAGGAGTGTAACCTTTTCCTTAAAATATTAAATTGTTTGTTAACAAATGCAAACACAAAATTAGTGGTAAATTTATATACAAACTAATACCATTTTATCTTTTGATGATACTTTTTTGACATACCTTTGAAACATATAATACCCACGCAATTATCAAAGTGTATCTAAATAGAGAGTGGATAGGTAGGGTTAGAATTGGACTTTAAGCTTGGATTTTTGAGAATAGGGATTTTTTTGTTAACTTTGTAGCAGGTTTTCGAACAACTATTATTTCAGGTATGAAACGAGTATTATATTATATAGGAATAGCCATAAGTTTTGCTTTTATATTTTTGGCTTGTGGGAGGACGCAGGTACCGGTAAGGAATGTGGTAAATGGAGAGGGAGATCTCAGGATTTTGCCGGATTATACTTCACTCGTGATCCCTCCTAATATTGCGCCTTTGAATTTTGAGGTGGATATGGATGGAGAAGAGTATGTTGCTCGGGTGACCGGTGGCGATGGAAAGACATTGGTAGCCGGGGGTGATGTGATACGTTGGGATATGAAGGGATGGAAGGAGCTGCTTGAGGCTTCAAAAGGAAAGGATATCCAATATGAGGTGTTTGTTAAGAATAATGGGAAATGGATGCTTTATAAGTTTTCAAACCATGTGGCGGAGGAGCCTATAGACACTCATCTGAGTTACAGGCTGATTGAACCCTCGTTTGTGCAATATTCAGGGATGTCGATAAATATGCGCGACCTCACTTCTTTTGATGAGGAGATTGTCTATAGCACACCGAATCCTTGCGACGAGCGTAGAGGACAGTGCGTGAATTGCCATGTTCCACGGAATCAGTATAATGATAAAAGTTCACAGTTTCATGTCAGGAAGACGAAGGGTGGAACTGTCGTCATGGCCGGGGATTCTGTGAGGAAAGTGAATCTTAAGACAGACAGTACAATTTCAGCGGGCGTGTATCCGGCTTGGCATCCGACACTGGACTTGATTGCATATTCTACCAACGACACGAAGCAGAAGATTTTCTCGGATGGGGAGCAGAAGGTGGAGGTGTATGATTCTTCATCCGATTTGATTCTTTATGACATGAAGACGCATCAGGTAAGCAACATTGCCAATGATTCCCTTTTACTCGAGACTTTCCCCGGATGGGCTCCTGACGGAAAGAGGATCTATTATTCTGTTGCAAAATATCCGGAAGGTGTCGGGCCCGAAGATGTGCCTTATCATTACCAGCGGATGCATTATGACATCGTCAGCAGGGATTTTGACTTGGATACTCGGCGGTTTTCGGAACCGGATACGGTGGTGTATGCCTCGGTGGACAGTCTGAGTGCACTGCTGCCTCGGATATCTCCTGATGGGAGGTATCTGCTTTATTGTCAGGCTCCTTTCGGGACTTTTCATATCTGGCATAAGGATAGCGACCTATATCTGATGGATTTGGCTACAGGAGACCACCGTCCTCTGAGGAATGCTAACAGTGATAACACTGACAGCTATCATTCATGGTCGTCGAATTCACGATGGATCGTGTTCAGTTCGCGGAGGGATGACGGGTCGTATACACGGCCTTACATCGCTTATATCTCGGCAGATGGACGGGATTCTAAGGCGTTTGTGTTGCCGCAGGAATCGCCTGATTATTATCGGGAGCTGATGAAATCTTACAATGTGCCGGAGTTTTTTAATGGGGAGTTTGAGGTTGGGAGGTCGCAGATTGTGGGGGTGCTTGACCATGCTCCAATTGCTGCAAAATTCAAATAACAAAGATGAAAAAGACTAATAAGAGAGCTAATAATCATGTGTCCCATGTGACCCAGGGGGAACATGGGACACATGGATCACATGGGGAACATGAGACTAATGGGGCTTATATGAGGATGTGTAGGCGGGTATATTTGATTGTGGGGGGCATGTTTGTCTTGTTTTGCTATTGGATGCTGGCGGTCAGGAACTCGTATATGCTGCGGTGGTATGAGGAGATGTCGATGTTTGAGGGAACACGGTTCTTTTTCCGGCAGTGTCTGTATTTTCCCGGAGGATTGATGCGTTATGCTGGGGCATGGCTTACGCAGCTGCTGTATTATCCTTGGTTGGGGAGTACGGTCATGATTATGCTTTGGCTTCTGACAGCATGGATCACGCAGAAGGCATTCCGATTGCCTCCGGTGGCATTTCCGTTGACATTCGTCGTCCCTATTGCGATGCTTGTGTCGGTAGTTCAGATTGATGATGCTTGGATTTCTATGAAATCTGTCGGGTATATGTATTCCAATACCTTGAGCTATCTTTTTGTGGTGGTTTCGGTTTGGGTTTATCGAGTTTTAGAGAAGCGTCCGATTTTGGCTTTTGTATGGCTTTTGGTTGTCACGGGATGCTATTTCGTGGCGGGATTTTATGCTCTTTTTGGGGCAGGGATTGGGGTGATGTTAGCATGCTCTAATATCTCACGCAAAGGTGCAGAGGGGCAGAGTTTCATTACTTCAGGAAACTTTCTTATGTTGGGATTGGCTGCGGTGGTGATAATTGCGATTTTGGTTACTCCTAAGTTGTATTATATGTATTTCCAGCCGACGGTTGTGGACAATGACTATCTTTATTTGAAGGGATTGCCGGATTTCCTTATGGAATCGTTTGATCTCTATCTTTGGATTCCTTTTATAGTGGCTACAGGGTGGATGTTGTTACTGGCGATTGCCGGTGGTTTGCGTTGGATTCCTTCTTCGAGATGGACGATGTGGGTGAGTGTGGTGGTTTTGGTGGTTAGCGCAGGATGGAGTATCCGGACTGACAAGAAGAATGAACAGTTGAGGGCAACAGTCTTGATGCTGAATAGATTAGAGAATAATGATTGGAAGGGGATGGTAGGAGTTATGACGAGAATAAAGGAGCCTCCCAGCTATACGATGCGCATCCTCAATAATTATGCTGTCGTGAATCTTGGGGGAAGGGCCGAGGATCTTTCAGATTTAAAACCAAGGAATATTGATCCAAGGCATGCAGAAGGATTCAGCGTGACGGCGTACGTGAATATCCCAATCAACTATTATAATGGAAAATTCAATCTTTCATATCGGTGGGCTATGGAGCACAGTGTGCAATATGGCAAACGGGTGTTCTTCTATAAATATATGGTTAAGTCTGCGTTGCTGAATGGAGAGTATATGTTGGCGAAGCGATATAATGATATATTGAAGGGGACGCTGTTTCACCGGGCCTGGGCCGAGGAAATGGAAAAATATATAGAGGATCCTTCGCTGATTGAGGGGAATGCGGAGTTTCGGAGTATAATGAGTCTTTAGGTTGTCGGGTTGTCAGGTTGTCGGGTTGTCGGGTTGTCAGGTTGTCAGGTTGTCGGGTTGTCAGGTTGTCAGGTTGTCAGGTTGTCGGGTTGTCGGGTTGTCAGGTTGTCGGGTTGTCGGGTTGTCGGGTTGTCAGGTTGTCGGGTTGTCGGGTTGTCAGGTTTCATGGATGTTTTTTTTGTTAGAATGGAGAAGATTTGTTAATTTTGCGATATGAAGACTTTTGGATATAAATTATTTGCCTTGACGGTCTGTCTCATTGCCCTGATTACGACGGGATGCGTCAAGAATGAATTCAAGATAGATTTTGAATTCCCGAAGGATCATATCGGCAATTATATGCTGACATATTATGCTTGGGATTCCCGTGGAGGAAGATGGATAGAGCAGACGGCTTCTATTCAGGAGGGAGTTGCAGCTGCCCGAGGCATCACGCGGCTCCCTACTCTGGTATATGTGAGCGATGCGTCGTCGCCTTCCAATTATATACTAATATATGCTGAGCGTGGAGACAAGATTAAGATTTCAGGCGAGGGACGGGATATGGCAGCCTGGAGTGTTAAGGGGAATAAGGTGTCGGAGCGTTGGAACGAATGGCGCAAGGAGGCATATCCTAAGAAAAATGATGACAAGGCATTTGAGAAAAGCATCGAGGAATTTGTTAAGAAGAATCCGGGGGATCAATTGTCGGCGATAATGATGCTCACGGAATGGAACCGGCGCAAGAATCCGGAGGGGTTCGTAAAGGTATGGAATATGATTGACAAAAGTCAAAAAGACCCGAAGCTCATTGAGATGTGTGGAGCACCGGATTTGCTTGGAATAGTATTCACAACGAATGCTGAGGGGAACTTGGAATATGTCAAGAAAGAAGGATTAAAGACTCTTACAGTTCGATCTCGCGACAATGGTATTGATACGCTGAAATTTGACAAAGTGAAGGGGTCGATACTATATTTCTATTCCGAAAACAATTCGGATAGAAGGGAAGCGGCAGATTCGCTTAAACATCTAAGCAGAGCGTATCCCGATTCCACTAAGCGTATTATTGCTGATATCTACATGGATTCCGATAGTACAACTTGGGTAAATTTTATCCGTAGAGATTCAATAAAAGGGGGAGTCAGGGCTTGGCAACCTCGGGGACTTGTGGAAGATGACATGGTTAAGATGGGTGTGGCGAGAGTGCCATGGTATGTTGTGAAGGATAAGCTTGGGAAGGAGACGTATTCCGGGAATGAGCTGAAAGAGGCCGTAAAGTCTTTCCGGAAGATAATGGGGAAGGCTTCGGGAAAGACTACTGAGCCGAAGACAGAAAAGAAAGAGGAGTCTAAGCCGGAGCTTAAGACAGAA
>VIDP01144809.1_pt1 | contig 17091 bp, 17 predicted proteins | sample 5025131 | NCBI WGS metagenome assembly VIDP01 (sample SAMN11853144, study PRJNA449069) | gut metagenome | isolation source: stool from male vole | host: Microtus ochrogaster | place: USA:Florida | collected 2017
AGCGTAGCGGCCACCAACGGCCTGGTGCTCAGCGCATCCACCTTCAGCGCCAGCCAGGCCAATGCGGGCGCTGAGCTCACCCTCACATGGACCCTCAAGCAGGTGGGCAGCTACACCAGCAAACTCACCCTCACCTCCGGTTCGGCCACCAGCACCGTCACCATCAAGGCCCAGGTGCTCGACGGCCTGCCCGCCACGGCCGCCACGGAAATCACCGCCGAGAGCTTCTGCGCCAACTGGACCTACGTGGGCGACGCCACCGACGGCCGCTACACCCTCGACGTGCGCCAGGGCGGCGAGAGCATCGACGGCTATCCCCGCCAGGTAGATGCCGCCACGGGCCACTACACCGTCGACGGCCTCGAGCCCTCCACCACCTACACCTACACGCTGCAGTCGGCCACCATGACGTCCAACGCCGTATCCGTCACCACCGGCGTGCTGCTGCCCTTCATCGACTTCCTCTACGACGGCACCCTCTCCTTCACCACCCAGCCCGGCGTGCCCTCGCAGGCCGAGGAGCTGCTCGTGCTGGTTGAAAACGTTTCGGAGCAGATCAACGTGCGCGTCGACGCTCCCTTCCAGATCAGCACCGACAAGAGCGACTGGAGCACCGCGCTGCAGCTCGACCCCGCCGAAGACCGCATGTATATCCGCCTCAACGCGTCGCGCACCGGCACCTTCGAGACCGAAATCGTGGCCACCGCCGGCAGCTACACCGCCGAGAGCGGCGTGATCCGCGGCGTGTGTGTCGACCCCTCCGCCGCCACCTTCCTCGAAGACTTCGAGAAAAACTATCAGCAGTGCTATAAATCGGGCCTCTACTACGGCACCGCCTGCAACTGGAACACCACCAGCCTGGGCGTCGTAGACACCAAGAGCGCCGGCGACCGCGTATATGCCGGCGAGAAGGCCTGCCGCTTCGCCAAGAGCGGCACTCCCTCGAGCCTCGAGATGGCTGAAGACCTGGCCACCGGCGCCGGCACCGTGAGCTTCTACGCCTGCCGCTGGGTCAACAACCAGGGCAACGCCGACCCCGCTGCCGAAATCACCGTGAGCTACTCCAATAACGGCGGAGCTTCCTGGACCGAGGCCGGCCGTGCACAGCTCGACAACACTGAGTATCGCCAGTTCAGCGTGACAGTCAATATGGACGGCCCCGTGCGCATCCGCCTGGAGCGCACCGCCGGCGGCCGCATCCACCTCGACGACGTGGCCATCACATCCTACGTGTCCAGCGGCCTCAACGACCCGGATGCCGACTACTACAGCTGGGACGCCTACTCCGCCGCAGCAGGCACCCTCACCGTCGCGCCACGCCACGAGGCGACCCTGGCCGTGCACGGCATCGACGGCATCACCTACGTGGGCGCCACGGCCATCGCAGCCGGCACCCGCAGCTTCGAGCTGCCCGCCGGCCCCTACATCGTGGTTGTGGGCTCCGACACCCGCCGCGTCCTCGTCAAGTAAAACGGCCATGGCAGGTATTCCCGGAAGTGCAGGCAGGTGGTTGCGGCGATACGTTTCGCTGCCCACCCTGCTCGTGCTGGGCGCGCTGGTCTACATCGTCTTCGTGGGCGACAACAGCGTGGCCCGGCGCGTGGAATACCAGGCGCAGATCGACAGCCTGCGCGCCTGTGTCGACCAGGTCGAGGACAGCGTGCGCTACTACCGCGCCCTCAACCAGGGCCTGGAGTCCGACCCCCAGGCCATGGAGCGAGTCGTGCGCGAGCACTACAACATGAAGCGCCAGAACGAAGACGTTTTCATAACCGATTGATACAAAACCCGCAATAACCCCCGGTAGCATGGACAAAACGCAAGTGGGCCGCGCCTGCGAGGCTCTCGCCCCAATAGGACTCATATTCGTGGCAGCAGCCACCCTGGTGCCGCTCTTCAGCGGCGGTTTCCACCACATGGACCTCATGCGCTGGCTCTATGCCGCCGGCGCCCTGTGGATGCTCGTCACACGCCTGTTCTCGCCCTATCGCGGAACCGACCTGCGCCTGCGCCGCATGGTCAGGATGCAGGCCTGGAGCGCCCTGTTCTTCGTGGCCGCCGCCGTGCTGCTCTTCCTGCCCGGCACCGCCCCGCGCGACTGGCTGGCCCTCACCATGGCCGGCGCCGTGGTGCAGGTGATAGCATCTATCATGATTCCCCACCGCATGCAACAGCTTAAAGACGGCAAGAAATGACCCTGCGACGCATTTTCACGGGCCTTGTGGCCCTTGCCGCGGCCGCCGCGGCCATGGCTGCCACCTGGACTCCCGCGCGCCTGGAGAAGGCCCAGGTGGCCGACCCCGACGGCATCCTCTCCCCCGCCGTGCGCGCCTCCGTCGACAGCACCATCTCGGCCGTGCGCCGCGCCACCTCGGCCGAAATGGCCGTAGTGGTGGTGGGCGACATCGACGACCCCTCCGACATCGACGATTTCGCCACCGAGCTCTTCACCGCCTGGGGCATAGGCAAGAAAGACCGCGACAACGGCGTGCTCGTCGTGGTGGCCCGCGATGCCCGCCGCGCCGTCATCCGCACAGGCTACGGCGCCGAGGGCGTGCTGCCCGACATCGTGTGCGGCTCCATCCTGCGCAACACCATGTTCCCGGCCTTCCGCCGGGGCGACTACGACACCGGCGTGCGCGCCACCGTCGAGACCCTCGCCTCGCTGCTCACCGACCCCGACGCGGCCGCCGAACTGCAGTCGCAGCTGCGCGAGCAGAGCGACCGCGAAGACGATGCGGCCTTCCACGCCTATCTCAACCTCGCGGCCATCGTGGCCGCCGGAATGCTCGCGGTGCTCATCTTCCGCCTCGTGGCCGTGCGGCGCCGCGACCGCTTCGACCGCTACCGCGCCCTGCAGAAACTCAAGGCCCCCTATCTCGTGCTGGGATTCTTCACCCTGGGCATGGGCATGGTGGCCGCCCTGTGGCTGGTGCTGGTGCTCAAGCACTTGCGCGACGGCCGCCGCAACTGCCCCAACTGCGGCACACGCATGAAGAAAATCGACGAGGTGCACGACAACGACTACCTCACGCCCGCCCAGGACCTCGAGGAGCGCGTGGGTTCCGTCGACTACGACGTGTGGCTCTGCCCCACCTGCGGCGAGACCGACATCATCCCCTACGTAAACAACGCCTCCAGCCTGCGAGAGTGCGAGCACTGCCACGCACGCACCGCGCGCCTCCGCGCCGACCGCACCCTGCGCCGCCCCACCCCCACCAGCGAGGGCCGCGGCGTGCGCGACTACAGCTGCATGAACTGCGGCCACATCACCTCCGTGCCCTACACCATAGCCAAGACGCCCCCCATCGTGATCATCCCCCCGGGCGGCGGTGGCGGCCGCAGCAGCGGCTTCGGCGGCGGTGGTGGCTTCGGCGGTTTCGGCGGCGGCATGACCGGCGGCGGCGGTGCCTCCGGCGGCTGGTAGCCCTCCCCGCAAAATAAGCCCCTTTTTCCTCCCGAAACCCCCTTATTTTACCAAAAATGTAAAAATAAGCACGCTGCAACAGGTCTTATTTTACCAAAAAATGTAAAAATAAGCCCGTTTCGCCCCTCTTTACATGCTTATTTTACGGCATCCATTCCCCGCGAATAGGCTTTGCATATGTGAAAACTCGCGCAGAGTATTCCGATAGGGCATTGCCCTAAATGATAAAGGAAATAGAACGATTTGCCTATATGATGAAAGGGCCGGAGGCCCGCCCTTTGGTTAACCGCGGGCGGGTCGCCCGTGGGTAGCTGTATCAACAGATACAGCCCGGGATGGGCTGTCCTGCCCGCCATAGAGGGTGGGACACCCCCTCCGGGGCTGCCGCGTGGTTGTGGCACTACCCCGTGCGGCCCGCACGGGGTTAACAAGCGGGCGGACCTCCGGCCCGCTCTTCCGAGCATCCCCGCGTATTTGTTCTATGGTAGGCGCAGAGTATTTATTTATTAATTTGAAATTAAGATTAAAAAGCGCATCTACGGAGCTTTTTAAACCCGATTTTTCAGCCCTTTATATAATTCTCTGCGCCTCTGCGCGAGTTTTCTCCTTACTACTTAGCGTATTGCTGAACAGTTATTTGCAGGCGGGGGTTTGTCTACGGGTGGACGGGCTCGACGGGGAGCACCAGGGCCTGCTCGGGATACCAGAGGAAGCCGCGCACGGTGGTGTAGCCCATGGTGTGGAGCAGGCGCATGTAGCCTGCCACCTGGCGCTTGTGCTCGTTGTGGGTCTCGGTGGTGAATTTGTAGTCGACCACGTCGACACTGCCGTCGGGGTAGACCACCAGGCGGTCGGGCCGGAAGCTGCGCCCGCTGCGGGCCACGTAGATGGTGCGCTCGGCCAGCACGCGGTTGCCGGGGGCAAACCAGCGCTCGGCGCCGGGAGATTGCTCCATGCTGTGGCGCAGCAGCTGCTTGTGGGATTCGAGGGTGGCGGCGTCGAGGCGGCTGCGGGCGCCCACTTCGGCAGCGGCGCGGTCGAGGTCGGCAGCCACGATGGTGGCAGCCAGGATGTTGTGCAGCTGGTTGCCGCGCTCGGCAGCGGCTGCCAGGGCTTTTTCCTCGGGCGTCACGGCCAGGCGGTTCACCTTCTGTGTCTTCACCTCTTCCTCGCCGGTGCCCAGGTCGGCGTCGCCGCCTATGGTCACGTCTTCCACCATGGTGATTTCGCGCGTGTCGTCGCGGAAATACACGCTGTAGGGCGGCACGGGGAAAGCCTCGCCGGCCGTTTCGGCCGTTTTGTCGCGTGGTGCGGTGGGCTCGCCCAGCGCGTAGCAGCCGTTTTCGTCCAGGCCCTCCGGCAGGTTCAGGCCCTCGGGGGTGTCGTCGGAGGTGTGCGGCGCGGCCAGGATGGCGGGAAGCACGCGGCCTATGCCTCGCGAGGGGTTGTAGTGCACGTGCAGCTCGCGCCGCGGGCGCGTGAAGGCCACGTAGGTGAGGTTCAGGTTGTCGGCCAGCTCCAGGGGCGCGTTGGCCGCGTAGATGCTGCGGAAGGGCTCTCCGGCGCGCTCCCAGAGGCCCGAGAGGGGTAGCGAAAGCACCGGCGGACGGTCGGCCGGTTCGCCCAGCTCCACGGCAGCCATCTCCACCCAAACATCGCCGCGCACCTCATCCACGGGCCACGAGGCGAAGGGGATGTGCACGCAGTCCCATTCCAGGCCCTTGGCCTTGTGCACGGTCATCACCGTGACGGCGTCGAGCGTGGCCGCGGCGCCCACCGTCTGGCGCGCGCCGTTGTCGGTCCACCAGTCCAGGAAGGCGTGCAGCGAGGGATTGTAGCGCGAGCAGAAATCCAGCACCAGGTCTTGAAACGCAGCGATGTAGGCAAATTCGTGGCGGCGCTGCTCCTCCGACACGTTGCGGCTGATGATCACCTCCACCAGCGCGGGCAGGTTGGCCGCGGCGGCGCTGCGCACGGCGGCGGCCTCGGCGGCCAGCGCCTCGCTGCCGTCGGTGCCCGTGGCGGCGTGCAGGGCAGCGGCAGGGTCGGAGGGGTCGCGGCCCATGAGGTATTCAAAGCGCGACAGCATCATCAGGATGTCGCCGTACGATGCAAAGGGGTTGCTCTCGGGGTCGCGCGCGGTAGCGTCGTAGGAGCGGTCAACAAACTTGAGCACGCTCACGATGGTGCGCACGGCGCTGCTCGTGTCCAGCCTCAGGCCCTCGTTGCTCAGCAGCGGGATGGCCGGATAGCGGCCCATCAGATAGTTCACTACCTCCTCGGCCTCGCTGCGGCGGCGCACCAGCACGGCTATACGGCTCCAGTCGTAGCCCCGCCCGTGCTGCGCTACGATTTCTTCGGCCATGGCGCGCAGCGACGCCTCCTTCTGCCGGGCCGACGATGGCTTTTCCTCGTCGCAGGGCAGCGCCGTGTAGGGCGTGATGCGCACGCAGGCCGTGAGGCCGTCGAACTTGCCGAAGAGCGCCTGGCGCACGTTTTCGTAGCCGGGCACGGCGTAGACCCCGGCCAGGCGCGAGAACAGCGCGTTGTTGAAGCGCACCATGCCGTGGGCGCTCCGGTGGTTGGTGTTGTCGGCCGGCGCCGAGCCGCGCAGCGTGTGGCGGCCCGGAAACTGCTCGGCCACGCGGTGGTGCAGCAGGCTGCTGTCGGAGTTGCGGAAGCGGTAGATCGACTGCTTCTCGTCGCCTATGATGAGGCTGTCGGCGGTGTCGACGCTGTTGGCCACCAGCGGCCGCAGGTTTTCCCACTGCATCACGCTCGTGTCCTGAAACTCGTCTATCAGGAAGTGGTGCAGCTCCATGCCGGTGCGCTCGTAGATGAAGGGCACCTCGGCGCCGTTGATGATGCGGCGCACCAGGTCGTTGGTGTCGCTCATCAGCACCAGGTTGTTGTCGCGGCGGAAGTCGGCCACGTATTTCCATGCCATGCCCAGGAATTCCAGCGCCGGCGTGGCCCGCAGGATTTCGTCGAGCAGCGGAGCCTCCGCGGCGGCGGCCAGCATGGCGCCGCAGGCGGCCGTCACGGCCAGGCCCACGGAAGGGTCGGGATACACGGTGCTGCGCCCGGCCTTGGGCAGCTTCGACTTCACGAAAATCTTGTTTTCGTCGCCATCCAGGGCGGCCGCGAAGGTCTTGGCCTCGCGCGAGCCCAGGCCCAGTTTGTCCTTGTCCGGAATCTGCCCGGTGGCGGCCGTCTCCAGCAGCCGCAGCAGCGACGCGTTGCATATCACGCGCCCGGCGGCCTCGGCGTCGAGCGCCGCGAGGGCCCCGGCCGCGCAGGCCGCCATGGCTGCGGTGAGTTCCTTTCGGCGTGCTCGCACGGCTGCGCGATAGCGCTGCATCCTGGCAGGGTCGGCCAGATATTCGAGCGTGGCGGCCGCGTGGGGCTTGAAATTCTCGTCGCACATCTTGTGCACGTAGCTCACCACGCTTTTCATCACCCCGCTGGAGCGGTCGAAGAAATTGAAGGCCTGGCCCTCCTCCACCTTTTCGCGTATGAAGCTCGAAATCCAGCGCTTGAGCTGCTTCTCGCCCGGCGCCACGCCGAAGTTGAGGTCGTCGAGCAGCATGCCCACGCCGGCGGCCACGGCATAGCGGTCGTTGAGCTCCACCTCGTAGTCGCCCTGGTGGTCGAGCTCGCGGGCAAAGGTGCGCAGCACGCCCTGGAAGAACGAGTCGATGGTGCTCACGTTGAAGTGGCGATACTCCGTGAGCATGTCGTGGAGCGCCGCTGCGGCCTCGGCCTGCAGCTCCTCGCGGCTGCATCCCAGCATGGCCGTGAGGGCCTGCGTGTAGGCCGCGCCGGCCGGGTCGGTGGCCAGCGCGTGCAGCTCGCGCGTGATGCGCTCCTTCATCTCCTCGGTGGCCTTGTTGGTGAAGGTGATGGCCAGGATGCCGCGGTGGCGCGAGCGGCGCCGCGGGCGGCCTCCGGCGCCGTTCAGCCTGTAGCTGCCGTCTTCGCGGCGCACGCCCAGCAGGGCCTTGATATACTCGAAGGCCAGCGTGTAGGTCTTGCCGGAGCCGGCAGAAGCTTTGTAGATGGTGAGCATCGCTGTCTTATCCTTTCACCCTGTAGCCCAGGGCGGTGAGGGCCTTGCGGGCGTCTTCGCGGCGGTCGCCCTGCAGCAGCACCTCGCAGTCGCGGGCCGAGCCGCCCGTGGCCAGGCGTTTCTTCAGCGCCGAGGCAGCCTCGGCGGCCTGCTCCGGACTGTCGAAGCCGGCTATGATGGTGGCTGTCTTGCCGGCGCGCCCCTTGCGCTCCATGGCCATTACCAGCACCGGCAGGCGCGCAGGCGCAGGCGCTGCAGCGGGCTCGTCGCCGCCCTGCGGCAGGTCGGGGTTGGCCGAGAGGAAAGCGGCCAGGGCTTCCATGCGGTTGTCGCTCATAGCGTTTCTATTGGTTCTTCTTCAAAGTCGCTTATATCGGTGTCCTGGGCACGGCACAGCTGCACGGCCAGGGCCATGAGGGCGCGCTGCTCCAGGGGCAGGGTGCCCGTGAAGGAATCCACGGCGGCCGAGTCGCGCGCCAGGGCCTTGCGGATGCAGCGTGCGGCCATGGCCATGTCGGCCTCGTTGCCGCTCTGATGCTCGCCCACGGAGGCGTAGACCAGCGCCAGGCGGCACAGGTCGGCGCCGCTCAGCGTGGCGGTGTCGGCCGCGGCCTGCTCTGCACCGCGTCGCGCGGCGCTCACGTTGCCCGATTCCAGGCTGGCGCGGGCGGCCTCGATGCTGTCGGCGGCCGGGGTGGTGCCGCAGCCGGCCGCAAGCAGGGCGGCCAGGAGTATGGGAAGCAGCAGGCGCATCACAGCGAGTTCAGGTGGTCTACGAACGCCATCATCTTCACGGCAGCCTCGGCGGCCTCGCAGCCCTTGTTGCCCAGGCGTCCGCCGGCGCGGTCCAGGGCCTGCTGCTCGTTTTCCACCGTGAGCACGCCGAAAATCACGGGCGTGTCGCGGTCTACGTTCAGCTCCGTGACGCCCTGCGTCACGCTTTGGCACACGTAGTCGAAGTGGGGTGTGTCGCCGCGAATCACGCAGCCGAATACTATCACGGCGTCGAACATGCTGGCCTCTATCAGGTTGGAGGCCGCGAACGACAGCTCCACGGCGCCGGGCACGTCGAAGAGCTCTATATCGCTGTCGGCGAATCCTGCGCCGCGCAGCGTGGCCACGGCGCCGTCGCGCAGGGCGGCCGTGATGTGGCGGTTCCACTCGGCGGTCACTATCGCCACGCGCTTGTTTTCTACCTTGGGGAGGGCACCCGCGGGTGCCGATTGCTGGAGAGCTGTTGCCATATACGGGAAGATGGGGGTTGTTATTCGTGGTTTTTCTGCCAGGCGGCCGCGAGGCTGGCCGTGGCAAGGTCGGCCGTCGCTACGGCGCGGCGCAGCACGGCGTCGCACAGCAGCTGGGCGCCGGCCTGCACCATGGCGGGGTCGGCGCCGGCCTCGTGCAGGGCCGCTACGGTGCCGGCGGCCACGCCGGCGTTCCACACCAGCGAGCTGCAGGGCGAGAGCGGCACCTCCAGGGCGGCCGTGTGGCCCTTGCTGTGCCACTCCAGGGTGTGGGCCGGAGCGTTCACGTTCACCAGCGCGCTGCAGTAGAAGCCCACGTGGTTGCGGAAGGCCGTGGCGGCGTCGCGGGTGCCGAAGATGAGCTGCAGGTCGGCCGAGCGGGTCACCACCACCTGCGCCAGCTCCAGATTCTCGAGTATCGCGGGCATCACGCGGGTGATGCGCGGCTCCTGCTCGGGCAGGTAGCCGGGCAGATACACCATCAGGGCCTTGCGCTCGGCGGCCTGCTGCAGCAGCGGCAGCATGCGGCGGCGCATACGTCGGTCGATGGCATAGTAGCCGCCGAAGAGCACGATGTCGCCCTCGTCGATGCGGGGCCACACTATGTCGAAGCTGTCGTCGGGGTAGCTCTCGTAGCGCGTGGCCTTCACGCGGCCGTCGGCGCCGGCCATGTAGATGGTCACGGGCGTGCGGCCCTCCGTGAAGCGGTCGATGTTGCAGGTGTCCACGCCGGAGTCGGCCAGGAAGGCCACCACGGTGTCGCCCACGGCGTCGGCGGCAGCCTCGGCGGCCATCACCACGGGCAGCCCCTCGCGGGCCAGCAGCGCCGCGGCATTGGCCAGGCGTCCGCCGGGCATGGAGCCCAGGGGGGTGCCGTCGGGCCCGAACACCACGTCGAGCGCACACTCGCCTATACAGATTATCTTCTTCGTCTTATCCTTGTTTTCGTTCATATCTTCGTTATTCGTTGTCGCCGCGCGCGGCCGTGCCCAGATACCCGCCATGGTGGCGCAGGGCGTATTGCTCGCGCGTGAAGCCTATCTCTTTCATCACGTTCACCACCAGCACGTCGCCTATCACCGTCATCACCGTGGTGCTGGTGGTGGGGGTGAGGCCCAGCGGGCACACCTCGCGGGCGCCGCCCGTGAGCAGCGTGGCGTCGGCCAGGCGCGCCAGGGGGCTGTCCGGCTGGCCCGTGATCACGATGCGCGGCAGCCCCGGGTGCAGCCTCTCGGCCAGGGTGATGAGCTCCAGTATCTCGCGCGTCTTGCCCGAGTTGCTCACGAGCAGCAGCACATCGCCGGCGCAGGTCACGCCCAGGTCGCCGTGCTGCGCCTCGCTGGGGTGCAGAAACACGGCCGGCGTGCCCGTGCTGCTGAAGGTGGTGGCTATGTTCATGGCTATCTGGCCGGCCTTGCCCATGCCGGAGGTCACGAGCTTGCCGCCGCCGCGGTGCACGCGCTCCACTATCAGCTCCACGGCGCGGGCATAGTCGTCGGTCACCGGGATGGCCGCCACCGCCTCGCTCTCGGCGCGCAGGATGGCGCGCATGTTGTGTTTTATCTCCTCGGGTGTCATGCTTCGTAGTCTGTGGGGTCCTGCAGGCCGGCCTCGGCCATGGCCTGGCGCCGTTCGCGGCATGTGCCGCAGCGGCCGCAGTGGCGCTCGCCGCCCTTGTAGCAGCTGTAGGTGTGGCTGTAGTCCACGCCCAGGGCAGCGCCGCGCGCGGCTATCTCGGCCTTGGTCAGGTGGGTGTAGGGAGCCTCGATTTCGATGTGGTCGTAGGTGCCCTCGCTGATGGCGCGGCTCATGGCCTCCACGAATCCCGGCCGGCAGTCGGGATATATGGCATGGTCGCCGGCGTGGTTGGCCATCATCACCTTGTGCAGGCCGCGGCTCTCGGCCAGGCCGGCGGCGGCCGCCAGCATGATGCCGTTGCGGAAGGGCACCACCGTGCTGCGCATGTTCTCGTCGTCGTAGTCGCCCTCCGGGATGGCCTCGGCGCCGCTCAGCAGCGAGCTGCTGAAGAGCCGCCCTATGAAGTCCATCTTCACCTCCACCAGCTCGATGCCCAGCGCGCGGCAGTTGTAGCGCGCACACTCTATCTCGCGGGCGTTGTGGTTCGAGCCGTAGTCGAAGGTCACGGCCACGGCTATGCGCCCTGCATATTCGTGCAGCATGGTGGTGGAGTCCATGCCGCCGCTCAGCACCATTATAGCGTCTTTGTTCATATCTTGCACAGGTTGGTCGACTGGTTGAAGGCCGCCAGCAGGCGCGCCTGCTTCAGCGCCTCGTGGGCGCCGTCGGCGTAGCTGGCGAAGGGGTAGATGCTGATGCCGCCGCGGGGCGTGAACACGCCCAGCACCTCCAGATAGCGGGGCTGCATCAGCTTCACCAGGTCTTTCATGATTATGTTCACGCAGTCTTCATGGAAATCGCCGTGGTTGCGGAAGCTGAAAAGATACAGCTTCAGGCTCTTGCTCTCCACCATCAGCCGGTCGGGGATATAGTTGATGACGATGCGGGCAAAGTCGGGCTGACCCGTCTTGGGACACAGCGACGTGAACTCGGGACAGTTGAACGTCACCAGATAGTCGCCCTCCGGATGCTTGTTCACAAACGTCTCGAGCACCTCCGGCGCATAGTCCGCCGGATATTTGGTGCCTTGGTTTCCCAGCAGGGTGCAGCCTGCCAGCTCCTCAGTGTTTCTGCTCATATGTGTGAAAACTTTCAGCAAAAATACACAATTTTTCCTTTCCGTGCAAGCCTGCGCCGCCTGCCGTGCGTTTCCGTTGCACGATACAATAAAAAATCGTACCTTTGCACTATCATGAACCAGAAACCCGGCAGAATCATCCTTTTCCCCGTGCCCATGGGCGACGCCGCCCCGGCCGCCGTGCTCCCCGCCGCCAACATCGAGCTGCTGCGCGGCGTGCGCTATTTTGCCGTGGAAAACCTGCGCTCGGCCCGCCGCTTCCTGCGCGCAGCCGCCGGGCGCGACTTCGACATCGACGCCTGCACCTTCACGGAGCTGAGCGAGCACACGCCCCCCTCGGCCGTCGACGCCATGCTCGCCCCCGCCCTCGAGGGCCACGACATAGGCGTCATCAGCGAGGCCGGATGCCCCGCCGTGGCCGACCCCGGCGCCGACATCGTGGCATGCGCCCAGCGCGCCGGCCTGCAGGTGGTGCCCCTGGTGGGCCCCTCCAGCATCATCATGAGCCTCATGGCCAGCGGCCTCAACGGCCAGCGCTTCGCCTTCGAGGGCTACCTGCCCATCGAGGGGCCCGCCCGCAACGACGCCCTGCGCGCCATGGACCGCGACGCCGCCCGCACCGGCCGCACCCACATCTTCATAGAGACGCCTTACCGCAACCTGCGCCTGCTCCGCCAGCTCGCCGCCACCCTCTCGCCCGCCACCCTGCTGTGCGTGGCCACCGACATAGGCGGCAGCCGCGAGTGCATCCGCACCCTCCCCGCAGCCCGCTGGAGCAGCATCGACTGCAGCTACGTCGACCGCACACCCACCATTTTTCTCATAGGAACCGCACGATGAAACGCTCGCGACGCATCTCACGCATCCCCGACTCCCACCCCGGACTCTTCGACGGCCTCGACGGCCTCGACGACTTCGGCGTGCCCGACATCGTGGCCGAGACCGTCGAGAAAATCCGCGCCCGCGAGGCCGCAGCCGCGCCCGCCACGGACGACATCCCCGCCATTGACCCCAGCGCCGTGCAGCGCACGGAGAGACTCATGTTCGTGAGCTTCGGCAGCGGCAGCAGCGGCAACTGCGCCTACGTGGGCACACGCCACGCCGGAGTGCTCCTCGACGCAGGCGTAGACGCCGCCCTCACCCTCCAGCGCCTGCGCGACAACGGCATCGACTTCGCCGGCGCCGTGCGAGGCATCATCCTCACCCACGACCACGCCGACCACGTGCGCTACGCCTATCCGCTGCTGCGCCGCTACCCCGAAAAACGCCTCTGGGCCACCCCAAAGACACTCTCCGGCATCCTGCGACGCCACAACATCTCGCGCCGCATCAAGGACTACCACCAGCCCATCTACAAAGAATTCGCACTCCAAGTGGGAGGCATGACCATCACCCCCTTCGAGACCAGCCACGACGGCACCGACAACGTGGGATTCTCCATCGCCCTCCGCCCCGAAACCTTCGTCGTTGCCACCGACATGGTCTACGCCACCGAGCGCGCCATGCACTACATGGCCGGCGCCACAGCCCTCATGATAGAGTCGAACTACGACGCCCACATGCTCGCCACAGGCCGCTATCCCCAGTATCTCCAGGCGCGCATCCGCGGCGAGCGCGGCCACATGGACAACCGCGACACCGCCGCCCTGCTCCGGCGCCTCTGGACCCCCGCCCTGCACCACGTTCTCCTGTGCCACCTCAGCCACGACAACAACACCCCCGAGCTGGCCGTGGGCGCCAGCCGCGAAGCCCTCGAGGCCGCCGGCGCCACCGTGGTCGAAGGCCACCGCGCCGCCTTCGCCCGCCGCCCCTCCCAGGTGCAGCTCACCCCCCTGCCCCGCTTCGACCAGTCGCCCCTCTTCATCTTCTGATTGCGCCACCCCAAGACAAACCCGGCAGCCCGCCCCACGGGGCAGCCTGCCGGTTTAGCTTCTCCCCGGGCTTTTCTCCCCGGGGCTGTGTTTGTCTTCGGGTGGTTGAAGTTATCCTACCGTGATAATGGGCTTGCCGAAGAAAGTTGAAAGCATTGCCAGGGTAGAAATCGTGAAGTTATGCTCTCCGCTCAGCCACCGTGTAATCTCGCTCGGACGTTTTCCGATAGCATCCGCCAGTTGCTTTTTGGACAGCCCTTTTTCTTGCATTAAAGAGTCCAGCCTGTTTGAAATCTGAAAAGAAAGTCGAGCTTCGGCTCTTTCCTCCGGCTTAATGTCGCCAAGAAGCTCCCGCAGAGATATTTTCGCCCTTTTCATAAATCAAAGATATTATCAGTTTCTATTTCACTTTCCGTTATCACCACGCTTCCGTCTGCTACTCCTTCTTTGAGCAGTTCCTCGAATCGCTGTAGCGTAACGACATAGCCCTTAAGGGTGTCGTCTTCGTCGTAGGTACGGGTTTTCTTCTGTCCTCCGTTACCCAGTATCAGAATACGGTCCGAAAGCCGCAGCCCGTACAGGCGCAGTTTGGAGCGCAAGGTCGGCATTGCAACGACTGAATCTTTCATCTTGCCTTCGGGCCTGAAATATCTCTCCAATGCACCGAAATCAAGAATCTGGTCTATAAATTTGGCAATGATGCGGAAATCTTTGTCGAGTTCTGCATCCTCTTGAAATTTTGCCACAAATTTTTCAAATTCGTTCAAATCGTCATCCAGGAAATGTATTGTATATACAGTACAGTTTTCTGTCTGGTCTAAAAGAAGCAGCTCTACTTCACTCATAGTTTTCGATTTTATATTTACAACGCAAAGATAAACAAAATATTTCACATTAATGTAAAATTTATTTGATGTTATTAGCGCGTGTTTGTCTTCGGGTGGTTGAAAAAAAGACAAAAGCGACATTTTTGTTTCTTCTGTCGCTTTTGTCTTTTTGTATCTTTTTCCAGGCGGGGCCGGGGGTCAGTTCACGCGGAAGCGGGTGTCGCCGGTGCTGAAGAAGGCGTCGATCTGGCGGGCGGCGGCGATGCCGGCGTTGATGTTGGCCTCGGCCGTCTGGGCGCCCATCTTCTTGGGCGTGAAGAACACGCGGCCGGGGGCGATGGCCTCAAGCTCGGCGGCATTGTCCGGGCGCACGTCGGCCACGTAGCGCAGGTCGCTGCGCTCGGCCAGCACGGCGGCCAGGGCGGCCTCGTCCACCACTTCCTTGCGGGCGGTGTTCACCACCACGGCCCCCTTGGGCAGCAGCGAGAGCAGCCCGGTGCCTATGCTGCCGCGCGTCTCGGGCGTGGCCGGAATGTGGATGCTCAGGATGTCGCTGCCGCTGTAGAGGGCCTCGACGGTGTCGACGGGCTTCACGCCGGCCTGCTCCATCACTGCGGCGGGGCAGAAGGGGTCGAAGGCGCTCACCTCCATGCCGAAACCGGCGGCTATGCGGGCCACGCAGCGGCCCACCTGCCCGAAGGCCTGCAGGCCCAGGCGCTTGCCGCGCAGCTCGGTGCCGGCGCTGCCGTCGTACATGCGGCGCACGGCCATCACGGCCAGGCCGAATACCAGCTCGGCCACGGCATTGGAGTTCTGGCCGGGGGTGTTTTCCACCACCACGCCGCGCTCGGCGGCTGCCTTCAGGTCGATATTGTCGTAGCCGGCGCCGGCGCGCACCACGATTTTCAGCTCGGGGGCGGCGGCCAGCACCTCGGCGTCGACCTTGTCGGAGCGCACAATCATGGCGTGGGCCGTGGCCACGGCCTGGAGCAGCTGCTCGCGCGAGTTGTATTTCTCAAGAAGCACCACGTTGTGGCCGGCGGCTTCCAGCACCTCGCGGATGCCGGCCACGGCCACGGGGGCAAAGGGCTTTTCGGTGGCTACAAGTACGTTCATGCGTGGGTCTTTTCAAATTCGTTCATAGCGGCGATGAGGGCGTCGACGCTCTCCATGGGCAGGGCGTTGTAGAGCGAGGCGCGGAAGCCGCCCACGCTGCGGTGGCCCTTGATGCCCACGATGTCGCGGGCGCTGCAGAAGTCCACGAAGTCCTGTTCGAGCTGCTCGTGGCCGGGGGTCATCACGAAGGTCACGTTCATGAGCGAGCGGTCTTCGATGCGGGCCGTGCCGCGGAAGATGGCGCTGTTGTCGATGGCCTCGTAGAGCTTGCCGGCCTTCAGCGAGGCGCGCTCGTAGAGGGCCGTGACGCCGCCCAGCTCCTTGTAGTGGCGCAGCGTCTGCAGCGCGGTGTAGATGGGCAGCACGGGCGGGGTGTTGAACATCGAGCCTTTCTTCACGTGGGTGCGGTAGTCGAGCATCGTGGGGATGGCGCGGTCCACGTGGCCCAGGGCGTCGTTTTTCACTATCACGAGGGTCACGCCTGCGGGTGCCAGGTTCTTCTGGGCGCCGGCATAGATGGCGTCGTAGCGGGCCACGTCCACGGGGCGCGAGAAGATGTCGGAGCTCATGTCGGCCACCAGCGGGCAGGGAGCCGTGATGTCGTCGTGCAGCTCGGTGCCGTAGATGGTGTTGTTGGTGGTCACGTGCAGGTAGTCGAGCCCTTCGGGTATCTTGTAGTCGTGGGGATAGTAGGTGTAGCCGTCGGCCTCGCTCGATGCCAGCACGTCCACCTCGCCGAAGAGGCGGGCCTCCTTGATGGCGTTGTGGGCCCAGGTGCCGGTGTCGAGATAGCCGGCGCGGTGGCGCAGCAGGTTGTAAGGAATCATGGCAAACTGCATGGAGGCGCCGCCGCCCAGCCACAGCACGCTGTAGCCCTCGGGCACGCCCAGGAGTTCCTTCACCAGCTCTCCGGCCTCGTCTATCACGGCCTGGAACTGCTTGCTGCGGTGCGATATCGACAGCAGGGAGATGCCCGTGCCGGCGAAGTCGCGGATGGCGTCGATGGTGTTGTCTATGGCCTGGTCGCTCAGAATCGAGGGGCCTGCATAGAAGTTATGCTTTTTCATATTTTCGGTGGTTTTGTGTTCTTTTCGGCAAATATACGCTTTTTTGCGCAATCGGCGCGCAAAAATTCCGCAAAAACGCCCGCGGCCTATCCGAAGAGCCCCATGTCGGCGCTGTGGTCGAGGCCCAGGTGGCTGTAGGCCAGCGACGTCACCTCGCGTCCGCGGGGCGTGCGCTTGATGAAACCCTCCTTTATCAGATAGGGCTCATACACCTCCTCGATGGTGCCGGGGTCCTCGCCCAGGGCGGTGGCTATGGTGCTGAGACCCACGGGGCCGCCGCGGAACTTGGTGATGATGGTGCGCAGCAGCTTGTTGTCTATCTCGTCCAGGCCGTAGCGGTCGATGTTCAGGGCCTCTAGGGCGTAGCGCGCAATGGGCAGGTCGATGTCGCCGTTGCCACGCACCTGGGCGAAGTCGCGCACGCGGCGCAGCAGGGCGTTGGCTATTCGGGGCGTGCCGCGGCTGCGCAGCGCTACCTCCAGGGCCGCCTCCTCGCTGATGGCCACGCCCAGCAGCGACGCCGAGCGCTCCACGATGCTCTGCAGCACGGGGTGGTCGTAGTACTCCAGGTGGCAGTTGATGCCGAAGCGCGCGCGCAGAGGCGACGTGAGCAGGCCGCTGCGCGTGGTGGCTCCCACCAGCGTGAAAGGCTCCAGCGACAGCTGCACCGAGCGCGCTCCCGGGCCCTTGTCTATCATGATGTCGATGCGGTAGTCCTCCATGGCCGAGTAGAGATACTCCTCCACCACGGGGC
>VIDP01387558.1_pt1 | contig 16975 bp, 11 predicted proteins | sample 5025131 | NCBI WGS metagenome assembly VIDP01 (sample SAMN11853144, study PRJNA449069) | gut metagenome | isolation source: stool from male vole | host: Microtus ochrogaster | place: USA:Florida | collected 2017
GGCTACGTGATTCCATCATGCCTGATGGAGTTTTCTCTGAACCAATATTGCGAAAGACACGCGACATCATAACCTTTGCACACCGAAAGTTACAGCAGTCACAGTCCTATACGCACCATAAACTGTTGGCTGAAATGGAGTTCGGTATCTGGAAATACATGTTCTCCCCCGTGCAGTACCGTGTTACCGGACGCAACCTGCTTTCCATATTCCCAAACAAACCGCGCTCGTCGAGAGAGATGCAGTATAATCAGACGTATATCTTCAATGAGCTGGACAAGGTCAACTCTCTGCGCAACCGCATAGCGCATCACGAGACGATCTGTTTCGCCTCCCGAACATCCACAATCGACACATCGTATGTAATCAACATCTACAACAAGATAATGACACTCTTTTCTTGGATGGGGATTGACAGCAGCTCATTGCTGTATGGCTTGGACCATATCAACCGTGTCTGCGCCCGGATAAATCAATTGAAGGCTTTGCAGAGATAATTCTTCCCGTCATTCACCAGACATTTCAGGACACTTTACAGACAAGCGCGGACATTGCCCGTAAATATTTGGATTTGTAATATTCCTGTCGTTAAATTTGTGGCTCAATATGAAAAACTGTCATAAATGACTGAATGCAGACATATACCGGAATAAATGGTAATATTACGGACATATTGAACAATTACCTTTTTTCTTTTGTTGAAAGACTATCTACGCGGTTAGGTGGCAGTAGCCCTGACCCAACGCGCCAACGCGAAGCATCGGCTGTAATGGCTGATGACGGTTGTCGTACCCCTGCCACACCCTTGCGAGAGGGCATACAACAGTGACTAAAAATAAAAAAATACCGAGACCTCGCCGTAGGAGCGCAAAATGACGCAACGGCAAGGCCCCGCTTTTTCATTGTCTGTCCGGAAAGGTGATGAAAAGTGGGAGGGGTAACTATCTCTCACTGTTTCAACTCTTTCGCATATCAACCGGACTTATGTCCATCATCAATTTTTGAAACGTCCCCAGCCTTTATCCCTCCGGGTGTAGTCATCGGGCTGTACGGGCGCATTTTAACCATGACCTGACGACACCCACCAAAGCGTATGATGAACATCCGCCGTACCTCAATCTGGATCACCACAAATGACAGAGTGTAACAAACCCACCACCATGACCACTAATCCATCCAACCCAATGAGCAACGCTGAATTATTTCATCTTCCTTTCATCGAGGTCTTCAAGACTTTCATCAAAGAAGCGGTCAGAGAGTGCATGACCGAATTTTATGGCACTCAGCCCAAGACACAGATACAAGCGCAGACCACGCCCGAATCACTTGATGCCGCCGGAGCACTTGCATTCCTCAATGCAAATGGCTATCCAATATCGAAGGGACAGCTATACAAGGAGACCAGCAACGGCACAATCCCTTACCAGAAATTCGGGAACAAACTTCACTTCAAGGCGTCTCAGCTAATCGAATGGGCGGAGAGACGTCTTATAGACGGTAACGCCATAGGTGTCATCCAGCCCTCAGTCAATACCGTGAAGAAAGGGGGCAACCGATGAAAAGAGAACAACAATCCCCGAAAATCAATGCGGTTGAGACCCGTACCCCTGCAATCAATGATGCAGATATACATGATAACGAAATCATGTCATCATACACAGAAGTGAACGATAACACAATCACTTCACAACACCTGATTGCAGAGGATACTATCCCTCAGACTACCAGTAATTTCCCAGTTGATGTATTGCCCGCAGGATTGCAGAGAATCATCGTGGAGGCTAACCGTACTCTCGGTTTCCCCAAGGATTACCTTGCCGGCTCTATGCTTTCAGCAATGGCGGCCGCCATAGGCAACTCCCACACAGCCGAGGTCATCAGCGGATGGAAGGAGTATTCCATTCTTTTCATCGCCCTCGTAGGCAGTCCCGGCACAAACAAGAGCCATCCGCTCAGTTTCGCTATGCAGCCGCTCATAGATTTTGATGCCGAACAGTCGGTAATATACGCCGAGGCTCTGAAACGCTACAATACGGTGATGGAACTGCCACCGAAAGAAAGGATTGCCAACGGCTACGAGCAGAATCCGACCGAGCCCAAGCGTGTGCGGTTCGCAATGCAGGACGTTACGCCTGAAGCGGTACACCGCATCCTGTCGGAAAATCCACGCGGTCTGATACTGATTTCCGATGAGCTTGCCGGATGGTTCAAGAACTTCAACCGCTACAACAACGGCTCCGAATCCGAATTCTGGATGTCGGTGTTCAATCACAAGGTGGCAATGTCCGACCGCAAGAGCAGCCAGAGCGGTGTGTTCATACGAAATCCGTTCCTGTGTGTCATCGGCACGATTCAGCCCAAAGTGCTGACCGAGCTTGCAGGAGGCAACCGCAACGCCAACGGATTCATGGAGCGAATACTCTATGTATTTCCCACCGACCAGACAAAGGTCAAGTGGAAAAGGGAGAGGAAAACGCCGTCATTCGACATATCCGCTGAATGGAGGGCTATCCTCTCGAAGCTGATAGACATCGTTCCCACGGTTGATGCCAATGGAGAAATCATCCCGGAGGACGTGCCCTTCACGCCCGAAGCCCTTGATTGCCTTTTCTCATGGCAGAACGAGGTTACCGACCGATGCAATGCTGACGGGAGCGACACACTGACTTCCATCGCAAGTAAGCTGGAGATATATGCAGTCCGCTTTTCTCTTTTGCTCGCCCTCGCTGACTGGGCTTGTGGCGATGAAAAGAAAATAATCGATGTCGGAACTGTCAGAAGGGCAATCCGTCTTACCGAATACTTCCGCACCACCGCTTCGAGGGTTCAGGGCATCGTGAGCGAGGAAGCGATGACAGAGACCCAGCTCGCGGTAATGTCCGATTTGCCGGACACGTTCACCACCGCCGAAGGAGTGGCTATCGCAGGAAAGAACGGTATGCCGGAGCGCAGCTTCAAGAGGTTCCTGAAGGACAGGAAAGGCGTTTTCTTCACCCGTAACGCCCACGGCAGCTATACCAAATTATAAACATCACCCTTGACATTTCTGGCACTTTGGCATTTTCAATGAATATGCCGATGCAACTCCGTTGTGCCAAAATGCCGGAAATGCCACGGGGTATATCCAGAATTTATTTTCCGTGAAACATATCATTTTCCTCATCATATCCGGTACACTTGGTGTACCGGGTACAGCGCTGCAACACTGCTACGGCAGTGCAGTCCCATCCGTGCAGTGGCGGCACGGAAATTACGCCATCCGGAAATTCCTTAGCTCATTAGGGAATTTTCCGAGCCGCATATCGTTCCGATACGCTGAAAATGTCCCTACTGAGCCCAAGGGGTCAGCCCCTTTGGAATCCCCTGAACGGCTTATCCGTAAGCCGTTCACTCTGATTGTTCCACAACAGAACCACGCTTGCCTATGAGTTACGCCATACTCCACATCATGAAGGCAAGCGGGTCATGCAACGCCATCGCCCGACACATCGAGCGAAGCACCCAGCCCGACAACGCCCATCCCGAGCTGCGTCATCTCAACCGCGACGACTTCATCAGATACCCCGCTGAGGTCAGCGGTCTGGGAGAGGCAATACAGTACCGTCTTGACCATGCCGGGCTAACGCGCAAGATCGGCAAGAATCAGGTTCTCGCCCTCAATGTCCTCCTTACGTCCGACGGTGAGGCACTGCGTAGACTTGACGATGAAGGTAGGCTTGAAGAGTGGGCTCAAGCGAGTATCGAATGGGCGAAGGAGACTTTCGGTGAGGACAATGTTGTCGGAGCACATCTTCACATGGACGAGCAGACACCACACCTGCATGTGACGGTTGTACCCATTGTGACCACTGAAAGAAAAAAGAAGGCGAAGGAGTCACAGGCGAAGAAACACTACCGCACCAAACCGAAGAACGGACCTCGCCTGAGTGCCGACGACATTATGACACGCGACAACCTCACATCGTTCCAAGACACCTACGCAAAGGCGATGGAGCGGTTCGGTCTTGAACGTGGCATACGGGGTTCGGAAGCCCGTCATGTTGACCAGCACGAATATTACCGCCAATGCCAGATAGAGAAGAAAGGTCTTGAACAGGACGTAGCGAAACTATCTACCGAGAAGAAAAAACTTAGCCAGGAGAAAAGGGTGCTGGAAACTGACAACCAGAAGCTTGAGGATGACAACCGTTATCTTGAAGGTAAGCATGAACTTTACGAGCAGGCCAATGAAAGGCTTAAAACGTATTGCGAGACTTTGACAAGAACAAAAAGAGAACTCATTGCAACGAACAATAATCTCGTGCCAGAGGTTACCCAGTTGGTGGAGGCACATGACCGCCTTGTATCAGCCAACACAAAACTATCGGCAGAAGTCGAAAGCCTTGAATTGCGGAAGTTGCGCAGTGCTGTGGATACCGACTTAGCCCAATACAAGGCTGAGATTGAAAGGTACTGCCCCGATGTGCCAGACTTGATTGTATGGGGACGCTACTGCACGCATATAGGCTTCCCCGCCCAGATGACCCAACGGATACTTGCACAACAATCGGTTGGATTTTCCGGGAAGCTCTTTTCTCCTGAACATAATCAGAAGTTCTCAACCGAACACTCCGAGGCGAAACTTGAACGTGATCCGGAGATGGCACACCGCTTCATCCTGAAGATTGACGGCATCAGTGTCTTTCAGTGGTTTATTGAGAAAGCCAAGGAACTCCTTGGTAAACTCGGCATCAGACCCATTCCGCCAAAAATTAAAATGGGGCTTTAATGTTCATCCCTGTTGTAATGGATTACAACAGGGATGAATATTGTACGATATGATTAGAATTGAAAGCAAAAAAATTTAATAATATTCACCTCCAACTGTTCCAATAATGACTAAACTGTTTGTCCAAAAATCTGGTATTGTATTCTGAATTTCTAAGACCATCCTGGATGTTGCAACAGAAGATTGGCCTGAATCTCCATCAGGTAGACTCATTGCCCATTTATTATGTTTAATCTTTGCTCCAACTATATATTTAGCATAGAGTTCAAAATCAATAGTATAGCAGTTTTTAAATTCAGGATCGGTAGAATAAGTAATGAAATATTTATTACTATATGGAGTAGTCTCTTCGGTATAAGTTTTTACTTCACCTTCTGTTATAGGTGTAGCAATATTCTTATTAAGATTAAATCCCCAATATTCAATATCGGATATGGTTTTGAATTTAGCCTTTTTCTCAGACAAACGAATATATTTATAATCAAGTAAGTTCGCTTTTGATTTGGGCCCAATGATCAAAAACCTATCTGTTCCATGACTTTCAGAATATGTTGAGCCAGAAGAACCCCCTATGCCAACCCCGACAGGACCTATACCCAATCCAATTCCACCACCTGAATTATTGCCATGAGATACCGTCGTTTGTTGGTTGTCATAATAAGATTGAGTAGAAAGATCATTAAACCTTCTAAAAGAATTAGCTCTATCGATATAAATCGGTTGGTCTGTTTTATTTACAATTTGAATTGCATATCCCATTTTCACTTTCCAACCACCATCATAATATTCAACGGCAGTCGGATCTATTACAATAGTAAGGTCTTTTGTTGAGATTACGGAAGAATCTGTAAATGCCATTATCGGGAAGAATTCCTTTGCTTTCTTTTTTGATGATTTTATATTAAGTCTTGGGAGTACCTCATACTGTGCTTTCATTGAGGTATTGTCATCCATAGGAATTGATCTCGTTTTAGTAGGTGCTGCTGGGCTACCATTGGCAATCGCATTAGGTTGAGAGGTCTGATTAAACTTATCAACTTCACCATTTCCATATTTTATTGAAAGAACATTGGATTTAGGCTCTGCATATACCGGACCATTTGGATTTGAAGACTTTTTGTACTTTATCTCATTGGTCTGAACTTCTGTGACAATTCCATTTATTATGTCACCATTACGAAGTACAATAACGTCATCAGCAAAAATTACAATGGATGTAAACCAAAATAATAAAAAGATAAGTTTTTTCATTGAAATCTCACGGCCTTACAGCTCTATCGGCCTTTTAAATGAAAAAGCGTGGACTGAAATTGCCACGTCTTCGAATGATGGTCGTAGGAAACCGTAGATGCAGATGTAGAAATAGCAGCCCACGCCTATGGCGTGAGAACCGCTTGTTTATCCTTGCATCTGTTGAAAATTTCCTACGTTTTCATTAGCAAGATAAGCAATACGCTTCTTGTTTATTCAATATGTCGTAGATCGACCGCAGTCAATCCGACTACAAAGTTAGTAAAAGTTTTTCAAACTACTGCCATTCAGAGTCTCAAATCTTAGACAAACAAATCGAAATCGTTAGAATTAAATAAAATAAAACATCGTTAAATTATGCTAAAACAGAGCTGTCGTTTTGGATTTATCCAACTTATTAGTACACCATGAGTACACCACAATAATCATAAATAATTGATTTATTGATGTATTACAACCCATACAAGAAGATAAGGTATGTTTTGAGGCACGCAGAATTAGATTTGTGCCTCAAAACCCTTGCAATGCTCAGTGTTGCGATTACTCCAAAGTCGTAATCACCATAAACGAACCTGCGGTTGGCAGTTTCCAACCATACCACTAAATATCCACCCAATGAAACAAGAAAGTAAGAAATCTGGTCGCCCGCCAAAAGTAGATGCAACCACCTTCCGTTGCTCAGTCAATTTCAATGCCGCAGTAGAGACAGCACTGCTAACTATGCACGAACAATCCGGAGTAGCTTCGCTATCCGCATTTATCAAGATGCATCTCTTCGGCAAAACGTTTAAAGTACACCACAACGACGACAACACCCGCATCTTCATTGACAAACTCTCCTCCCTCAACGCCCAATATCGCACAATAGGAGTGGAATATGACTCAGTCGTTAAACTACTCCGCCAACACTTCACTGAGAAGAAAGCCATGCAAGCCCTCTATAAACTGGAACAAGCATCATCTCCCTCGTAAAAGTCAATCGCCAAATCGTCTCCCTTGCCAACGAATTTGACGCCTACTGGCGCGAAAAAGACCGGGAATAGTCCCTTTAGTATCTGAAAAGCAATATGTTTCACAGCATATTCTTTTGTCAGCTCAAGAATAATTTGCAACTTTGCAAATAACATCAAGAAATTGTCCCATGTCAACAGAAACCATAGATAAAGGAACAGAACGCATAAATAGGCTAAAAGTAGTCTTAGCAGAAAAGAACTGTAAAGGCAAATGGCTTGCTGAACAATTAGGCAAGAATGAAGCAACTATTTCGCGATGGTGCTCCAATACCGCTCAGCCATCCCTTGAAATGCTCGTTAAAATAGCAGAATTGTTGAATGTTGAAACCAAAGATTTAATAAATAATAGAATAAGTCAATAATATGGGCACGAATTTTTTTACCAACGAAAAAGATAACACACTTCTAGAAAAGATAGAGGGTGTTTTCAAGTATAAGCAAGTGCATTTCTTTGATGCGCTTGTCGGCTATTTTCGTGCCTCAGGTTATTTTAAAATACGCAAATTTATTCAGCAAACACCTCGTATTCGTATATTGGTTGGCATTAATGTTGATAAACTGACCTACCAAGCAAATCAACAAGGACTCCTGTTTAATCCTAATTCCGAACAATCTCAAGAAGAATTCTTTAATGACATAAAGAAAAATATACAAGAAGCTAAATATGATAAAGAAGTAGAGGATGGAATGTACCAATTTATTGAGGATATTATGACCGGACGAATCATTATGAGGATTCACCCGAAACAGAATATTCACGCTAAAATTTATATCTTCAGAGAAGAGACTTACCATCCTCATGGTTATGGTTCGGTTATAACTGGATCCAGTAACCTTACCGAAGCAGGGCTTGAGAATAATTTTGAGTTTAATGTCGAGCTACGTTATGACGATGACATAAAATTTGCAACCGAGACTTTTGAAAAGCTTTGGGAGGAGTCTGTTGAAATTGATTTAACTCATATCGAAAAAATTAAAAAGGAATCGTATCTGAATCCGAACTTTACCCCATACGAAATATACATTAAATTCCTACTAGAATACTTTGGCAAGAGCATAGATTTTGACCCTAATTCTGTTTCAGACTTACCCAAAGGGTATAAAAAACTATCTTATCAGATCGATGCTGTGAATGACGGGTATTCGAAGATGATGAAATACAACGGTTTTTTTCTATCTGATGTCGTGGGTCTGGGAAAGACAATAGTAGCTGCTCTAATTGCTAAAAGGTTTTTCTTTTCTAATGGGTTTCCTACCCATCGTTCTAGAACCCTTGTAATTGTACCACCAGCATTAAAAGATGGCTGGATCGAGACATTAGAAACATTCAAGATTGATAATATAAAGGTTATTACCAATGGTAGTGTGCATAAATTAAAGTCCCCTGAAACTTATGACATCATTATAGTCGATGAAGCTCATAAATTCAGGAGCGATACGGCTTCGATGTACAACGAATTGCAGAAATTATGTAAGACTAAGACCATTCGTTCCGATGGCTCATCACACGATAAAAAAGTTATTCTCATTTCTGCAACACCATTAAATAACAAGCCAGAGGATATAGCCAATCTTGTATACCTATTTCAAGATTCTAAAGATAGTAATCTTGAAGAAGGTAATCTTCAACGCTTTTTCCGAGAACAAACCGATAAGTATAAAAAACTCAAGAAACTAAAAGATATTAAGGAGATTTCAGAAGGGATAAAAGCTATATATGAAAATATCCGAGTTAAAGTTGTCGAACCATTGACGGTAAGACGTACTCGTGCAGATTTGTTGGGAAACGCGGCGTATAAGAAAGATCTTGAAGAACAAGGTATAACCTTTCCTGTTGTTAAAGCTCCGGAAAAAATATACTATCAACTTGACTCAAACTTAGATGCGTTATACGATAGGACGATTGAGGCTCTCAGCAAGAAGTTAAAATACTTCCGATATCAGGCAATCAAGTATCTTGTCAGCAGTAAGAAAAAAAAATATCCTAAAGCTGATATGGTTTCTATTCAGTTAGCTGGCATCATGAAAACTTTGCTTGTTAAACGTATTGACAGTAGTTTCGATGCATTTAAGCAATCATTGCGGCGATATCGTGACGCTAACCGTGTCATGCTTGATATGTTTGAAAAAGGAACAATATACATTGCTCCTAATCTGCATGTCAATGAACTCCTAATATCTGATAAAGAAGATGAACTGATAAAACAGATTGATGAAGCTAGATATACTGATCCTACGATAGAAATATGTACTCCTGAAGATTTTGACCCACAATTTATAAATGGGCTTCAACACGACGGTGATATCTTGGAAGACCTTGTTACAGAATGGAGCAAAATTACTCAAGACCCTAAAATTGAGGAGTTTGTAAAAAGACTTAAGCAGGAATTGTTTGATAAGAATATAAATCATGAAGGAAAACTTGTTATATTCTCTGAAAGTAAAGAAACTACTGAATATCTTGCCAAAGAGTTGGAGCATCAAGGATTCTCTAAAATTCTGATGGTTACGAGCGCAAATCGAAATGATATGATGTCTATACTCAAGGAAAATTTTGATGCTAATTTCAATGGTAATAAAAAGAATGATTTTGATATCATAATTTCAACGGAGGTATTGGCTGAAGGGGTGAATCTCCATCGTGCTAATATAATCGTCAATTATGATACCCCTTGGAATTCAACGCGCCTTATGCAACGTATCGGCCGAGTAAATCGTATAGGAAGCACGGCATCGGAAGTACATATTTACAACTTTTTCCCAACAGCAAAAGTAAACAACGATATTGATCTTGAAAAGAAAGCCAAGATGAAACTGTTTGCCTTCCACGCTGCACTTGGTGAGGATAGTCAGATATATTCAACTGACGAACAGCCAGAAAGTTTCGGTCTATTCGATAAGGCTGTAGATGAAGAGCGAGATGAGAAATTGCGTTACCTCATGTGGCTTCGACAACTCAAGTCGGAAAATCCGGAGCTAATCAAACGCATCTCAAAATTACCTTTGCGTGCAAGAGTTGGAAGGAAAAATAAATTGATACCTCGAAGTACTATCACATTTATTCGCAATAAGCGTCGGGATGCCTTTACTTTTGTTCGTGATGATGGAAGTGTTGAAGAGTTAACATTCTTAGAGGCAGTCAAAGAATTTCAAGCCAGGATAGACGAAAAATCCATACCTCTTCATAATCTCCATCATGAACAGGTTGCCAAAGCAGTTGAGGTATTCAATCAATTAGATGCCCAGGCAAAAGCATCTGATAAAAAGATCAATACTTCACAGGGGCCCAATGAAAAGAAGGCGATCGCTTATCTCGATGGCTTTATCCATTTACCAGAAATATCTGAAGATGAGAAAAACTTGATAGTTAAGGCAAAACAAGCTATTACAACAGGTAAGTTCCAGCGACTTCAGAGAGATGTCAATAAAATGCAATCCTCTACTAAGAATGTTGCCATTAAGCCAGTTCTTCTATTAGAACGCTTGATCGGTATTATTACTCAATATCCACTTGAAAGTATTGGACTTAATACCAATAAATCAACGATAATGAAAAAATCTGGTCGCGATTATTCACCAGAAATTATCATTTCTGAAAGTTTCAACGTATAGCACCTTGAAGATATGACAAAAATAGATTTAAGAAATAAACTGCATTCATCATTTGAATTCGCAATATGGAAAGAATTATTCGATGTAATATTCTCTCCTTCGAGTGTGCAATACCTTTCGCAGGAAGTTTCAGTGGATACTACCCTTATTAAAAAGGGGGGTCAGATTGGTACAATTCGCCTAGATGATGGACGTTCTTTGGCTCTATTTAAATTTGAAGTTGCAGACAACATTGATATATCTCGTAATCGTAAAGGATTGAGGGATATTGCAGCTAAATATGTAGATCAGTCGTTGATTCACGGAGCTCTGGTACTATATTATTCTAAGAGACAGACTGACTATCGTTTGACTTTTATAGCCAAACAATCTTCATTCAATGAGTCAGGGCAACTTGTTAAGACCGAAACAGCTGCTAAACGCTACACATTCCTTCTTGGACCGAATGAACCATGTACTACCGCTGCCAATCGTCTATATGAACTGTTTGAGTGCAAACAAAAAAACGGTTCGATATATCTTGCCGATGTGATAGAGGCATTTTCGGTCGAGCGGCTCAACAAGGAATTTTTTGATGGATATAAAAAGCAATATCAGAAATTTCTCAGTACCCTATCTGACACTAAGCGGAATCGTGACTATGTGAAAAAATTACTTGGACGAATAGTCTTTCTGCATTTCTTGCAAAAGAAAGGATGGATGGGAGTTCCTGCTTCAAATAACAATTGGACTGGAGGAGACAAGAACTATCTTGCAAACCTAGTTAATCGGTATATGGGGAATAATCGCCTTTTAAGCGATGTCCTTGAGCTACTGTTCTTTAATACGCTTAATCAATCCCGCTTCAATGACTTGGTTGATCCGATACTTGGTAATGATATAAAGATTCCATATCTTAATGGTGGCCTTTTTGATAAAGACACTATTGATGAGCTGGATATTGATTTCCCTTATGATTACTTTAAGGACTTAATGGAATTCTTTTCTCAATACAATTTCACGATAGATGAAAACGATCCGGACTATAGTGAGGTAGGTATTGATCCTGAAATGCTTGGGCACATATTCGAAAATCTCCTTGAAGATAACAAAGATAAGGGAGCTTTCTATACTCCTAAAGAGATTGTCCAGTATATGAGTAGGGAATGTATAACCCAATATTTGATTACTCAAACAACAGATGATTTGTTCCTAGGACATCTAAAGGAGTCAATCAAAGATTTGGTAAATAAACAAGTCGTTTCGATTGACCTGCAAGATAAAGCTATTGCTCAAAGATTATACAATTTACTGGCAGATGTAAAAGTATGCGATCCGGCAATTGGCTCAGGCGCATTTCCAATGGGTGTGCTGAATATCCTGTTCCACACTCGCCATGTACTTCATGCTTTCGCATTTCCGAAAAAAGATTTTGTAAGTACTGAAGTAAAACGGGAGATTATCCAAAATAACATTTATGGTGTAGATATTGAGCAAGGAGCCGTAGATATTGCTCGCCTAAGATTTTGGTTATCATTAGTAGTTGATGCGGAAGAGCCACACCCACTGCCGAACCTTGATTATAAAATTGTTTGTGGCAATTCGCTTTTGAATCGTCATGCTCTTGATGTGCCTATTGATGATGTTTTCGCATATTATAGTCGAAAGAATAAAACAGATTTTACATTAGCTGATTATCAGCAACAGGTACTGGAGTACACTAATACTTCAGATCACAAACTTAAAGATAATTTCAAAAAGAAAATTTCAGATATTAAGAATGCGTTTAAGACGTCATTGACTAATAGGATGATGTCGAAACGCAACCGTATTCAAGGACAGATTTTGTCATTGGAAAGTGATACCCTTTTCGGTCCACCGACAAAAGAATGCCTCAAACAGGCAAAGGAATTACGAAAGAGATATGCACGTCTTTTAGCTCTAAACAGTGAGATTGAGAATGATAAGCTATATGCTGACGCATTTGAATGGCGATTTGAATTTCCTTCTCTACTAGACAAAGATGGGAACTTTAAAGGTTTCGATATCGTAATCGGTAATCCGCCATACAATGAATTGCGTAATCTTGAGCCACAGATGCAAGAGACGCTTAAAGATACCGAATACTACAAATTCGCAAAAGGTGGAAGACTGAATATGTATCAATTTTTCTATCCTTTGGCAATTAAAATTGCTGCCAATGGAGGAATAATATCCCTCATAACTCAGAATTCAGTTTTAGCAGAAGATAGTGCGGTAGGAAATAGAAAACTATTTTTTTCAAATACAGATATCTTGTCTATAAATTCTTTCCCTGAACGAGACAATAGGAATTTGCGCGTCTTTGAATCGGTCAAAATGAGTGTATGTATCTGTACATTAAAAAAGACCTCAAATCCCAATGGCCTATTAAAGTTTAATGTAAACGTATGGAACTCAAGGAGAATGATAAATAAGCATGTCTTGACGATTTCAAAGGAGGACATTTTAGATATATATCCGGATGATCTAATAATCCCGATTAGTGATAATGATAGATTCTTGATTATAAAGAATTTATCTAATATCAGACAGTATCAAATAACTGCATCTGCAGGAGAAATTGACATGACAAAGTATAAAAGCCATTTCAATATGCAGAAGGTAGGAACACGGGTTATTACAGGCGCTCAGATTCAGCGATATCATATTACGGATAATCCTTCTCAGGGAATGACACCTTATCTATCAGACATTAGTCTGTCTCAGAAGAGGTTACGTGACATAAAAAAAACAAGAATAGTTCTTCAAAGAATTACAGGGGTTGACTCATATAGAAGAATTGTTGCCACGATTATTAAGGATGGATACTTCTGTGCAAACTCTACTAATTATATTTCTATTGATTCCCAATCAATTAATCCGCTATACCTTTTAGGAATTCTTAATTCGTCTTTGATAAATTTCTATATTAAACAAACTAGCACAAATACTAATATTACAGCTAAAGTTTTAGAATCTCTTCCTATAATTCACAATAATATGAACGCGGAAAGAGTTATAGCGACTTTAGTTGAATACATATTGACATTAAAGTCAACAGCAGACATTTCTACCATTGTATCAAATAATACTATATCAAATTATTTTGATAAAATCATCGATGGAATTGTATTTGAGCTATATTTTCAAGAACATATGAAAAGGAATCAGATTGATGTTCTCGAATATGCGTCAGAGCTAATACCTTCTCATTCTGTCTTAAAAGATTTGTCAACATCAGAACAAAACAATTTGATCTGGTCAACATATACGAACATAAAAAAAACTAACAATTGCTTGCGAGAAAGGTTAGAGCTATTTTCTATGCGAAGCCCCAATATACTGAAATACATTATTCAAGAATAACTATGCCATTCATAAACAAAATAGAAATCACTGGATTCAAAGCCTTTCCTGATAAATTCACATTAACATTAGAAGGCAATCATCTTCTTATGTATGGTGAAAATGGCAGTGGGAAATCTTCGATTTTCTACTCACTCCATTGTATATTTCAATCACCATTAAAATCTGATGGTGGTAAAAAATACTTCAATGTAAAGAATGACGATGGATCTCCTAATAACCAGCATCTTAAAAATTTAGACAATCCGGATATTGAATCAAGAATCCTTATAGATTTTACAGAAAGACATCCTTTTATTTATATTGTAGATAAAAATGGGTTTAATACTACATTAATTGATGGACGTCATCCTTTGCCTGCAAATATTACTGGATGCTTTATTAATCATCAATTTCTTTTTCACTTTTTTAATTTTAGAAATTCTCAAAGAATCAATCTTTTTCCTGTATTTGTAAAAGATATATTGCCATTTATAAAGGATGATAGAAGCGGGTATCATATAGGGGAGATGTATGATATTTTAACATCATCGATTATAAAAAGAGGGAATCAAGTTGCTAAAGAGTATCTTGAAAATATAGATTATTTCAATGAACGAGTAAAAGAAGTAATTGAAGATATAAATCTATCTGCTTCTGATATCTATAATAAATATTTTAAAGATAATGATGATAAGGAATTGCAGATAAGATTACGATATGACTCTAATGCAGATAAGCCCGAAGGTGACCCAATGGAATACTGGCTTAAATATGACCGAATTATTGAATATATCCAAGTTAATGACATCGTACAAGAGAAACCCTCAAGGTATAAGAGACTAAATTCGCCATTTATCGGAATGGAAGTATCTGAAAGATTATTGGACGGAACATTTAGATTAATTACAAATCCCCATGTTCATTTCAATGAGGCAAAGTTAACAGCCATTGCTCTGTCAATACGTTTTTCTCTATTAAATCTTGACAAGGCAGCCGATGGTAGATTTCTTGCTTTAGACGATATGCTTATTAGTTTGGATATGAGCAATCGAGCTAAGGTCGTTGACTTTCTCCTTGCCATTTCAAATAAATACAGGATTTATCTTTTTACTCATGATAGAGCGTTTTTTGAGTTTTTTAAGCACAAAAGCAAGCGACATATGTCTGCCAATGAATGGCTATATAAAGAAATCTATATGGGAGAAACTAAAAAACCGTATTTGAGAGACAGCAAGACATATCTTGAAGAAGCAGAACATTTTATAAATCAAAATAAATTTGAAATAGCGGGTAATTTCCTTAGAAAAGAGGCTGAAGCATTCTGCAAACGATTTTTACCGAATAAATGGCAGCTTACAAAAGAATATACTTGTCTTGATTTGAATGGTATGATTCAAAACTGCAAATTATTTGCCTCTGAAAGCGGAATTACAGATTTATCCTTGTTTGAAGAATTGGATGACTATAGAAAATTTATATTGAATTCCTCCAGTCATGATAGTTATGATGTGGTAAAATTTGAAAGCGAGATTAGGAAATGTCATCGAACACTTACTATTCTGTCTAAAGCCAAGTCAGAACCAATATTGAAATCTGGGGAGAGTGTCACATTTTCTTTAAAGACTCCTGCACCAGATGTACATGAATATACATTCGATATTCAGATTTGTGATGAACTTCGAGTAATTGAGATCTCCGGACAACCTAAAGTTCTCTCAAAAGTGATGATAAACTACTATTGTTCCACAGATGGTGTCAAAGGAAGTAAACAATCAGGTAATCAAACATTAAAGAAATTTTATGATAAGAATTTTGAAAAATCTGATGGGACAGAGAATCCCGATTATCTTGAAAGTATACTTTTAACATCTAATGGAGACTCTCTATCATCATTGTTATAATTATCAATGGTCTTATAAAACGGTGGTTAAAAATATTAGTAATAACATATAAGTAAACAGGATAATGCTCGTACTCAATATAGCTGAATTTGACTGGAGCCCCATAATAGGGGGAGTTATTGGTATATTCATAGGTGTTGTTTCCACTTATTTTAATAAGCGTGCCGAGTTTAGAGCACTTAAGCAGAATAACGCTGCTTTACAAAAAGAGAATGAAGCAATTCGTTCGTATTACGAACTGGAAGTCTCAAAACGAAAATATCGTTATGAAGAGAAACTTCGACAATATTCAAACTTCTTTTCCTTAATAGATGCCTGTTCTAAAGAAATGAATAGTCGAACTCAGCAACGATGTATAGGAGCAATAAATAGTTTCTACTCTCAATTCCTACACGCCGTTAATCAGAATGATAGTGCTGCAGAATCAACTGCTGCCTCGAATTTTCAAAGTGAGCTTACACAAATTATGATGGAAGCTAATGATTATTTGATAAAATTTAGACAGGAAACTAATGCCATCAAGCTTATTGCTAGCGATGAAATTGTTGAGCTATTAGATATGTTTGATTCAAAGATGGAAGAAAGCATTCAAGTATCCACTTCATGTCTCCAAGACTTACAGTCCTTAATATTACAGCGTAATTCTCGACAATTACAAGCAAACCAAAATCATATCAATAATATAGGACAAGAAATAATTTTACTTAAAAAAAAGATTATAAGTCTCATGAAAGCAGAACTAAATCAAATATAATTTGGACTAGCTGCTTTAAACATTCTTTAACGATATGACGATTAACGATATAAAGGCTTTGATTGCGGCGGATGAGTCGCGGACTCTGGAGCTGAAGAAGAGTACCGGCGAGTTGAAGGACGGTATGCACGCGGCGTGTGCGTTTCTCAATACTGATGGCGGTTGGCTGATTTTCGGTATTGCACCGAAGTCACTGAAGATTATCGGACAGCAGGTGACAGATGATACGAAACGTGAGATTTCACAAGCGTTGGCGGGTATTGAGCCGGCATACGATATTAAACCTATATATGTGGATGTGCCCGATTATCCCGGCAACAAGGTGATA
>VIDP01482973.1_pt1 | contig 16897 bp, 10 predicted proteins | sample 5025131 | NCBI WGS metagenome assembly VIDP01 (sample SAMN11853144, study PRJNA449069) | gut metagenome | isolation source: stool from male vole | host: Microtus ochrogaster | place: USA:Florida | collected 2017
CGGGGCTCAGAGGCACGGCCATCTCGATATGGTCGATTTCCCATTCGGCCCAGGCGCCACGATACATCCAGATGTCGCATTTCTTCATCCATTCCTCTTCTTTAAGCTCATCAATGGCAGCGAGCACAGCGTCGAGACATACCCTGTGTGTGCCGTGAGGGTCCGCAAGGTCACCGGCCACGAACATCTCATCCGGTTTGACCTCCATCAGCAGTTTTTTCACGATATCCACATCGGCCTGGCTGAGATCACCTTTCTTTATGGTGCCTGTCTCATAGAACGGCAGCTGCAGGAAGTGGACGTGGTCGGCCGGTATGCCCATATAGTTGCAGGCTGTGAGGGCTTCGCACTGGCGGATTATCGTCTTGAGGGCACGTATGTCTGTGCTGTCAATGTCACCGGCCTTCTTAGAAGCTATGTATTCATGTATGCCATCGCTCAGGGCCTGGTATTTATCATTGTCAAAGCCGAATTTGCGTGACATCCTGTCCATCACCATCACATAACGGATCATATCTTCGTCACCTACTGCGATGTTACCGGAGGTCTCGTAAGCCGTGTGTACGTCATGCCCCTGATCGACAAGACGCTTTACCGTACCGCCCATCGATATCACATCGTCGTCGGTGTGGGGCGAGAATACGTTTATGCGCTTGGGGGAGGGCGGCGACCGCTCGGGACGCACGCTGTCGACAGCGCCCGGCTTGCCTCCGGGCCATCCGGTGATGGTGTGCTGCAGGTCGTTGAATATCTTTATGTTTACATTGTAGGCTGAGCCGTAGAGAGCGAGAAGTTCGCCCAAACCCCAGTCGTTGTAGTCTTTATCGGTCAGCTTAAGTATCGGTTTCTTGGTCATCATGCAGAGCCATACGATAGCCCTGCGGATAAGTTTGTCGTCCCATTCGCATGATGTCACGAGCCACGGACGGCTGATACGTGTAAGATCGTCGGCGGCCGCAAGATCGATCACAATGGTGGCATGGGTGTGTTGTTGCAGATATGAGCTGGGCATTGATTCGCTCACCGGCCCCTCGACAGTCTGCTCTATCACCCGGCAGTAATTCTCGCCCCATGCCATGCACGTGATATGGCGTGCCCGCATCAGGTTGCTCAGGCCGAGGGTGACGGCGGTCTGCGGCACATCGTCGCATTTGTAATCGCTGGCCACGCGGTGGCGTGTTTCATTACCGAGCATCACCAGACGGCATCCGCTGCCCGGCTTAGAGCCCGGCTCGTTGAAAGCGAGCGAGCCGGGCTGTCCGATCTCGCACACTACCAGATCGATGCCACCGGCGCGCTCGATCTTCTGCTCGTATTTCTTGGTGGCCCGGTAGATGTCGTCGCGCTCCACGGTGGTATCCATCGTGTGGATGTTTTCTTCGGGTATGTCGAGATGTCTCAGCAGCACGTTATGCAGACGCCCGAATGTGCTGGGGCCATCGGGCAGCAAGGGATAAAATTCACAAAGGTTGAATACCATGACGTTACGGAAGCTCACCTCGCCTTTGCGATACATATCAATCAGACATTCATATACGGGATGGGTGGCGTTTCCGGCTCCGAGGGCCAGAACGCATTTTCCCTTTACCTCAACCGTATGATTGATTATGTCGGCTATACGCTGTGCCTCGGCACGCGCACCGTCGCCCGGTGTCTCGAATATCTCAAGATATACATTCTCATCGCGGCATAAGGCTACTTTTTCAAGTTCGTTCTTAGGCGAATAGTATTTTTTTGGTATCCGGTCAAGCTTGATGTTGCGGCTAAGATTATATTTCATCGCTATATTAGTTTATCATGATTTCTTGATATTGTACTCTGATGCATCGTGGCATCAGGCAATGATGTGATATAAACACCAATCATCCACACAAAGTTAAAAAAATATTTGTTCGGTTGTTATTTATTTTAGATGTTGTCAACAATATTTTAGTTATTTTTACAGTTGGTGATTGCGTGGGCCTAAGATTGCAATCCGCCGTTAATAAAATCTCACTGAATGATGTGTCATCCTGCTACCCTTACAGGGTGAATTATGCGATATAAAAGTGAATCATGCGATATAAAATATGTGTATAATAATAGGGCGGATACCCGGTCAATCACGTGTCGCACGGATGTGTTCATCCAGCGGCAGCCCTTTACTGGAGCGGATTCAGGGGGTGATGGGATGCTGTGAATGTCTATTATTCATAAAGAATGTTAACAAAAATAATTTTTTAAAAAAATAGTAATCCAAACCCTTTGAAATTCAATAAAAATACCGACCTTTGCACTGGAAATAACATAAATCAACATACAAAAATGACAAAAGCTGATATCGTTAACGAAATTTATAAGGCTACCGGCTATGACAAGGCTGAAGTGCTGAATATCGTAGAAAAGCTGATGGTAGTAATCAAGGATTCACTCGCCAATGGCGAAAACGTGTATCTTCGCGGCTTCGGAAGCTTCATCATCAAGACACGCGCCCAGAAAGTAGCACGTAACATATCCAAAGGTGAGACTGTAATTGTGCCCGAGCACAATATCCCGGCCTTCAAGCCCTCAGACAGCTTCACTGAAATGATAAAATAATCCGTATATTGCTAACGCATAAATCGGCGCAGCTTCGGCAATATGCCGGCTGTGCCGATTTTTTATTTACAGTGATACGCATAAGTTTAACCATTCATATTTATTGACATGAAACATACCATACTTGTCACCGGAGGCACAGGCTTTATCGGGTCGCACACCACCGTAGAGCTCATCAACGCAGGCTATGATGTGGTGATCGTTGACAATCTCAGTAATTCAAAGCCCGACGTGATCGACGGCATCGAGAAAATCACCGGCGTGCGTCCGGCATTCATTGAGGCGGATTGCTGCGATATGCAGGCCATGGAGAAGGTATTCTCACAGTATCCGATTGACGGCATCATACATTTCGCGGCCAGCAAAGCCGTAGGCGAAAGCGTTGAGAAGCCACTGCTCTATTACCGCAACAATATCCTGTCTCTTGTCAATCTGCTTGAGCTTATGCCCCGCCACAATGTAAAGGGTATCATATTCTCATCAAGCTGCACCGTATACGGACAGCCCGATCCCGAAAATCTTCCCGTCACCGAAGAGGCTCCCATCAAGCCGGCTGAGAGCCCGTACGGCAACACCAAGCAGATAAATGAAGAGATAATCCGTGACGACATCAACAGCGGAGCCCCGATCAAGGCTATCCTGCTGAGATATTTCAATCCCATCGGATCGCATCCGACAGCGATAATCGGTGAGCTGCCTAACGGTGTGCCGATGAACCTCATTCCTTTCGTAACACAGACAGCAGCCGGTATCCGCGAGCAGCTCAAGGTATTCGGTAATGACTACGACACCCCCGACGGCACATGTATCCGTGATTATATATATGTGGTAGACCTCGCAAAGGCTCACGTGAAGGCTATGCAGCGTGTGCTTGACACCGACAGCCCCAAGCTTGAGGTATTTAATGTAGGCACAGGCCGCGGCGTAAGCACAAAGGAGGTGATCGACGCATTCGAGAGAGCCACAGGTGTCAAGCTCAACTGGTGTTATGCCGACCGCCGTACGGGTGACATAGAGAAGGTATGGGCTAATCCGGACAAGGCCAACAAGGTGCTGGGCTGGAAAGCCGAGACATCAATCGACGACGCGCTGAAGTCGGCCTGGAAATGGCAGTGCAAGCTGTGTGACGAAGGCGTAGGTCAGTAATCATGCGCCAGGCATAATAATTACGTCCGGCAGGTCAATCCCGCGCCGGCAGATAACAGACATAAGCCCCGCCAAAGGGGCTTTGTCTGTTTCTCTGCGATGGAGTAGAAAACATTTATTTACGGAATATTGGAGTATTTCACCACTTTCCTTTCCATTCTTTGACAAAATGATTTAATATTCGATAATTTTAGAACAAAACTAACTAAAACTTGTTAAATAAGAAAACGAATACTAATCCAATAATCCGGCTACCAAAATGATAACAAAGAAAGTCATTGATGAAATATATCGTCACTATGGGAAAAAACCTAAGGATACAGACTCACTCGATATAGCGATGCTATTTGAAAAAGCCGGTATTGAACACGATATACTGATAGATCCCGAGACCAACGAGCTCACGATTGCATCTATACCTGAAGACTCACCGTTTCATACCATACCGCTCAAAAACATCCATGGCTTCGTGCCCTTTGAGGAGTGGGTAGGCATTGTATTACACTCGTCCATAGTGTTTCTCAATTGCAAGAAACCGATATCTTCCATACATATAAAGCAGGACAGACCGTCATTCTGGAAGAAGATGACCGGAGCATTTTCCTGAGATTATTTTGTCACGTGGCCCTCCGGGGTCATTTTTTTTTGTACGGTAGCCTCGTTTTCCTTAACTTTGTGGAAAACATTCATCAGATGATAACATTCAATCGCTTTTTCAATATCATGGCGGGCTGCGCGCTCGCTTTCACGTCGTACGCCCAGGAATACAAACCATACGGAGTAGAGAAGCAGTATCCCACCTATCTTGAGGAGATGGTGGCCGAGCTCGACTATCCCATGGCCTGGGACAACAGTGATATCACCGATTTCGGTCAGTGGCGTCAGGCCGCGCGACAGACATTGACACAAGCCATGATGCTGCCCCCTAAGGCACCGGCATCCTATGACCCGCAGATAATATATGAGGAGCAGCGTGACGGCTACAAGGCCCGTATCGTGCAGATCAACCAGAACGCCTATATCCGGGCCAATGTCTATGTACTCGTGCCCGATACCCCGGGTCCTCATCCCGGTGTGCTCCTCTTTCACGACCACGGAGGACATTATTTAATAGGAAAGGAAAAAATGATACGTCCGATCAATGCCGATTCGGTGATCGTGGATGATGCCGACAAATGGGTGGAGCAGTGCTACGGCGGACAGTATGTCGGCGATTACCTCGCCTCCAACGGCTATGCCGTGATATGCGGGGATGCGATATTCTGGGGCGAGAGAGGACGCAAGGAGGGCGTGGACAAGAACAAGCTCGGTGATTTCGCCGGAAACCTGCTCGGCATAGGCCGCTGCATGAGCGGTATCACCACCTTTGAGGATTCATATCTGGTAGATTATTTCGCATCGATGCCCGAGGTCGACGCCGGGCGTGTTGGCTGTATGGGATTCTCGATGGGAGCTTACCGTGCATGGATGCTGGCGGCATATACAGATATTGTCAAAGCCTCGGCAAGTGTGTGCTGGATGACGACGACCGATACCCAGTTCTCATGGAAATATGGCCGGGAGAACGGCGGCTATGCCAACACACTCCCCTCGATACGTCACTATATGGATCATCCTCACGTGGCCTCAATCGCCTGTCCGAAACCAATGATGTTTATCAACGGTGATTCAGACAAGCTTTTCCCGGTCGAGGGTGTGAATAAGGCATATGGCATCATGCATGATGTCTACGCAAGCCAGGGCGCCGAAGACAACATCAGTACTGAAATCATGCACATGCCACACTATTGCGGTCCGGAGGTACAGACCAAGATACTTGCTTTCTTCGACGGGCAGTTCAAGAAGTAACATACAGATGTCATGAATGTAATATTGTCGTTGCTCCGCCCCAAGCAGTGGGTCAAGAATCTTTTTGTATTGCTTCCGCCGTTCTTCAACGGCTCTATCTCCCGACCGGATGTAGCTTTCGCTTCATGCGTGGCCTTCATCTCATTCTGTATGGCGGCGAGCGCGATATATTGTGTTAACGATGTGATAGACAGAGATGCTGACCGCCTTCACAAGATAAAGAAACTCAGGCCGGTAGCGAGTGGCAGAATCTCGGTTGGGGCAGCTCTGGCAGTAACGGCCGCCTGCATAGTCGTATCAGTGGGAGTGTGTTTTCTGCTCGATGCTCCGTACAGTATTAATCTTCTTGAAGTCATCGCCGTATACATAATCATCAACATAGCCTATTGCCTATGGCTGAAAAAGATAGCGATAGTGGACGTATTCTGTATATCCGTCGGCTTTGTGCTCAGGCTTATGGCCGGAGGCAGCGCCTGTGGCATCGAGCTCTCGCAGTGGATCGTGCTGCTGACATTCCTGCTCGCGCTCTTCATGGCCTTTGGCAAAAGACGTGATGATCTGGTGATATATCTTGAGACCGGTGTGCTGCCGCGCAAGAATGTAGCCGCCTATAACACCACATTCATGGATATGTCATTGGCCATCATATCTGCCGCTGCCGTGATATGCTATATCATGTATACGCTTGATCCACGTGTGTTTGAGACACACGGTTCCAGCCGGCTGTATATGTCATCGGTATTCGTTCTCGCAGGGTTGCTGCGCTATCTTCAGCTCGCCATCGTGGAGCACCGCAGCGGTAGTCCTACCGAGCTTGTGTTCACCGATCATTTCCTGCAGATATGTGTGATACTCTGGGCTGCGTTCTTTGCTGTTGTCCTGTATGCATAATCTGAAAAGCATCATATTCTTATACCCTGGCAGACCATGAAAAGAATAGCGGCTTTCGACTTTGACGGCACTATCACCGGATGTGACACATTCATCGACATCATCCGTAACACATACGGGTCAGGTGCCCTGCTACGTGGAGTGATACGTCTCTCTCCCAGGTTGCTGGAATGGAAACTCGGACTGATAACCAACAGCGAGGCCAAGCGATGGCTTTTCGCCCGTTTTTTCGCAGGTATGCCTGAGCGGGAATTCAATGACATATGCCTTCGCTATTTTCGGGCGGCATGGCCGCGCATAATCCGTAAAGGGGCTGTGCGGGCTGTGCATAAGCATCTCGCGGCTGGTGACACAGTGGTGATCGTCAGTGCCAGCCCCGAATCATGGGTAAGACCCTTTGCCGATGCTCTGGGTATTGATACGGTGATCGCAACAGAGGTCGCTGTCAATCCTGACGGGACAATCGCCGACCATTTTGCCTCGCCCAATTGTCACGGCCCAGAAAAGGTGCGTCGCCTGTCGGAGATATTCGGAGACAAATCCTCATATCATCTCACATCCTACGGTGACAGCCGCGGTGACCGCGAGATGCTGGCCCTCGCCGATGACGCATATTACAAACCTTTCAGAAAATAACACTCGAGAATGAGCGACAAGACATTAACGATATTCACTCCTACATACAACCGGGCTCACACTCTGCCACGTACATACGCGAGTATGTGCCGCCAGACATCAGATGATTTCGTATGGCTTATCGTCGATGACGGCTCTACAGACAACACACGGCAGCTCGTGGATCAATGGCTCGCCGAAGCACAGGTAAATATCAAATACATACATAAAGAGAACGGAGGTCTCTACACCGGATACAACGTGGCATATCTCTCGATCGACACTCCGCTTAATATGTGCGTTGACAGCGATGACTTCATACCGGATGATGCCGTGGAGGTGATTGTCAGGACATGGCAGCAGCAGGGGAGTGACAGATTCTGCGGTATCATAGGCCTTGATTTCTACCTTGATACCGGCAAACCTATAGGCGGCTATTTCCCGGATGACCTGAAGGAATGTTATTATCTCGATCTCTATACAAAGAAAATCCATATCGGCGATACCAAGCAGGTGATGCGCACTGATCTGATGAGAGCGGTGGCTCCGCAGGTCGGTTATGAGGGAGAGAAGAATTTCAATCCTGTGTACATGTTGCTGCAGGTGTGTGACCGGATGCCCATGATAGTGCTCAACCGCAACCTGTGTACTGTGGAATATCAGGAAACAGACAGCATGTCTAAGGCTATCTTCAGGCAATACTTCGACAGCCCGCGGAGTTTCTCAAAACTGCGCCGTCTGGAGATGACCTTGAAGCGCAGTGATCTGCGCAATATCCTGCGGGTCACCACCCATTATATCGCCACGTGTATGATAGCGCGCGACCGCCGCATCATATCCGACTCTCCGCGCAAGATGCTCACCCTGGCTCTGCTCCCCGCCGGCACGTTGCTGTATTTCTATCTGCTGCGAAAGGCCCGCCAACCGCTTCTGAGGTAATATATCATGTAGATAAATTCCGGCACCGGCCGCGATTTCATGCTGCCGTTGTCACGGAGACTTGCGGAATTGGAAAATTATTTGTAACTTTGTAAGTTAACATGAATCGGCGCGCCGGGAATGACGCGCCGTCCTTTAGAAGAATACACATGCCAAGAAACATAGAGATCAAAGGCGCAAGAGTCAATAACCTCAAGAATATTGACCTCAAGCTGCCGAGCAATAAATTTATAGTGGTGACCGGTCTGTCGGGTTCCGGCAAGTCATCGCTGGCTTTTGACACACTTTATGCCGAGGGGCAGCGTCGATATGTTGAGAGTCTGTCGTCATACGCGCGTCAGTTTCTGGGCCGACTGGCCAAACCCGAATGTGACTGGATAAAAGGCCTGCCACCTGCAATCGCCATCGAACAGAAGGTGAATACGCGCAATCCCAGGTCTACGGTGGGGACATCCACAGAGATATATGATTACCTGCGGTTGCTATACTCCCGCATCGGACGCACCATATCCCCTGTGTCGGGCATGGAGGTGAAAAAGCATACGGTAGAGGATGTTGTGAATGCGGTGATGTCTCATCCCGCCGGTACGCGTGTGGCAATCGCCGCACCCATTATCCTGCCACCCGACCGCAAGTTTGCGACACAGCTCGACATATATCTCAAGGAGGGATATACGCGTCTGCTCAAGGGTGATGAGTTTGTGGATATTGAAGAACTGCTGCAACAGGACTCACCTGAAGACATCGGCTACATGCTGCTGATCGGCAGGTCGGTGGTGGATGATAGCCAGGATACTCTGTCGCAGCTCACCGAGTCGGTGGAGACAGCTTTTTTTGAGGGGCATGACAGTTGTGAAGTGGTGTTGTGGACACACGAGGGCACCGGTCGCCTCAGCTTCTCCCGCAAATTCGAGGCCGACGGTATGACGTTTGTCGAGCCCGGTGACCAGCTCTTCAACTTCAATAATCCCGTGGGTGCGTGTCCGGTGTGCGAAGGTTTCGGCCGGGTCATGGGCATTGACGAGCGTCTGGTGGTGCCCAATCCCGCATTGTCGCTCTATGAGGATGCCGTGGTGTGCTGGAGAGGCGAGAAGATGAGCGAATGGAAACGTGAGTTTATCCACCGTGCCGCCCGCTACAATTTCCCCATCCACAGGCCATACGCCGATCTCACTGACGAGGAGAAGGATCTGCTCTGGAACGGCAGGGGCAACTGCTACGGTATAAACGAGTTTTTCAGATGGGTGGAGCGCAAGCAGGCCAAGATACAATACAGAGTGATGCTTGCCCGATTCAGAGGCCGCACGGTGTGTCCGGAGTGCGGCGGCGGTCGTCTGCGAAAAGAGGCCACTTACGTAAAAGTCGGCGCCCGGTCGATTACCGAGCTGGTGAAGATGCCGGTAAGCGATCTTGCCGTGTGGTTTGACGACCTGCAGCTCGACGGGCATGATGAAACTGTGGCAAAGCGGATACTCATAGAGATAAAGAGCCGTCTGTCGTTTCTGACACAGGTAGGTCTGGGATATCTGACCCTCGACCGTCTGAGCAATACGCTGTCGGGCGGAGAGAGCCAGCGTATCAATCTGGCGACCTCATTGGGCAGCAGCCTGATAGGGTCGCTCTACATACTTGACGAGCCGAGTATCGGACTGCATCCGCGTGACACCGAACGTCTGATAGGAGTGCTGCGTCAGCTCCAGCAGCTGGGCAACACCGTAGTGGTGGTGGAGCATGACGAGGAGATAATGCGTGCGGCCGACTGGATTGTGGATGTGGGCCCGGATGCCGGACGTCTGGGCGGTCAGATCGTATATCAGGGCGATGTCGCCAAAGCCACATCCGTACCCAAAAACAGCAAGGAGGCCGAGCGTATTGACAAATCCTATACCGTGAGGTATCTCAACGGCCAACTGTCGATACCGGTGCCGTCACACCGCCGGCACTGGTCATCGTATATCGAGGTGAAGGGGGCGCGTGAACACAACCTTAAGAATATCGATGTGAAATTTCCGTTAGGAGTGATGTCGGTGGTGACAGGTGTGAGCGGCAGCGGTAAATCCACACTGGTGCGCGATGTGCTGTACCGGGCTCTGAGACGTCACCTCGGTGAGGCCGGTGATGCCCCAGGCGCCCACACCGGGCTGGCAGGCGACCTTCACAGCATCAGCGCGGTGGAGTTTGTAGACCAGAATCCTATCGGCAAATCGTCACGATCCAATCCGGCTACATATCTCAAGGCCTATGACGAGATACGCAAGCTCTTTGCCGATCAGCAGGCCGCGAAGCAGATGGGATTCACCCCGGCCACTTTCTCATTCAATACCGAGGGAGGCCGCTGTGAGGACTGTAAGGGCGACGGCACCATCACGATAGAGATGCAGTTTATGGCAGACATCACGGTGACTTGCGAGACATGTCACGGCAAGCGCTTCAAGCAGGAGGTGCTCGACATCCGTTACCGTGGTAAGGATATAAGCGATGTACTTGACCTCACGGTAGATGAGGCCATAGAGTTCTTCGGAGAAGACACTCAGTCGTCTATCGCCCGCAGGATTGTCGCCAGACTGCTGCCGCTGCAACAGGTCGGACTCGGATATGTCAAGCTCGGACAGACATCATCGACACTGTCGGGCGGCGAGAACCAGAGGGTGAAGCTGGCCTATTATCTGTCGCTGGAAAAACAGAAACCAACAGTGTTTATCTTCGACGAGCCCACCACCGGTCTCCATTTTCACGACATCAGCGTATTGCTATCGTCATTCGAGAGACTGATAGCCAAAGGCCACACCATCATAATTATCGAGCACAATCCGGATGTGATAAAATGCGCCGACCATGTCATCGACATCGGACCCGAGGGAGGTGACGCCGGAGGCAGCGTGGTGGCGACCGGCACCCCCGAGGAGATAGCGGCATGTCCTGACAGTCACACCGGTAAATTCCTGAAATTTTGAAATTTGAGAAAGTGAAATCAAGAATAAATCATTATATTTGCAAAGGAAAAACTAATCTGTGTACAATATGAATAAATCTATCCTTAAATTTTCTGCCGTGGCATTTGCTGCAATAGCATCAGCTCCGGTGACTAAGGCGGCCGATCCGGTCGGTGCGTCCGATCCGCCGAGCGTGGTGGAGCAATGGAGTGCGGTGACTACATCTCCGAAGATTATAGATATAAATTTCAGTGACACTACATGGCCCGATACCTGGGGCGACTCAGGCACCGGCATACAGTGTCCGGAATACGAAAGCGGCAGATATGTCAATGTAGTGCTCGATGTGCCTGCCAACGGATCGGATGAAATAAAATATCCGGTGCTGTTTCACAATTGCACTTTCGCCAACAAGGAGTCGTACAGCGGTCTGGCCGGTGCCACTTCGGCATTTTCCCGTCAGTATTACGAGGGACAGAAGGCTACCACATATAATGATTGGAAGCAGCCGGGCCACACAATCTATCTTGAGGATAACATCACTTACAAGACACAAGACGGCAAGGAGATACCCGTGCGCGGTGAGGCCGGATTCGTGCAGATGTGCCGCAACGCCTCAATCGATGGTGTCACATCCCTGCACGGCTGGATGGAGATCGATCATATACCCTACGTGGACCGTGTGCAGTGGTCGTGGTCATCGACATCATGGGGCCGAGGCATAAAGTGCGACTACAAGGTGGGCGACGGCGAGTGGCAACCTCTGGTATGGATGGGATCGGAGAAGCACAAATCTGACTATACCATATTTTCCGACCAGGGCTATTTCATGGAGAACGTTATCGATGCCCATGACGTGTCGCTGCGCTGGCGCGTGTGGGACGGCGACGGCAAGATGAATGCCGATGACCAGGTGCAGAAAGCGCCTTTCAGCTGGCAGGCCATCGACCCCCTGGCTCAGCGCCAGGCTCCCCGTGTGCATAAGATCAAGATTTACGGCACCGAGATCACAGCCGAGCAGGCAGCCTTTGCCAAGGCCAACCCCGTGGGTGATGTGGGTGAGCTTACCGATCTGTCCAACTTCGGTATCACCGACGGCCCGCAGGCTCCCGATGCCAATGCGCCCATAACCCTGCTGTATGTCAATCCTGACGGCACGGGTGACTATACCACTATCCAGGCAGCTATCGATGCCGTGCCCGCGGATAGCCGAGGTATCATATATATTGCCCCCGGTATTTACGATGAGAACCTGTATGCCGGTCGCAAGGGTGGAAAGACCAAATTCATCAGCCTCGTAGGCAGCGATGCCGAGACCACTATACTGACATCATCGGTGAGCCGCACGTCCAATACAGGCAGCTACAACGACTGTGCCGCCCTCAACGTGTTCACTCCGTGTTTCTATGCCGAGAATCTCACGATACGCAATACCGCCGGTAATGTAGGACAGGCCGAGGCCTTGTTCACCAACGGTGACGCCCACATATTCAAGAACTGTATCATCTCAGGCTACCAGGATACCTACAAGGCCAATACCGGATCACGCGGGTATTTTACCGGTTGCCGCATCGAGGGAGCGGTCGATTTCATTTATGACGGAGGTCTCGAATGGTTTGATAACTGCAGTATCGTCAGTGTGGCCCCGTCGGGATATATCACGGCTCCGGCCGAGGCGTTGCTGACCATGACGGATGTCAAGTATCCCAAGCTCAGCACCTCGCCTTTCCGCGCAGGTCTCTTCTTCAGCAACTGCGAGCTCATCAATGGCACCGATGCCACCACAGCAAATGTATATCTGGGCCGTCCCTGGAAGGAGGGTTGCGGTGCCATGATGCTCAACTGCCGCTACGACAACCATATCCATCCTGCCGGATGGAGCGCCTGGGGCGGTACTGAGAATAATGCTTCGCTCTTTGAATATAACAACGTGAGACTCAACGGCGAGCCTGTGGACGTAAGCCGCAGGGCATCTTTCTCCCATCAGGCTACCGCAGAGGAAGTAGAGGCTTACATCAATCCCGATTTCATCTTTGGTGAGGCATCCAAAGTGCCGTTTGACTACAAGACGATCCTCGCGGGCGTGGATGCTCCGCGCGATTTCTCGGTGTCGCCCACTACAATCCACTGGGAGGGTGACGCAGCCGGATACATCATCTATCGTAACGGCTACATGGTGACCATGACTGACGAGACTCTCTACAGATTGCCTGATGGAGATGATCCCGCAGGATATAGCGTGGCGTCCGTGTCACGTCACGGTGTGGTATCCGCTCCGGTATCAGCCACTGCCTCAGCCCGTCTCACCGCATTCCCCACAGCCGAGGGATTCGGTAAATATGCTACCGGCGGACGCGGCGGCGAGGTGGTGAAGGTGACCTCTCTCGCCGACGATTCCAGCGAGGGTACCTTGCGCTGGGCCTTCAATCAGCACAAGGGCAAGCCCATCACTATTGTGTTTGAGGTTAGCGGAGAGATCGCGCTCACATCTGAGATGCGTGTCAACCGTGCCAACTGGACGCTCGCCGGACAGACAGCCCCGGGCGAAGGTGTCGTAATTACCCACAACAAGATGAATTTCGGCGGATCACAGAATTTTATCGTACGCAACATGCGTTTCCGTATCGGCCAGAAGGACATGGCCGGTAATATTCTGCCGGAAAATGCAGTCGGGGCAGAAAACTGCGCCAACTTCATATTCGATCACTGCTCGTTCGGATGGTCTGTAGAGGAGAATATGAACACCGCCGACAGCCATTTCCTCACCGTACAGTATTCGATGGTGCATGAAGGTCTGCTCCATGCAGGTCACTCCAAGGGCTCACGCGGCTACGGCTGCCAGTGGGGTGGATCACCCGCCACATATCATCACAATCTCCTTGCCCACAACAATTCGCGTTCGCCGCGTCTCAACGGTGCGAGAGGTGAGGACTATGTGGTGTTCATGGAATACATCAACAATGTCAACTACAACTACGGCAGCCGTGGCGGATGTTACGGCGGCGAGAATACGGCTGACATCCAGGAATACAACGGTCTTAACTCAGCCCATGAGTGCAACTTCATGAACAACTATTACAAGATCGGTCCGTATTCGAGCACGAGCCGTGTGGTGTTCGCGAACTCAAGCTATGCGCGTGAGGGTGCAAAATCCTGGGCTCCGGCAAAATGGTATGTGGCTGGGAATGTCTCCGACCGGTTCCCGTCAGCTACCGCCGACAACTGGACCGCTATGGAGGCCGAGCATTATTCTCTTTCCGATATCCGTTCGGACAACCGTATCGTCACAGCTACCCCTTACTACAAATATACCCTTGCCTCGCTCATCGGTCTTTATGTGCCGGAGGATTACATGATGTTTGATATCCAGAGCGGTGATGATGCGTTGGCCGATGTGATAGCACATGCAGGCACTGTCAACCGTGACAAAGTTGAGGCACGTATAGCACGCGAGGTTGCCGAGGGTACCGCGACTTACGGTGGCAAGGAAGGTGCCGGTAAGGGTATCATAGACACCGAGAACGATGCCGAGGGCTTCTTTGCCTACAGCTCTGATTACACCGTGCCTGCCGACACTGACGGTGACGGTATGCCTGACAGCTGGGAGAATGCCAACGGACTTGATGCCAACGCGGCTGACAATAACGTGATGAACTCTCAGGGCTATACCGCGCTTGAGGTGTATCTCGCCTCTCTCATGGGCGAGACCATGCTCACTGACTTCGGTAGCAACGGTATAGCATCAATCGTAGGTGGGGCTACAGCCGTTTACATTCCCGAATCGGCATGTCTGCGTGTAGGACAAGAGTCGATAGGTGGCACAGTCACCGTATATACACTCGACGGCCGTGTTGCCACAGTGGCACGAATAGACACCGGAGAAGTGTCACTCTCATCACTGCCCGCCGGTGTTTATCTGGTTAAGGTCGATGCTCCGTCGCTCGCCCCCGTAATCCTTAAGATCCGCCGCTGATACATTTCAGCAGATAAAAAAGAAGGATTCCCGCTATGCAGGAGTCCTTCTTTTTTTGACCCATTCACCAATACTTAGGTGTCAAAGGTCACAAGGCCGAAATAGAAACGGCCTCCCTGATGGCGGGAGGCCGTTGTTGAGTTGTGGTCTGCTCTGGATTATCTGATGCGATCGTAGCTGCGCAGTAGCTTCTGGTCGGCATTCATGCCACGCAATGCGAGCATCAGCAGGATAAGGGATGATACATACATGATCATAGGGCCCCAGATGTTGGGTTCGCTGCCGTATGTCTTGGCAATGTAGGCCTGTATCAGCGCGCAGAACACCGTGAGGACGATCGTAATGCGTGCCACCGTGATCTGCAGTCGCAGGTTTTTGTAGAGGAAGATGTCGACCAGGGTGAGCACCATAATCATCATCTGCAGGGTAAAGAGCGGGAGATTGTCGATGGGGAGGATGACAATATTGCCCTCTGCCGAGGGGATGTAGAATACCGGGAAAATAAACGATACGAGAGCCATGAGAATGGCCGCTAACAGCAGGAATACTGACTGGATACGTTGGATTACCATAATGAATTGATTTAGTGAATATGCTTGACTCAGAGATGCATCATGACAGATGCGGTGTGGCGCAATCACCGGTTGAGGTTATAGAGCGTCGCGTCAATGATGAGCGGCAGGGTGGAGGGGTCGATGCCGGCACGCTTCAGATCCTTGCCGTTAGTATGTAGTGGTTTGATAATCCACTCTTTGTCACCATGTGCCTTCTGGATGGAAAGTGAGTAATTGTTGACTGCCTCACGGAAATTGCCGGTGGCCAGGGCCACATGACCCAGATTGAGATAATCGGTGGCGTTGGGGGTATCGAGAATTATCTTGTCATAATACCGCCGGGCAGCCTTGAAATCAGATATGAGGAAGAGTGTCCAGGCCAGCGGACGCCATACCCGGGTATTGCTCTCATCAAGAAACTCTACCTTGTAGAATTGCTTGACGGCTTCGTCATATTGACCGCTCTCGGCCAGAGCCTGACCGTAAAGCATGGCGTATCTCACATTGTCAGGCTGCATTTCTGCGAGCTGGCGGTAGTAGTCGAGGGCCTCGCTGTGGAGTCCCAGCGACATGGCGCATGATGCCATACGCCTCAGTGTCCAGGCGCTCTTGGTATCGAGGAGTTCGGATATCTTGTAGTAGTCGAGGGCTTTCGCAAAATTTCGGGCGTGCTCCTCACAGAAGCCCATCTTCTGGTATCTGGCTGCATCACCGGGCAGCTTGTTCTCAAGGTGGGCGAATACATCGAGAGCATCCTTGTAGTAGCCTAACTTGAAGTAAAATTCGGCCACGACCTGCAGCATCTCGGTGTCATCGAAGTCATCGGCGAGCGCCTTTACGGAGATCAGGTTGATACCGGTGTCAAACGGGTCGAAAAACTCACTGCGGCGGTTGAAGAGCTTGAAAAAGCGGTAGATATTCTGCATATATGAATTGACGGCGCGTCGGCGTTGATCCGGACGGACGGCATCACTGGCTTTCATACCCATCGACTGATATATGGCGTCTTTCTGCGCGCTCAGCTGCGATACCATCATCGAGCGCTGTTGTTGCGGCATCGATGATATGGCATACATGAACGAATACTTGTCGCTGTCACAGAAGAATGTGGCCTCGCTCATCATGTCGCCGAGCACATCGAGCTGGCGCACGGTGTCCTCGACACTGGAGTGTGCGGGATCAAAGGGCAGAAACCAGTTGGCTATCTCGTTGAAGAAAGGAAATTGCTTGAGATGTGAGAATGTGGTCATCATCACATCGCCGCCTTCCATCTGTATTTCCGTAAGCTCCTTGAGCTGATCGGATACACCGCTTTTGTCAAGGATATCCTGCCATTCGGGATTCTCTATCATCGCGGCTGCGTCCTCGGGGTCAATGGATCCGTCGTTGATCTTGTTGATCATGTCGGGACGTAGCTTCTC
>VIDP01273999.1_pt1 | contig 16835 bp, 11 predicted proteins | sample 5025131 | NCBI WGS metagenome assembly VIDP01 (sample SAMN11853144, study PRJNA449069) | gut metagenome | isolation source: stool from male vole | host: Microtus ochrogaster | place: USA:Florida | collected 2017
AAAGTTAATGAGATTATGCCTCTCCGAGGCAATGCATTTAAGAGGGAGAGGAGGTGGGTTGGAGGGCTGAGGATTAATAGGTCAGAGGTCAGAGTGATGAGTTATGAGGGGGGGGATGGGGGGGGATTAATTGTTGATGTTATGATGTTGTCGCTTTTGGAATTGTGTGGGCGTTTGGGGGTTGCGGTGCCGGTTGCGGAATTGGCCGGGCGTCGGCTGCGGTCTTTTCTTACTGACTCTCGGTCGTTGGTGGATGCGGAGGGGACTGTGTTTTTTGCCCTTTTGACTTCTACTAATGATGGGGGACGGTATATTCCTTATCTTTATTCTCGGGGTGTGCGTACTTTTGTGGTGAATAAGGGTAGCGATATTGCCCCGGAGATACGGATGGCTCCGGACGTGGCCATTGTGGAGGTGGATGATACGCTTCAGGCGTTGCATAAGGCGATGCGCCATACTCCCGATCTTTTTTCGGGTGAGATGGTGACCATCACCGGTAGCCGTGGCAAGACGATGGTGAAGGAGTGGCTTTATCAGATGTTGGAGCCTTGCAGGCGTACGGTTCGCTCGCCCCGCAGTTATAATTCGCGTATCGGCGTGCCATTGTCGCTGTCGCTGATAGAGGCTGACACGGAGGTGGCCTTAATAGAGGCCGGTGTGTCACGTGAGGGTGAGATGTCGTCGCTTCGTGAGACGATCGTGCCTGATGTGGTGATACTCACCAACGTAGGCAGCGATCATGATGACGGATTTGCAGACAGACGCAGCAAGATAGCGGAGAAGGTCTCCTTAGCGCAAGGAGCGTCAGTGCTGATATATAATTGCGATGATGCGGAGGTGGATGCCTACGTCAAGGAGACGCATCCCGCCACAAAGTCCGTGCGATGGTCGACGGAGAATAATGTAAGCGCTGACTATTCGTTTGATATAGAGCGACAAGAAGAGAAGGGGTATAGCGAAATATATGTATCTGGTGAGGAAGAGCCTGTAAAAATTCATGTGACACGACCGTGGGAGTTGGAGAATGCCTGCAGTGTACTCGCCTTCATGCTCTCCGAGGGCTTTGATATGGATTATATCAGGGCCGGTTTTCTTCATCTTCACCCGATTGCCACGCGCCTGGAAGTGATTTCCGGTTCGAATGGTTGCAATATCGTTTATGACAGTTATACGTCGGATGTATCCTCATTAGGTCCGGCTCTTGATTTCATGTCGCGCCGACGGATGCCGTCTCAGTCGATGACGGTGATAATGAGCGATATCCGCCATGATACTCATGCCGAGGATGTGATAGGGCAGATAGCGGAGATGCTGCGTCAGCGAGGGGTCACCAAATTTATAGGGATAGGGGAGAAATTGCTTGCCGGCGCTGAGAAATTCGAGCAATCTGCGGAATTAAATGAGGTAGGATGGTCTGGAGTACAACCGGTCTTGGAGTGTGAATTTTATGCTACTACAGATGCATTTCTATCTGCTCATTCAGCGAAAGACTTTCGTCAGGAGATAATATTGGTGAAGGGTGCTCCGGAATACGGATTCGGTCGGATATTGGAGATGCTTGAAGCGCGTACACATGAGACGGTGCTTGAGGTAAACTTAGACGCCATGACCCGCAATTTCAATTATTTCCGCAGTCAGATACCCACCGGCACCGGTATGATAGCGATGGTAAAGGCATCCGGCTACGGAGCGGGCAGTTATGAAATAGCGAAGACCCTTCAGGATGCCGGCGCGTCATATCTTGCCGTAGCCGTCCTGGACGAGGGCGTGGACTTGCGTAACAACGGCATCACGATGCCGATTATGGTGATGAATCCTCGTGTGGCCAATTATAAGATGATGTTCTCTAATCGTCTTGAGCCGGAGATATATACCTTCTCTATGCTTGAGGATGTGATAGCGGCAGCGCGTCGCAACGGCATCCGCAATTATCCGATACATATCAAGCTGGATACCGGCATGCACCGCATGGGGTTTATCGAAAGCGAACTGGATGCGGTAATGGAGATTGTAAATGCAAGCGAAGAGGTAAGGATAGAGACCGTCTTTTCTCATCTTGCCACGGCTGACTGCCTCGATATGGATGATTACACTGATGGTCAACTTGAGATGTTTGAGCGTTGCACGGCGAAGATGCTATCCGTGAGCAAGCGGCCGTTCAAGCGCCATATTCTGAATTCGGCCGGTATCTTGCGTTATGCCGACAGATATCATTACGACTATGTGCGCTTAGGCATAGGACTTTACGGCGTGGCAGTATTGCCGCCGTCGCTTGAGAAACCGCTGGAACTTGTGTCTTCCTTGAAGACAGTGGTGATTACCGTGCGAGACCGCGAGGCCGGAGAGACGATAGGCTATGGCAGGAAGGGCGTGTTACACCGTAAATCACGTATCGCGACGATACCGATAGGGTATGCCGACGGCATGAACAGACATTTCGGCAATGGTGCTATCAGCGTGACGGTGAATGGCGAAGAGGCTCCGACGATAGGGAATATCTGTATGGATGCCTGTATGATAGACGTTACCGGGATAGATTGCAAGGAGGGCGATACGGTGGAGATTTTCAGTCCGCGCACCGGTGTGGAGCATCTTGCCGAGGTATTAGGCACGATACCGTATGAGATCCTGACGTCAGTGTCTCCACGAGTGAAGCGCGTCTATTATCGCGAATAGTCTTCGCGGAAGTGAGAAGCCCCGGGCGGCGAGTTCGGTGAGCAAGCGGATGTGCATTTTATACCGGCTTTTGCGTATGAGATGAATATAGGGGCGGAAAAAACGGCTGTAAGAGTGAGGGTCGAGAATGTCGTGCCGCAACGCCCAGTAAGCGATATGGGTCATCTCTGTCCAATATATGATTGAGTGGCGGCTGAGTGGCAGGCGTTGGAGTTCGTTGATCCATACGCATAACTGCTCGGGGTCGTGCGGGTAATCGATAGCGGAGAGTGACTTGCTGTTTATGTCGCGGTCGTAATGGTAAAGACATCCGGGGTAGGTCGCTATGCGCGGTTGGCAGAGGAGCGCGTGGATTGAGAAGATGAGGTCTTCGCAGACATTCAGTCCTTTTGGGAAAGTGATGCCGTGTTGTCTGATGAAATCGCGGCGGATTAGTTTGTTCCACACGGCGGCGTGCAGTCTCTTGGCGGCGATATCCTCGAGTGCCCTTTGTGGTGATGGCTTAATGGCATTATATCTATGTTCAGTTACTTTGTCATTATGATGAATGAAGTGTCCGCAAATGACGATATCGGCATCTGTTGTAGTGGCCTGTATGTATAGCATCATCAGCGCTTCCGGCTCGAAATAATCGTCAGCGTCACAGTGAATGACGAATTCTCCGGTGGCCCGTTCAAGTGCAGCCTGCCTGACAGCTCCGATGCCTTGATTGGTCTTATTTGTCAGAATGATGGTCTGAGACCGTCGGTGAGGGTATAGGTCAACGATGCGTCTGATAATGTCAGGAGTGGCGTCGGTAGAGGCGTCGTCTATAATGATGTACTGGATATTGCGCAGAAATTGTCGGAAGAGGCTGTGAAGGCATCTTTCGATATATTCCGCCGCTTGATATGCGGGCACTATGACAGATACGGAGGGCGTCACTGGTTGGCGGTAGGAGCGAGTTGCTCAAGACATTTATGGATGTCCTCGTCGGTTTTGTGCAATTTGTCTTTGCAGAATTTAAGAAGTTTGAGAGCCTCTTCGGTGTATTCGGTGAGACGGTCGATGTCGCAGTCCGGGCTCTGCATTTTTTGTATTATCTGCTGGAGATTGGTTAGTGCTTCGGTGTATGTTGTCATTATTTTGGGGGTTTATTAGCTGATGGTGGAGGTTATGGTGCCTTTTTGGAGAGTTGTGGTTATGGTGTCTCCCGGCTGCAGGCTATCCGTGTCTTTTATTGCTTTTCCGTTGAGACGGGTTATGCTGTATCCTCTTGCGAGGGTATTAGCCGGGGAGAGTATGGCGGTCATATCTTCAAGCGATTTGAGTCGCTGGTCGGCATTACGTAGACGCTCTAATGCAGCATTCTTGATGATTTCCGGTATGGCTTCCAGTCGTTGCATGGCAGCGGCGGTTTTTCCGGTGGCGGTCATTACCACCTGCTGCATGATGTTGTCGAGTCGTAGAGTCTCGGTGCTGATGCGTCGTAAAGCGATTTCCGGAATGATAGTCTCTGACTTAGCGAGGAGTTCGTGATGACGGGAGAGTTTCTGCTGTACGGTATTGAGCGCGACGTTAGCGAGATTATCGGCAGTGCGCTCCGCTTCGCGCATACAGTCAATGAGGAAAGTAGCGACAGCGGTAGGTGTCTTGCATCTCACACAGGCTATTTCATCAAGCACGGTTCGGTCGCGTTCATGTCCGATGCCGACGATTACGGGTATAGGGAAGGTGGCAATGGCGCGCGCCAGTTCGTAGTTGTCAAACCCGTTGAGGTCAGTAGTAGCGCCACCGCCGCGAATGATGATTACCGCATCCCAGAAGTCGATGGACATTTCAATACGTGAGAGCGCATTTCTGACCGATAACGAAGTGTCGTTGCCCTGAAGAATGGCCGGGAAGAGGAGAGGGTAAAAAACATATTGCTCCGGTGAGGAGGATATCTGATTGATGAAATCGCCGTACCCGGCGGCGCCGGCAGCAGAGATTACGGCAATTCTCTGCGGATTGATGGGTAGCGGCTTTGTCTTATTGAGATTGAGTATGCCCTCCTTGTTGAGACGGTCGAGGATTTCCCGTCTAATTCTCTCCATGTCACCCATGGTGTAACTCGGGTCGATGTCGAGCACGTTGGCCGAGATGCTGTATACCTCGTGCATGTTGGCTTCGAGCCGTAAGAGGAGTTTCATTCCGTTGTCAAAGCGGCGTGCCGTGACGGCTTGAAATTTTTTTTCGAGTCTTGGGAGGATGAATTTCCAGATTGTAGCCCTCATTTTGGCTACGGTGACTCCCCGTTCGTCCTTTTGGAGGAGTTCCATATAGCAATGTCCGGAGGGGTGGCGGTTTACATCGCTGATTTCGGCGACTACCCAGACACCGTGGACGCCCGGGTGAGAGGCGAGGGCGCTTTTGATATTTCTGGTGTATTCCAGTAGGGATATTGGGGCTCCGTTTTCGGGCATATTCTTATTATTTATGTCCTCACTTTGGTTCGGACCACTATATTGCTCTTATTCTTTTTTTGTTCCTATTTCTTTCAGGGCTCCGGTGACGGGATTGAAGATGGCGTAAGAGGGTTCTTTCTTATCGGTAAAGAGGGCGGGGTTTAGTCCGAATTCCACACCGTATTGTGAGCATTCCATCTCCTTGGAGAATAGTGTTTTGCCGTCATGGGAGAGTGTGATGAGTGCTGTGCCGGGTATGCAGTATCTTACGGCATCCTTCGGCAGCGGCTTGGCATTGCCGGCGGCATCTACCGGTATCTGGCCTTCAGCAGTGACTTTGACGGAGATATTTACCGGTGAGCCGGAGTAGTCGTCAGCGTCAGTAAAGCCCTTAAAGTCAGCGAAGCGGAAGAGGGTAAACGAGCCCTCTTCGTCAGGAGTGAAGGTGAACGACCGTGTAACGACCTCGGAGGTGACAGTGCCGGTAAAAGCGGCGGTGAGCGCATCCTCTTGTGCTTGCAGGGCATTGAGCATGAGTTCGAGCTGTCGGCCGTCTACGGGCATATTGTCGGCGGTGCCACGCGTGAGTGAGATGTGAGCCTCACGTGCCTCCATAAGACTTTCGGGGCGGATTTGGGCCTGTTTGGCAGTAGAGTGCGAAGCTGTGAAATCCTCATCCACATACTTCAGGTATTCCTTACCGGTGAAATGTTGAGCCGGAGCGGCTGCGACGCTTTTTACTTCAGGTGCAGCCGTGGGGGGATTGGCATTGATGGAGAGCAGCATGCCGTCGTTGCTTACACCGATGAAAGTCAGCGCTCCCGGTTTTAACTGCATGATATATTTGGAGTCAGTGTCGAGCAGACCGTAGGGGGTGACGGTAACGTCGGTAATGGTCCAGCGCTCACCGTCAACGGTGATAACCTTGTCGGTGCCGATATATTTACGGGCATATTGCGCGAAAGGTCCGGCAGTGAGAGTCTCCTTTTTGGCTGTGACTTGAATATTGAGCCCTGTGATGGGGAGTGAATACACCAGTCCGTACTCGTTATACTTTTCGGGAGTGAGTATTTTAGTCTGTTGTGCCGGGGCGACGGAAGCCGTGGCGAGAACGGCGAGCGAGAGTAGAATATGTCTTATGAGGGGAGTCATATAATACAGAAATTAATAGAGAGGATATGGCAAATTCTCACGATTGACGACGATGCGAATGGCGCGTCCGATATATTTGGTGATATCGGTAGCCGTCATTCCCGCTTCGCCGTATTCCACCTGTGCGAGGTCGCCGGCGAGTCCGTGGATGAAGACACCGATATAAGCCGCATGTTCAGGCACGTAGCCTTGTGCGACAAAGGCGGCGATAATGCCCACGAGCACATCTCCCGCTCCGGCGGTAGCCATTCCCGGGTTGCCGGTGGAATTGAAATAGACCTTTCCGGTGGGGCGGACGATAGCCGTGAAATGGCCTTTGAGGACAATGATGATATTGTAGTGCTTAGCCATCTCTATAGCCTTGTTGAGTCTCTCTTCCGAACTTTTCTGCTCACCGAACAGGCGGTCGAACTCGCCGATGTGTGGAGTGATGATTGTATTGCGGGGGAGCAGAGTGAGCAGGGAGGGTTTGCGGCTGATGCAATTGAGCGCGTCGGCATCGAGGACGAGTGGCACTCTGCAGTTCTTGAGCATAGCCTCGAGAGCATCGATGGTGACCTGGTGGGTGCCGATACCCGGTCCGACGGCCACTACCTGATGGTCGTGGTGTAGCGTCATGTCGGAGATGACGTATGGGTTTTTATCCGGTTCGAACATGGCCTCCGGCACGGCGGTCTGCACGATATTGATGCCTTGCTCAGCGCTGTGTACGGTGACGAGTCCCGCGCCGGAGCGGAGACACGCCTCAGCGGCCATGACAGCGGCTCCCATCATACCTCCGGAGCCGCAGAAGAGCATAGCCGAGCCATAGTCGCGCTTTGCGGAGAAGGGTCGTCGGGGCCGCATGAGCGGTCGGATGCTTTTGGCTTCGAGCAGCGTATATGGCGAGTCTGTGTTCTTACGCTTTTCCAGATCGAGGTCTATGTCGAGTAGTTTCCAGGTGCCGATAATGTCAGCATTTTCTTCGAAGAAGAAGGAGAGTCGGGGTATCTGGAAAGTGAGGGTCAGGTTGGCGTGGACCATATCGCTTCGCAGTGCGTTGTCGTTCCATTCTCCGAAGAGTCCGGAGGGGATATCGAGAGCGATGACGTAAGCGCCACTTTCGTTGATATATTTGGCGAGCGACTTGAAGCCACCTTGCAGGGGTTGCTTGAGTCCGCTGCCGAACAGACCGTCGATTACGACATCGTTTTTGCTGAGGTAGGGAGGGGTGAATTCTCTGTTTACCTCCGTAAAGTCGATGCCATCCATCAGAAGGAGTTGTGAGCGCTCCTCATTGCAATCGTGGCTTAGACGACCGTTGACATTGAAAAGGAAAATCTCAACGTGTCTGTATCCCTGCTCGATGAGCATACGGGCCACGGCGAGTGCGTCGCCGCCGTTATTGCCGGGGCCTGCCACGATGACAAACCGCTGCGAAGGCAGGAAACGGGATATTATCTCGCATGCAGCCGCATTGGCAGCGCGTTCCATGAGCTGAAGGGAGTCGATCTGCTGCGCTTCGCAGGTGGCGATATCAATATCCTTGAGTTGGTCGGAGGTGAATATTTTCATTTTTTTTGCTAAAGCTCTGAGGTGATTATTTGAATATCTTTTTTCCGTTGACGACATATATTCCTTCCGGTAGGGATTCGAGCCGGTCGGCCGGAGTGCCGTCGAGCAGTTTCTGTCCATTTAGATTGAAGACGGTGATATTCTGCGGATTTTTGGAAATGTTTTCAACAGAGGTTGTAAGGTCGTCTTTCTTGACATTTACCTTATAAGTGACAGCATAGGCAGCATCCCTATCCTCGGCATTGAAGAAAAATCCCTGTGAGATGGTGATCTTGAAAACGCCACTTTCATTAGGTAATTGTTCTCCATCTTTCAACGAGAATGTGACGGTATTGCCATCAATAACCCAGTCATATTTATCCTTGATATCGATATTTGAGAAGAGGATCTTCAGTTTGGCTGTAGAGTAATCCTTTCCCCAAATGGTCTTTTTCTGTCCCGGTTCTATTGTCTTTATTCCGGTGAAAGTGATTGAGACTTTATTGAGTTCCGCAGGCGAGATGTCGGAAGAATTATTCGCGGGATTGCATACGGCAGGCTCAGTGATGTAATAATACTTCACACCTTCCGGCATAGGCTGGTCCTGACCATACATGAAGAAGCCTTCCGGAATCGAGAGGGTATATTTGCCGGCATCCACGATAGAGATATTGCCAAAGAAAAATCCCACATTCCTGACGATATTTCCCGAAGTAGGGATATCATCGTCAAACATACCCGCATTCATGGTCAATACACCCGGTGTATCGTCATCTTCCGGATACTCTGCAGAGACCTCGATGATCAATTTATCTTCGAGAAAAAGCTTGACGGTTTCGGTACATTCACGATTGACCGTGATGTCTTTGGCAGTCTGCACACTCCATAAAATCTCACTCAGTCCTGAAGGATCCGTAACGAGATTGACATATGTGTTAGGTATCGAAGCCTTGATATACTCCGGAAGCGGTCTGATATCTTCAGCGAATGACGCGCATGATGCACTGATTATCAGCAATATGGTCAGAATTAGTCTGTTCATGAGTGAAGAGATGGTGTTATTAGTGAATATGATTCTGCCTGTACTGGATTATAAAGAGCCGCCGGGAGTCTGAGGGTCATTGCCTTAAAGCCATCATGACGCCGGTGAGTATGAAGAAGATGCATACGGTGAGCAAAGACATTATGCGATATATGCGGGCTTTTTCGTATGCCTTTACGCGGAGTTGATGTCTTGTATCGGCACTGAGGTTTTCATCTTCCGAGCTTATCCAGAGATGTCTGAAGCTATAGGCATACCATAAAGCGATGAGGCCTGTGGGCGGGAAGAAGAATATGGTGAGCAGGAGCGCCATGAAAATAGATATCCCTTTCGGCTTTATATTATAGTCAGGCGTCTGCTGCGGCGGTTCGGGGAAGGAGCGGAAGCCAATGCCGGGAGGGGTGATGTGCTGCATGTCATTCCTGCTATCCGTCTTGCCGCCGGCCGTCAAATCTTCAGACGGAGTCTCACCGGGTATGGGTAGTCCGGCGAGTGTGCATCGCATTGCGCGACATACATCAGCAACGTCTTCGGCCTTTTGCCAGTCGTCCATACCCTTGCACCAGACGTAAGTGGAGGGGCGTATCTGCATCTCCACGAGTTGTGTAAGGGTAAAAGGCCCTTGTGTCTTATGGTCTAATCGGACGAAATATTTTGCCATAGCGGTAAAAGGTCGTGTCAATTAATTGATTCAGATCAGCAGTATGAAGAAGGAACTGATGAAGCCCACTCCGGCGAGGACGTATGCAATGATGGTCATAGTCTTGGCCGTGGAATTGTAAGAAGCACCGTTGACGTAGTCGCCCATTTCGTATGCACTGTTGGCTTTGCCGGCGGCATTGATTGCTATAATTCCGAAGACGAGTCCTATGCAGGAGCAAAGAGCGCCTACGATAGTTGCAATGATAGCCGGTGTCATCCAGTTGGTATGGAAGGTCTGCGGTCCGTAGGGCTGCTGCGGTCCGTAGGGTTGAGGCTGCGCTCCGTAAGGTTGCTGACCGTAGGGTTGCTGACCGTAAGGCGGTTGTCCATACGGTTGTTGTCCGTATTGCGGCTGTTGCGGCTGAGCGTACTGCGGCTGTTGCGGCTGGCTATTATATTGCGGCTGCCGTGGCTGAGCGTATTGCGACTGTTGCGGCTGGCTATGATACTGCGGTTGCTCCGGCTGAGTGTACGCGCCGAAAGCCGACTGCTCTTCGAAGATAGCGGCGAGTTCAGGTAAGGAGTTGGCAGGGACCCAATCGGCGAGTCCCTGTTTCCATACCATAGTTTGAGGAGTGAGACCTTCAGCGAGGAGGTTTTCGATAGGGAATGGTCCTACGCTTTGCTCGTCTCTAATTATATAATATGTCATTGTTTTAAAGTGAATTAATTCAGATATTGAATGAAAGGGAACTTAGAGTCCTTTGCCGTGGCAGTTTTTGTATTTTTTGCCTGAGCCGCAAGGGCAGGGGTCGTTACGTCCGATCTTAGGCTGAGCCTTTGCGGGCTGTGCCGGTGCGGTGGGACGGTTGACATTTTGTGCTGCCTGACGCTGTGCCGACTCACCCGGATAAGTGTCGCGGGTGGTGGAATAGTTGGCGTAGGGGTTGGGTGCTCCGGCTGTAGAATATTCTCTACGGAGACCTTGCGAGTTGCCCATGTTGGGTCCGGCATTTTTCTTCTGTTCCGCCTCCTCTTTTGCTTTGGCTTCAGCGGCTGCCTTAGCCTCCTCGTAGTCCGGCACACCGAGACGGCCTCTCATGAGGGTGGCGACAGCCTTGGAGTTCATGTTCCAGAGCATCTGCTTCCAGAGTTCGTAGGCCTCGAGTTTGTAGATTACGAGGGGGTCTTTCTGCTCATAAGAAGCATTTTGCACGGAGCGGCGGAGTTCGTCCATTTCGCGTAGTTGCTCTTGCCAAGCCTTATCGATAGAGGATAGGAGAACGGCCTTTTCCCATGCTTTGCTTACGGGTTTGCAGCCGTTGGCGTAAGCCTCGCTGATATCGCAGCGGATGTTGAACATACGTCGTCCGTCGGAGATAGGCACGCCGACGATGCCGGTGGCACCGCGCTCTTCTACAAACTCCTTGATGTAAGGCGCCACGCCCTGTTCTATCTTCTCTTTGGAGCGACGGAGGTGAGTGAGGGCGGTCTCAGCGATGTTTTCGATTACCTCGGGAGTATTGAATTTGGCGAATTGCTCAGCGTCGAAGGGGAGTTCGATAGAGAGTGTCTTGCGGACATCATCGCTGAGTGATTCGTAGTCACCGGCGTTGCGGGCGGCGATTGCTTCAGCCACCTCGTAAACCATATTCGCGATATCGGTGCCGATACGCTCACCCTTGAGGGCATTTTGTCTTCTGCCGTATACGCCTTTTCTCTGAGCGTTCATCACGTCGTCATATTCCACAAGGCGTTTACGTATGCCGAAGTTATTTTCCTCGACGCGTTTCTGTGCATTCTCGATAGACTTGGTGACCATTTTGGCCTCGATCATTTCGCCCTCTTTGAAGCCGAGACGGTCGAGCATCTTGATGACGCGGTCGTTGGCGAACAGGCGCATGACGGTGTCTTCGAAAGAGACGAAGAAAACGGATGAGCCCGGGTCGCCCTGACGTCCGGCACGTCCGCGAAGCTGACGGTCAACGCGGCGAGACTCGTGTCGCTCGGTGCCGATGATGGCGAGACCGCCGGCATCCTTGACTTCCTGCGGGAGTTTGATGTCGGTGCCACGTCCGGCCATATTGGTAGCGATGGTGACAGTGCCCGGTTTGCCGGCCTGAGCCACGATATCTGCCTCCTTCTGGTGTAACTTGGCGTTGAGCACCTGATGGGGGATTTTGCGTAGCTGCAACATCTTGGAGAGGAGTTCGGAGATTTCGACGGAGGTAGTGCCGACGAGCACCGGACGTCCCTTATTGACCATTTCCTCGACCTCAGCGATGACGGCGGCGTATTTCTCCTTTTTGGTGCGATAAACGCGGTCGTTCATATCATCGCGTATTACGGGACGATTGGTGGGTATCTCGATAACCTCGAGTTTGTAGATATCGTAAAACTCTCCGGCTTCAGTCATAGCCGTACCGGTCATGCCGGCGAGTTTGCGGTACATACGGAAGTAGTTTTGGAGCGTGATGGTGGCGTAGGTCTGAGTGGCGGCCTCAACCTTTACGCCCTCCTTAGCCTCGATAGCCTGGTGAAGGCCGTCGCTGTATCGGCGTCCCTCCATGATACGTCCGGTCTGCTCATCGACGATTTTGATTTTATTATCATCGATGACATACTCCACGTCTTTGTCGAAGAGAGTGTAAGCCTTGAGTAGTTGGTTGACGGTATGCACACGTTCCGACTTGATGGCATAATCCTGTAGGAGTGCATCCTTTTTCTCCCGTTTCTCTTCATCGGAGATATTTTCAGCCTCGACGGCGGAGAGTTGTGAAGCGATGTCGGGCATTACGAAGAAGTCGGCATCCTTAGTGGAGTCGGTGAGCACTGCGATACCCTTGTCGGTGAGTTCGATGCTATGGTTTTTCTCATCGATGACGAAGTAAAGCGGCTCGACAGCGATGGGCATTTCTCGGTTGTTGTCTTGAATGTATAGAGGCTCGAACTTAAGTAGGCGTTGCTTGATACCATCTTCCGAGAGGTATCTGATGAGCGGATTGTGCTTCGGCAGACCCTTGTAAGCGCGGAAGAGAGAGAGGCCGCCCTCTTCGAGGAGTTTTTCGGCGGTGAGCGGCTTGGCGTTGGGGTCTTTCTGACGTTCCTTGTCAAACTTAGCGATTTTTTCCGGGTCGCCGCTCATGGCAGCAGCGATCATTTCTTTGGCTTCGAGCAGGTAAGCCTGAGCGAGTTTTCTCTGCGCGTTGACCACCTTCTCCACGTTAGGTTTGAAGTCGTTGAACATCTGGTCGTCACCCTTCGGTATCGGACCTGAGATGATTAGCGGAGTTCTGGCGTCGTCGATCAGCACGGAGTCGACCTCATCGACGATAGCGTAGTAATGCTCATCGCGCTGCACGAGGTCTTGCTCCAGCGTAGCCATATTGTCGCGGAGGTAGTCGAAGCCGAATTCGTTGTTAGTGCCGAAGGTGATATCCGAGCGGTAAGCGCGGCGGCGCTCTTCGCTGTTGGGTTCTGTTTTGTCGATACAGTCTACGGTGAGGCCGTGGAATTGATACAGGGGTCCCATCCATTCAGAGTCACGCTTGGCGAGGTAGTCATTGACGGTAACGACGTGTACGCCCTCTCCGGTGAGAGCGTTGAGGAATACGGGGAGAGTAGCGACGAGAGTCTTGCCTTCACCGGTAGCCATCTCCGCGATATTGTTGGAGGGTTTGTCGCCGTTCATTATGCCGTGTAGCACTTGTCCGCCGATCAGCTGGACGTCATAGTGCACCATATCCCAGGTCATCATGTTGCCGCCGGCCATCCAGGAATTTTTCCAGATAGCCTTGTCTCCATCGATGGTTACGAAGTCTTTGCCATTGCCGGCGAGTTCGCGGTCGGCGTCGGTGGCAGTCACCTCGATGGTAGGATTCTCTTTGAAACGTCTTGCCGTTTCCTTGACCACGGCGAAGACTTCGGGTAGCGCCGCGTCGAGTTTGCGGGCATACATTTTGAAGCATTCCTCGCGGAGGTCGTCGATTTTTTTCCAGAGCGGTTCGCGCTTATCGTAGTCGAGAGTTTCGATTTCGGCGCGAATTTGTGCCATTTCGTCTTTGTATTTGGCGGCTTCGGAGCGGATATCGTCTCTGATTACGTCAATACGGTGGCGGATCTGGTCGTTGGATTCGTCGGTGAGTTGTGCGGAGATAGGATTGATTTCCTTTTCAAGTCTCTGCCATAGAGGCCTTACAGCGCGTTCTGACTGGTCACCGAATATTTTTTTTAAGATATTGTTAAGTCCCATATGGTGTGTTATTATGTTCGAAAATATTTAATTCGCATTGTAAAATGCAAATTTAATGAAAAAAAATGGAAAAATCTATATTAGAATTAGATAATAGATTGCAATGTGGTGGGGAAACATGCCGGTGGCATGTCCTTACGTTGTTGGGATGAGCGATATCGATTGATGTGGAAACATGCCGGAGGCATGTCCTTACTTTGCTCGGAGGGTGCTCTATTATCTGAGGGGTTTTTGTTTTGCTCCGTTGGGACTTCTGATGTGTAGGAGGGAGGTGACGGTGGGTGCGATGGCAGCAGCGTCTATGGTGTTGGAGAGCGTGGTGGCCGTCAGGTTTGGGGCCATGATAATCACCGGAGTGAGCACGGCGGAGGTGCGTACCGGAGTGACGTTGGCTGGGTAAGTACGGTCGTCGACCACGTTCCATCCCGAGGCAAAAGTGAGGAGGATATCGCCGGCATTTTTGGGGTCGATAGCCAGTCTTGCAGCCTCAGTGGCTGCTGAATTGTCGGCTAAGATATCTTGTAAGGACCGTGCGGTGGCGATGCCGCTCATTTTCATGAGGAAGTCGGCTGCTTCGCGTCTTATCTCCCTGATATCTAAAGCCTTCGCGTCGATGAATTTTTCGTTGAGGTAAAGCGTGCGTCCAAGGATATCATCCACATAGTCGCCGTTGCCGTATTTAGCGGAGAGGAAAGAATTAAGAAGCGACTCTACGCGCTTTAGAGAGATATCGCCGGAGGGGATACGATATTTGGGATTGTCGGGCGTGGCGTCGTTGTAATATCCTGTGGAGGAGACAAATATCAGTGTATTATTAAGTCCTGCGCTTTTTTCAACGGCATCGAACAGTCGCCCTATCTGTGAGTCAAGGCGCAGGTAAGCGTCTTCGAGTTCGAGGCGGTAATCCCCGTCGCTGACTTCGGGAAAAGGTGCGAGGGTATATGCCACGTTGAGCATATCGATAGCCTCGGAGCGTCGGCCGAGTTGGAGCGAGTTAAGGCATTCGATGGCCACGTCTGTGACTTCGGCATTGCCCGGAGGAGAGGCTGCCAATCTCGCGAAGACATTTCTATCCGAGGAGGGATATGTGTATGTGAAAGGATAATTTCTTTTCTGTGCCGGGATGCCCGGGTATTTATCGAGGGATAGAGCCGGACGCCATGAGATAGTGTCTGTTCTCTTGGCAAGCGGCATCTTGTGATTGCGCTGTGAGATAAACTGCGGGAAATCACGATAGTAAGTGGTGGAACACCAGTTGCCCGTGTTATTGTCGATCCATAAAGCCGCATTACCGGCGTGTCCTGCCATGATGATGGCCTGCTGGGGGTCGGCGGCGATGGCGTAGACGAGTCCGAGTCCGTTTCCGTCGATAGCCACTTCGTCAGCGATGGTGGAGAGTCGCAGAGCGGTGGGAGATAGAGTGGCGTTGGTGAAATTGCCGATGGTGGCCAGATCGTTGAGAGCCGGAGTCTTTTGCGCCGTCTGGCGGTCGAAGAGAGTTGCTGCCGGGATGCCGTTGGCTGCGGGATAATTTCCGGTGTAAATGAGCGCTGAGGCAGCGACGGGGTCGCTGACGGCCTCTTTGAAGTCGACATCTCGCAGATAGAGACCGTTGTTGAGCATACGGTTGAAGCCCTTCTCGCCGAAATATTCCCGGAGGTATTCGAGATAGTCGGTGCGGAGTTGGTCGATGACGATGCCCACTATGAGTCTGGGGCGAGTGGAGTCAGCGAGTGCGACAGAATTGATGGTCATGAGTGACATGATCATCGTAGATAAAAGCCTGTTGAGGTGTGTGGCTGATTTGTTTCTGTCGTTGAGCATTACCGTAATGGGAGTAAATCTTATGAATGTGTGCTATTAAGAATGATAGCGGTTTTTTCTTTTCCGTTTAGGCATAGGTGTGAATTGTGCGCCGGAGGCGATAAATCCGAGGCAGAGCACAATATCGGCGGCCATTATCAGGAAGAAAGCCGGGTTGGCGCTTTGTGTCTGGAATGGCCACACGATCAGCGAGAGTCCGGCGAGGAGGATGTTGATATATATCATGGCCGTGACGGCAGGACGAGCCTTACGCCACCATATACAAATCGGGATGATGAGTTGGAGAGGATTGAGCCAGATTGCCAGAATGTTGGGCGAGGTAGCGTAATGAGAGGAGACGAAAACGAGAAACCATATGACGCATCCGGCGAGTCCGAGCAGCGCGTAGAAAAGAGTGAACCACCATCTTGATAGACAACGTTTTTTCCAGTCGTATATTGCCACGATGGCGCAGAAAACGAGGACGTAAATTGCCACGGCGAGCGGTGACAGCCAGAAAGGCGTGGCCGGGAGTCGGGCGTCCTTGTATCCGCGATTGAGGAGTCTGGTGGACTTTACAAGCGGCTTTTGGTCTTGAAAATGAGCCTCAGCGGCCTTTTCCTGCAGCATCATAGGCACGAAAGTCTCTTCCCGAGAGGTGATGGGGAGGTCGATGCCGGAGCCGAGCGCCAGGTCGATACCGAACTGATACCAGGGGTATCCGTCATGGTAATGTCGCATGGCATCGCGGAAAGAGGAGAAACGTGGATTGGCCGGATAGATTATTTCGCGTCCGGCAGCGGAGTCGACCATTGCCACTATGCGTGTAGAGCAATTGTCTTTGACGTAATTGTATCGATACACCCGATTGTCGGGGAGGGCATTCTTTTGCAGCAGATTACGGAGCGTCTTGACCTCCTCTTGTGAGAGATTGAGGTCTTGCTCCACTACGGTAGAGCCGCGCTTCTGATATTCGGGGAGAAAATACTCGAAGGGGTATCCGAGCACCATATAGTCGGTCTCTCCCTTGACAAACCGATAGATGAAATTGGGAGAATTAAAGTCAAAAACGCCATAATTCCAGACGCTGTCCACGTGATTGCCTTTGCTGTCGATGCCACGGATGCGAATAGCCTCGTGTCCGCAGAGTTCGTAGACTTCCTGCCCCGGATAGCATGTGACGAGACTTGCCGTGAGTTGAGACTTAGGCGGCAGGATGGTATCAGCCGGGGCTGTATCATTAATCGCGAACGCTGTCAGCCATGCTGAGAGCATGACCGACAGCGATAAGATAATAGACCGTCTGTTC
>VIDP01089551.1_pt1 | contig 16826 bp, 11 predicted proteins | sample 5025131 | NCBI WGS metagenome assembly VIDP01 (sample SAMN11853144, study PRJNA449069) | gut metagenome | isolation source: stool from male vole | host: Microtus ochrogaster | place: USA:Florida | collected 2017
GAAGACGGCCTCTACTTCTACCTCGACGGCAAAAAAGTGTTCACCTACCCCAACAAACACTATTCCGAACCCGATTCGCCCTACTATCTGCCCGACGTTTGCTGGCCGTTCAACAAGCCCTTCTACGTTATCGTTAACCAGAGCGTAGGCAACGGCAGCTGGGCCGCCAACCCCGACGTTAACTTCGAATACATCACCAACTTCGACTATGTTCGCGCCTACCAGAAGAAGGGTGGCAAATACACCAGCGCCATCAAAGGCAACGGCGATGACCCCGACTTCTACGCGCCCGCAACCAACGACCCCTTCGCCGACGCCGGCATTGAAGAAATCCGCCTTGCCGACTCCTTCGACGAAGAATCACCCGTTGTTATCTACGACCTTGCCGGCCGCCGCGTGGCCAACCCCTCGGTTAGCGGAGTCTACATTGTTCGACAAGGTTCCAAATCGCAGAAAATCGTTATCCGTTAATGACATCTGAAAAACCGAAACCTAATGCAACCCGCACGCGCCGAATAATCAAGGCGCTGTGGGTTGCTTTTGGAGCCGGGGTGCTCTTCGTGGCCCTGCTCTTCTGCCTTGTTTATAACGGCGTTATCGGCTACATGCCCGACATTGAAAGCCTGAAGAACCCTACCGACAAGTTCGCCTCGGTGGTCTACTCGGCCGACGGTCAGGAACTGGGCCGCTACTTCCGCGACAAAGGCAACCGCGTATATGCCGACTACTCCGACATTTCGCAACACGTCATAGACGCACTCATTGCTACCGAAGACGCCCGCTTTCTCGACCACTCGGGCATCGACGCCAAGGCCATTGCCCGCGCTATGACCAAAACAGTCCTTTTGGGACAAAAATCGGCCGGCGGCGGCTCTACGCTGACCCAGCAGCTGGCCAAACAGCTCTACTCGCCCGGCAGCTCCAATATTTTTCAGCGCGCCATTCAAAAGCCAGTTGAATGGATGATTGCCGTTAAGCTCGAACGCTTCTACTCCAAGGAGGAGATCATTCAGATGTATCTCAACCAGTTCGACTTCCTCTATAACGCCGTTGGCATCAAGTCGGCGGCATGGGTCTATTTTGGCAAAGACCCGCTCGACCTCAACATAGAAGAGGCCGCAACGCTGGTAGGCATGGTGAAAAATCCGTCGTTCTACAACCCAATCCGCAAATCCGAACGCACCCGCGAACGCCGCAACACCGTTTTAAGCCAAATGGAAAAGGGCGGCTACATAACCGCCGCCGAATGCGACTCGCTGCAGGCGCTGCCGCTGGTGCTCAACTACCATAAAGTCGACCATAAAGACGGCCTCGCACCCTATTTCCGCGAAGAGCTCCGCCGAATGCTCGGCGCAAAAAAGCCCTCGCGCTCAAGCTACCCCAAATGGGACCAGCAGCGCTTCGTCGACGACTCCATAGCCTGGGCCACAAACCCGCTCTACGGCTGGATTGAAAAGAACCCGAAGCCCGACGGCTCGCACTACGACATGTATGCCGACGGCCTGAAAATCTACACCACCATCGACTCGCGCATGCAGCAGTATGCCGAAGATGCCATGGTCGACCACCTGAGCAACACCCTGCAGCCCGCATTCTGGAAAGAGAAAAAAGGCTCGAAACTCGGCCCCTACTCCACCAACCGCGGCGAAATCAGCGAACAGGCTATCCAAAACCTCATTAACCGCGCCATGCGCGATTCGGAGCGCTACCATAACCTCAAGAAGCAGGGCATGTCGGCTGCCGAAATCGAAAACAACTTCCGCCAGCCCACCGAAATGAAGGTATTCACCTATCAGGGCTGGACCGATACCATCATGACCCCGCGCGACTCGATTCTATACCACAAATCGTTTCTGCGCTCCGGATTCATGGCCATGGACCCGCGCAACGGCTACGTCAAGGCCTACGTCGGCGGTCCGAACTTCTCGGCTTTCCAATACGACATGGTCAGCACCGGTCGCCGCCAGGTCGGCTCGACCATCAAGCCGCTGCTCTATACCTACGCCATGGAGGAAGGGTTCACCCCGTGCGACCAGTTCCTGAACGAACAGCCCACGATTTACGACGCCAACGGCCGCCCCTGGCAGCCGCGCAACTCCGGCAACTCCCGCGTGGGCGAAATGGTTGACCTGCGCTGGGCGCTGACCAACTCCAACAACTGGATTTCGGCCCGGTTGATGGACCAGCTCTCGCCCGCCACGTTTGCCCATAACCTCCACTCTTTCGGCATCAACAACCACATCGACCCGGTGGTTTCGCTCTGCCTGGGCATCTGCGACGTGTCGGTCAAGGAAATGGTTACCGCCTACTCGGCCTTTGCCAACCGCGGCATGCGCACCGACCCGCTGTTCGTAACCTCCATAGCCGACTCCAACGGCAACGTTATCAGCGAGTTCACAACAACCCACACCGAGGTTATTTCCGAACGTGCCTACTGGCGCATACTCTCGATTCTGCTCAACGTTGTAGACTCCGGCACCGGCAACCGCCTGCGCCGCGCGCCCTTTAACCTCACGGCTCAGATGGGCGGCAAAACCGGCACCACCAACTCCAACTCCGACGGCTGGTTTATGGGCTTCACCCCCGAACTGGTAACCGCAACCTGGGTTGGCGGCGAAGAAAAGCCGATTCACTTCAACTCCATGGCCCAGGGCCAGGGCGCGGCTATGGCCCTGCCCATACTCGGCAAATTCCTGACAAAGGTTTATGGCGACAAGAATCTCGGCTACTCGCAAAGCGCGCAGTTCACATTCCCGGCCGACGTAGACCTCTGCGCCGGCGAAGATGTGGGCGTGCTGACCGACACTTCGTCTGACGACCCCGCTGTTGACAACATATTTGACTAAACCGATTATTAGTTTCTCATAATTTTTTCGTAACTTTGCACCAAACTAAATAAAATTCAAGTATACCAAAAATATGGACCTGCTACAACACATGACCGAGCGCGCTCGCTCGCTGAAACGCCACGTGGTACTGGCCGAGGGCACCGAACCCCGCACCCTCCGCGCCGCCAACCGCATTCTTGCAGAAGAACTTGCCAAGGTTACCCTTATCGGCAACCCTGCCGAAATCAATGAGCTCGCCGCCGCCGAAGGCCTCGAAGCCATTGGTCTGGCTCAGATTGTTGACCCCAACGACCCCGCCGTTATTGCCCGCTATGCCCCTGTTCTGCTCGAACTGCGCAAAGCTAAAGGCATGACTCCGGAGCAGGCCGAAAAAACAGCCGCCGACCCCTTGTATCTGGGCTGCCTGATGGTTAAGACCGGCGATGCCTACTGCATGGTTGCCGGCGCCGAAAACACCACCGGCGACGTTCTGCGCGCAGCCTTCCAGGTTATCAAGACCAAACCGGGCATCAACGTGGTTTCCGGTGCGTTCATCATGATTATGCCCGAAGGCGTTAACTACGGCACCGACGGCATCATGATTTTTGCCGACTGCGCCGTGGTTCCCAACCCCACCGCCCAGGAACTCGCCCAGATTGCCATTTCGTCGGCCGACACCGCCCGCAATATCGCCGGCATTGAACCGTGCGTAGCCATGCTCAGCTACTCCACCAAAGGCTCCGGCAAAGGCCCCGACGTTGACAACGTTGTTGAAGCAACCCGCATAGCCAAAGAAATGGACCCCTGCCTCGACCTCGACGGCGAACTCCAGGCCGATGCAGCCATAGTTCCGGTAGTGGCCGCCAAAAAGGCCCCGAACTCCGAAGTTGCCGGCCACGCCAACGTTCTGGTCTTCCCCTCGCTCGAAGTCGGCAACATTGCCTACAAACTCGTTCAGCGCATCAGCGGCGCCCAGGCCGTAGGCCCCGTTTTGCAAGGCCTCGCCGCTCCGGTCAACGACCTCAGCCGCGGCGCATCGTGGGAAGACATCTATAAAACCATCATAATGACCTGCAACCAATGAAAATCCTTGTTCTCAACTGCGGCTCAAGCTCCGTTAAATATAAACTTATCGACACTGCGTCGGAAGAAGTGCTCGCCGAAGGCGGCGTAGAAAAAATCGGCCTGCCCGACGGATTTCTGAAATTCAAATTCCACGGCGCCAAAGAGATTAAAGAACTCGGCCTCGTTGACCACAACGGCGCAATCAACGCCGTGCTCAACATCCTTACAGACAAGAAATTCGGTTGCATTCAGTCGCTGGCCGACATCGACGCCGTTGGCCACCGTCTGGTTCATGGCGGCACCAAGTTCTCGGGCTCGGTGCTGATTACCGACGAGGTTAAGGAAATGGTTCGCGAATGCTACCCCCTGGCTCCGCTCCACAACCCGGCCAACATGACCGGCGTTGAGGCCATCGACCTGCTGATGCCCGGAGTGCCTCAAGTTGGCGTTTTCGACACAGCGTTCCACCAGACCATGCCCGCCAAGGCATATATGTATGCCCTTCCCTATAAGTTCTACGAAGAAGACGGCGTTCGCCGCTACGGCTTCCACGGCACGAGCCACCGCTACGTGTCGCAGCGCGTGTGTGAAATTCTCGGCGTGGAACCCTCCAAGCAGCGCATCATTACCTGCCACATCGGCAACGGCGGCTCCATCGCAGCCATTGTCGGCGGCAAGAGCATCGACACCTCGATGGGCCTCACCCCCACCGAAGGCCTGATGATGGGTACCCGCTGCGGCGACGTTGACCCGGGCGCATTGACCTACCTTATGGAGCGCCGCGCAATGAGCGTTGACCAGCTTCAGAAGGTTATCAACAAGGAGAGCGGCGTTGCAGCCATCAGCGGCATCAGCAACGACATGCGCGAAATCGAAGCTGCCGTTAAAAACGGCGACGAACGCGCCAAACTCGCCCTCGACATGTATGAACTGCGCATTATTAAATACGTTGGCGCATACGCAGCCGAAATGGGCGGCGTTGACATCATCGTGTTCACCGGCGGCGTTGGCGAAAACCAGACCGGCGTGCGCGAAAACGTTTGCGAACAGCTCAAATTCATGGGCGTAGAGCTCGACAAGGCTCTCAACGCAACCGTTCACGGCACCGAAACCGTTATCTCCACCCCCGCCTCGAAGGTGAAGGTAGTGGTTGTTCCCACCGACGAAGAACTGACAATTGCCCGCGACACCCGCGACATTGTTGAAAAACTCTAAACAAACCCGCAAACAGTGAAAGTTGCTATTGTTGGCTACGGAAACATCGGGCGCTACGTGCTCGACTCCGTGCTCGAAGCCCCCGACATGGAACTCGCAGGAATTGTTCGGCGCTCAACCGCCGACATTCCCGCCGAGTTGCGCCCCTACAACGTTGTTACCGACATTGCCCGCCTGGGCAAGGTTGACGTTGCCATTCTCTGCACCCCCACGCGCCACGTTGAAGAAAATGCCGCCAAATATCTCGAAGCGGGCATCAACACCGTTGACTCCTTCGACATTCACGGCTCAATACCGGAACTGCGCCGCCACTTGGGCGAGATTGCCCGCAAGCACGCAACAGTGGCCGTAATCTCCGCCGGCTGGGACCCGGGCTCGGACTCGGTAGTGCGCGCACTGATGGAAGCGGCAGCCCCCAAAGGGGTTACCTACACCAACTTCGGCCCCGGCATGAGCATGGGCCACTCGGTGTGCGTCCGTTCCAAAGAGGGAGTCAAAGATGCACTTTCAATGACCATACCGCTGGGCACCGGCATTCATCGCCGCATGGTTTACGTTGAGCTGCTCCCCGGCGCCAACCTCGACGAAGTAACCGCCGCGATTAAGGCCGACCCCTACTTTGCGAGCGACGAAACCCACGTAATTCAGGTTGAGTCGGTCGATGCCGTGCGCGACATGGGCCACGGCGTCAACATGACCCGCAAAGGCACTTCGGGACGCACCCCCTCGCAGCGCTTTGAATTCAACATGGCCATCAACAACCCCGCGCTCACGGCCCAGATTCTGGTGGGCGCCGCCCGCGCCGCCATGCGCCAGCAACCCGGCTGCTACACCATGATAGAAATTCCGGTAGTTGACCTGCTCCCCGGCACGCGCGAGGAAAACGTTGCAAAACTCGTTTAAATGAAAGAAAAAGAACCCCTGCTGATACTCATTGCCAACGACGACGGCATTCAGGCCCGTGGTCTGCGACACCTGATTGACTGCGTTAATCAGATGGACATCAACGCCGAAATCTATGCCGTGGCCCCCGCCGGCCACTGCTCGGGCATGAGCTCGGCAATCACCGTGGCCTCGCCCCTGAGCCTGATTCCCCACCCCGACTACGAGGGTGCGAAAATGTTTGCCGTGACCGGCACTCCGGTCGACTGCGTCAAGCTCGGCATCCACGCCGCGCTGCCCCGCATCCCCGACTTGATGCTCTCGGGAGTTAACCACGGCTCCAACTCGGGCAACTCCAACATCTATTCCGGCACTATGGGCGCAGCCATGGAAGCCTGCATGATCGGCATCCCCGCCATCGGCTTTTCGCTGTTGAGCCACAACCCCGACGCAGATTTTTCGGAAACAACGCCCTTTATCAAACAGATTATCCGCACGGTGCTCGACCACGGCCTGCCCAAAGGCGTTTGCCTGAACGTTAACATGCCCAAAGAGTGCAAGCCCAAAGGCATAAAGGTTACCGCCTGCGCCGAAGGCCGCTGGACCGAAGAATATCAAGCCTACGACTCTCCCCACGGCCAGAAATTCTATTGGCTCACCGGACAATACATTGACTTTGACCCCGAAAACCCCGCCGGCGACAACTACTGGCTGCGGCGCGAATACGTAACCGTCACCCCCATTCGCCCCGACCAGACCGCTTTCGACGCAATTCCCGCCCTTTCAACGCTTCTTGACTAAGATGATTAACCCTCTCGAACCTATTGCTGCATCTATCGCCCCCGAGCTCCGGGAGCTCAACAACCGCATTCTGACATCGCTGTCGTCGCCAAACGACATGATGAACAGCATAGTTCGGGAATATCTTCAGCGCAAAGGCAAACAGATTCGCCCGATAGTAGTTATCCTCTCCGCGCGGCTTTTTGCCGAGCGGGTCAGCCACAAGGTAATCTCGGCGGCCGCATCGGTAGAGATGCTCCATAACGCATCGCTGATCCACGACGACGTTGTTGACGAATCGAAGCTGCGCCGCAATGAGCCTACCCTCAACGGCATCTGGGACAACCACATAGCCGTTTTGGTCGGCGACTTCTTCACCTCAACGTCGCTGCAGTTGGCATCGGCGACCGACGACCTGCGGATTATCAACACTCTGGCCGGCCTTGGACGCCGGCTCGCCATGGGCGAACTCGACCAGATTTACAACGCCCGCTACCACCGCCTGTCGGAAGAGGCCTACATGCAAACCATCGACCATAAAACCGCGTCGCTGTTTGTGGCCTGCGCCGAAATGGGAGCCTACGCCGCCGGAGTCGACAGCGCCGCCCCCCGCATCGACGCCCTGCGCCTTTTTGCGCGCAACCTGGGACTCTGTTTCCAGATTACCGACGACATTTTCGACTACTACCCCGTAGGCGCCGAAATCGGCAAGCCCACCGGCAACGATCTGCGCGAAGGCAAGGTAACCCTGCCGCTGCTGAGCGTGCTGCTGCGGGCCGATGCCCCCAACCGCGAGACTATGCTCGCCCTCATTTCTAAAGAATCTTTAACCACCGACGAAATTAACCGCCTGCTCGACTACGCAATTGAAAACGGCGGTATTGACTACGCACGCCGGAAAATGCAGCAGCTGGCCGACGAGGCCGACTCAGCACTCGACGCCGCCTTCGCCCCGGGCGAAACACGCAGTGCCCTGCACCGGCTTTTGAATCACGTTCTCCACCGTTCGAAGTAACCAAGTGCCCAACGCGACCATGAAACCTATTATCTATCAGATGTTGCCGCGACTTTTCGGCAATGCCAACCCGACTTGCGAACCGTGTGGCTCGCTCGAAACCAACGGCTCGGGCCATTTCAGCGACATCACCAACTCCACCCTGCGCGCAATTCACGCCTTGGGTGCCACACACGTTTGGTATACCGGCGTTATTGAACACGCCCACTGCTCCAACTATTCAGCCTACGGCATACCCGTTGACAATCCCCACGTTATCAAAGGGCAAGCCGGCTCACCATACGCAATCAGCGACTACTACGACGTAGACCCCGACCTGGCCGACGACCCCGCCAACCGCATGGCCGAGTTTGAAGACCTTGTAAAGCGCACACACGAGCAGGGACTGAAGGTAGTTATCGACTTTGTGCCCAACCATGTTGCCCGCATGTATCACTCCGACGCGGCCCCAAAAGGCGTAAGCGACTTCGGCACCGACGATAACCCCATGCAGGCGTTTAACCCCGACAATAACTATTACTACATGCCGGGGACCCGGTTTAACCCCACCAACGTTCATTTAGGTGACTACAACGAAGAGCCGGCCCGCGCTTCGGGCAACGACTGCTTCACCCCTTCGCCCGACCGCAACGACTGGTATGAAACGGTTAAACTCAACTATGGCGTTGACTACACCGGCGGCACCGGCTGTCACTTCGACCCGATACCGGACACCTGGCACAAAATGCTCCATATTTTGCGCTACTGGACCCGCAAGGGCGTCGACGCTTTCCGCTGCGACATGGCCTTTATGGTTCCGGTCGACTTCTGGCGCTGGGCCATACCCCAGGTGCGCCGCCTGCGCAAGAGTGTGCAGTTCATAGCCGAAATCTACGACGTTAACCTCTACCGCACGTTTATCGACGCCGGTTTCGACTATCTATACGATAAAGTAAACCTCTACGATACGCTGCGCGCCATTGAAACCTACAACGTCGGCGCCGACCGCCTGACCGGAGCCTGGAAAACGGTTGACGGCCTCGGAAACCACATGCTCAACTTCCTGGAAAACCACGACGAGCAGCGCTTTGCCAGCGATTTCTATGCCGGCGACCCCTGGCGCGTGATTCCCTCGCTGGTTGTTGCATCGACGTTCTCAACCGGCCCGATGATGATATATTTCGGCCAGGAGTTGGGCGAACGCGGCATGGAGGCCGAAGGATTTTCGGGATGCGACGGCCGCACAACGATTTTCGACTACTGGAGCCTCGACAAAATGCGCCGCTGGCTCGCCGGCGGCAAGCCCTCGCAGGCCAACCTGACCGACGACGAAGTCAAGCTGCGCAACCTCTATATGCGCGTACTCAACATTGCCCGCTCCGAAGCGGCAATTACCGACGGCAGGTTCTTCGACCTGATGTATGTTAACTACGAAAGCGCCGGTGTCAACCCCCACCGCCACTATATTTATCTGCGCAACCACGGCAACGAAACCCTGCTCATAGCCGTTAACTTCGGCGACTCGGAAGCCGACATGCGCATCAATATCCCCCACCACGCGTTTGACCACCTGGGGCTGCGCGAACAGGAATGTTCGGCCACCGAGCTGCTCAGCGGCCGCAAGGCGCGCAAGGTGGTGTCGTCAGTCCTGCCCTTCACCACCAAGGTTCCGCCCCATGGTGCCGTAATCTGGAAATTCACCCAAAAATAATGATTGTTCTCTATCGAATTTACCAACTGCTGATAATGGCTCCGCTGATGCTCGTGGCAACAGCGATAACAGCCGTATTCACCGCCGTGGGCAGCATGCTGTTCGGCGGCCGCTGGTGGGGCTACTACCCGCCGATGATATGGTCGCGGATAATGTGTTGGCTGACTTTAGTTTCGGTCGAAGTCCATGGCCGCGAGCATATCAGCAAGGGCACCAGCTACGTTTTCGTGGCGAACCACCAGGGCGCCTACGACATCTTTGCGATTTATGGCTACCTGGGCCATAACTTCCGCTGGATGATGAAAAAGAGCCTCGAAAACATCCCCATGGTTGGCTGGGCCTGCAAGCGCGCCGGCCAGATTTTTGTCGACAACTCGTCGCCCGCAGCCATCCGCCACACAATGCAGGCCGCCGAGAAGCAGCTGTCGACCGGCATGAGCCTGGTAGTGTTTCCCGAAGGTGCGCGCACTTTCGCCGGCGACGTCGGCCGCTTCAAGCGCGGGGCCTACACCCTGGCCCGCGAGTTCTCGCTGCCGGTGGTTCCGGTAACTATCGACGGCGCCTTCAACGTCATGCCGCGCACATCGCGGATTCCCCGCTTCGGCCACATCCGCCTGACGATTCATCCGCAACTCGACCCGGCCGACCCCGACCTGATAGAAAAATCAAGGCAGTCAATACTTTCTTCACTATAAACACTCAATAATTTCACTCTGAAAAATGCGTAAATGGCGTATTGAAGACAGCGCTGAACTTTACAACATCAACGGATGGGGGCGCAACTATTTCTCCATCAACGAAAAAGGTCACGTTCAGGTAACCCCCAAAGAAGGGTTTGCCTCGGTAGACCTCAAGGAAATCATGGACGAGCTGCAGGTCAGAGACGTGCAGGCTCCGGTTCTGTTGCGTTTTCCCGACATTCTCGACAACCGCGTCGAAAAAATTTCTAAATGCTTCAAACAGGCTGCCGAAACATACGACTACAAAGCCCAGAACTATATCATCTACCCAATTAAGGTAAACCAAATCCGCGAAGTAGTTGAAGAAATTGTTAGCCACGGCAAAAAATTCAACATCGGCCTCGAAGCCGGCTCCAAGCCCGAGCTCCACGCCGTGCTCGCCACCAATATCGCCGACAACGCCCTGATTATATGCAACGGCTACAAAGACGAAACCTACATTGAGCTGGCCCTGCTCGCTCAAAAAATGGGCCGCAACATCTATCTGGTCGTTGAAAAACTCAATGAACTAAAAATCATTGCACGCATTGCCAAGCGCCTCAACATTGAGCCGAACCTGGGCATACGCATAAAAATTTCAAACTCCGGCTCCGGAAAATGGGAAGAGAGCGGAGGCGACCAGAGCAAATTCGGCCTCAACTCATCGGAACTGCTCGAAGCGGTTGCCTTCCTTGAGCGCAACAACCTGGTTGGCTCGCTCAAGCTCATCCACTTCCACATCGGCAGCCAGATAACTAAAATACGCCGCATTAAAAATGCCCTGCGCGAGGCCATGCAGTTCTACGTGCAGCTGACCCGCATGGGATTCGACATCAACTTCGTTGACATCGGCGGCGGCCTGGGCGTTGACTATGACGGCACGCGCTCATCGTCGTCGGAATCGTCGATGAACTACTCCATTCAGGAGTATGCCAACGACGCGGTTTCCGCCCTTGTTGACGCCTGCGTTAAAAACGAAATCAAGCAGCCAAACATCATTACCGAGAGCGGACGCTCGCTGTCGGCCCACCATTCCATTCTGATTTTCGAGGCTTTGGAATCAACCTCGCTGCCGGCATGGAAGGTGTCGGAAGAACTTGGCCCCGACGCCCACGAGCTTGCCCGCGAGCTCTATGAAATCTGGGACAAGCTCGATTTGCATAACCTTTTTGAAGCATGGCACGACGCCCTGCAGATTCGCGAAGAAGCCCTTGAACTCTTCTCCATAGGTCTGCTCGACCTGCGCACCCGCGCCCAGGTTGAAAAGCTCTTTTGGAGCGTGGCCCGCGAAGTTGCCGAGCTCGGCAACTCCATGAAACACCCGCCGGAGGAACTGCGCAAGATTTTCCGCATGATCCCCGACAAGTATTTCTGCAACTTCTCGCTCTTTCAGTCGCTGCCCGACAACTGGGCCATAGACCAGGTGTTTCCCATCATGCCGATTTCGCGCCTCGACGAAAAGCCTACGCGCATGGCAACCATTCAGGATATGACCTGCGACTCCGACGGCAAGATCGCCCACTTCATCACGGCCTCGGGCCTGAGCGATTCGCTGCCCGTTCACCCGCTGAAACAGGGCGAGCCATACTATATCGGCGTGTTCCTCGTGGGCGCATATCAGGAGATTTTAGGTGACCTCCACAACCTGTTTGGCGACACCAGCGCGGTTCATATCGACGTTTACCCCGACCGCTACGAAATCGACAAGATTATCGACGGCGAAACCGTGGCCGAGGTACTCGACTACGTGCAATTCTCGCCCAAAGCCCTGGTGCGCAACGTTGAACGCTGGGTAACCGCCGCCATGAAATCGGGCAAGATTTCGCCCGAAGAGGGTCGCGAATTTTTGGGCAACTACCGCTCGGGCCTCTACGGCTACACCTACCTCGAAAAAGACTGATGGGCCGCTATTTCATGGAGTTGGCCTATCGCGGCGCGCCTTTCCACGGCTGGCAGAACCAGCCGGGCGAGGTTACCGTGCAGTCGGTGCTCGAACAGGCGCTGACAACGCTGCTGCGAACCCCCACCCCCATTGTCGGCGCCGGACGCACCGACGCCGGAGTCAACGCCTCGAAAATGATTGCCCACTTCGATGCCGACCGCGACATCGAGCCCCGGGCGCTGAACTCACTGATAGGCCACGACATAGCCATACGCTCGATTCGCCGCGTCCATGACACGGCCCACGCCCGCTTCGATGCCATAGAGCGCACCTATCGCTACTGCGCCATAGAGCAGAAGTCGCCGTTTCTGTATCCTCTATGCTGGTTTACGCGCCCGCTCGACTACGAAGCCATGAACCGTGCGGCCAAGATTCTTATCCAAACCGACGACTTCACCTCCTTTGCCAAGCTGCACTCCGACGCTAAAACCAACCTCTGCAAAGTTACCCGCGCCGAGTGGATTGCGGACCCCGCCACAGGGGGGATGACCTTCGTAATCACGGCCAACCGCTTTCTGCGCAACATGGTGCGCGCCGTTGTCGGCACTCTGGTCGACGTTGGCCGCGGCAAACTTTCTCAGCAGCAGTTCGCCGAAATCATCGCCGCCAAAAACCGCTGCGCGGCAGGCACATCGATGCCGCCCCACGCCCTATATCTCGCCGACGTTGTCTATCCATATTGAAAATCATAATAAAACGGTATGTTCCTGCGTTATTAGTTTGTGAATTACCGGATTTTAATACTACTTATATTGCTATTATCCCGGGTTTCAGCATTGGGGGAAAGCAGTGATGCCGACGACCGCCATCTGGAGCTCCGGGAGGTTACCGTGCGCCACAAACGCGGAAAATACTCAAAGAAAAACAACCCTGCGGTGGAGTTCGTGCGCAAGGTTATGGAGCGCCGCAACCTTACTGACCCGCAGCTGAATAACGAGTTTTATAACCACGACCTTTACGAACGCATCAACATAGGCCTCATCAACGTGCCGATAGATTCGACCGGCGCGCTAAGCTTTTTGCGCCAGTATGTCGACACCACCGAACTGACCGGACGACCGATGCTGAACCTCACCGTTAAGGAAAAGCTCAGCGACGTGCACTACCGACGCGAGCCGTCGCTGCGCCGCGAGGTTGTGCGCCTGCGCAACCGCCACGGCCTCGACGACCTGCTGGGCGACGCGGCCTCGATTCAAACCGTGTTTGAGGAATTCATGCGGCCGGTCGACCTCTACGGAGGCACCAACATTACCCTGCTGCGTCAGGAATTCGTAAGCCCCCTGGGGGGTCTGGCCCCCGACTTTTATCGCTTTTATCTGAGCGACACCATTGCCGACCGTGAACGCGGCGACTCGCTGATTGTGCTCTCCTTTACTCCGAGCAATCCGGCGACACCCGGATTCAACGGCAGGATCTATGTTGTTAAAGGCGACTCAACAATGTTTATCCGCCGCGCCGAAATGAGGCTGCCCAAAGATGCCAACGTCAACTTTATCCGCGACATGTTTCTGGTTCAGGAATATGAACCGGGCAGCGACGGCTCGCGCCTGAAAACCCGCGACGAAATCATCATTGAGGCTAACTATGCCGGAGTCGACGCCTACGCCACGCGCCTGAGCATGCTCGGCAACCATAACTACCGCCAGCCGCAGGATTCTTCGATTTTCGCCTCGCAGTTTGAAATCATTGAGCGCTGCGACCTTAACCCCGACGAGATTGAATTCCGACGCGGCGACACGCCCGCGGGCGCCGGCAACATGGCCTCGATGATGGATCAGCTGCGCTCGAAAAAGGTTTACTACTGGACCGAAAAGGTGCTGTCGACCCTCATTTCCGACTACATACGCCCCGGCGGCGACAAAGCCAAGTTTGCCATCGGCCCGATATTCTCAACAGTCAGCCGAAACGATCTCGAAGGATGGCGGCTGCGGCTCGGCGCAATGACCACGGCCAACCTGTCGCGCCGCTGGTTTGCCTCGGCCTACGGAGCCTACGGTTTTCGCGACCATAAGGCCAAATATGGCGCGTCGGTCGAATACAGCTTCGTTGACAAGCAGTTCCACCCCGGCGAGTTTCCGATTCGCTCGCTGAAAGTAAGCCATAGCTACGACACCGACCGCATCGGCCAGGCCTACGCCGAACAGGGCACGATTTTCAATGCCGTAACCCGCGGCAAAAATGACCTGATGACTTATAGGCGCCTGAGCTCCGTTGCCTTCAACTACGAAACCGACCGCCACCTCAACTTTTCGCTCGGGCTGACACATACCCGCCAGGAGGCCACACCGTTCGTGCAGTTCACTACAGGCAGCGGCCAACGCTTCAGCCATTTCAATCAAACCGCCGCCGTGGTTGAATTCACCTGGGCTCCCGGCGAGAAATACTATCAGAGCATTAACGGCCGCAAACGCATAGCAACCACCAATCCGGTTCTCCGCCTGACCCACACCTGGGCTCCCGGCGGAATATTAGGCACCCGCTGGGGAGTCAACAAAACCGAAATGATGGTCGACAAACGCTGGTACTTCTCCGCATGGGGCCACCTCGACGCCCGCCTCAGCGGCGGCCACGTTTGGGACCGCACGGTGTTTCCGTCGCTTTTGGTGCCCAACGTCAACCTCAGCTACTTCATAGATTCAAAGGCCTTTGCGCTGATGAACGACATGGAGTTCGTTAACGATTCCTACGTTGAACTCCACATGACCTACAACGCCAACGGCGCCTTGCTCAACTATATTCCGCTGATCAACAAGCTCAAACTGCGCGAAATCATCGGATTCCACGCCATTTGGGGCCACCTCAGCCGCAAAAACGACCCGGCCCTCAACCCCGACTTGCTGCTCTTCCCCGAAAGCGCCGGAACGAAACAGATCGGCCGCGTGCCTTACATGGAGTTAAACGTTGGGTTGAGCAACATACTCAGGATATTAAGCGTTCAATATGTTCACCGCCTCACCCACCGCGGCCCCGGGTTGCCCAAAAACGGTGTGCGCGTAGGCTTCCATTTCTCTTTTTAAACTCATGATTGAAATCGAGCGAAAGTTTCTCATAGCCGACCTCAATGCGGCAATCAACGCCGCCGTAGACTCAAGCGAAATAGCCCAGGGCTATCTCAGCACCAACCCCGAAGCCACGGTGCGCGTCAGAGTGCGCGGCAACCGCGGCTACCTCACCGTGAAATCGAAAACACACGGCCTCCAACGCGGCGAATGGGAGTATGAAATTCCGGCTGCCGATGCCAACGAGCTGCTGAACTTGTGTCAATCGCGGGTGCTACGCAAAATGCGCTATATAGTTCCGTTCGAGGGCTTCACATGGGAGGTAGACGTTTTCAGCGACCCCGCCATTCCCGCCATGGCCGAAGTTGAACTACCCTCGGCCGACGCCCGGCCGGCGCTCCCCGCCTGGCTCGGCCCCGAAGTCACCGGCAACCCCGCCTACTACAACTCCACCCTCGCCCGCCCTTAATAAATACATAATTAGGAGCGAGGTGTGGCCCCGCTCCTAATTTTGAATGCGTGTTTTTATGGAAGTATTATTTGATGAACACTTTTGCTATGGTGTCGGGTGAAACTTTGACGATATAGATGCCGGCCGCAAGCTTCAACTGAGTTTCCGGGCCTTCAACAACCGCGCCATTGATAACCTTGCCGTCAACGCTGTAAACCGCGATTGACTCGCCCTCAGCCACGTTGCGAACAACTATGCCTCCGTCAATAATGTCGATAACCACACCCGACGAGGCCATTTCAGTCAAATTCACCGTATTGCTTACAGTAACGTCGCAGACCGCAGTATGTTCGCCGCTGCGGGCAGTAATCTGCGCCGAGCCAATCGAAGCCAGTTCAACGCGACCATCCTCGCTAACGGTTGCCACATTGGGGTCAGACGACTCCCAAGTCACCGACTTGTCGGTCGTATTCTCCGGCTCATGCAGCGCCAACAAGTTGAACTGATGGCCAACGCCACCAACAGCCTCAACAGGGAACACATTCAGCGCCTGCGCCACAACTTCCTCAACAATGAACGGCACCGAGAACTCATGGCCCTGACACTCAGCGGTCACAACCGCGCTACCGGCTGCATTGAACCAAACCGTACCCTCGCCGTCAACAGCTGCGACCTCCGGGTCGCTGCTTCGCCAGTTAATCGTCGGGTCAGTGACATCATCAGGCACCACTTTTGCACCTATAGCGATTTTTTCGCCAACATTACCGATAATACCCTCAAACTCAAGAATATTAACTTCTTCCTCTGGCTCACCCACTACAATTCGCTTACTAACTCTGTCTGCTTCATTATAGTTCTCGTTGCCTTCTTGGTTGGCACGTATTGAGACACTGCCTGATTTCAAGAATTCAACGCATTTTTTACCGCTCTGTGAGAAAACTTCGGCAATTGATTCATCAGTAACGCTATATTTAATTGGCAAGCCCGAAGTGCATGTGGCATTTAGCTCTATGACATCTCCTACCTTAACGGACCCGAAAGATTGGTCCCATTCAATTTCTTGATTTGCCTTTGTAACCGTCAAAGTGCCGCGTTCATAATTAAAAGTATAATTTTGAGCTTCCGCACCTGCAACAATAATTGGATACGTTCCTGCGGGACTATTAATCGTAGCAGTAGTTTCAACGATTGGCTGTTTGGTTAAAACAGCCGCAGTTTCAGTATTCTTAAATCCAAACAA
>VIDP01245964.1_pt1 | contig 16826 bp, 8 predicted proteins | sample 5025131 | NCBI WGS metagenome assembly VIDP01 (sample SAMN11853144, study PRJNA449069) | gut metagenome | isolation source: stool from male vole | host: Microtus ochrogaster | place: USA:Florida | collected 2017
ATGGAGTAACACTCTGTTGTCGGTGCTCAGCGACCAGTTGATGTTTTTGCCGCTGCCTTTCTTGCCTGCAAAAGCCTCTTCGTGGAGCAATGCACGGAAGCCATGCTTGCGAGCCACCTTCTTCATGAGCGACATCAGTAGCATGTTGTGGTCAACGGCGAGGTTGGTCTCCTCGAAGATGGGTGCCAACTCGAACTGGTTGGGGGCAACCTCGTTGTGGCGAGTCTTGCAGGGAATACCGAGCTCGAGAGCCTGAATCTCAAGGTCACGCATGAAGGCGGCCACGCGCTCGGGGATGCTGCCGAAGTAGTGGTCGTCCATCTGCTGGTTCTTGGCAGAGTCGTGTCCCATCAGCGTGCGACCTGTCAGAAGCAGGTCTGGACGTGCTGCATAAAGACCTTCATCCACGAGGAAGTATTCTTGTTCCCAACCGAGGTTTGAGGTTACTTTCTTCACTTCGGGGTCGAAGTAGTGGCAGACCTCAGTGGCAGCTGTGTTGACAGCCTTCAGTGCACGGAGCAATGGAGCTTTGTAGTCGAGCGATTCACCGCTGTAACTGATAAATACGGTGGGGATGATGAGTGTGTCGTCGATGATGAAGACGGGAGAAGTTGGATCCCATGCGCTGTAACCGCGTGCCTCGAAAGTGCTTCTTATGCCGCCAGAGGGGAAGGAAGATGCGTCTGGCTCTTGCTGAACGAGCAGCTTACCACTGAACTCTTCAATCATGCCACCTTTTCCGTCGTGTTCGACGAAGGAGTCGTGCTTCTCGGCAGTACCCTCGGTGAGAGGCTGGAACCAGTGGGTGTAGTGTGTCACGCCATTCTCTTTCGCCCATTGCATAATGCCCGTTGCCACAGCGTCGGCCACCTTGCGGTCGAGGCGTGCACCGTTGTCGATGACATCTACCATCTGTTCATAGACGTCCTTCGACAGGTATTTGTACATTTTCTCGCGGTTGAAGACGCGCTTGCCGAAATACTCGGATGGTCTTTCACTTGGTGCGGCTACGTCGAGGGGCTTCTTCTTGAATGCCTCATCGACAACTTGGAATCTCAGTTCGTTTGCCATGTTTGTGATGTGTTATTGTTGTTAATGAAAAGATACTTCTAAATTTGATTGCCCCCAAAGAACTATTTTTTGAGGAATGCATCTACTTTATCTGCTGTTGCAAGTCCTGAGGCAATGGCTCTTACCACGAGGCTGGCCCCACTGGCGGCATCGCCACAGACAAATACATTGTCTGGATATTCAGGATGTTCGGGTTTGAGGAAGCCCATTGCCAACAACACCAATTCTGCCTTGATGACTTCTGGCTCACCTGCTTCTACCATGATGGGACGACCACCGTCGGGGTTTGGCTTCCAGTCGATGGGCTGGACACGGACCCCTGTCACATGACCGTTATCTCCAAGGAACTCAAGGGTATTGATGTTCCAGCAACGGGTACAGCCCTCTTCGTGGCTGCTGGTGGTCTTGAGAATGACAGGCCAGTTAGGCCAAGGGGTGTTGGGATTGTGCCCCACAGGTGGCTTGGGCATGATTTCAATTTGGGTTACGCTCTTGGCGCCTTGGCGATGAGCCGTGCCGATGCAGTCGGAACCTGTATCGCCGCCACCGATGACGAGCACATTCTTCCCTTTGGCTGTCACACGCTCCTCTTTCGAGAACTCCATACCTGCGAGAATGCGGTTCTGCTGGCTCAGCATTTCGAGGGCGAGATGAACGCCTTGGAGTTCACGTCCTGGAACTTTAAGGTCTCTGGCGGTAGGTGTGCCTGTGGCAATGACGATGGCGGAGAAGGGCTGTTCTGTCCCTTCGAGTATGTGCAGCTCTTCTATCTGTGCAGGGTTAATATCTTTGCCATAGACAAACTTTACGCCTTCCTGCTCCATCACGTCAATGCGGCGGTCAATGATTTGCTTGTTGAGTTTGAAGTTTGGAATACCATATCTCAGCAGGCCTCCAGCGGCTTCGTTCTTTTCAAACACTGTCACTTCGTAGCCCATGTAGTTGAGCGAAGTGGCGGCTGCAAGACCTGCAGGACCTGCACCGATGACGGCTACACGCATTCCGTTACGTTTGGGGTGCTCAATGGTGACATAGCCTTCCAGATAGGCTCTTTCTGCGATGGCGCATTCGTTCTCACGGTTGGTCACAGCATCGCCTGTTGTGAGGTAGAGAACACAGGCTTTCTCACAGAGGGCAGGGCAGATGCGCCCTGTGAACTCGGGGAAAGGATTGGTCTTTTTCAGTATTTTATATGCTGTTTCCCACTCGCCACGATAGAGAGCATCGTTCCATTCTGGGTCTTTGTTGCCGAGTGGGCATGCCCAGTGGCAGAAAGGTACGCCGCAATCCATGCAACGGCTTGCCTGCTCCTGTCGGTCGCGTGTGTTCAGTGTCTGTTCCACCTCGCCAAAGTCGTGAATACGGTCGTGGACAGGGCGGTATCCAGCCTCTTTGCGAGGCACGGTCAGAAATGCTTTCGGATTTCCCATATTGATAGTTGATAATAGTCGATTGAAAAATTAGTAGTCTCGCTGCATGTCGGCAATCTTTTGCTGCAGTTTGGCTATTTGCTCTTCTTGCAGAACGCGCTTGTACTCAATGGGCACTACTTGGATGAAATCTTCGACATAGCGATTCCAGTCGTCAAGCATCCGTCCTGCGAGGGTGCTGCCCGTGTGGAGGTAGTGTTGGCGGATGAGTTCAAGGAGTTCTTTACGGCTGACAGTGTCCTCTACGAGACAGAGTTCTACCATATCCATATTGCAGAAGTAGTCGAAACTATGGTCAGGGTCATAAACGTAAGCAACACCTCCGCTCATGCCGGCGGCGAAGTTGCGCCCCGTCTTGCCGAGCACTACCACACGACCGCCAGTCATGTACTCGCAGCAGTGGTCACCTGCTCCTTCGACCACGGCGATGGCACCAGAGTTGCGCACGGCAAAGCGTTCTCCAACGCGACCATTGACGTAAAGTTCACCGCTCGTGGCTCCGTACAAGCCCGTGTTACCAGCGATAATGTTATCTTCTGCTACGAAATCGGCACTGCGGCGTACTGGTGGCAGGATGCTGATGCGTCCGCCTGAAAGTCCCTTGCCAAAGTAGTCATTCGTTTCGCCTTCAAGACGGATATCCAAGCCTCTCACGGCAAAAGCTCCGAATGATTGACCAGCCGAACCTTTGAACTTCAAACAGATTGTGCCGTCGGGCAGTCCTTCCTCGCCATATTTCTTCGCAATCACACCCGAAAGCATTGTGCCCACAGCACGGTCTGTGTTACGGATGGCATAGTCAAGGCTCACTTCCTCCTTGTTCTCGATGGCAGGAGTGGCAGCTTGGATGATGTCTTCGTCTTTCACACCACTGACCTTTGTAAACGAGTCACAATCCCAGTAGAGAGTTTTGTCGGTATCTGGCTTGTACAAGAGCCGTCCGAAGTCGATGGTCTTCTGCTTGTCGGTAGCATGGTCAGTTTGCACCTCAATGAGTTCGGTGTGACCGATGATGTCTTTGAGTTCGTGTACACCTATTTCTGAGAGGTATTCACGTACTTGTTCGGCAAGGAATGTAAAGAAATTCACCACATAATCCGCTTTTCCGCGGAATCGCTGACGCAGTGTCTCGTCCTGGGTTGCTACACCCACGGGACATGTGTTTGTGTTACACTTGCGCATCATCACACAGCCCAGCACGATGAGTGGCAGCGTACCGAACGAGAACTCGTCGGCACCGAGCATCGCCATCAGAACCACGTCCTTTGCGGTTTTCAGCTGACCATCAGTCTGAAGGCGCACTTGGTTTCTCAACCCATTGATAACAAGCGTCTGCTGCGTTTCTGCCAAGCCAATTTCTGGGCTGATGCCCGCAAATCGCATGGATGAGGCAGGAGAGGCTCCTGTACCTCCTTCGGCACCACTGATAACGATGAGGTCAGCCTTTGCCTTTGCCACACCTGCGGCAATCGTACCTACACCGCTCTCTGCCACCAGTTTCACGCTCACCGCTGCGGTTGGGTTGATGTTCTTCAAGTCGAAAATCAGTTGGGCGAGGTCCTCAATACTGTATATATCGTGATGAGGTGGTGGTGAGATAAGGCTGATGCCAGGGATGGCATTGCGTGTCTTGGCAATAATCTTGTTTACTTTGAAACCAGGCAGCTGTCCGCCCTCTCCAGGCTTTGCACCTTGTGCCACCTTGATTTGTATTTCCTCAGCATTCACCAGATATTCGGCTGTCACGCCAAAGCGTCCACTGGCAATCTGCTTGGTCTTGCTGGAGAGCGACACGCCGTCCACATCGGCATGGTATCGGGCATTGTCCTCGCCGCCCTCGCCAGTGTTGCTGCGCGCTCCTAATTTGTTCATAGCCAAGGCTAAAGCTTCGTGCGCTTCGATGCTCAATGCTCCAAACGACATCGCACCCGTTACAAAGTGCTTGACAATGCTCTCCACTGGCTCCACCTCGTCGATAGGAGTGGGAGTGGCAGCTTTCTTCCAGCTGAAGAAGTCGCGGATGAAGATTGGCTTTTCTTTCTCATTGACGAGCTTCTCCCACTCCTGATACTTCTTGTAGGAACCAAGGCGAGTGGCTATCTGCAGTTGGGCGATGGTCTCAGGATTCCATGCGTGCAGAATGCCGTCCTTGCGGTAAGAGAACTGCCCGTTATTAGGCAGGAACTCATTGATTTCCGCAGGTTTGAAAGCCTCGTCGTGCAGACGGATAGCATCACGAGCAATCTCCTTTAGCCCGATGCCGCCGATAGTGCTTACGTCAGTTCCGAAGTACCGTCTTAGCAGGTCTTCGCTCAGTCCGATGCTCTCGAATATCTTCGCGCCACGATATGAGCGGATAGTCGAGATACCCATCTTCGACATAATCTTCTTCAATCCCTTGTTTACAGCCTTGATATAGTGAGTTTCAGCTGTTGTATAGTCCTCCTGAATCTTGTGTTTCTTCACCAAGTCATCCAGTACGGCAAACGTCATGTATGGGCAGATAGCACTTGCTCCGTAGCCCAGCAGAAGAGCTGCGTGCATCACCTCGCGAATCTCGCCGCTCTCCACAATCAAGGCTGTCTGTACTCGTTTCTGTACGCTGATGAGGTAATGATGTACCGCACTTACAGCCAACAGAGACGGAATGGCGGCGCGCTGTTCGTCGATGTCCCTATCTGAAAGAATGATGTAATTTACCCCCTCATCCACACTGGCTTCTGCCTCCTTGCAAAGGTCTTCAATCGCTTGGCGAAGTCCGCTTGCTCCCTTCTCGATGTTGAACAGCATGGCGAGCTTCTTCGTCTTGAATCCTTTGTATCGGATGTTGCAGAGAATGTCCAGCTGTGTGTTTGTCAACACCGGTTGTGGCAAACGCACCATCTTGCAGTTGCTTCCGTCAGGTATCAGGATGTTCGTGCCTACAGCACCAATATACTCGGTCAGTGACATCACCAACTCCTCGCGGATAGGGTCAATGGCAGGGTTTGTTACTTGTGCGAACTGCTGACGGAAATAGTTGAAGAAAATTTGTGGACGGTCGCTGATGACAGCCAGTGGAGTGTCATTACCCATTGCTGCCACAGGCTCTTGTCCAGCCGTAGCCATAGGCACTACCGTCTTGTCAATATCCTCCTGCCCGAAGCCGAAGTTGATAAGCTTGCGCTCGTAGTTCTCCACCGAGTTCTCCACATGCCGACCGCTTTTCAGTTTCTCCAGTTGAATGCGATTCGTAGAGAGCCATTCACGGTAAGGATGCGCCTTTGCCAGTTTCTCCTTAATCTCACCATCATAGTAAATCTTGCCCTCTTGTGTGTCAATCAGCAGAATCTTACCTGGTTGCAGACGTCCCTTGCTCACCACGTCATTCGGGTCGAAGTCCATCACACCCACTTCTGAGGCAACGACCATCATGCCCTGTTTCGTGATTGTGTAGCGACTTGGGCGCAAGCCATTTCTGTCCAACATACCACCTGCATAGCGACCATCGCTGAAGAGCAAGGCTGCAGGTCCGTCCCATGGCTCCATCAAAATGGAATAGTATTCGTAGAACGCCTTCAAGTCCTCGCTGATGGGGTTTTTGTCATTGAAACTCTCTGGTACGAGAATCGCCATCGCTTGAGGCAGGCTCAATCCGCTCATCGTGAGGAACTCGAACACGTTATCCAAACTGGCAGAATCACTCATCCCCTCTTGAACAATCGGACGGATATCCTTGATGTTGCCCAGCCTTTCGCTGCTCAGCACACTCTCACGCGCTTGCATCCAACCGCGGTTGCCACGGATGGTGTTGATTTCACCATTGTGTGCCAGCAAGCGGAACGGCTGAGCCAGTTTCCACTTCGGGAACGTGTTCGTGCTGAATCTTGAATGCACTAAAGCCAAGCCGCTTGTAAAGTACGGACTCGACAAGTCGGGGAAATACCTACGCAGCTGTCCGCTGGTCAGCATTCCTTTGTATATCATGCTCTTGCTGTTCAGCGAACAGATGTAGAAATCCTCGTCCGTAATGCGGTTTTCCATTCTCTTGCGTATCTTATATAAGATGCAGTCAAGCTTCTCCGCATTCTCCTCGTTCACACCCGTTACGAACACCTGCTTGATGTCTGGCTCAACCTCTCGTGCTCCAGCTCCCAATGCCTCAGGGCATGTCGGCACAGTTCGCATGTGCATCAGTGTCAATCCCTCGCGCTCAATCTCTTCAATCATCACGCTTAGAATCCCTTCCTGCGCCTGCTTATCCTTCGGCAGGAACATCAGTCCCGTTCCGTATCGTCCTTTTTCTGGCACAGGGATTCCCTGCAACAAGATGAACTCATGCGGAATCTGTACCATGATACCTGCTCCGTCGCCAGTCTTGTCGCGTGTCTCCGCTCCTCGGTGCTCCATGTTCTCCAGCACTTTCAGCGCACTGTCCACCAGTTCATGGCTCTTGCCGCCATGAATGTTCACCACCATGCCCACACCACAGGCATCGTGCTCGTAAGCCTCGTTATATAAACCTTGTTGTTTCATCTTTCTATCCTTCATTTTCAAATTTTCAATTTCCCGATACGTCTCAATGCCTCGGCCGTCGCTTCATGCTGACCAAAAGCCGTCAGACGCACATATCCCTCGCCAGCGGGACCGAAGCCCACACCGGGCGTACAAACCACCTGTGCCTCATGCAGCATCTCGTCGAAGAAACCCCATGAAGTCGTTCCCTTCGGTGTGCTCACCCACAGATAGGGCGCATCCGTACCGCCATAGACAGTCAGCCCCATGCCGCACAATGCTTCACGCATCAGTCGTGCATTCTCCATATAGTAGTCGATGGTAGCTCGAATCTGCTTCTTTCCTTCAGGCGTGTAGATAGCCTCCGCGGCCCGTTGACCAAGATAGCTCGTGCCGTTGAACTTCGTCGATTGCCGACGATTCCACAGCGGATTCAGTGCCATGCGCTCACCTCCTTGGGTTGTTGCCGTCACCTCGCGAGGCACTACCGTATAGCCACAGCGCACTCCCGTAAAGCCAGCCGTCTTCGAGAAGCTGCGGAACTCCACAGCCACTTGCCGTGCCCCCTCTATCTCATAGATACTGTGGGGTACATTTTCGTTTTGTATGTATGCCTCGTAAGCAGCATCGTACAGAATCAGTGCGTCATGCTCCAGCGCATACTGCACCCATCCTTGCAGTTCCTCCCGTGTCAGGGTTGTTCCCGTTGGGTTGTTGGGGTAGCAAAGATAGATGACATCCACCGCCTCGGTTGGCAACTTTGGCACAAAACCGTTCTCCTCACAACAGGGCATATAGACCACATTCGACCAATGCCCGTTGCTGCCCAACACGCCAGTGCGACCGCCCATCACGTTCGAGTCGATATACACTGGATAGATGGGGTCGGTCACGGCAATGCGCACATCCTTGCCCAGCAACTCTTGGAAGTTTCCCGTGTCGCTCTTCGCTCCGTCGTTCACGAATATCTCGTCCTCGCTCATGTCGATGCCTCGGGCCAAGAAGTCGTTCTCCGCAATGGCTTTGCGCAGGAAATCATAGCCACGTTCAGGACCATAACCACGGAATGTCTTTCCGCTTGCCAGTTCGTCCGCAGCCTTGTGCAGTGCTTCCACTACAGCAGGCACCAATGGCTGCGTCACGTCGCCAATGCCCAAACTGACCACATCCGCCTCTGGATGCTCAGCCTTAAATGTCTTCACCTTTTGTGCAATCTCCGAAAAGAGATACGCACCAGGCAGTTTCAGAAAATCTTCATTGATATGTGCCATATCGTTGTACTGTTTACATTTGCCGTTTTTTACATTTCTATGTCTCCTTCAAACACGAATGCCGCAGGTCCTGTCTTATACACATGGTTGTCTGTGTCCCGCCATTCGATGTCAAGCGTGCCGCCATCCATGATGATGTGGCTCTTGCGTCCGCAACGCCCCGTCAGTGCCGCTGCCACAGCAGTGGCGCAAGCCCCTGTTCCACACGCCATCGTGATGCCACTTCCACGTTCCCAAACGCGCACTCGGATGCCGTCTGGACGCACTTCGGCAAACTCGATGTTGCAACGTTCGGGAAACGCAGGGTGGTGTTCTAACCGCGAACCTTCAGCGGCAACGTCCACCGCCTCAATGTTGTCCACGAATATCACATAATGCGGATTGCCCATCGAAACAAAAGTTCCCTCGGGCAGTGTGCCGATATTGGGAACGAACTGCTTCTCGTTCTCCAATATGGGCGTATTCATGTCAACCGTCACGAAATCCACCACGCCCTCTGGAGCAAGGTGCAAGTCCAGCACCTTGACTCCTGAGAGGGTGAGCAGACGAATTTGTGTTTGTGTTGTGACTTTTTTGTCGTAGAGATACTTGCCGACACACCGGCTGGCATTGCCGCACATCATTGCCTCCGAGCCGTCAGCGTTGAAGATGCGCATCGTGAAGTCTGCTTCCGTCGCGCTTTTCTCGTCAGGGCGACCAATCAGTACCAAGCCATCACCTCCGATGCCTTTATGGCGGTCGCTCCATGCGCGTGCCGCAGCCGACGGGTCTTCTATATTATATAATAATGTGTCAACGTAGATGTAGTCGTTACCCGCTCCGTGCATCTTGGTGAAGTGTATCTTGCGTGCCATTGTGTGTATGATATTTGTGTCCTGATTACTATGTTCTTGAATTACGCTGCAAAGATACGACGTTTTGAAATACAAACAAAGGAATAGAAACCTTTTTTATATAAAACCTTATGTTTTTATTGATATTTGCTATAAAATATAAACTTTTGCTTTCAAAATGTTGCACATTAAACGCGGATGCTGTACCTTTGCCGCCAGATTCATTGCAATGAGTGATAAAACGAAGTTACAAACACAAACTAAAACACATTTAAGGTATGAAAAAGATTGAAGCAATCATCCGAAAGACCAAGTTCGAGGAGGTGAAGGAAGCCTTGCTCCATTCGGACATTGACTGGTTTGAGTACCACAGTGTCCACGGCATCGGGCAGAGCCGCGAAGAAAGAATCTATCGTGGCGTGCAGTATTCGACCGATATGATAGAGCGCATGGCCGTGACCATCGTGTGCCGCGACCAGCTCGTGGAGCCAACGGTGCAGGTCATCCTGCAAGTGGCGCATACGGGCGAAATCGGCGACGGGCGCATCTTTGTGAGCGACATGATTGACACATGGAGCATCCGCACGGGCGAACACGGCGACACGGTACTCAGAGATAAGAAATAAGGTTTATAAGTCCTGTCGGAAGGACTCGCAGAATTTAGTTACAACACAAACCCCGCGACTGGCGAAGCCATGGAACTTGTCCCGATGGCGGAGCGGATGCGGAAAACACAAACACAAAATACAATTATGAACGAAATAGGATTATCACTCGACACCGTATGGATGCTGTTGGCCGCCATACTTGTCTTTTGGATGCAACCAGGATTTGCCTTGTGTGAGGCGGGATTCACACGTAGTAAGAACGCTGCCAACATATTGATGAAGAACTTTGTCGATTTCATGTTCGGCTCCCTGTTGTTCTTCTTCATCGGTTTCGGTCTGATGTTTGGCGGCGACCTCCTTGGTGGGTTCATCGGCACGCCCAACTGGGGCGACCTCTCTTTCTACAAGGGCGACCTGCCTGTGGAGGGCTTCCTCATCTTCGAGACGGTCTTCTGCGCCACCTCTGCCACTATTGTGAGCGGTGCGATGGCTGAACGCACGAAGTTCTCGATGTACTTAGTTTACAGTGCTGTCATCTCGCTGATTATCTACCCTGTGGAAGGTCACTGGACTTGGGGCGGCGGTTGGTTGTGCAACGACGCTGCCGACTCCTTCATGATGACGACCTTCGGCAGTGTGTTCCACGACTTCGCAGGTTCTGCCATCGTACACAGTGTGGGCGGTGTGTTGGCATTCATTGGTGCCATCGCACTCGGTCCTCGTTTGGGCAAGTACAGCAAGGACGGCAAGAGCCGCGCGATTCCTGGTCACAACCTTGCATTGGCAGCCCTCGGCGTGTTCATCCTTTGGATGGGCTGGTTCGGATTCAACCCCGGCAGTCAGTTGGCAGCCAGTGGCGAAGTGAACCGTGTGGCTATCTCCCATGTGTTCCTGACCACCAACCTTGCCGCTGTGGCAGGTGGTATCGCCACCATGTTCATCACATGGGCGAAGTATGGCAAACCTTCTCTCTCGCTCACGCTCAACGGCATCTTGGCAGGTCTTGTAGGTGTTACGGCAGGTTGCGACGTGGTTTCTCCCGTTGGAGCCATCATCATCGGCCTCGTCTGTGGCACGGTGTTGGTATTTGCCATCGAGTTCATTGATCACAAACTGCACATCGACGACCCTGTAGGTGCTTCCTCTGTGCATGGTGTGTGCGGTATTATCGGTACACTCATGACGGGTCTGCTCTCCACGAGCGACGGTGCGTTCTACGGTCACGGTTGGGGCTTCTTTGGTGCCGAGTGCTTCGGCATCCTCGTCATCGACCTCTGGGCAGCAGGGTGTGGACTCATCCTCTTCTATGGCATCAAGAAGCTGCACGGACTTCGTGTCCCTGCTCGCATAGAGGAAGAAGGACTCGACATCTACGAGCACGGCGAGAGCTGCTACAACTAAATACACAAATAGTCACAACACAAACACAAAACAAAATGAAAACAAGTATGAAAAAGGTAATTAGATTGTTTTTCCTCACGGCTACGTTGCTCTTCGGAGCGGTAGCTGCTGAGGCACAGGAGAAGGCGGAAGCCACCGTAGCGGCTGATGTAGTGAACCAATACATCTGGCGTGGTCAAGATTTGGGTAACGTGGCGTTCCAACCCACATTGGGCGTCGACTACAAAGGCTTGTCGCTCTCTGCATGGGGCAGTGTGGGGCTTACCGACCCTGCCGACACGAAGGAGTTTGACCTCACACTCGGCTACTCCATCGGCAACTTCAATGTCGGTATCACGGATTATTGGTTCAGCACAGGTCTTGACCCTCAGAACCGCTACTTCAAGTATGATGCCCACGGCACCAACCACATCTTCGAGGCAAACATCGGCTACGATTTTGGTGTGGCATCCGTGCAGTGGTACACAAACTTTGCTGGCAACGACGGTGTGAACGAGGATGGCGACCGGGCTTATAGCTCCTACTTCGAGGTTACTGCTCCGTTCAAACTCGCTGCCTGCGACTGGACAGCCACAGCAGGTGCTGTTCCTTGCGCTACCAGTGCCTATGGCACTAACGGTTTCGCGATTGTCAATCTCTCTCTGCGGGCTACCAAGGAAATCAAAGTGACCGATTCGTTCTCACTGCCCATCTTCGGAGCTGTGACTGCCAATCCGTGTAGCCAGAAGGCCTATCTGACTTTCGGATTCACGTTACAGCCATAAGCCAAAGGCACTGTTTTTGTGCCTCAAAAGAGGTCTGAGTCAGACCCCGAAAAGGGTGTGACTCAGACCTTAAAAGGGGTGTGACTCAGACCCCTTTTGAGGTGCTGAAAGCTTGTGTGGCGCAAAACTGTTTAGACACAATATTCGACATAATATAAGACACATGAACGCAAAGTACATTTTCGTCACAGGTGGCGTGGTGTCCTCGCTGGGCAAGGGCATCATTTCTGCCAGCATCGGTAAACTGCTGCAAGCGCGTGGCTACAAAGTCACCATTCAGAAGTTCGACCCCTACATCAACATCGACCCAGGCACGCTGAACCCCTATGAGCATGGCGAGTGCTATGTGACCGCCGACGGCATGGAGACTGATTTGGACTTGGGGCATTATGAACGTTTCACGGGCATCCACACGACGCGCCACAACTCCATCACCACGGGGCGCATCTACAAGACGGTCATCGACCGCGAACGCCACGGCGACTATCTGGGCAAGACCATCCAGGTGGTGCCGCACATCACTGACGAAATCAAGCGGCGCATGCTGAGGGAGGACGGGACGGACGAACAGCTCGACTTCATCATCACCGAGGTGGGCGGCACTATTGGCGATATTGAGAGCGCGCCGTTCATGGAGGCTATCCGACAGCTGCGCTGGCAGTTGGGGCGCAACGCCGTCTGTGTACACCTGACGTATGTGCCCTATCTGAAAGCGGCTGACGAGCTGAAAACGAAACCCACGCAGCACTCGGTGAAGGAGCTGCAAGGCATGGGCATCCAGCCCGACATTCTCGTGCTGCGCACAGAACGCCACCTCGACGATTCCATGCGTCTGAAGGTGGCTTCGTTCTGCAATGTGGACCTTGAGTGCGTGGTGCAGAGCGAGGATATGCCTTCCATCTACGAAGTGCCTGTGAGCATGCAACGACAGGGGCTGGATGCCGCCATCTTGAGGAAGATAGGCATTCCCGTGGGGGAGACACCTGCCATGCGCCCGTGGCACGACTTCTTGGAGAAGCAGCGTTGCGCCACTCGCGAGGTACATATTGGTCTGGTCGGCAAGTACGACTTGCAGGACGCTTACAAGAGCATCCGCGAGAGCCTCAATCTGGCTGGCATCTACAACGATGTGAAGACCAAACTCCACTTTGTCAACAGCGAGGAGGTCACTGCCAGCAACGTGGCATCGAAGCTTGACGGAATGGCAGGAGTCATCATCTGCCCGGGCTTCGGTCAGCGTGGCATCGAGGGAAAGATTATCGCTGCGGAATACACGCGCACCCATGACATCCCGACCTTCGGCATCTGTCTGGGCATGCAGATGATGGTCATCGAGTTTGCGCGCAACGTGTTGGGCTATCGCGATGCCAACAGCAGCGAGATGGACACCGAGACACCGCATAACGTCATCGACATGATGGAGGAGCAGAAGAGCATCACGCAGCTGGGCGGCACGATGAGGCTTGGGGCGTATGAGTGCCAGCTCGTCGAGGGTAGCCGCGCCTATGAGGCTTATGGCAGGGAGGCGCGTATCAGTGAGAGGCACCGCCACCGCTACGAGTTCAACAATACGTATAGAGAGGAGTACGAGGCGGCTGGCATGAAGTGTGTGGGCATCAACCCTGTGGCCGATTTGGTGGAGATCGTGGAGATTCCTGCGCTCAGATGGTATATCGGTGCGCAGTTCCATCCTGAGTATTCGTCAACGGTGTTGCATCCGCACCCGTTGTTTATGGGCTTTATAAAATCTTGCATCGATGGAACAGCTGAAGCATGAGTGTGGCGTGGCGATGATTCGCCTCTTGAAGCCGCTGAGTTACTATGAACGGAAGTATGGCACATGGCGTTACGGGCTGAACAAGCTCTACCTCTTGATGGAGAAGCAGCACAACCGCGGACAGGAGGGGGCTGGTGTGGCTTGTGTCAACATGGATGCGCCTGTGGGTGAGGAATATATGTTTCGTGAGAAGGCACTGGGAAAGGATGCCATCACGGAAATCTTCAATCGCATTGATGACGCTTTTGCTGGGCAGCTCTACATGGGGCACCTGCGTTATTCTACCACGGGGAAGAGCGGATTGCAGTATGTGCATCCTTTCTTGCGGCGCAACAACTGGCGTGCTAAGAACCTGTGCTTATGCGGCAACTTTAACATGACCAACATCGACGAGGTGTTCCAGCATCTGACGCAGCAGGGGCAGTCTCCGCGTATCTATGGCGACGCGTACATCACGCTCGAACTGATGGGGCACCGACTGGACCGTGAGGTGGAACGCCTCTTTGTGGAGGCGCAGCAGCAGGGCTTGGAGGGGACGGACATCACGGCTTATATAGATGACCATGTGGAGATGGCGAATGTACTGAAGACGACTATGGGTCACTATGACGGTGGGTATGTAATGTGCGGATTGACAGGCTCTGGCGAGATGTTTGCTGTGCGCGACCCTTGGGGCATCCGTCCTGCTTTCTGGTATCAGGATGACGAGGTGGTGGTGCTGGCGAGTGAACGGCCTGTCATTCAGACGACCTTTGACCTTCATGCCGAGGATATCCATGAGTTGAAGCCTGGGCAGTCGCTCATCGTCAATAAGAGTGGCACGAGCCGTTTGGAACAGATTCTGCCAGCCAAGGAACTGAGCGCGTGTTCGTTCGAGCGCATCTATTTCAGCCGAGGCTCTGACCGCAACATCTATCAGGAACGCAAGCGGTTGGGGGAGCAACTGACACCTGCCATCATGCAAGCCATTGACCACGACGTGGCGCACACGGTCTTTTCCTATATCCCCAATACGGCTGAGGTGGCGTTCTACGGCATGACCGACGGGGTGCGACGCCTTGACCACGATGTGCGGATTGAGAAGGTGGTGTGGAAGGACATCAAGCTGCGCACTTTCATTGCGGAGGGTACGGAGCGTAACGACCTTGCCGCCCATGTCTATGATGTCAGTTACGGTTCGCTCACGCCCCACGAGGATAACCTCGTCATCATCGACGACAGCATCGTGCGTGGCACCACGCTGAAAGAGAGCATCTTCAAGATTCTTGACCGTCTGCACCCCAAGAAGATTGTGATGGTGAGCAGCTCGCCGCAGATTCGCTACCCTGACTACTATGGCATTGATATGTCGCGCCTTGAAGAGCTTTGTGCTTTCCGTGCCGCCATTGCTCTTATCAAGGAACGGGGCATGGAGCAAGTGATAGCCGAGACGTACAGGAAGTGTAAGGATGCCGATTCAACCTGCGGTGGCATCAACCACGTTCGTGCCATCTACGCTCCTTTCACGGTCGAGGAAATCAACCGAAAGATTGTGGAGATGCTGCGTCCAGAGGGTATGCAAGCTCCTGTGGAACTGGTGTATCAGAGTATCGAAGGTCTGCATCACGCTTGCCCTGACCATCCTGGCGACTGGTATTTCACGGGGCATTATCCTACGTCGGGCGGCATCCGTCTCTGCAACGCTGCCTTTGTTAGCTATGTAGAGAACGTGCTGAAACTTCAGTTGTAACCCCTGCTTTTGTAGCGACAGGACGGGTGAAGGAACAAAATGCTTAAGGAAATCTTGCTTTATTGTCAAAATGTTTGTCTATTAAGCGTAAACTTTGTAATTTTGCAACCGAAATAAATAAAAGCAATACAATTTGATTCTTGGAGTTTAAACATAAAGACAATAAGACATGTGTGGATTTGTTGGAATACTCAAAATGAAAGGTGATGCTCAGCAGAAGCGTGAGCAGGCGTTGAAGATGTCGGTGAAGATTCGGCATCGCGGTCCCGACTGGAGCGGGGTGTATGGCAGTGACAAGGTGGTGCTGGCGCATGAGCGTTTGGCGATAGTCGATCCGTTCTCTGGCGGACAGCCTTTGATATCGGCTGATGGCAAGGTGGTGCTGGCTGTGAACGGCGAGATATACAACCATCAGGATATTCGCCGCCGCTATGCTGGGCAGTATGAGTTTCGGACAGGTTCCGACTGCGAGGTAATCTTGGCACTCTACAATGAGGTGAAAGGCAAGTTGAAAGAGTTGAGTGGGAAGCCTGCAACTGAGCGTGCTCTCGCTGCGATGATGGAACAACTGAGCGGCATCTTCTCTTTTGTGCTCTACGATTCGGAGACCGACGACTTCCTTGTGGCGCGCGACCCCATCGGCGTGATTCCTTTATATATAGGGCACGATAAGGACGGCACGGTGTATGTGGCGAGCGAGATGAAGGCACTGGAAGGGCAGTGTGATGAATACGAACCATTCCCTCCTGGACACTATCTGACGAGCTACATGGAAGGAGCGACTGGGGCAGGAGAGGCGAATGGCTGTCCTGCTGCCATGCTGTCTTTCAACTTCAAGCGATGGTATGAGCGCGACTGGATGCAGTATGACGGCATGAAGTGGGCGACCAGCGACCATGACGAGGCGGTGCAGATGGTGAAGGACGGGCTGATGGCTGCGGTGAAGCGGCAGTTGATGAGCGACGTGCCATACGGCGTACTGCTCTCGGGCGGCTTGGACAGCTCGGTGGTTTCGGCAATCGCTAAATTGTATGCCGCCAAGCGTGTTGAAACGGGCGACAAGAACGATGCGTGGTGGCCGCGGCTGCACTCGTTTGCTGTGGGTTTAAAGGGCGCGCCCGACTTGGCGAAGGCGCGTGAGGTGGCGGAGCATATTGGCACCGTGCATCATGAGGTGAACTACACGATTCAAGAGGGCTTGGATGCCATTCGTGACGTGATTTATTACATTGAAACATACGATGTGACCACTATTCGTGCTTCCACGCCGATGTATCTGCTGGCGCGTGTCATTCGCTCAATGGGCATCAAGATGGTGCTCAGCGGTGAGGGTGCTGATGAAATCTTTGGTGGTTATCTCTACTTCCATAAGGCTCCCGATGCGAAGGCATTCCACGAGGAGACGGTCAGGAAGTTGGGCAAGCTGCACTTCTACGACTGCCTGAGAG
>VIDP01196967.1_pt1 | contig 16777 bp, 10 predicted proteins | sample 5025131 | NCBI WGS metagenome assembly VIDP01 (sample SAMN11853144, study PRJNA449069) | gut metagenome | isolation source: stool from male vole | host: Microtus ochrogaster | place: USA:Florida | collected 2017
CGGTGGACATCCCCGCCGACGGCACCTACAGCATAGCTCTGCGCTACGCCAACGGCAACGGGCCGGTAAACACCGAGAACCGCTGCGCAATCCGCACCATCCTCATTGATGGGCGCGACGCGGGCATCGTGGTCATGCCTCATCGCGGGCGTGGTAACTGGAACGATTGGGGCTGGACTAACTCCATTAAGACACCCTTGAGCAAGGGTAAGCACATCCTAAGCATCTCCTTCTTGGATAAGAACGAGAATATGAACATCAACAGCAACCATGCGCTGGTCGACGAAGTAAAAATTACCGAGGTTAAATAAGTATTTTAGGTTAGTGCAAGGAAGATAGCATCGGTTTTACAGTCTGCTATCGACGGGTCCGGACGCGTGAGCTTCCGGACCCTTACTTTGTACACCCGCAGGGGTTGGCGGGGTGGGCGAATTTTTGTAATTTTGGGGAGGAAATTTATTGATTATGCAACGATTTTTGATTTTTGCGATGGCTCTTCTGGCTATTGTGGCCTGTTACGGGGCCGGTAGTGTCACTTATCACACCGACGAGGTGGCCGGCGGATATAATTTTGTCCTCTACGAGCCCAATTCGACCTCCACTGCCCTGCCCCTGATTATCTCGCTCCACAGCCGCAGTTCGGCGGGTAAGGACCTGAAGGATGTTGACTTTTTCGGGACAATCGATGCGCTGCAATCGGGATTGAGCCTGGATGCTGTGGTGCTGGCGCCGCAGACTACGGGTGACCGCTGGGACGCGGCCAAGGTGTGGAAGGATGTGGAATGGGTGATGGAGCGCCTCAACATCGACTCCAACCGCATCTATGCCATCGGGATGAGCATGGGCGGCAACGGCGTGGCGGATCTTGCTGCGGCGCACCCCGACAGCATCGCGGCTGCGGTGATTCTGGCAGGGGCGCTGACCAAGGGCGAGGCTGCGGCTCTGAACGCTGTGCCGCTTTGGGTAATACGTGGGATGGACGACCGCGAAAAGGCTATCGCTCAGACTGATAAGATGGTGGAAAGGATGCGTAAGGCACCGGACCGGGCACCACGGCTGGTGTACACGAAAGTGAAGGGCTTGGACCACCGCGGGCACGAGCGGCTGCTGTATGTTCCGGAGATTTACCACTGGCTCATGTCGCACAACCTGGAGAATCCTGGCCGGAGCGTGAATACTACTTTTGAGGTTACCGGCAAGGTGCTGAAGGACGCCTACAAGGGCCTGAATCTGCGGGAGGGTTCGGCGGCCAAACGCAAGAGCCGGGGGCGCCCGCAGGGTCAACGCGGGCCTCGTGGGCCGAGGAGGTGGTGATAGTACCTGTGACTCGAATGCGTTGAATCCCCATATGATACGGGCATAAAAAAACTTACCGGGGCCGAAGCCTCGGTAAGCCTTGCTTTGAATTAGTCGGGGTGACTAGACTCGAACTAGCGACCTCACGCCCCCCAGACGCGTACTCTAACCAACTGAGCTACACCCCGCGTTGTTTTCAAAAGCGATGCAAAGTTACGCACTTATTTCGATTCCTCCAAATTTTTCGGCAACTTTTTTCGGGGAAATTTTTGACCGGAGTCATATTCTATTATGCTTCAACGTTTTAAGCGCGTCAAAAATTTGATGTTATGGAAATAATTTTTCGCTGTTATGTTGAATATCAAATTTTTTCACTATCTTTGGAATTCAATTCGATAATACTAACTAAGCTATGGCAGATATCAAGTGTATTGGCATTCTGACTTCCGGAGGCGACGCTCCGGGCATGAACGCCGCAATCCGCGCCGTGACCCGTTCGGCTATTTTCAGCGGCCTGAAGGTTAAGGGCATCTACCGCGGCTACCGCGGTCTGATTACGGACGAAATCGTGGATTTCAAGACTCAAAACGTTTCTAACATTATCCAGCAGGGCGGCACGATTCTGAAAACTGCCCGCTGCAAGGAGTTCACCACGCCGGAAGGTCGTCAGCTGGCCTACGATGTGCTCAAGCGCCACGAAATCGATGCGCTGGTGGTTATCGGCGGCGACGGTTCGCTCACGGGTGCGCGTATTTTTGCCAATGAGTTCAATTTCCCCATCATAGGCCTTCCGGGCACTATCGACAACGACCTTTACGGCACTGACACCACCATCGGCTACGACACGGCGCTGAACACGATTATGGAGTGCGTGGACAAGATCCGCGACACCGCAACCAGCCACGAACGCCTCTTCTTCATCGAAGTCATGGGCCGCGATGCGGGCTTCCTTGCCCTCAACGGCGCTATCGCTTCAGGCGCTGAGGCTGCCATCATTCCGGAAATCTCTACCGAGGTCGACCAGTCGGCCGAAATGATCCAGACCGGCTTCCGCAACAGCAAGAACTCGTAGAATGTGCTGGTAGCCGAGAGCCCCGTGACCGGCGGCGCTATGGGCCTGGCTGAGCGTGTGAAGAACGAGTACCCGGGCTACGACGTGCGCGTGTCCATCCTGGGTCACCTGCAGCGCGGCGGCTCTCCGACGGCTCACGACCGCATTCTGGCCTCCCGCATGGGCGCCGCAGCCATCGATGCCCTGATGGAGGACCAGCGCAATGTGATGATCGGCATCAAGAACGACGAAATTGTGTATGTTCCTTTCACAAAGGCCATCAAGAACGACAAACCCATCAACCGCGAGCTGCTGAACACGCTCCGGAGGCTTTCGATTTAAAAAATTATTCGCTATGCGCTTGCAAAAACGTGGATTTTTCACTAACTTTGCACCCGCATAGCCAATCGGGGTGTAGCACAGTTGGTTAGCGCGCCACGTTCGGGACGTGGAGGTCGGAAGTTCGAGTCTTCTCACCCCGACACACAGGAAAAGCCTTCAGACCTTTTGGCCTGTGGGCTTTTTCCGCATTTTTGAGATATGAAACTAATAGAATTGAACTTGAACCGAATCATAGAATTGTGCAAACAGTTCCATGTTCGCAAGCTATGGGTGTTCGGGTCCATTCTCACTCCCCGCTTCACGGACCAAAGCGATGTGGACCTGTGCGTGGACTTTGACTGGGATAATATCCCTCTCCTTGAGTCGGCCAACAATTTTTTTGGGTTCCAGGATGCAATGGCAGAGCTTCTTAACCGCACTATTGACATCACGGACGATAGTGCGATTCAAAACCCCTATTTTCGGGCCGAAGTTAACGAAAAACGCAGGTTGATTTATGGATAGAATGACCGGGATAAAGACACATTTAAACGACTTCTAAACAATCAACAACCCACCAACTGACAAAGGACGCTCTAAACGAGCGTCTTTTTTTGTTTGTGTTTGTTGATTCAAAACAATGAAAAAGAGGGTGCGTCGTGTGGCGCACCCTCTTTATTTAGGTTAGGGAATTATTCCCAGCCGAAGTTCTGACCCAGATTGGGGTTCAGAGTAAGCTGGTTCTGAGGAATGGGATAGCTGTAGTATTTCTTATCGAACTTGCGGGTCTTGCCGGACCAGTTGATGGTACCATCAAGATAACCGTTGGTGTTCTTTGCTTCTACAGGGCTTTCAGAGATGTTAGCACCCAGAGTGAGGTTGGGGTTAGTGGTAGTGTCAAGCTTGTCAAGCTGATGCCAGCGGATGAGGTCCCAATAGCGGAAGTCGTTATCCATGATGAGCTCGCAACGACGGCAGCGACGAACCTCCCAGATGAGGCTGTTCACATTCATGTTGTTGGCAGGGTCGCCCATGCTGGTAAGAGAAGCTACAGTCTGGTTGGGGAGTTCAGCGCGCTTGTAGAGCAGGTTGAGGGTTCTGTTCAGGTCAGCGTCGGTGAGGGTACCGAGTTCTGCCTTAGCTTCTGCATTTTCGAGCAGGATTACAGAGTACCAGTAAATAGGAGCGCAAACAGTGTTCTTAGTAGTACGACGATCAGCAAGAGCCAGAGCGGTGTTATCGTACTTGCTTACGCCATAACCGGTGGAAGAGGTCATACCGGTAGCACCAGCGCGGTCACCAACGAGGCCGGTATAGTAAACGAAGGGGTCGGTGGTCTGAGTAAGACGGTTGTCGCGAACCGAGAGGGGTTTAGCGATGGAGTAGATACCTTCGTCTTCGATCCATTCACCAACGTCGCTCTTATCCATGGAAGTCAGAGCCAGGGGCTTGCCGTCCTTGAACAGATAGGCGTCGAAAGCGTCCTTGGTGATACCATTGATGGGGGTGGTACCGCAGGTGTAATCCTGAACGCAGTTCATGATGATGTCATACTCATAGCCGCGGAAGAGAATCATTTCGGGGTTGTTAACCATTGCGGGCACTGCAGAAGCTTCGGTATAGAAGGACTGGTAGTTAGCGCGATACTGAGCAGCGAGGCTGTAACGACCGGAGTTGATCAGATAATCGGAAGCAGCAGCTGATTCCTTGAGGAGCTTCTCAGCGCGGGCTGCATCGGGAGCGAGACCGTTTTCGGCCTGGGTGCAATATTTGCGGAAAGTGCCTTCGCAGAGAGCCATGTAAGATTTCATGGCGTATGCGAGGTCTCTCGACCAGTACTGAGCATTCTTGTCAGCCTTGATGTTAGCGCAAGCATAGTCAAGGTCTTCGAGAATCATGTCGAACACGTAGTCGCGGCTTTCACGAGGAATCTTAAGGTCGTCGCTTACGTTGAGGGTAGTTGCAATGAAGTTGCAATCGCCATAACGACGTACGAGGAGGTACTCCTGGTAAGCGCGGCACATGCGAGCGATACCCATCCAGTTAGCCTTGATGTCGGCATCGAGATTAGAGCCTTCCAGACCGTCAATTATTTCTGTTGCGTGACGGATATTGGTGTAGGGCGAGGTGTAGCTGGTAGAAGAGGTAGGCACAGAGGTGCTCTTCCAATCTACGAAGCTCGAACCGCACTGGTCGTCGGAGAGGGTATTGAAGTAGAATTCACCATAGTTACCAGCGGATGCATAGCCGGTGAAGTACTGAAGCATCTGGTCGCACTGAAGCTTCACGTTGTCCTCATTGTCCCAGTATGCAGGCTGGTTAGTCTCACTGGTGAGGGGGTAGCGGTTATCGTCCAGGAAGTCGTCGCAAGAAGTCATTGCGAACATGCTGGCGAAGATTGCACCCAGTATGATTGATTTTTTCATATCGAAGTTAATTTACGAATTAAAGAAAGCCTTTTTCGTTAGAAAGATACCTGAACACCGAAGGAGAAGGTACGGGTCATAGGAGTAACACGACCGAACTGTTCGTTCTTGGTACCTGCCATAGCGTTGTGGCTGGACTCGATTTCGGGGTCGATACCGGTGCCCTTCATGCCGTTGTGGAGGAGGCAGAGGTTTTCTGCGCTGAAGTAGATACGAGCCTTCTGAACGAGAGCCTTGCGGGTGATGTTGGTGGGGAGGGTGTAACCGAAGGTGAGCTGCTTGAAGCGGAGGTAGCTCATATCCTGCAGATACTTGGTCTGGGGGTAGAAGTTGTAGCGACCAGTCTGAAGACCGGTGAGCTTACCTGTACCGGCAGCACCGGGGAAGAGGCAGGGGAAGTCGTTGTTCTGATCAACTACGTAACCGGTGATGTCGCCATCGGCATTGTAGGTGATGGTGTTGTAGCTATTCTGGTTGTCGTAGGTACAGTCAGCGCCACGGGTCAGAGGCATAACGAATGCGGAGCAGGACCAGTACTGACGTTTGCCTACGCCCTGGAAGTAAGCGTCGATGTCGAAGCCTTTCCATGCAGCACCGAGGCGGAAGGAGTATTCGTAGCGGGGAAGTTCGTTACCGATCTTTACGATGTCACCGTGGTTGCGTTCGGAACCGGGAGCCCACCAAGCCTGATCCTTATCATCGGGAGAAAGTTCAGGATATTTGAGGTACTTAACATCTTCGGGATGTTCGGCAAGGTAAGCTTCACGTTTGTCCTTACCGGGGTCAGCTACACCGCCATTGATGGTGCCGTCACCGTTCTGGTCAACGAACTTGATGTCGCCGGGGCCGAATACGAACGAACCGTTCTGGAGGTAAGTCTGGTCGGGCACTTTGCCGTTGGGGTTGTCAGCGGTGATGTAATCGAGAGCGAATGAACCTGCCTTGCAGTCGTCGGTGGTGAAGTAACGATCTGTTTCAAGACCCCAGATTACACCGAATTCAGCGCCGGAGTAGAAGGAGTTGATAAGCTCGTTTTCGTTGTAGTACTTTACAACTTTGGTCTTACCGTCGTAGATGTTGAAGTTAGCGTATACATCCCAGTCGCCGAAGCTGTGGTTGTAGCCGAGACCGAGTTCCCAACCGCGGGTGCGGAGGTGACCTTCGTTGGTGTAAGGAGCAGAAGCGCCGAGGATACCGGGGAGTGTCAGACCGGGAGCGAGCATGTTCTTGGTGTCACGCTGGAACCAGTCGAAGTTGAAGGTAAGGCTGTTGTTGAAGAAGCCGAGGTCAACACCGATGTCGAGGGTTTCTACGCGTTCCCAGGTAAGGGAAGAGGAAACCATTGAAGGAGTTGAAGAGTACTTTGTGGGAGTTGTGCCACCTGCCTGGAGCCAGGAGTAGTTGCTGGGGCCGGAGATGGTGGAGATGAACATGTTGGAACCGATAGCTTCGTTACCGATAGCACCGTAAGAAGCGCGGACCTTACCATTGCTCATAACCTGCTTGAGGTTTTCTTTCCAGTAACCTTCCTCGGTGAAGCGGTAGACGATAGAACCGGAGGAGAAGAAGCACCACTGCTGTTTTGCGGAGAATCGGGAAGAACCGTCGTAGCGACCGTTGAGTTCGAACAGGTAGATGCCCTAGTAGTCGAAGTTCACACGACCGAAGAAACCGGCGGTAGCGCGGTGGGTAAGACTGTTGGAGATTGACATATCGGTACCTTTTTCACCACCGTCGGTCAGGCCAAGGTAGGGAAGGTTGGTATCGAGGAGGTTTGCGCGGGTAGCTGCGAAAGTATTGTAATTATACTGTTCAGCAGTACCACCGAGCATCACCTTCAGGTTGTAGTCGTTAGCGAAGGTCTTGTCGTATGTAGCGTAAACGTTGGTTGTCCAGAGTACGGAACGGGCGTTGCTCTGAGAAGCCTGAGTCTTGGTGGAGATGTTTTCGGGCACGAGACCGGTGTTGGTCCAGTTGTTCCATGCGTAAACGGGGAGGTTGTAGCTCAGAGAGTTGTAGTTCTGGAGGTCGTAGGTGTAGTCAGCGTGGAGGGTAAGGCCCTTGATGATGTCGGCGTCCAAATAAGCCTGAATCTTGGTGTCGGAAGCCCAGTCCTTGAATTCGCCACCGAAGCGACCTTCAATACACTTGTAGTAGTATTCCTTGCCGTCGTATTCGCGGAGACCGTAGGGGTTGAAGTAAGAACCCCAACGCCAAACGTAAGTCGGGGTAGCCTGACCTACAACGTTGTTAGGACCTGTATATTCTTTGCTTGAATAGTTGAAACGAACGCCTGCACGCAACCAATCGAAGATGTTGGTGTTAACATTAACGGCAGCAGTGTAGCGACGCATTTCACCGGGGTTGAAGTTTTCGAGAGCGGTACGCTTGTCGTAGCCGAAAGAAGCGCGGTAGTTGGTCTTGCCGGAAACGCCTTCGAGGCTGACGTTGTGCTTGTTGCTGGGAGCAGCGTCGTTGTACCAAATCTTACCTACGTTCCAGTTAGCGAAGTAAAGGGTTTCAGCGAGTTTGCCGGTCAGAGGGTCATACATGAGGTAGTAGTCGCCGGGGTTGTTAGCGTCTACGTAGGGAGTCATGACGTGATCGAGCTTGTCGATGGGTTTGCCGTTAGCAGCCTGCCACTGTTCGGCGTAGGGGAGCAGGTTGGTGAAGTGCATACCGAAGAGTTCGGTATCACCACCGGAGCGCTTCTGCTGGTCGATCATGGCGCGGAGCTGAGTGGGCACGTCGGAGTACTGGGGCAGAGTTGTAGCGCCGCTCCAGCCAAAGTTGTTGGTGTACTTAACAGATACTTTGTCCTTAGCGTTAGGAGTCTTGGTGGTGATGAGGATCACACCGAAGGCAGCGCGGGTACCGTAGATAGCTGAGGAGGAAGCGTCCTTGAGGACGGAGATTTCAGCGATATCATCGGGGTTCACGAAGCTGAGGTCGTCAACAGGCACACCGTCAACCACGATAAGGGGGCTTGATGTCTGGCTGTTGGAAAGAGTACCTGTACCGCGGATACGCATCTTAGCGTTACCGGAAGAGGTGATATCACCGTTGTTGGAGGTGATGGTAAGACCGGGGACGGCACCCTGAAGGGCCTTGGCTACGTCGGTCTGAGGACGGGAGTCCATGGTGCGGGCTACGTCGACGGTAGCAACGGCGCCGGTAAGGTTAGCACGCTTCTGAGAACCGTAACCGATGGCAACGAGTTCGTTAAGCATTTCGGTGGTGGGCTGCATGTAAACAGTCATGCCCTGAGCAGCGGCTACGGCTACGGTTTTATAACCTACGTAGCTTACTTCGAGTGTAGCACCGGCGGCTACACGGATTTTGAAGTTACCAAATGCGTCGGTTGCAACAGCATTACCTTTGGTACCTTTTTGAGAAACGGACGCGCCTATGACGGGCTCGTTGTTTTCATCAACAACAGTACCCTGGATAACGGATACTGCTTGACCCTGCTGCTGGGGTTCAGGGTTGGCCATAGCAGTGAATGTACCTGCCATGGGAAGACCTGACATCAAAAGCAGAGTGGCAATAAGATGCTTTCTCATAAATTGATTTGATGAATGATTAATAAGCATCAGACAATCAGGCACCTAAGGGGCGGAATTGCTGATGCCGAGGATTAAATATAGTATGTTGTTTTACTTTGATTCAAGGTTAGTAGTTGTTTTCGAGTCCAAAAGTATACATAATTTACGACATAGCCAATAATTTTAACACGCATTAACATTATGTTATAAAACATATATATTGAAAAGTTAAAAAGCGAGGGCGCCGGAAGGCGCCCCCGCGGGGATGTTACTATATTTTAATCCCGGGCAATCAGAGTTGTTTCGGATGGAAATTCTGATTAAACATACCTATTAATATAGGGGATTGTCAGATTACCAGCCGGGGTTCTGGGTGAGTTCGTAACCGTGCTCGTTGTAGAGGTTGATCTGAGCAGTACCGATGGGGTAGAGATACTCACGGTCGGTGAACACGCGGTCCTTGGTACCGGCGCTGGAAACGTTGCTCTGGATGTAGCCGTCGGCATTGGTAAAGATACCTTCTTTGTCTTTAGCAGTTACCTTGCTCAGGTTTGCACCGAGCATGATGTTGGGATATTTCGTGGTGTCGAGCTTATCGAGCTGATGCCAGCGGATGAGGTCCCAGTAGCGGATGTTCTCGTCCATGATGAGCTCGCAGCGACGGCAACGACGGATTTCCCAAATCAGAGAGGAAACGTTCATGTTGTTGGCCGGATCTTGAATGCCATTGAGGTCAGCAACAGTGCGGGTGGGGAGGCCGGCACGGGTGAAGATCTGGTTGATGGTAGCGTTAAGGTCAGCATCGGTGAGGGCACCGAGTTCAGCGCGGGCTTCAGCGTAGGCGAGTTTTACGCGAGCACCCCAGAAAATGGGAGCGCAAGTGTAACCGCGACCTTCTGTGGTGGCGTCAGCGAGGGGGATGTTGACGTTGTTGAACTTTTTAATCATGTAGCCGGTGACGGAAGTCTGGGCGTTGGCGTTGGGGCGAGCCCACTGCTTGTCGCCGAAGGCAACAATTTCTTCTACGGTCTTGGACAGACGGCCATCGCGAACAGCGAGTGCAGCAGCTATGCTGTAGTTGCCGTCGGCGTCAAGTACGCAAGCGTCGTCTGTGTTCTCGGCGGTCTTGGCAAGGGGCAGACCATCCTTGAAGAGGTAAGCGTCGAAAGCGTCCTTGGTGATACCACCATTCATCTGGTTGCAGATGTAGGGTACAAGAGAGTTGGCGAGCTGCCCTGAGGTATAGCCCTTCATAAAGATGATTTCTTTGTTCTCGGTGAGGCTGGGTATACCGTCCTGAGCGATGTAGTAAGAGTTATAAAGGCTCTGGTAGTCGTCGCAGAGGGGGTATTTGTTCATCACGGCAGCAGCGGCGTTAGCAGCTTCGGTGAAGTACTTGTTAGCGCGCTCGGTGTTGCTCTGGTGGTACTTTGCGAAAGCGCCTTCGAAGAGGCAGATTTCGGCCTTCATAGCCTGAGCCATGTCGTTGGACCATTCGATTTTGCTGCTTTGCTTGAGGATGTTAGCCACTGCGTAGTTGAGGTCCTCGAGCACATAGTCCATAACCTCGTTGCGGTTGGTGCGGGGCATGTACATGTCTTCGTCGCCAGTGGTGAGCACTTGTTTTACAAGGGGCACGTCGCCGAAGCAGCGAACGAGGTCCCAGTACTGATAAGCACGGTTGAGGCGGGCGATGCCGAGAGCGTTTTTCTTAACGCCTTCGGGGAGGGTGCTGTTTTCAACTCCTTCGATGATGGTGTTGATACGGCGGAGAGCGGTGTAAGTGGAAGACCAAACGCTCTGGGAGCTGGGAGCCTGGAGGAAGTTCCAGTCGGCAAATCCCATCCCGATACCGGACTGCATGTAAGCGGTCTGGTCGTCGGAGAGTCCGTGGTTATAGAAGTTGGTGCTCCAGGTGGCACCGTTGCCGTAGCCGGTGTAGTACCCGTAGAGACCGGCAAGTTGGAGATTTACGTTGTTCTCCTCGTTCCAGTAGGCGGGCTGGTTGACCTGTGTCTGGGGCTGATAGCGGTCTCTTTCAAGAAGGTCGTTACAGCTTACCATGGACATAGCCATTGCAGCAATCGCACCGAATATGATAATTTTTTTCATATTATTCTTGTTGATGGTTTGATTAGAAGGTTACTTGAATACCGAAAGAGTAGGTACGCATCATGGGGTTCGTACGGCCCATAGCGCCTACACCGGCTGCAGATGCCTGGCCACGAGCGGAAGTTGAGAGCTCGGGGTCGATGGCGAATTTGCCGGCACCGTTATAGATGAAGAAGGGGTTCTCACAGCTGAAGTAGAGGCGTGCACGCTCAATGAGGGCATACTTGGTGATGTCCACGGGGAGAGTGTAACCTACGGTGAGCGTCTTCAGGCGGAGGTAAGCCATGTTGGTCAGATAACGGTCGGAGGTAGTGAAGTTGTTGATACCTTGGTCCAGAGTCTGACGGTAGCGGGTGTTGTAGCCGAAGCAGCCGGGATAGATAACGGGGTAGAGGTTGCTCTGGTCGATATCGTAGCCGGTGATTTCGAATGTGTTGGGGTCGTAGATGTACTTGTTGTAACCGTTTTCAATCTGGTGCTGGTAGAGGGGGTTACCGTTACCCTGAGCCTGCATGAGCACGAAGTTGTTGATCATGTAGAACTTACGTTTGCCTACGCCCTGGAAGAAGAGGTCGATGTCGAAGCCTTTCCAAGCACCACCCAGACGGAAGGAGTACTCGTAGCGGGGCATAGCATTGCCGACAACCTTCATGTCACCATGGTTGTGGAGCGAAGCCACTGGCCACCATCCCTGCTTGGGATCGTCGGGGGAGAGTTCGGGATATTTGAGGAATGCAGCAGCTTCGGGGTGTTGAGCGATATAAGCCGCGCGCTTGCCTGCTCCGGGGTCGGGGGTACCGCAGTCAATAACGCCGTTGCCGTTGAGGTCCTTGAACTTAACGTCGCCGGGGCCGAAGATGAAAGTACCGTACTGGAGGTCCTTCTGGCTGGGTACGCCTTCTTTAAGCACCCAGTTGCCATTTTCGTCCTTACCGGAGAAGTCGCTTACTTCGAAGAAGCGGTCGAATTCCATACCCCAGATATCACCGTAGGTCTGACCCTCGTAGAGGCGGTTGGTGTTGGAGCTGGAACCGATACGATAAGAATAGAGAGTGAGGTTCTCGTTCTGCCAGCTGGTTACCTTGGTACGGGCATCGCCGATAGAGAAAGTAGCATAGATTTGGGCATCGCCGAAGCTGTGGTTCCAGTTCACGCCGAGTTCCCAACCGTTGGTGCGGAGGCGTCCGGAGTTCTGGTAGGGTGCGGAAGCACCGAGGGTCTGGGGCAGGTCAGCACCGGGAGCGAGCATATCGAGAGTCTGACGGTTGTACCAGTCGAAGGTGAAGTTGAGGCTGTTGTTCAGGAAGCCGAGGTCAATACCAACGTCGGTAGTTTGGATGCGTTCCCAGGTCAGGATGGAGGATACGAGTGAGGGTGTACCCTGACCCTTGATGAGGCCGGAACCACCACCGTTGAGCCAGTTAACATTGGAGGGCGAGCTGAATACGGAGAGGAACATATTGGAACCGATAGCTTCATTACCTACCTGACCCCAGGAGAAGCGGAGTTTACCGTTGCTCCACCAGTTCTTTACAGGTTTGAAGTAACCTTCTTCAGAGAAGCGGTAGCCTGCAGAAACAGAGGGGAAGAAAGCCCATTGGTCGGTTGCGGGAAAGCGGGAAGAACCGTCGTAGCGGCCGTTAGCTTCGAAGAGGTAGATGCCCTTGTAGTCGTAGTTGATACGGCCGAAGAAACCGGCTGTGGAGCTACGGCTGTCGGAGCTGCCGATAGTCATGTGGGTGTACTGGGGAGCGCCGTCCTTATCGTAGGTCAGACCGTCGGTCAGGCCCAGGCCGGGGAGGGAGTTGTCAAGGAGGTTGTAACGACGAGCGGAGTACTGGTCGTACTTGTACTCTTCAGCGTTTGCACCAACCATCACTTTGAGGTTGTGGTCGTTAGCGAAGGTCTTGGCGTAGGTAGCGTAGACGTTCATAGTCCAGCGGGTGCTCTCGGAGGAGTTCTTCTGGGCGTAGGTGTTGATAGGATCAGCGGGGGTTACATACAGATTGTCGTAGGGGTTAGCGCCGGTGCCCCAGTTCCAGTTGATGAAGGTGTAAACGGGGTTGGAGTAGGCAGCGCGCATGTTGCGGATGTCATAGGTGAAATCGGCATGCACGGTGAGTTCGGGAATGATAGTAGCATCCATCCAAGCCTGCAGGCGGGTCTGGCGGGTGCGGGTTTCGTCGAGGTTACCCTGGAGACGGTCGGTAATATCGTTACGGGTGCCGTACTGCTGGCCGGTAACGGGATCGATCAGGTAGCCATAGCCTTCCTCGAACGAGGGCCAACGCCAAACGTACTCGTAGGCGTAGCGGTTGGTCCAGCTGTCGTCGTAGCGACGCTGGGAGAAGTTGATGCGAGCGCCAGCCTTCAAGAAGGAGAAGAGCTCGGTGCTTACGCTCATGTTGGCCATGTAGCGGTGCATGTGGTCGGGAGCATAGTTGTACAGGCCGGTTTTCGCGTCGTAGCCGAAGCTCATGCGGTACTGGGTCTTGCCGGATGTACCTTCAACCGATACGTTGTGCTTGCTGGAAGGAGCGGCATTATTGAAGAGGGTCTTGTTTACGTCCCACATAGCGTAGTGATACCAAAGGCCGGTTTCGGGATCCTTGGCATAGTCACCTACGTTGTCCCAGCTTTCGAAGGGCTGGAGTTCACGGTAGTCCGTGTAACCCTTGTTGCCATGCTGCTGTTCCCAAGCCTCAACATAGGGGAGGAGTTTGAGGTATTCCATACCGGAAACCTCAGTCTTGAGCTGACCCGCAGTACCGGTACGAACGTAAGCCTGCAAGGAGGCATTGATACTCTCAGAGTTGAGGGCCATGTGGGGGTACATCGTAGCACCGCTCCACGCAAAGTTGTTGGTGTAGTTGATTTTAACTTTGTCCTTGGTGTTAGCGTTCTTGGTGGTGACCAGAATCACACCGAAGGCAGCGCGTGAACCGTAGATAGAAGCGGAAGCAGCATCCTTGAGTACGCTGATTTCCTGAATATCTTCGGGGTTAAGGTAAGCGAGGTCGTCGCTGGCCACACCGTCGATGATGATGAGGGGGTTTGAGTTCTGACCGTTAGACATTGTACCGACGCCGCGGATGTTGATGGAAGAGCCGGAGGCAATACCACCATCGGTGTTGGTAATAGTCAGGCCGGGGACAGCACCCTGGAGGGCCTTGGTCACGTCCTGAACGGGACGGGAGTCCATAGTGCGGGCAACGTCGACGGTAGCCACGGCACCGGTAAGGTTAGCACGCTTCTGCGAACCGTAACCGATGGCTACGAGTTCGTTAAGCATTTCGGTAGTGGGCTGGAGATAAACCATCATGCCGTTAGCGGCGGAAACGGTTTCAGCCTTGTAGCCAACGTAGCTCACTTCGAGAGCTGCACCGGCAGCAACGCGGATTTTGAAGTTACCAAAAGCGTCAGTGGCAACGGAGTTGCTTTTAACACCTTTTTGAGAAACGGTCGCGCCTATGACGGGCTCGTTGTTCTCATCGAGCACAGTACCCTGGATGATGGATACTGACTGACCTTGCTGTTGTGGTTCAGGATTAGCCATAGCGGTGAAAGTGCCAACCATGGGAAGTCCTGTCATCAATAGCAGAGTGGCAATAAGATGCTTTCTCATAAATTGATTTGATGAATGAATGTTAATGCTCGGCAGATCAGGGCTTTAGCCCTTCACAAACCAAGGAGGTTATTAGGTATTTGAGTTGTTAGTAGTTATGGAATTAGATGCTATTCACAATTCACGGGCAAATTTAGGCAATTTTTTTGCATTTATTCCGTTTTTTTTGTTTTGTTAACACTATGTTTTATAACATATTTTCGACCTTTTGACCAATTTCCGGCTTTCACGTTTGAAAGCCGCGGGTTAAAGTTTAAGGTTTGAGGTTTAAGGACCCGTGGCAGGCTTTTGGCGGTTGGCTTGAGGGAGAGGGGGGACATACATTCATTGACGCGCGGTTATTGCGGGAGTTAAAGTTTTTCATTACTTTTGCAGGCGGAAATTGGCCGCCGCAGGCGGCGGTACTACACCTATATTATATATAATATGCGAATCAAGCAGATGCGCCGGGCGATAGCGCTAATGATAGTCGCCATTATGAGCACTCTCCTTTCGGCCGGAGCGGCGGCCCAATATACCCGCGGGGCCAAATCGTTCGGCGTCCGTACGGGCTACGAGTCGCGCAATAACAGCGCCGTGGCCGGCGTGACGTTCGAGTACACGCTGAGCCGCCACCTGCGTCTGGCGCCGGAAATCGACATTATTTTCCGCCATCAGAACCGCGACGGCGGTGCTTTCGCCCTCAATGTAGACTTCCCGATGCAGTTCCACAACGACCGCGCAGCCTTCTACCCCATGGCCGGCGTGGTGTACCGCAGCTGGGCCACCCACAACAAGGATTCCGAACTCAAGGACAACATCACGCGCCGGAATGCCCTGGGCCTGAACCTCGGCGCGGGCGTGGAAACGATGGTTTCGAGGGGGTGCAAGCTCTCGCTGGAGGCCGTATACACCCTCCAGCGGCACTATCCCGGCGTTGAAATATTGGCGGGCGTAAGTTTCGTTTTTTGACCAATGAGCAGCACGGTAATACTTGGAATAGAGTCGTCGTGCGACGACACGTCGGCCGCCGTCATAGTTGACGGAATCCTGAAATCGAATGTCATCGCGTCGCAGGCGGTGCATGAGGAGTACGGCGGAGTTGTGCCCGAGCTCGCCTCGCGTGCGCACCAACAGAACATCGTCCCGGTGGTGGATGCGGCCATAAAACGGGCGGGCATTACCCGGATGGACATCTCGGCGGTGGCCTTTACGCGAGGCCCCGGGCTGATCGGGTCGCTCCTGGTAGGAACGAGTTTTGCAAAGGGGCTTTCGCTCGGGCTGCGCATACCCATGGTGGATGTGAACCACCTCCACGGGCACGTGCTGAGCCACTTTGTGCGCGAACAGGAGAATGACCCTGTGCCTGAATTTCCGTTCCTATGCCTGCTCATTTCCGGAGGCAATTCGCAGATAATTATGGTTAAGAGTCCGGGCGATATGGAGATTCTCGGCCGTACCATCGACGATGCTGCCGGCGAGGCCTTCGACAAATGTGCCAAGGTGATGGGACTCCCCTACCCCGGCGGACCGCACATCGACCGGCTGGCTGCCGAAGGCGACCCCAAGCGTTTCCATTTCGCCAAACCGCATATTCCGGGGCTTGATTACAGTTTCAGCGGGTTGAAGACATCGTTTCTCTACACCCTGCGCGACGGCCTGAAATCCAATCCAAACTTTATTGAAGAAAATAAGGCCGACCTGGCCGCATCGCTCCAGCAAACCATCATCGACATCCTGCTGGAAAAACTTCGCAAGGCTGTGGAGCAGACCGGCGTCCGGACGGTTGCGATCGGCGGCGGCGTTTCGGCTAACAGCGGCGTGCGCAAAGCTGTAGCCGACTATTGCGGGGCCAACGGACTGAAGGCGTTCATTCCGGCACGGAAATTCACAACCGACAACGCCGCCATGATAGCAATGGCCGGATATTTCAAATACCAGGCGGGCGAGTTCTGCCGCTACGACGAGGTTCCCTTCGCCCGCACAACCATCTGATTATGAAGCTCTCCATAGTAATTATCGGCGACGAAATCCTGTTGGGGAAAGTGACCGATACCAATTCAGGCCTGATTTCGCGCACACTTTCGGCGCGCGGATGGGACACGGTTGCCATCCGTACCACCGGCGACAGCGCCGAGGGCATCCGCGGGGCTGTGGAAGCCGCCTTGGCCGAAGCCGATCTTGTAATCACCACGGGCGGCCTTGGGGCCACGCGCGACGATATAACCAAGGGCGTGATGATAAGCATTTTCGGCGGCGAACCAATCTATAACGCTGATGTAGAGGCAAATTTAGAGGACATTTTCGCCAAACGCGGCATCAAAATCAACGAGCTCACACGTACCCAGGCCATTGTGCCCTCCTCCGCCAGAATTATCCAGAACATTACGGGTACAGCGCCGATAATGTGGTTCGAACGCGA
>VIDP01226536.1_pt1 | contig 16648 bp, 11 predicted proteins | sample 5025131 | NCBI WGS metagenome assembly VIDP01 (sample SAMN11853144, study PRJNA449069) | gut metagenome | isolation source: stool from male vole | host: Microtus ochrogaster | place: USA:Florida | collected 2017
CATTCCGACTATTCGCTGCTGGACAGCTGCGCCACGATTGACGCGCTGGTGGCAAAGGCAAAGCGGCTGAACATGGGCGCGCTCGCGCTCACTGACCACGGCAACATGTTCGGCGCGCTCAACTTTGAGCATTTGTGCCACGTGAACGGCATCAATCCGATCGTGGGCGAGGAATTCTACGTGGCCTACGGCAGCCATCTGGAGAAAAACACCGTCCCCTACTCGCGCAAGGGCGAGGACGGCGACCGGCAGGCGCGGTATTTCCACCTGATCCTGCTGTGCGAGAACCAGAAAGGCTACGAGAATATGTGCTGGCTTTCGTCGCTCGCGTTCACCGAGGGCATGTGGTACAAGCCGCGCATCGACTTCGCGATGCTGGAGAAATACCATGAGGGGCTGATCTGCTGCTCGGCGTGCATTGCGGGCGAACTGCCCCAGCTGCTGCTCGCGGGCAAGGACGACGAGGCAAAGGAAATCGCGCTCAAGTACAAGAACCTGTTCGGCAAGGACCGCTACTACATCGAATTGCAGGACCACGGGCTTGACGAGCAGAAGACCGTCAACCGCAAGCTCATCGCCCTTGCGCGGGAGCTGGACATTCCGCTGGTCGTCACGAACGACATCCACTACGTGGAGAAAGAGGACTGGGAGGCGCAGGACTGCCTGCGGTGCATCGGCTTCAAGGAGAACATGAACGAGCCGCACCAGACGATGGGCGGCGACCGGCACGAGTGGTATTTCAAGACCGAAGCCGAAATGCGCGCCTTGTTCCCCGACGTGCCGGACGCGTTCGACAACACGGTAAAAATCGCCGCCATGTGCAACCTGACGATTCACCAGTACAAGACGCAGGAACTCAAGGACTGTCTGCCGCGCTTTGAGCTGCCGCCGGAATTCCGCACGCACGGCGACGACTACCAGAGCGACCAGAACGATTACGTGCGCCACCTGGTGGACGAGGGGCTGAAGCAACGCTATCCGGAAGTCACGCGCGAAATACGCGAGCGCGCCGAATACGAGCTGAACATCATTTTCAGCATGGGTTTCAGCGGCTACTTCCTCATCGTGTGGGAATTCATCAACTGGGCAAAGAAGAACGGGAAGCCCATCGGTCCGGGACGCGGGTCGGGCGCGGGGTCGCTCGTCGCGTATGCCATGACGATTACGGACATCGACCCGTTCCGCTACAAGCTGATTTTCGAGCGTTTCCTGAATCCTGAGCGCGTCTCCATGCCGGACTTTGACGTGGACATGGACTACGATTTCCGGCAGGACATCATCCAGCACACGCGCGAACTGTACGGCAACCCGCAGGTGGGGCATATCGTCACGTTCGGTACGCTCAAACCGAAGAACTGCATTGCCGACGTGGGGCGGACGCTCGGCGTGCCGCTTGCGGAAGTCAACATGCTCAAAAGCAAGGTATCGCAGAACCTCAAGGCAAAGCTCAAGAACTGCTTTGAGCCGCCGAACGAGAAATTCCCCGACGGCGGGCAGCTCGCCGAATACCGCCACGACCCGCGCTATGAAAAGCTGTTCGACCTTGCCGAAAAGCTGGAGGGCTGCAAGCGCAACACGGGGCTGCACGCGTCGGGCATGGTCATCGGGCTGACGGCGCTTCCCAACTGGGCACCCGTCTTTATGGACGCGAAGACGGGCGAAGTGGGCGTGCAGTACACGATGGACATCATCGAGCCATGCGGGCTGGTCAAAATGGACTACCTCGGCCTCAAAACGCTGTCGCTCATCCGCTATGCCGAAAACATCATCAACAAGCACCGCAAGCCGGGCGAGCCGCTGTTCTCCTGCGAGACGGTGAGCGAGACGGACGAGAAGACGTTCGACCTGTTCTGCCGCGGCGACACGACGGCGATCTTTCAGTTTGAGTCGGCGGGCATGCAGAAAATCCTGCGGCAGGCAAAGCCGCGCTGCCTGGAAGAGCTGGTCGCGTTGAACGCGCTCTACCGTCCCGGCCCTATGGACTACATTCCGCAGTACATCGACGGAAAATGGAAGCCGGAGACGATCCACTATCCCGACCCCTGCCTTGAAGCCATCCTCAAAGAGACCTACGGCGTTATGGTCTATCAGGAACAGGTCATGCAGGTGGCGCAGCGGATTGCGGGATTTTCGCTCGGCGGCGCGGACATGCTCCGGCGAGCGATGGGCAAGAAAAAGCCGGAAGTCCTCATGGGAAAGAAAAAAGAGTTCATTGAGGGCGCGCTCAAGCAGGGATTTACCGAAAAACACGCGGAAGAGATTTTTGACATCATGGTCCCGTTCGCGGGCTACGGATTCAACAAGTCGCACGCGGCGGCGTATTCCGTGGTCGCGTACCGCACGGCATGGCTCAAGGCGAACCGCCCCGCAGAATTCATGGCGGCAAACCTGACCAACGAAATCACGTCCACGGACAAGCTGCCCGAATACATCGAAGAGGCGCGGCGCATGGGCATTCCCGTTGACCCGCCCGACATCAACCGCTCGGATGCCATTTTTGACGTCGTGGACGGGCATATCGTGTTCGGGCTGAAAGGAGTTAAAGGCGTGGGAGACGCGGCGGCGCGCGCTGTGGTGGAAGAGCGCGAGGAGAACGGCGCATACAAGGACTTCACCGACTTTGCGGACCGCATCTCACGCAAGACGGAGGACAACAAGCGGCTCGTCAACACGCGGGCGATGGAAGTCCTGATACACGTCGGCGCGTTCGACAACCTCGGTCAGAACCGGCCGACGCTGATCGCCAACCTGGAACGCGTCATCGCCTACTGCGACCAAAAGAACAGCGGCAGCGAATTCGGGCAGGTGAGCCTGTTTGAGGAATCCGGCGAAAAAGAATTTGCCGACTACGTGTTCGAGCAGGTGGAGGACACCACGCGGGCGGACAAGCTCGCCAAGGAAAAAGAACTGATCGGCTGCTATGTCTCCGGGCATCCGCTCGACGATTACCGCAAGGCAGCCGAACACGCGACGCTCAATTCCCGGAATCTCCCCCGCGAAGCCCGCTCCCAGCTGGCGGAAAAAGAGGCGCGCGAGGCCGCCGGCGCAAACAGCTGGCGCGACCGTGGCACGGCAAAATCCTATACCGCGCTCGGCATGGTCACCGAGCTGCGCCAGATCGCCACGAAAAAGGGCGACCAGATGGCGTTCGCGACCCTGCAAGACTTTCACGGCAGCATCCCGCTGACGTTCTTTCCCAAGACATGGGAGAAAGTGCACGACAAGGTACACGCCGACGGGGTGCTCGCCATTGCCGGGAAAATCGACATCTCGCGCGGCATTGAGCAGGTAAGCGTCATCGTGGACGGGCTGGAAGACATCGATGCGCTCCAGTCACGCGCCATGCAGGAACTGCACATTCAGCTGGAAAGCGGCATCAGCGACGAGCGGCAGCTGTTCGACCTTAAAGAACTGCTGTTCGGCAAATCGGGAAACTGCGCCGTCTACCTTCATATCGATAGCGCGGACAAATCGTACACCGTCAAGGCAAACACCCAGCTGTCCGCGCCGGGCGACCCGTCGTTCGTCAGCACCGTCGCAAGCCTGCCGTTCGTGCGCGACACCTGGCTGGCGTAGTTTTCCCTTGACTTTCTGCGCGTTTGTCCCTATGTTTAAATTATGCCGATTGCACGTTTGTTTCAGATTATCGCGCAGGTCATCTCGTTCTACACGCTGCTCTGCACGATACGTGTGCTGCTCACCTGGTTTCCACAGGCGCAGTACACCTCGTTCGGGCGGATTCTGTCATCGCTCTGCGACCCGTACCTGAACATATTCCGCAGGCTGCGGTTCCTGCGCATCTCCATGTTCGATCTGTCGCCCGCCGTCGCGCTCTGCGTATTGATTGCCGTCTCGCATATCCTGGGCAACGTCGCCGCCGCAAAATCGTTCACGCTCGGCGGGCTTCTGGCGACGGTGCTGTATCTTCTGCGTTCACTCGCATCCTCAATCCTCGGCTTCCTGATCCTGCTGCTCGTCATCCGCCTTGTCGTCCTGTTGCTGCGCAAAGACCGCTACGGCTCGCTGTGGGACAGCCTCGACCATTCGCTCAGCCCCATCGTATTCCGCATGACCGCGCCGTTCACGCGCGGGAGGCCGACATCGTACAAAACCGCGCTGATTGCCGCCATTATCGCCGCAATCGTCCTTATGGCCATGCTTCGGATTGTCACGGGAATGCTGATCATCTTCTGCCAACGCCTGCCGATATAGCGCATTCGTCCGCATAGGCGGACACGGCGGCTTGCTTGCGCGGAAACGCCAATCGCGCTATACTTTTCTCGCGTATGAAAATCTCCGAAATTCGAAACGCAGTCAGTTCCCTTGCCGGGGTCGGTCCGGCGACCGCGACGTTGCTCGCAAACCTGAACATTTTTACCGTGAGCGACCTGCTCCAGTATTATCCGCGCGACTACGAGGACCGCACCAGACGGATTTCCTTTGCGGACGCGTACCGGCAGAACGTCAAGGCACACACGATTGCGCAGGTCGTCGCGCACGACTGGTTCGGCTACGGACGCATGAAGACGCTCAAACTGATTGTCACGGACGGCACGCTTCAGGCAGAACTCGTAGCGTTCAACCGCGCGTTTCTGGAAAAATCCTTCCCCGTCGGCTCGATTATCGCCGTGACGGGAAAATTTGAAGAAAAATACGGGCGGATACAATGCACGGGCTTTGATGCCGAAAAAATCGCGGACGGCGGCACGGTAGACGACTTCGCGCACCAGCCCGTTCCGAACAGCGCCGTCTTTCCGCGCTATCACCTGACCGAAGGACTGAGCCAAAAGATGCTTGCAAAGGTAGTCGGCACGGCACTCGCAAAATACGCGCTCGGCATAGAAAACGAACTCCCCGACGAACTGATTGCACAGCGCAGACTGCTTCCCAAAGCACAGGCGATACGGCAGATTCATCAGCCAAAGACGATGCAGGAGGCGGCGGACGCGCGCAAGTCGCTCGTCTACGAAGAATTATTCTTGTTCCAGAAAACACTGGCTGCGCGGGCACTCGCACACCGGGGAACGCTCCCCGCACTTGACCCGCACAAGATTTCCCAGCCCGCCCAGCCGCCGGTCAGCCCGGATGATTTTGCAAAAGACCTTTCCCCGCGGCAAAAACAGCTGCTCGCGAGCCTGCCGTTCCCGCTCACTGACGACCAGCGTTCCGTCATCGTGCTGATGAACGACGACATCGACAAGAATTATGCCGCATCGCAAAAAAATACGCGCCCCTTTGCCATGCGCACGCTGTTACAAGGCGATGTTGGCAGCGGAAAAACACTCGCGGCATTTTTCGTGTGCCTGCGCATCATCGATTACGGCAGCCAATGCGCGTTCATGGCACCCACCGAAATCCTCGCCCGCCAGCATGCCGAAAATGCCGCGCGCCAGCTGGAATCGCTGCATGTGCGCGTGGCATACCTGACCGGCAACGTAACGTCAGCGGGCAGACGGCAGCTGCTGGACGCGCTCAAATCCGGCGAAATCGATTTGGTCATCGGCACGCACGCACTGTTTTCCAAGCAGGTGCAATACCACGACCTCGCGCTTGCCGTCATTGACGAACAGCACCGATTCGGGGTCATGCAACGCTCGGCAATCATTGACAAAGGGCGCACCAGCACCGATGCCCTGCTCCGTGAGCCAAACCTTCTGATGATGAGCGCGACTCCCATTCCGCAGACGCTCGCGCTCACCGTGTTCGGCGATTTGGACGTGCGTTCAATCCACACGATGCCGGGCGGGCGCAAACAGATTCAGACGTATCTGGTACGGCAGGGAAACGAACGAAACGCGTATGAAGCCGTCCGAAAAGAATTGCAGGCAGGACATCAAGCGTATTTCGTGTATCCCGCGATTGAAAAACAGTTCTTTGACAGCGACGAAAGCGGCGCACAAAAAACCGCCCTCAAATCCGCCGAAGAAAACTTCGCCTTTTTGAGCAGGCAGGTTTATCCCGAATACACCGTCGCGCTCATCCACGGCAACATCGACGAAGACACGCAGAACCGCATTCTGACGGACTTCCGCGCGGGGAACATCCAAATTTTAGTGGCGACCTCCGTGGTAGAAGTCGGCGTTGACGTTCCCAACGCGACCTGCATGGTCATCGAACAGGCAGACCGCTTCGGCCTTGCGGCGTTGCACCAACTGCGCGGACGCGTCGGACGCGGGAATGCCCAATCATTCTGCTTTCTGATTTACAGCGCGAAACTCACCGAAACCGGCATCGCGCGGATGAAAATCCTGCGCGAAAGCACGGACGGATTTGCCATCGCGGAGGAAGACTTGCGCCTGCGCGGTCCCGGCGAAATCACGGGCACGGCGCAGAGCGGCGAACTCACGTTCGCAATCGCCGACCCCGTGCGCGACAAAGACATCATGCTTCAGGCACGTGCAGACGCGTTCCGTTACGCCACATAGGCTTCCAGCTTGCTCACCCGAACCGGATGCTGCATCCGCACGATCGCGCGTTTCTCAATCTGACGGATACGCTCCTTGGTCAAATGACACCTGTCCCCCACTTCTTTGAGCGACATCGGCTTGCCGCCCCCCAGACCGAAACGCATCCGCAGTACGCGGGCTTCGTCAGGACGAAGGCTGTTCAGCGCATCGTTAATTTCCCGGTGCATTTCTTTTTCCATCATCTCTTCGCCAGGACCGGCATAGCGGTCATCTTCGATAAAATCACCTAGTGACATGCTAACACCGTCCTCACCAAAAACCGGCGCGTCCAAACTCACCATTTCGCGGTTGATGTTCAGCATTTCGCGCACGTGCGACGCGTCCATGTGCAGCATTTCGGCAATCTCGGTAATCTCCTGATCCTCAGATTTGTCCGTTCCGACCAATTTCCGCGCGTGTACGATCTGCACCAGCTCATTCGCGCGGTTGAGCGGCAGGCGGATGGCACGGCTCTTTTCGCAGATTGCCTTCAAGATACTCTGCCGAATCCACCATACCGCATACGAAATAAAGCGATACCCTTTCGTCGTGTCGAATTTCTCAATCGCCGTCAGCAGCCCGATATTGCCCTCGCTAATCAGGTCGATCAAATCCAGCCCGCCGCCCTGATAGTTTTTCGCCACGTTTACCACAAAGCGCAAATTCGCATTCACAATCTTATCTTTTGCCGCCTTGTCCCCGGCCTTTGCCTTGACCGCGAGCGCGTTTTCCTCTTCGCGGCTCATCAGCGGAATAGTCTGTATATCCTTCAAATAGATAGAAAGAACTGAGTCGTCGTTTGTCATGTGATGCTCCTTGTAATCGTAAGTATTCAGTTATAATATAGCAAATTTCGTGCCAAGTTTTCCACCTTGCCGATTTTCGCCTGATTCCTTGAAAAAATGCCCAAAATTTTGCAAAATTCTGATAATTTTCTTTGACTTTTCGGCAAGATGTTATTATCTTAAAAGTAACACGAGTATATTTTGACACACAGATGCCCGATATACTCAAATTCCGTGTCATTTTGACACAGATATACGTTTCAAGCATTGGAGGCATATACATGAAACTCAAACCACTTGCTGACCGCGTTTTGCTCAAACAGGAAAAAGCCGAGACAAAAACCGCCAGCGGTATCATCATCCCCGAAACGGCGCAGGAAAAAACACAGACGGCAAAAGTCGAAGCCGTCGGACCGGGGACTGAAAAAGAAAAAATCACCGTTGCTGTAGGCGACCGCGTTATGTACGACAAATATGCCGGTACGCAGGTCAAAATCGACGGCGAGGATTATCTTGTCGTCAAGAACGCAGACATCATCGCGATTATCGAATAGCAGGTCGCCCTGTTCCGTTTTGTCAAACGCACCCATTGTTGGGTGCGTTTTTAATTTTCTATTATCTTGCGCAGCAGCCGTGCGTCCGCATGAGTCGGATTGAGCGCAAGGCAGTATTCCAACGAAAGCAATGCACCATTTTTATCTCCCGTGTCATGCTGAATCACGGCGGTACGATAGAGAATATCTGCTTTGGCATGGTCTTCGCGCGTCCTGCCCGCCGCAAGCCCGTACAAGGCAAGCGCATCCTTTTTGTTGCCCGTGCTGCTGTACATCATTGCCAAATTGATTGCAGACACGGGCGACGACAGCGGCGAAATCGACGTAATCTGCGCCCGCGCACTGTTGCGGTGCAGTCCACCTGTCTCAAACAACACGTATTCGTACAGACGGCGGGCGGCAGACACATTGCCGTCAAGCAGGGCAAAATACGCCGCGCACTCCCCTTCCCAAATCTCCATGCCGCGCACGACTTTCGCCGCACGATCGCCAAACATCCCGCGCAAGACTTCCGGCGGAATCACGGCTTGCGAAACCATCCGCTCGCCGCCAAACACGTCGGTCCGCTTCTCCGGGATAACGGTATCATCGTCCTCCAAATGATAACGCGCTGCCACATAATTGGTAAATAGCCGCCGCGCGTCTTCAACCTGTCCGTTTGACAGCAATTCATGAACGGCAAGTTGCACCAACTTCGGCGGATACAGACTGCGCCCACGCTCATTTTCTTCCAACGATTTCCATACAAACGCGATCCTCGCCGTCGGAGTCAAGCCAGGATTGTTTTTTTCGGACAGCAACAGATACGCCACAAGCAAATCCTCGTCTTTTTCGCCCGTCGTCTCCTGCTGATCGGCAAGCACCGTCTCCATACGATACAGCGCGTCGCTCATCAGAATCTTAGGCCGATCATCATACGCCTGCAAAGTACGCGTGCGGAACTGCGTCATACGGAGCGTTTTCTCCAAGTCGGTCATCACCGGCGGCAACGAACTTTCATAGGCAAAGCGACCGTAAGTTATCAAGCCCGGCACATACGAACGTGCATTCGTCACCACGTCAAAAATCAAATCGTATGCATGCTGATACTGCCCCTGCGACTGCTCCCACAGCGCGGAATTCACCTTGACAGACGGGGGGATTTCCGCAGAATGCTCGCCTTTGTAGCGAAGCACCACCTGCCGCGAGCGTTCCGCGCCTTCCCGGTCATCAAGCATCATATAGGCATCGCTTGCCAGTTCTGCGGCTGCCGGAAGCAAAACTTCGCTACGCACCCTGCTCAAATTGTCCAGACAGCGGTCGTAATAACCGGCATCGTACTGTACATAAGACCAAAAAAGCTGCTCCGCCATCGTGCGCGGCTGTTCGGGCTGCAACAATGCCGCACGGCGATAATCGCCTTGCAACAGACTCACCAGCGCAGTGTTCATCAACCAGCGCGTGTTTTTCGTACCGATATAGGCATCATAATAGACCGACGCGAGTTCCGGCGCATACCAACCGCCATGCTTCAGCAGCGCGTCCGCTTTTTTGAGTGCCGCCTCGGCATAGAGCGAACCATAGCGCGTTTCGGCAAGAATGCGGCTTCGCTCCACCGCTTCGTCCAGGCGATTTTCCCGGAGCAGAAACTGCGTGTACACCGCCGTAAGCTCCGCATTGTCGCGCAGGGCAGCAAGACCGTTCCGCAGCACCGTTTCGGCAAGGCGACGTTCGCCCAACGTCAGGTAACGACGATAAATGCCGAGCCGCGCAAACGCACTGAACGCATTTTTTTCGGCTTGTTTGAGCAAGCGCATCGCATCCGCCGTTTGCCCTTGCCGGATAAACGCATCCACGCTGTCGAGCTGCGCGAGAAACGGTTGCCCATTGGATTTTGCGCACGAAACAAGAAAAACGCCCGCCAAACACAGACCGAGCGCAACTGCGAGCCGATTTTTCTTTGCATTGCGTATCATACGTTAATTTTCGACGGTCTTTTTGATATTGTCAAGCACCGCGTTGATAAACTTATACGCATCGTCCTGACCGTAATCTTTTGCGATGCTGACGGCTTCATCAATCACAATCGATGCGGATACATCGCGCTGATACAAAAGCGCATAGACGCTCATCCGCAAAATTGCAAGCGACACTTTGTTCACGCGGTCAAATTCCCAGCCGTTCAAATGCCCGGCAATCCGCGCATCAATGTCCGCCCGATGCTCCGCCACGCCCGCAATGAGCATCCGCGCAAACGTACCGCTCTCTGCATCAACCGGCTCGCCCGTATCGCTCTCTGCCCATGCCAGTTCAAGCACGTCTTCCAACGAATTGCCACCAATATCCCACGAATACAGTCCTTGGAACGCAAGAACCCTGCCTTTTCGCCGTGACATAGCCTACCAGTTGAGCAATTTATTGAGCGCGTCGCCCGTTTTTTTGCGGTCAACGTTCTGCGGCGTATCCAAAGATTTCGTGATGTCCTGCACGGCGGCGATCAGGAACTGACTCTGCTTCTGCTGTGTCAGATTCTGCTTAATGTAATCGTACACGGTAATCGTCGTATCCGGCTGCACGACGTCGCTCAAGCCGAGCATTTTTGCGCTGTATTTCTGCCGAACCGCATAAAACTGAAAATTGTCTGCCGTTTCGTTCAAATTTGAAATATAACCGACATCACGCCCGAACAATTCTATCAATTCCTGATAACTGATACCGAGCTGCTGCGCGTGCTGCGCCGTCTTGCTCACGATTAAATCGCCGCCCTGATATGTCTTGTCATTCGCCATGTTCGACTTGATGGCATCGTAAGTCAGTTTTTTCGCCTTCAGATCCGCAAGCAACGATTCCGCCTTCGTCTTTGCCGGAGCGGTGTTTTTTTCGTCTTTCGGCACGATGACCAAAAAAAGCTTCATCATATCGTTCCACACGAACGATGCCTTGTTCAACTCATAGAACGAGCGGATTTCCTCGTCCGTCGGCGCGACATTCTTGATTTCGTTCTGCTTCTGGCTGAGCACGTACTGCTGCGCCAAAAGCTGGTTTTTCAAGAACGCCTTGTAGTCGGCGACGCTCATGCCCACTTGCTGCTTCATAAAATCGTCCAGCGACATTCCCGTCTGCTGTTTTACGATGTCGGCAAACTGCGCCTCGGTCACCTGCTGACCGACCTGCTGGCTCACGCTCTGCAAAAAATACTGATTCACCTGCGAGTCGGTGATGGACATTCCTGCTTTCTGCGCCGCCTGCACCACCAGTTTTTCGTCGATGATCGCGGCAAGAATATCTTTCTTCTGATCAATCGTAAACGATGAAATACCGTTCTGCTTTTGGTACATTTCCACGCGCGTCTTCAAATTGCGGAGCGTAATCGTCTCCGATTTGTTCAGTTTTACCACGGCAAGCGGCTGCAAATCATTCTGCGCAAACACCATAGCAGCGGCAAGGAAAAGTCCCAGACCAAGAACTGTTCGTTTCATAGCTATTATCCTCGTATTTTTCGATGGCATTCCATTTCCTAAAACAGTTTGCATACGTTCTTGTTACACAAACCGACGACAAATCACGCTTTTTCGAGCGGAAGCCCGCCGGAAATGACCGCGCGGATTCTGCGCACCCCTGCCGACGACGACTGCTCTTTCGTGATTTTAAACGTTCCGATCTGCGCCGTATGCTGCACGTGCGGACCGCCACAGACTTCCTTGCTGAACCAGTCGTGCGCGGGATCTTTGCCGACCGTATAGACTTTGACGCTTTCACCGTATTTGTTGGCGAACAACGCGCGCGCACCCGCCGCCTGTGCCTGCTCAAGCGACATGATTTCCATCGTGACAGGCAAATCTTTCTGTATCTGCTCGTTGACGATTTCTTCCACCCGCTTGATTTCACCGGCAGTCATCGGACGGTCGAACGTAAAGTCAAAGCGCATACGCTCGTTGTTGATGTTCGAGCCTTTCTGCGCAACCTTGTCGCCCAGCACATTGACCAACGCCTGCTGCAACAAATGCGTCGCCGTATGATATTTTATCGTCGTGTCGCTCTGCTCCGCAAGACCGCCCTTCGCCTTTCCCGCCTCCAGCGATTTTGAGGCAGCCTTGTGCTTTTCTTCCGCTTCCTTAAAGCCTTCCAAATCGACCGTAAATCCGTGCTCCGCGGCGAGTTCCTGCGTCAGCTCCACGGGATAACCGAACGTGTCGTACAGACGGAACGCGACTTTTCCTGAAATCTCTTTTTTGGGATTTTTCATCAGGTTGGGAAGCAATTTCTGGAATTCCGCCTCGCCGTTCTTGAGCGTCTCGCGGAATTTTTTCTCTTCCGCCGTCAGCTCGTCCGTGATTTTCGCGCGGTTCTGCGCCAGTTCGGGATACGCGGTTTTGAAATTCTCGATGACCGGCTCGGCAACCCGCGCCAAAAACGCGTCCTCAATGCCCAGTTTCAGCCCGTGCCGGACGGCGCGGCGAATCAGACGACGCAACACATAACCCGCGCCAAGGTTTGAGGGCGTAACGCCCCGCTGATCACCCAAAATGAACACCGACGCGCGCGCGTGATCCGCAATAATGCGTACACTCTTGTCCTTTTCGGCATCGCTTCCGTAAGTATAGCGCGCCAACGCTTCGATTTCTGCAATAATCGGCTGGAACACTTCGGTCAGATAGACGCTCGTCTTTCCCTGCAAAATACAGTTGGTACGCTCCAGACCCATGCCCGTGTCAACGTTCTGCTTGGGCAGTTTGACCAGCGTCTTTTCGTCGATGCGGTTGAACTGCATGAAAACATTGTTCCAGATTTCCATCCAGTGCTCGCTGTCGGTCTTTTTGTTGCTGCCCTGCGGCGGCAATCCCTCGCCTACCCAATAGAAGATTTCCGTGTCAGGACCGCACGGACCGGTCGGGCCTGCCGCCCACCAGTTGTCGCTTGCGGGCAGATACGCGATTTTGTCGTCAGGCATGCCGTTCTCTTTCCAGTAGCGCGCCGCCTCATCATCGCGCGGGGCGGAATCATCGCCCTCGAACACCGTCACGGAAAGCTTGCGTGGGTCAAGTCCGAGCCACTGCGGACTCGTCAAAAATTCGTATGAGAACGCAATCGCTTCTTTCTTGAAATAGTCGCCGAGCGACCAGTTGCCGAGCATCTCAAAACAGGTCAGATGACCGGGATCGCCCACTTCATCGATGTCGCCCGTGCGGATGCATTTCTGGTAATCGGTCAGGCGCGTTCCCGCCGGATGCGGCTCGCCCAGCAGATACGGCACGAGCGGATGCATTCCCGCCATCGTGAACAGCACGGACGGATCGTTTTCGGGAATGAGGCTCTGCCCGGAGATTTCAGCATGATTCTTGCTCTTGAAAAATTCGATATATTTGGAACGCAGTTCGTTAGCAGTCATAGTCATATTTTATGCTTTTGCCGTCTATTCGTCAATGCGTGTGAGCACAAGCGGCTTGTCCTCACTCTGATAATAGCCGTCGGGGCGGACGACCACAGGGCGCAACACGAGCGTGTTTTTGTCGTCGGTCAGCTTGGGCTGCACGCGCCGTCCCGCCGTTTCCGCCGCCGCCACTTTCTGATAGCCGAACAGATACGTCGCCTTAAAAAACGGGCGTTGCGTCTCCGAGCGAAATTGCAGCACCGGCTGCCCCGAAACAGTCAGCCGCACAAACCTGCCCGCATCCTGCACGGAGCCGTTCCGTGCCGTGTACGTACCGTCGGCAAAGGCGATTTCCGTGCCGTCGGCGGCTTTCCAGCGGACGGCAGCAATCTCTTTGAGCAGCGCGTCCGTTTTGTCCGCCGGAGCGGCGAACGTCTTTGTCGTCATTTTCTTGTAGTTGCCGTCCCATAAATTCGATTCGGAAATCGTCATGCGCACGTCGTCCTGCAAACGGATGCGGATTTCATCGGATTTGACCAGAGAAATATCGCAGCGGCGCGACAAATTTTCAATCGACGCGTTGGTGGCGGTAAAACTCATGCCGCCGCGGCGCACGTTGCCGCTCATCCATTTGTACACTTCCTCGCTGCCGTCGTAGTCAAAGATGATTTCGCGCGTGGTCGCGTCAAAGAATAAGGAACGAATCCCGCGCGAAGTGTTTTCGACTTTGTACCACAAGCCGTCCAAGAACTGTGAGAACGACGCCTCGTCCTTAATCTTCGCGAGCTCCGCCGTGGCAAGCGATGTGTTCGCAACACGAATCCGCCGTATCTGCGTGTATTTCTGCTCCGATTCGTTCCAGCGGTATTCGGTCTGAATCTGATCAATGCGATTCGTGCCCTCGACGACTTCCGAGCTGTGCACCCACACCGGGAAACTCACGCCCTTTGCCAGCGAAAGGTCATACGTCTCGTCCCGGTCCAGCTGCTGCACGAACACCGTGCCGTCCGTGTCAAAATCGCCGATGAGCGTAATCTCAAAATTGCCCCGCTTGTCCCGCGAGCCACGGTACATCCGCAACACCGAATGCCCGTTCGTCGCCGTCCCCTGGTACACCAACGCGCTGTGATGGTCGCCGATAACGTCCATGCCCGTGCATGCGAACGTGCGCGACTGCGACACCACCGTCGCCAGGTTTGCCGCGCGCTCATATACTGCCCGCCGGGGATTGTACAGCGCGACCACCAGCGTAATGAACTGACTGCCCGCCGTCTTGACCACGTTAATCTGGTCATCATAGCCGTCCCCGTCAATGTCCATCGTCACCGTGGAAAGCAGCGTCTCGTCCTGCGCGAGCGTGATAAACGACATTTCGGTATACGAATCAAGATACGCGTCCGACTGCTTCTCCGCGCCGCCGTCGTCAGTGTCCACGATCGGCGTGACGACCCGCGCGCGCTGCACGGAAGTGTCCCGCACAAAAAGCCGCCGGACAAGCAAAAAACATCCGAGCAGCGCGGCGACGATGACAAAAACAGCGGAAATCATGCGCTTCATACGGTCAGTGTACCAAAAACCTTGCCTTGACACAATATTTATTTCTTATGATAATAAACCGCTATGGAAATCAAAAACATCGACCTATTCGAAACCGCGCCCGTGCCAAAAGCCGTGTTCTCGCTGGCAGTCCCCACCGTGCTGAGCATGATCGTGACCGTCTTTTACAATATGGTGGACACCTTTTTTGTCGGGCAGACGGGCAACCCGCACCAGGTGGCGGCAGTCAGCGTGGCGACCCCCGTGTTCTTGTTTTTCATGGCGGCAGGAAATATCTTCGGCGTGGGCGGCTCGTCGTTCCTGAGCCGCGCGCTCGGCGAAAAGCACTACGACAAGGTGAAAAAAATCAGCTCGTTCTGTTTTTACGGGGGAATCGTCGTCGGCATTGCCGGGCAGATCCTGATGTTCACGTTCATGCGCCCGATCTTGCAGGCAGTCGGCACGAGCGGCAACACGTTCGAGTTCGCCCGCCAGTACCTTTTCTGGGTCGCGTGCGGCGGGCCGGCAATCGTCGTGGCGAACGCGTTCACCAACCTGATCCGGGGCGAAGGCGCGGCAAAAAGCTCCATGATCGGCATGATGTCCGGGACCGTCGCGAACATCATCCTCGACCCGATTTTTATCCTCGACTCGTTCCACGGCATTCCGGGACTGGGCATGGGCGTTGCGGGCGCGGCAATCGCGACCGTCATCGGCAACCTCGTCTCCATCGCCGTGTTCCTGCTGCACGTCTGCTCAAAGAATTCCGTGCTTTCGATCAAGCCGCGGTATTTCTCGGTGCGCGGCGGCATCCTTTCGGGCGTGCTTGCCATCGGGCTTCCCGCCTCGCTCGTCAATATCCTGATGAGCCTGAGCAATATCGTCACCAACAAAATACTCGTCAGCTACGGCGACATTCCCGTCGCGGCCATGGGAATCGCCATGAAAGCGAACATGCTCGTCATCTTCGTGCAGCTCGGATTCGCCATGGGCATCCAGCCGCTGATCGGCTACAACTACGGCGCGCGCAACTTTGCCCGCATGAAATCCGTCATGAAATTCTCCATGCTCTGCGTGGTCATCGCGGGCTGCACGCTCACGGGCATCTATTTCGTGTTCTCGCGGCAGATTATCAACGTGTTCATCAACGACCAGGCCGTCATCGAAACAGGCATCAAACTGCTGCGCATGCTGATGTGCTCCGGCCCGTTCATCGGCATTATGTTCATCTTCAACTTTACGTTCCAGGCGATGGGCAAGGCAATCCCGGCGCTCGTGCTCGCCGCAAGCCGCCAGGGCTTTATCTTTTTGCCGATGATTTACCTTCTGAACGCGATCTTTCACCTCGACGGCGTAATCCTCGCACAGCCCATCGCCGACTTCTGCGCGATTTTCATCGCGCTCGGCATGTTCCTCTCCATGAACAAACGGTTCACGCAGGATCCCCGCACAACAGCCTGACGACCGTTCCGCACGGTGCGGAAAGAAGAAGCCATCCAGCGTTCTCCGCATTTTGCGGAAAGCCGAAATCCTTCCGAGCGACGTTCCGCATTTTGCGGAAAGATGAAATTCTTCCAGGCAGCGTTCCGCATCTTGCGGAAAAGTGAAATCCTTCCAGGCAGTGTTCCGCATTTTGCGGAAGAACGAAATCCTTCCGGGCGACATTCCGCATTTTGCGGAAGAACGAAATCTTTCCAGGCGATGCTCCTCATTTTGCGGAAGGATGAAATTCTTCCAGGCAGCGTTCCGCATCTTGCGGAAAGATGAAATTCTTCCGGGCGGCTTTCCTCATTTTGCGGAAGGATGAAATTCTTCCAGGCAGCGTTCCGCATCTTGCGGAAATGCGAAATCTTTCTGGGGAACATTCCTTATTTTAAGGAACACCGAAAATCGTTCCGGGCAGCAATCCTTATTTTAAGGAACACCGAAAATCGTTCCGGGCGGCAATCCTTATTTTAAGGAAAGCCGAAATCTTTC